>Ga0310345_10005646_pt1 | contig 11054 bp, 9 predicted proteins | sample HC15DNA20500_MG_FD_204667 | JGI IMG/M metagenome (GOLD analysis project Ga0310345, IMG submission 204667) | Marine microbial communities from station ALOHA, North Pacific Subtropical Gyre - HC15-DNA-20-500_MG | ecosystem: Environmental > Aquatic > Marine > Oceanic | place: Pacific Ocean: North...
GACGGGTATCAACCACATCGGTTTCTCGGTGGCAGATTTGGACGCGAGGATGGCTGAGCTCGAAGCCGTGGGTGTGCAAGGCACCGGTGTGCGGTTACAACGGAACGATGACGGAAGCATTGTCCGAGATATTCCTGGACTGTTCAAGATCGCTTTTGTCTTCGATCCATGGGGAACGCGGATCGAACTGGTTGAGGATGAGGATTATCTCGGATTCCACCACGTGCATCTGAGTGCCACTGACCCGGCGGCAACACTCGCCTTCTATCGTGATGTGATGGGTGGCAAGGAAGCTTCACTGCGGGGCCGGATCGACGGGTTACTGTTTGACGACATGTGGTTGCTGGCCTCCCAGCATCCCGAGGGAACGACGCCTGCGGGGACGCAGGGCCGAGCGATCGATCACATCGCGTTCATGGTGGATAACCTAGACACAGAAACGCCGACGCTGCGCCAGGCGGGCGTGCGGTTCCAGGAAGAGCCGATCGTGCCAGAGAACGCGCGGACACAAGCAAAACGGGCGTTCGTGTTAGGACCAGACAACGTGCGAATTGCAGTAGTCGAGGCGGGGTTTGCCGGAGTGGCAATGGACTTGGCGCCAGTGGTCGAGGCTGACTTGGGACCGTATGACGTACCGCGGACGTCGTGGGGCGAACCGAATCTACAAGGTCTGTGGAGAGGTGACATTTCACACGGGATTCCGCTCGAGCGACCGGATGATATCGATGCAGCGGAGCTAACAGCCGAAGAAGCAGTTGCGCGCCGCGAGGGCGGGACCCTCGGCGGCATCTGGGGCTACGACCGCGAGTGGCGGGACACTGCGCTTGGGTTTGCGACGAAGGCCGTCTCGACTCAGGTGGCGATGGTGATCGATCCGCCGGATGGCCGGATTCCGTCGCTGACGCTGGCAGGCGAAGAGCGGGCCGCAAAGGCCGCCACCGAACGGCGGGCGTACGCAACCAACCCGTCGGCTGGACCGGAGGATACTACGCCCTACGTGCGGTGCATCACCCGCGGCCTTCCATCGATGATGATGCCGATCGGCTACAACAACGGGATGCAGATTGTGCAGGGGCCAGGTTTTGTCGCGCTCACCAAGGAAATGATCCACGAGACACGGATCATCCCGACTGACCCGCGGCCAGAAGCCGGGGACAATCTTCGGCTGTGGCTCGGTTCCCCGCAGGGTCGGTGGGATGGCGATACGCTCGAGGTCACGACGACGAACTTCAATGGTCGGGCTTCTTACCGCGGGTCGAGTGCCGACATGACACTCACCGAGCGGTACACGCTCATTGGACCAGAACTGCTCGAGTATCAATTTACGGTGGATGATCCGGCGGTCTGGACGGCGCCGTGGACGGCAATGTTTCGCTTCTCTCGGGACGCGGAAGAGGGACAGTACGAGCTCGTCGAGTACGCATGCCACGAAGGCAACTATGGCATGACAAACATTCTGAAGGGTTCTCGAGCCGTTGAGGCGGAGCCGGGTCGCTAGAGCTGGCCCTTGGTCCTTCGACACTCAGGATTAGCGGGCACCGGTAAATGGCACGTGCGCGCTGAGTGTATGGTAGTCCTCACCCCCACTGCAGGGGCCGTCCTCGTCGGTGAGCTAACTTCCGATCAGAATGGTCTAGTGGAAAACGAGGTGCGCCAATGAGTCGGTTGACGCTCATCGTCCTCTTGTTTTCGATCCATGTTGAAGCAGGGGCGCAGTCGGCTGGCAGCGATGAGACGCCACGCACATCATGGGGCACGCCGGATTTCCGTGGTGTCTATACCAACTCGACCGTGACGCCGTTGGAACGTCGGCCCGAGCTTGGCAACAAGGAGTTCTACACGGGAGCCGAGCTGGAGGAGCTGCAGGGCTCTGGGCTCCTGCTGTGGCGTCCGGAGTATGAGCGTGACCAGCTCACCGTCGAGGCTTCTCCGGTTTGGTTGGAACCGGGACCGCTGAGCCGGCGGACATCGCTTATCACAGGACCGACCGGTAGGATCCCACCCCTCACGCCAGCCGCAGAAGATCGCAAGGCCACTGCCGGAGGAGTCGCGGGGACGCGTTGGCTGACCGAACGGGCTGATTCTCACGAGGATCGGCCGTGGAGTGAGCGATGTTTGCGATTGGAGACCGGCGGTCCCCCCATGATTCCGTTCCCCATCGTGGGTTACCTTCAGATTTTCCAGACACCGGACCATGTAGTGTTGCTCCCCGAGGAGAACCACGACTTTCGGATCATTTCTCTGAATGAGCGGCCACACGTGAGCGCAGGGGTCCGACTGTGGCGGGGTGACTCGCGAGGACAGTGGGACGGCGACACGTTGGTGATTGAAACGACCAACTTCAGTGGCAAAGGCGGGTTCAGCGGTTCAGGTACTGGACTGCAGCTCACTGAGCGGTTGAAATGGGGAGATGCCAACACGGTCCTGTATGAGTTCACGGTTGCCGATCCAGAGACGTGGACGGAGCCATGGACAGCCGAGATGCCGCTATGGACCTCATCGAACCAGCTGTATGAACACGCCTGTCACGAAGGTAACTACAGCCTGCCACTTGCCCTGAGCGGAGCAAGGGCACAGGAGCGCTGAGGAGCCAGGGGATTACCCAGCAACCATCGGGGATTTTTCGTGGCCTAGGGTGACTCTGCGTTTACCGTCACGGTCACGTCGGTCGTCGTTGTCAGAACGGTGTCGTCAGCCACCGCCCGTAATACATAGATTCCCGGCTCACTGAAGCGCACCGTCGTGAGTGCCGTCCCGTTGGTGATCGGTGGCACGGTCGGGTCGAACTTGACCGTGCCAGGGCCCCGGTGGTGCAGCCAGGTGACGGCTAGTCCCTTTGCCACGGCATCCCGTGGGTTCACGATGTTCTGCCTGTTGGGACCCGGCCGTCCGCGGCGCCCACCACGTCGCGTGGCTGCCTCCGGATCTGGTCCAGGAATACCATCGTCACTTGTCAGGACGGTCAGAGTCACTGTATCCGGTAGCGTCACGGTTCGCTCGGTTTCGCCACTTACGATCTGAATGATCGGTGGACCGTTGTCGACATAGGCCCCGGAAATTCCCATTCCTCGGTTGGCCTTAATGACTGACTCATCGATTTCCCACACAGGCCAAAGAGAGCCGTAGGCTTTATCGGTGCGTCCCTGGTGGGTTACGATCCAGATGAGGTCCTTGTCGCCCCAGTCCGCAGGTACCTGCACCTTGAAGACGAAACTCTGGCGGCGAGCGTAGAAATGCGTCGGTTGCCCGCGGTCCGTGGAGCCTGGCTCAAAGAAGTTGGACGAACCAATCGGCACGTACGGTTCTTCCTGATAGTTGCGGTTGAGGTATCCGTACACCATACTGAACGTTCCATCCGGGTTCCGTTCCCACCCCTCGAAGATCGGTTGGACGTTCTGGCCGCTATTCCACCGCGTCTGACCAACTGCGAGGTTGCCAGATAGAAACACGAGTGACAACGCTGTGACGAACAGCAGCCTGTGTGCGTGAGTCGTCATGATGTCGTATCGCTTGGTCGAACCTACTGGCGGGTATGTGATTAATTGTTCGTAGAGGCCGCCGCTCGAGCCTCGACTTCCGCTTGAAAGTCCTCGTCGTTCAGCTCGTACCAACTTACCCACGAAAAACTCATGTCGTCGCTCGACCTCTGACCAAAACCAGCCCAGTTCCGGGGATCGTCATTCCAGCGGTTGGATTCCGAGTTGTTGTGCCAGCTAATGACGTGGAGGATGGTTCCCTTAGGAAGCAACGGCGCAACCTCGTCCTTATAGTTGTAGACGATGTGCCACCCGAAGTCCCAGTCGGCACAGTTGAGCATCTCGGTGGTGTTGTCTGGAAGGATTGCCTCGAGGCACTGCCGCTTACCGAGATTGTGTAGATGTGGCTGGAATCCGGTGAGGTGAGCGTTCTCCTCCAAGCGGTGATACCCATCGTGGCGCACGTTATCTTCGCCCGCTGGGATGTCGAGATCTTCGTTGTCACCAACGTGACTTGAGATCAACTTCCGCTGTGGATTGACTCCCTTCGGATAGAAGGTTAGGCCGACAGCGGTGCGATCGGTCACCTCTCGTCCAATAGCGTGATAGTGCATGTTGAACCGGATCTTTGAACCGGCCTTGATCTTGCGTCCATACCCATCCGGGAAGATGTCGCCGTTCTTGCCGAGAGCGTACTCGTTGAGAAAGCTTCCGAGAAAACTTCCTGCGTCAGTCTCGTCGTTGACGATGCCGGTTACCGCGTGGTGCACGACCGGGAAGCCCTCTGCGGATGGCTTGGTCTCTACGGCTTTGATCCAGCGATCCTCGGTGAGTCCTGAGTCCGATTCTAAGTTGCCCCACCAATCTGCGGCTTCGGCCTTGACGACGAAGGGTTTTGGGATCTCAACAATCCAGTCAGGCTCGCCGATGTGCCATTGGTCCATATTCTGAAACTCGCGTGGAGGTGGCATGTCGGCTAAATTGCCACGGGGTGCGCCGTTGTCGACCCACTGGACGATGCTGGCGATCTCTTCGTCGCTCAGCGATTTATCCGCTTTGAATCCTTGGATTCCCGTCCTCTTGTCGATGTACCAAGGCGGCATGATCCGGTTCGAGACGTGTTCCTTGATCGCACGCGCCCACGGTCGCGCTTCTTCGTATGTCAGCAACGACATTGGAGCGATCGAACCAGGGCGGTGGCAGACTTGGCAGGACCGCTGCAGGATGGGCGCCACGTGTCTGGTGAACGTAACCTGATCGCCCGGACTGTCTTGCGCGACCGCTACACCGGAACACGCGAGCACGGTAGCTGCAGTGACTAACATGATCGACAGGCAGGGGACTGACACTGAGATCTGCGAAGTAAGTTGACCCGTCATAGTCTCGACCTCCTGACAGAACCGAGATGCCGTCACTCCAAAGGAGTCTCCGTCCCGGCTCTACAGTACCGCGGTGCGTCGCTGGATTGTACGACGGCAAACGGGAGGGAACAAGTAAAGCATTCCCAGATCTGTCTCACATAGTTGACGCTCATTTTGGGGTTCAACGGGTACGCCTCAGCCAGGCACGCTTCGTCCCATCCGCGGGCGCTTAGACGACGTAGACCCCGATGTAGATCAGGACAGCCCCACCGACCACGGCTAGGAGACCTAGGGCGCGCAGCATCGTGTTGCCCACTGAGTTCTCAAGGTAGTCGAATACAGCGTGGATGAAGAGCCGAGAGATGTTAGGTGTAATCAACATCATGAGCGCCACAGTCGCTACGACCCATCCCACGGCGTGGACGAATACAGCCAGCGCCCCCTCGCCAAAGTGGAGGAGGAGTGCGATCGCTAATGTTGCGATCACGATACCGAATGCTCGGCATCGGGTATTGGTCGCGGTGATCCATCTGTCGTAGGCACGCAGTGCCGCTCTCGGCTGAAATATCAACGGGCCACGACTGGCAATGACCAAAATCCCAACCACGACGCAAATAACCGAAAGTGTATCCACGGTTGCTTAACTTATCCGATGCGATGCTCAACCCCGAACAACGAGGTGTTTAGACTCGCACCGCGCGGTAGACATCGAAGTAGACGCAGAAAACTCTCGTGCACCTGAGAGCGAAAACCAGCTGGCTTCTCGTGAAAACTACTCGCGCCCGTGTCTCTCGTCCGTCCAGGGCCGTGGTCTCCCGGGTTGCCAATCTTCCGGAGGCTCTGTGTAACGCGACCGATGCGGCATAACCACCGCGGGTAGGCTGTTAGCATCCATCACGTCTTCCTCTTCAATGATGCCGTTTCGATAGAGCAGTAGCGCGGTGAGCGCGTAGGACTCGTTCGCGCTGAGAATCCCAGCCCGATCGTAGGGCATCGCGCGACGGACAAAGTCGAAGATCAGCGGCGCGAACGGCCAGTAGCTCACCGGGTAGTAGCTCAGGCCCGTCAGCTCTTCACCCACGAGTGCTGGGCCCGGACCCTCAATAAGGGTGGGTCCGTGGCACAGTGGGCACCCCCGCTGTCCAAAGACGGCAGCACCTTGAACGGCGGTTCCACTTCCAGGGGGAAGCTCCTTTCCCTCGGGACCGACCGTTGTATCGGCATCGCGTATTTCTTCAGGTGTGGCTAGTCGTCCCACGCCGAATGAGGACTCCTGCGCCCCCGAGACAGGGCAGAGCACGACAGACATCAATGCAGCGAGAAGACTAGGTCTCCAGGGAATTGTGCACCATCCCATTAGTGGTCACCTTCCATGGTTGGATGAAATTGACATGACCGAAACGGCTGCCCATGCCCTGATGAATCTCCGTCACCGTATGTCCCCAGAATCTCGCAAACTCATTGGCCGACGGTTGCACCTGATCCAATTCGTCAGTGCAGCGCGACTGGAGTATCGCCTCCTCTCCGTTCCACTGCCAGACGAGGTCGAACCTGGTGAATGCCCGCTTCAATGCCGGCTGCCGTAGTTTCGCGTCGGTCCAGCTTCGCCCGCCGTCAGCGGATACTTCCACCCTGCGGATGGTGCCCCCGCCGGACCACGCTAAACCGGTGATTGTGTAATTACCGCGCTCGGGCAACCGGTCTTCGCCGGACGGGAAGGTAATGACAGACTTCGGTCCCAACTCATAAATGAAGTGACTCGATCGATGGTCGGGGCCAAGAAACCGGGATCTCTCCTGAAATGTCAGATAAGGCTGATCGACCACCTTGATCGTCTTGAGCCATTTCACGTTGTAGATCCCCTCAAAGCCGGGAACCAGCAGCCGCATCGGAAAGCCTTGGTCCGGACGTACCGGCTCACCGTTCTGACCATACGCGACCAGAACATCGTCCATGACCTTGGCCATTGGGACACTCTTGGTGTGCTGGCCGGCGTCAGAGCCCTCGGCGACAATCCAGCTCGCTCCGTTCTTGATGCCAGCCTCCTGCAACAACAAGGAGAGGGGTACACCCGTCCATTCGGAGCATGCGATCCGGCCGTGCGTGTCATTGACGGTCTTGTCTGTAGGGCGTGGCCTATTCCCGAGGCACTCGAGGAAGTAGATCCCTGAGGTTGCCGGAAATCGCTTGAGATCATCCACCGTGAATATCAGTGGGCGATCGACCATGCCGTGGATCGTCAGCTGGTGCTCGCTGGGATTAATGTCGGGGATGCCGTAGTGGTGCTGGGTCGCGAAGTGAAGCGAAGAGGGCGTAATGATCCCGACGAGGTCGTGGATCGGTGTTCCGGCGCTCGGCCGATACGGATCGGGCCGCGGCCTGTTTACCTCGTGATGATCGTGCCCCTCGAGGATGCGCTCGGCATTCACGAATCGTGAGCGTTCACCGTAGAGCACATACTCCATCGAGTTCATGTCGGGCACGGCAGACCCGCGCGTCTGACTGCCCGCAGCACGTGGGGCGATCGCTAGACTGGCAGGCGTTGCGGCCAAACCGGCGAACGCGGCACCTTTCTGAATGAACCGTCTTCGACTTGATTTCTTGGAGCCCATATAGCCCTCCTCTAGGATCTAGAGACCGACTCCGAAAGCTCCGTCACGCTCCCAGTCGATCACCATGAACATTCTAAAGTACGACCGGAGAAACTCAGTACTTTAATCGCAGTAATCGAACGGCGTGTCGGCTTCAAGTAATGGTCGAAACCAGATCCCACGTTCCATCAGAAAGAAATCAAAACGAATCGCAAGAATCAGCGACCGACGACGGGTAGCTTAAATAACTAGGGCTGCAACAGTTCCGACAAGGGGATTAGGAGAGCGCCGCAGACTCAGGAATAAGTTGCGGGATCAGTCACTATCCCCAGCGCACCCAACCGCTCAGGTCGGCGGGTGGCCAACGCGTTGAAATACCTGCTGCTCGTGGGACCTAATCCGATCGGCCAAAGGGTGACAGGTGTTTTACTAGAAAGTCGAAGCTTCAATTCGTAGTCATCGTCGATAAATAAGACCGTGTAACCCAAGGTTTGCAGATAGTCGGCTGGTGCCGATTCGACCGATCCACCCTCTGGGATAATTTCGAAAATAACATCGGGCGACTCTACGTGACTGAGTAAATTCTCGGCTCCCCTCAAGGCCGCCAGCTCGGCACCTTCCACATCGAGAACCAACAGGGACACAACGTTGGTACCGGTCCGCCCGACGTAGTCGTCGATTGAAATGACTCCAATCTCTTCAGAGTCATCCGTCGAACCTTTAGTCGGGCAAATCAGTGATGATCGAACCCCTTGCAAGTAGAGTTTGCCAGCGCCTGTCGAATCTGACACTGCCAGTCTCTCCGTGATGAGGTTGCTCGTGCCGTTAAGCGCGACGTTGCGTAGGAGTTCGTCATACATTATCTGCGCTGGTTCGAGCGCATGAACTCGCGCTCCGGCCGAGGCAACAGCCTGCGCTAGCGGGACTGCCAACACGCCCACATGCGCACCGGCTACGATAATGTCGCTGGCCTGGTACCCAATGGCGACTGCGAGGCTTAGCGTTCGCGGCTCCCAGCATCCGCCAGGACTGCTGCCAAAGTACAGGACCATTCGTGTAACGATGTCGAGCGGCCCACCATTTAACAGTGTTCCACCAGGTATTTTAATGACGGTTCGGTAGTCGGATGGAAGCAGGTAACTCGTCACCGGTCCTACCAACGTGTCGCGAATCCGTCCTGCTGGAACCATCCGAATGGTTGCACGGAGCACCACGAGCACGAAGCTCCGGAGAAGACTGACCCGCCCAGTTACTCGAAGAACAAACTTCAGTAATTGGCGCGGAGTCATGAGAACGTCTGGCCACTTTTTCACGATACTGGAATTGTAGTAAGAACCCATATTTATTGCGTCCGCCAGAATATGCGAACATCGCGATGCCCTCGCAGTACTTGTGGAGTTCACCCGGGCGACTAGGGTAAGCGAACCCTGTGGATTACTGGTACCCTTGGGTCGTCGCTGAACATGATGAAAAAAGTTAGATCGTTAGATCTTAGTTGAGGCACTTGTTTGGGCAGTTCAACGGGACAAGGAGTGTAGCGGTCAACAGGCGCGTTGACCTCGCTGTAGTCGGGAGCGTACTATACACTCGATGTTCCGCTCAGGTCCCGCTCTCGCGGTTCTCTGTAGTCTCTGGCTTCCGCTTTGCTCATCTGATCAGCTCTTCGCGAATACCACAACCATCTCTCGGCAGGACGACGGATCAAGTCAGCGTCAAAGGAGCCAAGCGCCAAAACCAGCGACGAAAAAAAAGGTGACACGAGTCGTCCGACCTCCACAGGAAGCCGAACGGAGACTTGATAGCCGGCAGCTCACCCTTGGCGGGTTCTTCATTGGGTATGTTGACCTCCCGGCCAGCCGGACTCTGCCGCATGCTGCGCCCTCCCACGAGGAGATGAAGGCCGCAATAACTCCGCCTGAGTTCCGCACGCAGCCCACCGTGTCCTTTGGGTGGTTGTGGAAGGGGCGACGATAGGTTCAGTGGGGACGGGGGTTACGGCCTAACCGGTTGTATGGACCACGCCTTCGTCAAAGAGTTATTTCGCACGTATTGGATCAGACTTCTGCTGCGTGATACCGAGAGTCCGACGGTTTTGACGGCGACTCGTAGGTTTCCGTCGTCCAATCGTGAATGTTCGATTTCATAGCGAGACAACTTTGCGTCGGTTCTATTGCCACCTACCTAGTAGACCAGCACGCTACCTATTACACTAACCATTTGAGGTTCAGATGCGACGACAACTCGTGATACCGGCGGCGGTAATTGTCCTGCTCGGTGTGGGGCCGCCGACGGCGGCGGGGCAGGGTAATACGGGGGTGAGCACGGGAAATAATCTGATTTTTGTCACTGGGCAAGACTCTGAGTGGATCGTTTCCCGAACGCCATGGGGCGACCCTGATTTGATGGGGACCTACACCAATAAGACGATCACGCCGGTGCAACGTCCGGCGGAACTGGCTGACCGTGAGTTTCTCACGGCAGAGGAGATGGCCACGATCGAACAGGAACGCGTGGAACGCAACGAACGGCTGCTCCACGCGCCGCGCGAGCGGACCGGAGCCGGTGGAAAAAAGGTGCGTCGTGACCATGAGAGCCCAGTCGCTGCGGTCGGCTTCTACAACAACTTCTGGTTGGATTGGGGCACGAAGCCCACGGGCCGAACCTCGCTCATCATCGACCCGCCGAACGGACGTCTTCCGCCGGTGACGCCAGAATTTGAACAGTACCGGGCGCGACGCCGCAGCGAGAAGCTCCTCGCGAGCGGTGACCCCGAACAATGGCCAGCTTCCGGAAGCGGCTACGCCGATAGCTGGATGGACTTTCAGCTCAACGATCGGTGCATCGTCTGGTCCGCGGGTCCACCGATGATGCCCGGTCCGTACAATAACACGTACGTGATCGCCCAAACGCCTGATTACGTAGCCATTCGGGTTGAAATGATCCACGACACGCGTATCATCCCGCTGGATGGACGACCGCACCTACCGTCGCACATCCGTCAGTATGTCGGCGACATGCGGGGCCATTGGCAAGGCGACACGCTGGTCGTCGAGACCACTAATATCAAGCGCACCGAGGGCGACCCAGGCGCACAGGGCAACGACCAGTTCGAGACGCGCGCGTCGAACGGCCGGACCGACGATACGCTGCGCATCGTCGAGCGATTTACTCGGGTGGACGATGCCACGATCAACTATCACTTCACGGTCGAGGACCCGTCCCGTTGGCTCTCGCCCTTCTCGGGCGAGTTCCCATTTATGAAGACAGAGGACGACTTGTACGAGTACGCCTGCCACGAGGGCAACTACAGCATGTCGCTCATGCTGTCGGGCGCACGGGCCTTGGAAAGGCAAGGGCGCGCCGCGGCACGGTAGACATGTCTAGACGTGGGCCGAGTGTCGGTGGAGTGGTGAGGTAGAGCGGCGCGGCGGTCGGTTCAACGGGGCCGGGGTTAGTCACGTGGGTGGGTGGAGCGTGCTAAGCGACGGTTACTCCACCCCCCTCAACTCATAGTATTTCCGTCGCGGTGTGGCGTGGACCGGGTGGATTTTGTGTTTCCGGCACCAAGTAACGTGCACGATGGCGCCGACTCCCATAACGAGAATCGGAAACACGAGGGCCATGTG
>Ga0310345_10005648_pt1 | contig 11051 bp, 9 predicted proteins | sample HC15DNA20500_MG_FD_204667 | JGI IMG/M metagenome (GOLD analysis project Ga0310345, IMG submission 204667) | Marine microbial communities from station ALOHA, North Pacific Subtropical Gyre - HC15-DNA-20-500_MG | ecosystem: Environmental > Aquatic > Marine > Oceanic | place: Pacific Ocean: North...
GACTCGACTGTATCTACCAATGACGTTAGGGTTTGATCACCGTGTGATCAATGGAGCGGAGGCGGCGTATTTCCTGAATTTCATTTGTGATTCTCTCTCGAAGTCAAAAAATACGTTTGGGCCATCCCCCAAACAAACCGGCCACTAGACGGAGCCCCTCATGCCCTGGATTTTTTCAGATCTCCTATTGGTCGACGTAATTTACCCGCCCAAAACCAAGCTCGCACGCTGCCGCACTAACGCCAAAACGACATCGATAGTTGGAGTATCAACGCCAACTAGACGGCCGAGCTCCACTACCGAACCAAGCAACGGTTCGATCTCCATCGGTCGATGGCGCTCAAAGTCTTGCAACATCGAAGTCTTGTGAGCTCCCACCGCTTCGGCTGCAGCAATGCGCCTGTCGATATCAATCGGGAATCTCACACCCAACCGCTCACCGATTTCTTGCGCTTCGGACATCATCTCACGCGCAACCGCCCGTGTTCCGTCGTTTTGGCAGATCTTATCTAGAGTGGCGCCTGTTAATGCGCTGATCGGATTAAAACTAAGATTGCCCCAGAGTTTGACCCAAATTTCATTACGAATGTCTGTTTTGACCGGGGCCTTTAGGTGGGCTGTTTTAATGACATCGGCAAGCAACTTAACACGTTCGGTACGTTCGCCTGACGGTTCGCCTAGCGTGAACCTGTCTCCCTCAATATGGTTGATTACGCCTGGTTGACTTACCTCGCAAGAAGGGTAAACGACACAACCGATAACCCGATCCGGTCCGATGAAGCGCCATTGGGCGCCGCCCGGATCCACACTGGTGATACGGTGGCCATCGTGGAGTCCACCTGATTTATAGAAATACCACCAAGGAATACCATTGACCGCCGATACCACCGCAGTGTCACGATGGTAGAGAGGTTTGAGGCCGCGCACGACAGCTCCAACCATATGGGCTTTCAGAGTGATGATGACGTAGTCCTGTACACCAAGTTCCCTCACGTCCTCGACACAGGGAATCGAGTAAGTAGATGCTTTGGAATGTTCGATAAGACGCAGGCCAGAATTAACGATAGCTTGACGGTGAGCGCCACGTGCGACAAGCGAAACGTCAACACCCGCTTGCGCTAATTTAGCTCCAAGATACCCCCCGATAGCTCCTGCGCCGTATATACAGATCTTCATATGGTGTTAAACAAGCCCGAGTTTTTCAGCCAAACCGATACGCTGTAATTTACCAGTAGAGCCCTTCGGTATCTCTTCGACGAAACAAACAGTCTTAGGCACTTTAAAATCAATTAGTCGTTCACGCGCAAATTTGCGCAACTCTGGCTCGTTAATCATTCCGCTATCCTCCCTTACAATAGCCACGGCAACATCTTCACCAAGCTTTGGGTGCGGCAGGGCAAACGTAACAGCTTGTTTGACCGCGGGATGATCCATTAAAACGTCATCAATTTCTTTGGGTGAAATTTTCTCGCCGCCACGATTGATGATCTCTTTAATCCGTCCGTTGATTTGAAGGTACCCATCCGCATCAAATGTCCCGAGATCACCAGTCCGAAACCAAGGAGCTCCATTTCCCGGATCGTCGGCGAAACCGGCGTCGTTAGCGTCTGGATTTTTAGCATACCCCTCTGTGACGTTAGGTCCTCGGATAACAACTTCCCCCGTCACACCACTCGCCGCAAAACTACCTGCTTCAGTCATCACCCGTACCTCGGGACCAGCCGGCAGACCGACCGAGCCGTCCTTCCGTAACGCTGGTGGCAGTGGATTAGATGTCATCTGGTGACACGCTTCGGTCATTCCATAGGATTCGATAACAGGGCAACCGAAACACTTTTCCAAAGCATGCATCACGGGGATCGGCAACGAGGCCGAGGATGAACGGATAAAACGTAATTGATTTTGAGTGATGGACTCGAGATTACGCCCGCTTCGGTCCAGTATCATTTGGTGCATTGTCGGCACTGCGGTGTACCAAGTTGGTTTAGCGGCATCGATCCAAGTGAAAAATCTACTCACATTAAAGTCCGGCATGCAAAACACTTCTCCTCCGACACATATCGTTGAAAGAACCGCAGCCACTAACCCGTGAATATGGAACAAGGGCATCACATTCAAGCATCGGTCGTCAGAGTTTAATTCAAGCGTGGCGGCTATATGGCGGGCCGAGGCGAGCAAATTGGCGTGAGATAACGGGACCATTTTAGGGCGCGATGTGGTACCAGAAGTGTGGAGCACCAAGGCCGTATCTCCGGAGGTCGCCGCTCTTATGCGCGTGTCGTTTCTCGACGAAGAGTAGTTAAGAGTGAACTGGCCAGCGATTCCATCAGATTCCTCGACCAGTTCGAGTACGCGGATCCCTAATCGAGTAGCAATATCACGCACCACGCTTTTTTGTTCAGCACGGACAATCAGTGCCTTGGGGTCAAGATCGGAAAGGTAAAATTCAAATTCAGCTTCACGATAAGCTGGATTCAACGGCGCCGATGCCGTCGACGACGCAACAGACAAAAAACACGACGCCATAGCAGGACCGTTCGGCAAAACGATCGCGACGCGATCGGTTGCGGCGACTCCACAACGCTCTAGATCGCGATGAGTTCGGATTTGTAGCTCCCGAAAATCCGAATAGTTCAAAGATCTCTGCCCTGGAACGCTAATGGCGGGGCTATCCCCCACTGAAAAGGTGTCTTGAAGTATTAGTGTGTCCTGCATCCGTTTCCTCGGCCTCCTTTTACAGGTTCTGCCTTTCCCTAAAATGAACAACACATTGTTGCAAAAATAAACCTGGAGCACTCATTACGATTCTCGCTAGAATTACTCCTATACTATGCAATAAGCAGTGCCGCCCTCCTGAAAGACTGGGAAAAAACTATGGATATTGGCGTATTTCAGACCGCAGCAAATCGCAACGCAGACGCGGCCGTCGTCGCGGAACACGCGGAGATGTTGGGCTTCGAATCCTTTTGGGCTCCCGATCATACGATCATGCCGCTGAAATATAGCGTGCCCTATCCCGGTGGTACACCAGAAGAGCCTGAACCCGACAGCCTATGGCAATTGGCAGATCCGCTTGTGTTACTCGGTCAGATTGCTGGACGAACAAGCAAAATAAAGTTGGGCACTGGAGTTTTGCTCGTCCCGGAAAGGAATGCAATCCTCACGGCAAAACAAGTCGCAACCTTAGACGAAATTTCCGGCGGGCGCGTCATTTTCGGCATCGGCGCGGGCTGGAATCCGGAGGAAAGCACAATTTTGGGTGGCGACTTCGAACGTCGTTGGAGCCATGTGAAAGAGAATATTGAGGTAATGAAAGCGTTGTGGACGAAACACGCTCCTGAATTTCACGGTAAATACAATGATTTTCCACCGATACGGTGTTACCCAAAACCCACCCAAAGGCCGTATCCGCCAATACTCCTCGGCGCGATTAACAACCCGCGTGCACTGAAGCGCGTCGCGGAATGGGGCGACGGTTGGATACCGATCGTGAGCTCCGTCGATGAATTCAAACGAGGTGTGGAACAGATCCAGCACAACTGCACGGAAATTGGACGGAATCCAGAAGCCCTTGATTTCACGGTTTTTGGTCTGGGGGACCAGTGGAAGTCGCGGGCCGAAGTTGAGTCGATAGAACCCGCCGGAGCTAATCGAGTTGTAGTCTGGTTAGCTGGGACGAGTACTGACGCACTCAAAAGAGAGCTGGACGAACTCGGGAAAGCACTACTCTAAAGCTTGACCGGCGCGCTTGAGTTCTTTGTGACCCAGCATGATTCTGGCGAATAAGGCATCGACTGTCTTGTTTTCACTCCCCAAGCGCGCGAGTATTGCAATATCGCCAACCGTTCCATTAAATCGATGAGAGGCACCGATCATGAAATTCGAAATCAGCGGCCTGAACCACATCGCGCTTGTTTGCGAAGATATGCAACGCACGGTCGATTTCTACACGAACATCTTAGGCTTCGAACTCGTCAAAAGTATTGACCTGCCAGGAGGACTAGGACAGCATTTTTTCTTTGACATGGGTGACCGTCAATGCGTTGCGTTCTTCTGGTTTACAGAGGCCCAAAAACGTGTGCCAGAAGTGTCCAACCCTCGCCAATTAGTAGATCCCGCTGAATTCCATCAAGACCCCACCGCATGGATCTCGTCTCATGGATCGATGAACCACCTTGCATTCGATGTCGCTCCCGAAAAGATAGAGGAGTACAGGCAAAATTTAATCGACTCCGGGGTTACCGTCAGCGAAATCATGAACCATGACAATTCGCCAGGACAAAGCGCACCGCATGTAGACGACGGTGTCTGGGTGAGCTCAATCTATTTCTTGGATCCGGACGGGATCATGCTCGAATTCGCCGCGTGGCAACGGCCATTTTCAAGCACGCACGGTGACCGTTCTGATCACACGCCAGCACGGCCTCACGACGTCCCGCGATACCGCGCCCAAGCCAAAGAAGCGATGCCCAAAGATGAGCCCGCGACTATTGCGTGAATTATTTTTTTAAGACGCGAAAGACGGGCCGCTTTTACGGCCCGTTTCTTTATCTACTTATTTGTCGAATGAAATTACATTGGACGACAAACCTGATGAACAGCCAGCTGAACGCCAAGAGTCACCGATCCCTTTAATACCTCATCAACACTTTTCCGTACGGCAGATCAAAACTTGAAGAACCTCCCGAATAAAAGGCATCCATCATCCTTATAACCGGCAGTTTATGCCACGGATCAACTGCCGACTGCGCATCAAACGTAAGTGAACCGGTCCCGCGGATCTGGTTTTTCCACCAATCATCACCGACTTCGAATTTGTTCGTTGCCGGATTGAAGTGGTCGATGAGCTCAATCAACGGCTCCTCTCCCGCCGGATCCGGAATAATCCGCACACAGACGAGTGGGCGAGAGAAAGGTTCCGCGTCTTCACGCGGCATAACTCGTTCCGGCCGTACCAGCGCCGTGCAAATTCTTATACCGGCCGGGCGCTCGACTGTACCGATCATGCCCTCAGGGCGCTTTTCTATAGCAACATGCGCCAGTTTCTTGGGTACGCCCCAAATCTCGCGACCGACGGTTACTGCTGCGTCCGAGGTCAACAAATTCCAAACTACATATTCGACCGGGTTCCCCTGAAAAGTCGCCCGTAGACTAACAAAAGCTTCGTGGTATGCGCCTAAGGTACAAACGGGAATATCTAAAAACACGACCGAAACAGTGGCTGGCAACTCGAGGTCTAGGCAATCCGGCAGCACGTCTAAAGCGGCCTCCGGGTCCGTCTCGTAGGTGAGAACCAGACGTTCAACGTCACGATAATGATACGGCGGCTCAGGATAGATTGGGGAGTCCAACGGCATCGTGTTGGCCATGCGTGCTCTTGTCATTCGACCTTTCATGCGTGTTGCTATGTCCATAATTTTTTTCCTTCAACGTCATGAATGAAACAGAAATACAATCAAAACAGATGGCTAGAGCCTAGCTGCCACCTTGAGGGTAGCTAGGCCTTCGGGCAGCCATCGTAAACTCTACTAACCATCGCCAATTTCCGACCTGCGCAACTTTGCCTTACGTCGTCGCATCCGGACAGCTGACTCGGCTGTCCCATCGTGAAAAGTTCCGAACCATTTATCCCAAGGCATTGTAGGCGTACCGTAGTTACACTCAAAATAGCGATGATGGAGCTGATGATAAAAATCACCAAGCCCGAGCGATGGTATTCGTTTGACTAGCAAATCAGAATACCCGGTGTGGGTTGTACCAGCCGCTAAAGCGGCAAAATATATGTGAAAAAACATGTGAACTGGATGCGACGGGATGAACAGATGAATGATAATCGTGCTGAAGTAAAGTAGGTGCTCTACAGGATGCATGGCAAGGCCGGACCAAGGACTTACATTGACGTTTCGGTGATGGATTGAGTGAACATATTTATAAAGCGACTGGGTATGCAAAAGACGATGAAATACGTAAAAATGAAATGCGAACCATACAACGATAAGAGGAAAAAGCATCACCGCCCATACCGGGTGATCACCGTAGTCAAGGGAAGGCAATAGATTATTGCCATAAGCCCACATAAAACCTACTTGCCATGCAGTCCAAATCGCGGCCCCGCTTCCGCAAGTCCAGAAAACGTTATCCCTGATTTGGCTCTCTGTAAAAAATTTCGGGCTTCCGTTACCCATAGGCGTACAGTCAAATCTATTCTTTTCACCTTGGGCACGAAGGGTATAGAAATACCAATGGGAACCACCGGTCAACAGAACAAGTAAACTCATGTTGAGTATGTACACCTGCGCAACCCAGCCTGCTTTGAAATCTGACCACTGTGCGACATCTCCGCCCAGATAGACCCAAGCTGAGATGGCGATCCCGACGAAAATAAGATTCACAGACCACAAAAATCCGCGTCCCAAATAGAACTTTAAAAGATCAAACGGTCGGGGTGGCCATACAAAAAGCGGCGCATAATCTATGGGCAGCGAAGGGTGCCAAGACCAAGGAAGTTTCGCTGTGCTGACGCCCGGACCACGCTGGTTCATTGTTGAACTCCTGTCGCTCATACACATATTCCGTTGAAGTTAGTGCAAGAATCAAGTCCCGAATAGGATATTCTCAACAAAATCCCCAAGACTATAGCCGCCTCATGCCAAACTCAGTAACTCGTAGCTTCTGGCTCCAACAAGCCCTGTCGACCGAACAGATCGATCAAGCTCCTGCCCTCAAATCCGATACGTAGGCCGATGTTTGTTAAGTCCGCCCTCTCTATGACGAAGTTTTATTGGTCAATCGATATTACTCTTTTTGGGAGACAAGTCTGAAGAGCAACGTTGGCAAATTAAATTCGGTTAAGATTTGACTATTCCGATATTGGGGCAAGACGCGTGGGTGAAAATCACAAAACTTTTGGCGATTTCGAGCGAGATGGTTGGTCTGATGAGAACCTGTGCCAAACATATCACGAACGCTTCGCCAAACTAACTCATCAGGCTATCCCTAGCTTGCTTGACGCAGCGATGGTCCGACCGGGTGCGACCGTGCTTGACGTCGCTACCGGTGCGGGCTATGCCGCCCAAGCTGCTCGAGAGCGGGGTGCTATCACGGCGGGCATTGATTTCTCGGCTGCACAAATAGCGCTAGCCCGTAGCACCTACCCTGACATTGACTTCCAGATCGACAACGCCGAGACCCTGTCATTCAATGACGCAACGTACGACGCCGTGTTCAGTAATTTTGGGATCCTACATTTCCCTAACCCGAAACAATTCCTTAAAGAAGCATTTCGTATCCTGCGTCCCGGGGGAAATCTGGCTTTCACTGCGTGGCGAGCAGCAGACGGTCCTAGTGGTTTTGGCATCGTACTGAACGCTTTATCGACGTATGGTAGTTTCGATGTTGGGTTACCTCAAGGGCCGGACTTTTTTCAATTTTCCGATGCAGACTATTGTCAGGAAAGTCTGTCGCATTGCGGTTTTGAAGAGATCGTAAGCACTTCACTCCAGCTCGTTTGGGAAATAGAAGACCCAGACGACCTGTGCGAAACAATCATGCAAGCAACTGTGCGTACAGCGACCATCATCCGTCATCAAAGCAAAGAGGCCCAGAGCGCAATTATGTCTGACATACGCACAAGGGTCCGTGCCTTTGCAGATCGCGGAAAATTTTCTGTTCCCATGCCAATCTCGTTGTGTAGGGCATCGCACCCTTAAATCAATTGGAGCGCAGGCACCCCGCAACGAAGACAACGGCTTGGGGTATAACGACATAGATAACCACGCCACGCGCCTAGCTCGGCGAAAGTGCTATTGCATCATCGTTCGAGCGTTTGTAATGAAAAGGGATTGACTAGACTGCAAGAATTTTGTTTTTATCGCTTCCTCCGCAAAAGGAACAAGTGATGAAACTTCAAGATTACGTAGAGTACGACGGTCTCGGTTTAGCTACATTAATCCGAACAGGAGAAGTCTCGCTAAAAGAAGTCGCTATAGCAGCCTTGGAGGCAATTGACGCTGTGAACCCAACGCTCAATGCGGTGATCGAACAGTATCCCGAGCGGGCGACAGCGATCGAGCCGGATGATTTAGGCGGTGGCCCCCTTAAAGGAACACCATTTCTCATTAAAGATCTTGTCATCCATGAAGCCGGACAAAAGCACGAGATGGGTAGCCGCCTTGCAAAGGGCTTTGTTGCCCCAAATGATACTGAACTGATGGTGCGTTATCGTGGTGCAGGTCTAGTGACACTCGGCCGTACGACGACCCCTGAATTCGGATATTGCGCCACAACTGAATCGGTACTGTCTGGTCCCACCCGTAATCCGTGGAACATCAATCACAGCCCGGGAGGATCCAGCGGCGGCTCAGCGGCGGCAGTAGCATCACGAATGGTGCCAATAGCTCACGCTAATGACGGTGGTGGATCAATACGGATCCCGGCGGCATGCTGTGGCTTGGTCGGAATGAAACCAACCAGGGGACGCAACTCCCTAGGCCCCGATCTCGGCGAGGCGGTCAGCGGGTTTGCGGTCGAGCATGTGGTGAGCCGCACAGTACGTGACAGCGCCGCCGCACTTGACGCGACTCAGGGAAACGGCGGTGGTGATCCATTTGTCATTGAACCGCCAGAAAGACCCTATCTCGATGAAGTCTCGGCGCCACCGGGAACGTTGAAGGTGGCTTTTACCACGACACCATGGTCGGGCGATAAAATCGACCCGGAGATTACTCGAGCCGTAAACAACGTTGCCACGTTACTCGAAGCGTTGGGGCATCGAGTAGAGGAAGCCATGCCACAGTACGACTACCGGCCCCACATCAAAGCGGCTGGCGTAATCTGGTCGGTTGGCACGGCTGCCTGGGTGGATGCCGTGGCTAAATCAACGGGGCAACAACCCGGCCCCTCCAATCTCGAGAGTTCAATAGTTGCTACTTATGAGGTAGGAAAGCGGACTAACGCTGTAGACTACTTAGCCGCAGTTAATCACGTCCATGCCATTAATAGACAAATTGCACCATTTTTTGATGACTACGATATTTTAATGACGCCGACATGCGCCCAACCCGCTTGGAAACTCGGTGAGATGGACGCAAATGCTACAGGCCTGACGCTCGAAAGTTGGACCGATCTTGTCTTCGGTTTTTGCCCGTTTACCCAACTCTTCAACGCCACGGGTCAACCGGCGGTCTCTCTCCCGTTAGCGATGGCCAACAACGGCCTGCCTATCGGCATCCAGTTTGTCGGCCAATGGGGCGAAGAAGCGCTACTTTACCGATTAGCGGGCCAACTTGAACAAGCATCTCCTTGGAACGACAGGAAACCAGACATTTGCGCCTAGCAACACTCAAGGTATCTTTACCAAAGAATCACACGGCCAACGGGGGCTTTACCCCTCGCCAATCGGCGGCTTTTTGCCATACGGCACCTGCCCTGAATAACAGCGCCTCCTCAAACTGGCGTCCCACAAGCTGAAAACCGAGTGGTGACCCATTGGAATCAAGTCCTGCAGGTAAGGTAATCGTAGGAACCCCCGTCATATCGTCGAGACAAGTCCAATAGATGAGTTCCATCAGCCCTCCCTCTTTTGCACACAATGCGTCAAATTTTTTTATTGTCGGATTCAGCATGCCGATGACTGGTGAAATCATCAGATCAATGGATTGGAATATGGCCTGCATCGCACCCTGAAAATTCTTGCGTGTAATTTGCGCACGTGCGTATTCCATCCCGCTCACCGCATGACCATCGTCAAGAAACCCACTGTAGACGGCGCTGTAACCACTCTTTCGTTTCGGGTAAGTGGCCTGGTGTGCTAAAGCGGCTTCCGACGTACAAATAGGTACCCAAGCGTCAACCACCTCCTCCACCATGGGTAATTTAACCGGAACAATAGTCGCGCCGGCAGACCTCAATGTCCGAATAACGCGTTCCAGCGTCTTCTTAATCTCTGGATGCACACCGGACGTCGCAAAATTACGGTCTATACCAACGCGAATACCTTTGATCCCTTTGCGGATCCCTTCTAGATAGTCGGGGACCTCGACGCTCGAGCTAGAACGATCCTTCCTATCGCGTCCCGCGATGGCTTCAAGCATTACCGCAGCATCTTCAACAGAACGCGTGAGCGGCCCAACATGATCGAGGGTTTCGGACAAAGGAAAAACGCCGTAGCGACTGACACGACCCCAAGTCGGCTTCAAACCGACCACACCGTTTGCGTAAGAAGGAAATCGGATCGAACCACCTGTGTCGCTACCCAGAGCGCCGTAAGTTAGACCTGCCGCTGTTGCCGCCCCTGAAGCACTCGAAGACGCGCCGCTCCAGCGATTCTTAGCCCAAGGATTAACCGGGGGGGCGATTTCCGGGTGATGTAGCGCCAGAGCACCCTCGGTCATCTGCAACTTTCCGATCACCACCGCACCCGCTGCGCGTAGATTCGTGACCACCGTAGCATCTCTGTCCGGCACATTTTTGCGAAACATAGGTATACCGGCAGCTGTCACTGTGCCTTTCGTGTCACAGAGATCTTTCACGGATACAGGAACACCATGCAATGGTCCTCGCAGCCGACCTCTCATGATCTCCCGTTCACAACGTCGGGCGTCTTTTAAGGCGTCCGCAGCCATAACCGTCGCATAACACTTCAATTTCGGTTCCAATTTTTCGATCCGTTGAAGCATTAATTTCGTAACCTCGACTGGGGAAAGTCGCCCGCGTGCAATATTTTTACCGAGTTCGACCGCTCCCATAAACGCTAATTCTAAGTCCATAACCACCAACTCCTGCGTACTTATTAATTCACAAGCTATTCGCTGATAACACTGCCGATTCGCTGTAAACAACAGCGGGCAGTGTACTCAATAAGAGACATCCGGTTTGTATAAACGCCGGAGACAATAATATCAGCAAGGCAGCCGCCGGCCGTATGCGATGTCTCCACGGTAAATACGGTCGGTTTCGTCGATGTCCTTTACGGTCTGGAGGACGAAAAGCAGCAGTTCTACTACGGGAGAGAATGGGATGCAGGATAAATAAGCATTAAATCGTCATTCCAC
>Ga0310345_10005651_pt1 | contig 11047 bp, 3 predicted proteins | sample HC15DNA20500_MG_FD_204667 | JGI IMG/M metagenome (GOLD analysis project Ga0310345, IMG submission 204667) | Marine microbial communities from station ALOHA, North Pacific Subtropical Gyre - HC15-DNA-20-500_MG | ecosystem: Environmental > Aquatic > Marine > Oceanic | place: Pacific Ocean: North...
CTCTTCGGTGAGCCCCAATGCGCTGGCAATATCACTATCCGGCCCAAACATAGTGGGTATCCACCACTCCCGAAACCAGAGGTCCAAATTACGTTTGCCTAATGGGTTGCCTTCATCATTCTCGTCATACCATATGTCAGCATCTTCATCGTCCTCATCTGGTCTGAGAGCTTCGCGCACGCCCTCTGCCATCCCCATGATAGCCGTGTAACCTGGGATACCCACTAGACCGGCAAACAATGAGGTCATTCCTATCGTACCAAACAATTTTGTAGCCGCAGCTTTTCTTTCAGCTCTAGGTATAGTGGGCCAGACAGTACCAAAAAAGTTACGAACTAAAAACGAAGTCATCTGGAGAGGGTATGTTAAAAACTGTGTGGCTACCTTACCCACAGGATTCTTCATTACAGGGGGTTTCTCATATAACGTATAGTTAAATAATATTTCGTAAGTGGTATCCACAGCCTTTTGTGTAGCTGTAGCAAGAGCAGCTTCGGGCATTAATTCTGGGGAATTTCGTTGCAGCCTTTCTAACTCAAGCTCTAAAGTAGACATAAATACTATCTCACGGGACAACCGCTCACTGTGATGGAAGAGAAACCCCATCATATCTACAAACCCGCGCCACCCTTTTTTGCCCACACTGTCGAACTGATCTGTATCCGATTTTCTTCGTGCACTTATATCAGCACTGTACGTTACATTTAATATGCCTAAGTCTTTAGCTGTTTGGAAGCCAGCTTTTAGCAACGCGCTAAGGGGGTGGTTATTAATGTAGTCAGAGTTAACAACCGAAACAGTACCATCCAGCATGCCTTCTTTTCCAAAATGGCTTAATACCTTTATGTACCCCCCAAGCACCCGCATCACATTCCTCTTCCCATACCCTTTTGCAATCAGACTAGGTATTCCGACTATGGGCACTTGGGTGAACTGGATAAGCGCAGACTTGGGAGCCGTTAACATGTACACAAAAGCTACTTGGTTACCTATGCTTGCCAGTGCACCCCAGTCCAATCCGTCAGGCGTGACGGGATTTAGTTCTCTCCGTGCTCGATTTATTATTTCGTTCACCAGGATTTCGTATTTTTGTTTGCCTTGGCTGGGTGCCCTCCCTGTGAGACTTGCTTCAGCTGCTTCTATGGAACGGTCTAGTTTGGGCGCGAATTCAAACCGCGCCAACTGATTGGCGGAAGTGGCTTGGGAATTTACAAAATTTCGTAGTGCATCTTCAGCATAGCCGAGTACATTGTCTCGTTTTCTATGTATAAATTTACGGCGCAGTGCATCGGGTTGTTGGGTGTGCAGCCACATCTGGTAAAGTTCATCTTTAAGCAGATCAAAATCCGCCGCTGTAAAATTATCTACCCCTCCTTCAAGCTGCTTCTCAGTCTTCTCTTGGAGGCTATCAATAGTCGCAAAGAGATCTTTAAGGTCTTGCGTACTTCCAGCTATGGCCTTGTTAAACCCCTCTCTAAGTTTATCCCCTTGTTCGATAACTCCGTCATTAAACAATTGGGTTTTAGCCGCTTCATGTTGGGCTCTGTCTTGAGTGGGGTCTATGCCGCTAAGATCTGTTACAATTTCATCTAGCAAGTTATTCCTATCTGCGGCGCTTTCACGCATGTAGAACTCTATCTGTCGGCCAGGTCTGGTTACCGTAATCCAATAGTTCCCATAGCGCATTAACGGGAAATATACTTTAAGGTTGTGGTGTACCTCGTAGCGCAGGTTTATAAAGGCTATAAGTTTTTGTCGGGTTGCCTCGTTTGCGGAGGATTCCTCTATGTGTTTAATCAACAGGCTATGGTATTTATCGTAGGTTTCTCTGTAGGCAGCTTTTGCCATTTTATAAATTTCATGGCCTTTCTTGTTATCAACTTTGCCTACATCATTCCATTTTTTATACAACCGTTCTATGTCATCTATCCGTTCTTGGATTTCGGCTTCTATGTCTTGTTGGGTGAGGGGGTGTATCTCAGGGTCTAGTAGTTTTTCATACTTACCTACTATTTTGTTGTCACCTTCTTGGTTATTACCATGCAACACTTCATCGTTTGCTATAGCTTCTTCAGCGGTTGCCCACGCGCTCAGATCCACTTGCAGGATTGTTGACTCATGCATTACTTCGGAAAGCCACTTTGCTTCTTGTGCAAAATCTTTAGCAAATTTTACCCAAGGTTGGATTCTTTCGTGGAGAGTAGCCAGTGCTTGGTTCCGCGCCTTAGTAAAATTTTGTATATCCCTGTTAATACTATGTACCCCAGGAATTACATCGTCTATCCATCGAGTAATGTCCGTAGTAGTAAGTATTTTAGAAAGAGTTGTTACAACGTTTTCATTCATCCACTCCAAAGCACCGCGTAAAACGTTAATGCTTGTAACCCCATCCCTGGTTTCTTTCATTAACTTGCCTATATTGGACCACATTCCCCGCGCTCCACCCGTGGCGTTGCGTATTGCTTCCTGCAACTTATTAACCCGCTTCTTTCTTGCTTCCCCTATTTTCTTTGCGGCGAGTACCTGACCTGCATTAGTTGCTGTATCAGTAGGCACCATCAATGTATCACTGGCTTTAACTAGCTCCATAAACGCACTTTTTTGTGAAGCTGGGATGTTAAACAGTTGACGCAGGAATTCTACAAACTGGGCGAACAACGTGCTTTTCCCATCGGTACCCGGAGATGTGTTAAGGAACTCTTGCATCGCCTCGTTGGTACGGCCATAAGCTATGAACTCATACAGATTAGTGAATGCACCTGCGTTGGATAAGTTTATTTCCGTTTGGGTAAGCGTGCCCGCACGCTCCTTAGCTCTAAAGATTGCCTCCGCGTCTTCCATCAAGCTGTTTAATTTGTCGAGGGCCTTTACTTCTTTATTAGTTAAACCCGCATTAGTGGGGTCGTTATTGAGATAAATGGTTACCTTGGCAGCTGTCCCCTTATGTATGGCCTCATGGAGTATTACTTCTTCGTTCATACCTGTTTCAGGGTTTACATAGATGGTATCCTCCCTTAGTTGTGGGATACCACTGGCGTCGTACACGCCTCTTGTACGTGGGGTGTTAAAGGCATCTCTGATAGCAGGGTTAGCTATCTGTGTTTCGGGATCAGTCACCATAACTAATCGAGTATTGCCCATCACAGGAGCCAACCTGTTTGCTAAATTTTTAAATAATTTATTAGATGTATTTTTCTTAATGTAATTTATGGCTTGCCTGGCGTTACGCATAGTCGCAAATACAGGATTGGGTGGGGTCGCAGGACCACCTACATCGATGCTTTCCTCTACATCGGGGACAACCTCGTCTACAGGAGTAGCAGCAGGTTCCCCCCTCCCTAGCAACTCAGCAACATAAGCTTCTTGCGTAGGGATTTTAGAATCTAGTTCTTCTAGTAATTGTGTAGCTTGATCAAACTGACGCCTACCTAATGCAACAGCGGCATCTCTAGCAAGGGTTTGGATAGGGGCATAAGTTTCTAGTTGGGCGTGGGCATCCGCATAACGGTCTAAGGCTGTATTAGAATTTTCCACTAAAGTTTCATAAGGGACATTTCTCGTTGCAGCATTACCTTGAAGTGCTTCATTATGTTCTCGTTCAAAACCATAACCCGACTTCAATGCAGTTAAAGCCCTATTTATTTTAGCTTTTGTTTCAGTGTAGGAATATTCAAGGGGGTGATAAGGCCCCATACGGTTAGTGAGATCCCCCACATGCTCAATAACACCACTGAGGGGGGTACCCCCCATTGCAGCTTGGGCTTGCGTCATAGGGGTTTCGGCTACCCCCTGTTGTGCGTTAGCTAAATCTAGGTTTTGTTGAAGAGTGTTTTCAGACGCACCACTTAATTCGCTCCACTCATTACTGATTGGCCTTGTGGGCGCTCCTTCCGCTTCCACATTAGCCCCGAAGTCAAATGAAGTATCAACTATCCCTTCACCACCTGTTGGAGCCACTTCTCCTGCGCCTAGAGCAGCTTCTGCCTCTGCTCCTGTTAGGATTGTGTCCTCACCTACTTGTCCTGGTAGACCTCCTGCGCCACTCTCAGCAGGTACTATTTTGTCTCCAGTCTCTGGATCTATTACAGAACCGCCCTCGTCTACTTCGGTTCCACCCTCTACGTCGGCTATGGTCTCCTGAACTTTTTTCGCGTCGTTTGACTCTCTTACACCCTGAATGCCTCCCCCTACTCCACCAAAAACACCACCAGCTATGGCACCTTGTACCACCGATTCCATAATTCGATCCCATTCGCGGCTACCAAAAGCCTCTGGGTTATCATCTACAAACCGTTCAGCCGCTATACTGATTGCTTCCTGGCCCCCTTCTGTGATGCCCTCAACACCTAAGCCAGCAAATAACCCAGCAGTCCCTGAACGCAGTACGCCTGGGGACATACCGGACCTTTCAAGCAGGGTTTTTACAACGCCTGTTTTCCACCCAGGACTCATAGTACGAGCTACTCCATAAGGCAAAACAGAATCGAGCGCCGCTGCACCAGCACCAAAAAGTAAGGCTACGCCAGGCGCAGTCTCTCCAGTTTCCTGGTAAATATTTTCAAATACTTCGGGAGCATTGAGCGCATAGGAGCCTAACGCTGTTCCACCTAGTAGTCCTGCCGCAGCTTGTTTAGCAATGGTAGAACGGGCTGCTTGTTGGGCTGCTGTTGTCCCTGCGCCAGCAAGTAAAGCCCTCCCCCCTAGTGCCACAGGTGCAGCAATACCCCCTGTTAAACCTGTACCTACAACAAGACCAATGTTTCCGATTTGCTCACCAACAACTTGACTTACAAACCTGGAAAAATCCCCTACCCCTTCAACCTCTTTATAGCTTTCAAACTGGGTAGGATGTTCAAGTTCACTTAGTCGCCGTTTTTCTTCTGCTTGCGCCAATTGTTCTAGGGCATACTCCTCATTACCTACAGCACTACCGGCTATAGCAGGGATGATGTCAGTGAACGTAGACCCTAATCGACTAAACCCACGGGAAGCACCGCCGGTAAAGGTACCTAACATACCTAATTCGTCTTCGGGATCTACGGGCTGGGAGACTGCTTCGGGGAGTGCTTCAGGAACAACTTCTTCTACTGGAGGTAGAATATCAGGGGGTGCTACCAAGTCACTGGGCGGAGGCGTAGCCCCTTCACGCCTGTATGCCTCGGCAAACAAAAACGCCATGTCTTGGGGGGTAGGCGGGGTGGCCCCTTCGACCACCAATTCACGGCCAGTCTCCGCATCTTGAATGGTGTACTCAGGCATTTACTTTACTGCTTCCAGAGCCGCACTTATCCCCGCTATCCTAGTAACTATGTTCCTAGTAGCTGCTTCTAATTCGTCGGCAGTATGATTCTCTGGGTTTTGGAATACTATAACATCTTGATTATTCCTATTAAAAGGACTCTCTACGTAGTCCAGAACTGCTTGCATTTCGTCACTTTGTACCCCGTAAGCACCCGTAAGTTGCCTTGCTACAGTCAGGTACAGTTGGCTTGCCTCTATACCCAACTGCGATCTACTCTTACCACTCATAGGGTCATAGTTAGCTTCTATATAACGGGCAACAAACTGCTGTTCATTCGAGGTTTGACCCTGTGCTTGTACCGCCGCAAGGCGAGTTTCGGCATCGATGATACCCATTGCTTCCTTGCTTCTGGCTGCATCAAGTTCAGCGCCTCGCTCGGAAATGCCACCGAACTCATAACCTTCACTCCTGCCACCGCCCCCACCTAATGTTTTAAGCAGATCAAAGAAAGCTTCAGAACCACTTTGTGGCTTAGTCAGTTGGTCATACCTACCCTGTATTGAAGAGGCGCTACCAGGTGTCCCCCCTGTGGGAGGAGACTTGATACTATATCGCCCACTAGGAGTATCTACGTCCTCTGCCGCTCTCCTTGCAGCTAAAGCATCCCTATTTGCATCCCCTCCCAAAGCCTCATATAACGCTCTAGCTCGTGGATCAATACCTGCGGTAGCATCTTGATCTGCTTCCTCCCCCTCAAGCAATGCACTTACCGGATCCTCGGATTCAGTGTCCGTTGTTATTACTTCTCCAGGAGATAAAAGACTTATTCGTTGGTCTGCTGTTACCGGAAGCCCATGTTCTTCTAATCTTGCAACTAGTTGTAGGCGTTCCTCTTCTCTTCTAAGTAATTGAGTACGCTTAGTTGCTTCGGCATATACCTGAGCAAGGCTGTCATGTTTGGTCTCAATCGCTCCTGAAATATCAGAATCAAATATGGCATCTGCCCCCATATTTTGACTTTCTCTATTAAATTCATTTAACGCCTTGTATGCAGCTCTTTCATCTTCAATAGCCTGTTCAAGGGGAGTACGACTAGGTGCATCACCTTGTTGCTCTGCACTTGCTGCCCATTCCGGGAAGGCTTGACGCATTCGTTCCGCATCTGTGAGGTCACTTCTATCTTGCCCAGTAGCTAGTGCACTTAATTGATCATCAATATTGAAGTATCCTGGACCGCTAGGTTGCTCCATCATAGACAAAAACTTCTCTACGTTGTCATCTGCCCTACCCTGCGCTGCATCTAACAAATTCATTTCTGCTTCTGCACCAGCCTCTTGCTCGGCATCACTACGCGCTGCCCATTGCGGGAAGGCTTGACGCATTCGTTCTGCATCCGTGGGAACTCTGTTAAGTTCTTCTATCGGATACACAGTCCCAGCTTCATCTGTAAAAGTTTCTGTTTCAGGCTGTCTACGGTCTAACCCCAATAAATTTACCAAAGCCGCCTTAACACCATCTATTGAAAAGCCCGACTTATCCGTAGCGCCCTCTCCCATACCTGCTGCTTGGCGAAACCGTTCATTGGTAGGGTCCATGACATCGTAACTCTGAGGGACATCGGCCTCTGCCAGAACTTCTTCCCCCAGGAGACCTTCCCCATATACACGACTCAGTTCAGCCTCGTCTGCGCTACGTTGCGCTGCATTAAGTAAGTTAACCTCTGCCTCTGCATCGGCTTGTTCTCTAGGTGCCCGATGAGCAGCTCTAGCTGCCTCATGAGCAGCTCTAAGTCGCTCTACTGTTGCATCCGTAACAGCTGGAGTAACCGGCCAACGCTCCGTAGCACCTTCCTGTTCTACCGCCGGAGCACCTTCCTGTTCTAGGTTGCGTACCCACTCGGCTATGTCTTCTACCGTTTGTTGGGGAGGTGCACTTAGAGGCCCTTGAGAACCCGGAGCGTCACCCATATCTGCCATCATAGGTATGTTTGCTTGTCTTTCAGCTTCCAGGAGTTGGTCATACGCCCCCCTGCTATCTAGTAATTCTTGTTGAAACTTAGACAAAGGTGGTCTTGCTCTATCTGTCCCGGCCAGTATGTTTTCATCATAGGCATACCCACTTTCTTGCGTTCCCATAGCGCCTAACAAAGCGTCCCGAGTTCGGGAATCACTTAAATCTATGGGTTGATCCGGTGTAAACCCAGTTCTCTTTGCTACAAACTCAATATACTCTTCTGTAATATTTTCATTAGGTGGGGCAAACCGGGCAATGACTTCACGTACTGTGCTTATCCCGTGTAAGGACTGGTAATTTTCTAATAACTTATCTGCTGCCCTTACTCCTGAAGCCTCGTCTTCAAAATCTACAAAGCCCCTGGTAGCACCAGCTTGTCCATCCCAGTTTTGATTGTAATCACGAAGGTTATACGGATTGTTTGCCCCAATATAGCTACCTTGTGGCCCCGCTAAAGCAAGGATGCCGCCACGGGCCATCTGAACAGAGGGTTCAATTACTCCTTTTGTACTATCTATATACTGCATGACTGTGGGATGGGCGTTACCCATCTGCCTTATTAGATCTTGTAAAAGTTGTTGGGCTTGTGCCTTCATTTGTGGGTCTGTAGCATTTTCAAGCGCAGCTGTTATACCTTGATATTCTTTAGCATATTGTTTTATCTGTGCCTCCATTCCGGGCTGTATGGAAGGGGGAGTTTTTGCTTCACCACCATTAGCAAAAGAGACAATGCCTCCACCGGACATCATCATGTTAGGCGCTGGTACACCCGATACGCCCTGTTGCATCGGTGGCTGTTGTGACTGCTGTGGCTGTTGCTGGACCATCTGCTCAACACCTGGCGTTAGACGTTGAGCTAAACTTTGTTCCAGTTGCCCTATTACTTGGGGTGGTTCCTCTTGTTCCATAGAAATATCGCGTTCGCGGGCAGCGGCATCAATTAGATTACTGGCTTCCTGCAAAGCCAACGCATACTTTAACTGAGGATTAATAGACTGCCTTCGTGTAAGTTCATCTACACCAAGTTCTGTAAGATCCTCAATCTCTTGCCCGATACCGTATGCCATCTTACTGCCCTCTGTTCTTAATAGTTATACGCAAAAGCCAAATGCATTTCGTTGTTTGGGGTCACCGTTTGCACGCTTTTCCTTGCACGGCCATGCCGCCATAAATTCACTCCATCGTGAACCCGCTTCACCTACTGCGCCTATTTGACTGAGTATTTCTGAAAGCCCACTCTGCTCAACGAAGTCTCTGCTTTCAGAGGCTACCGGAAGTCCCTGGAGTAACGACTGCTGATACTGCACTTTTTTATAGGGATCATCCCGCTCCTCCTTAAACTGGGCATAATCCGCCGCGATACCTTCAGCCTCGATGGCTCGCTCGGCATCCCCAAAAGTACGCATCTGATCTAATGCTCTAAGCCCATAAACATTAGCATCCTGTTGTGCGGCTCTGCGCCTGTCTTCCTCGGTATTAAACTGCGTTTGGGCCTTATCATAAGCACTGCTGTATCCAGTTGACGTTATATCTGCCAGATTACGCAGTAAATTACGTTGGGATTCAGAATCCATAATGGCCTGGCGCGAACCACCATATGCTCCGGCCCTGTTTAACCGTGAAGCATTGGCTACTTGTTGTATTTGAGCTTGACGTTGTGCTTCAGCTATTTGCGGCTCTAATGAAGCTTGCAAATACGGGTTCATATACTGTTGAGCTGTGGTGCCCGAAGTAAATGACGTAGGGCTGTAAGCCCCCATTTGCGCGGTAGGGATGGTAAGCCCAGAAATACCTTGAAAAGCTTGTGTTTGTAACCCTGATTGTCCCGCTGTAAGTGGACCGGCATACGACGTATAGGGCTGGTCAGCTAACGCTTGGCCTTTACCCAGCATATCCGTTACATACGGCGCGGCCCAATCAGAAAGACGACCTTGCTTACCGCTTATTTGACCTACTGGATCTGGCATGTGTATTACCTCACGTTAAAAAGTTACCAGGGTTTATTTGACGCCCTTGTTCAGCTGTGCCTGTACGGGCTTGACGCACTCTATCCATCATCCCGTAAAGCTGGTGAGCGCCCGCATCTGAATTGCCATTGCCTAAGTGGCTTACCACATCAGCGGGTACCACAAATTCTCCATCGCTCAACCTGGCCGGTTGGTTGCTATTTATAGAAGCAGGAATGTTATCTGCCATACCATCGGTTGAACCCCCTAAATACATCCCCTGAGGCCCAACCGAAGTCAATCCTCCCGCTTGGAATCCCTGGCGATTCCCTTGCTCCCGATAGAACTGCCTGACTTCTTCCACGGGCACATTAAAATACGTAGCTATTTGATCAATAGTTATGGTGCCACTGTTAAGCAGATCCGTAACAGACCCTATCTCTTCTGCCGAGTAGGTGCCATCCACCGGTATATGGCGCAGGAAGTTTTGGTAAGGGCGTGTCTGTGATTCCGTAGCAGCAGTAGCTAAGGCGGCTTTTATTCCCGCATGAGGGCTGGCAAGCGCCTGTGCTTTTTGTTCTGCCTCTGTACGATAATAAGGGTTCATGGCCGTTTGAATATCGGACAGCGGCGTGCTAGTAACTGTAGAGAGGCGATAGGGGGATACGGCCTGTTCGTTCATATACCCTATCACTTGGTCTATTTTCTGCCTGTCTGTAGCATCATAGGCTTGGATTTCACCGATATCCGTTGCAAGTGCAGAATCAGTTACCCGTTGTAAACTGGACAACCCCTCACGGGCTGGATTAGCAAGATTCTGTGCCTTGTACTGGAGAGCGGCTGCATCGGCTGTTGCCTGAGCAGTACCTTCCGGGGTGGGGATTACATTTCCTGTTGCATCGTGAGTTGGAGCTAAATTCCTATTTTCCCATTTACCTAAAGTATCGTAATGCCATTTACCATACCCCTCTACTGTTTCAAATCGGTCATCACCACCTTCTAGCAATGCAGCTTTATTAGTATTGTAATAATCTACCAGATCAGGATTAGCAGCCAAGTAATTTTTTGTATCGTGCATCCAACGATCCCCACTCAAAGTTGGAACAGGGACATATTCAACATCGGTAAAATACCGTTGTCCCCCACTGCCAGCTCTGCGGGTTGGATCATAGGTATCGGGCACTACTGCACGGATACCCTTATAGTCAGGTATTGTTGCCATTTTTCCCTCTCAGATACTCAATTAAGCCTTCTATATCACCATCGCGTACTATACCACCGCTGTTACCGTAGCCTAAATCATTATAGCTAGAATATATCGCCATCAACGGGTCTGGTTCCTCTCCCTCTGCCAGGGGTGGGGCAAAAATGCTTTCCCCGCCAACGTCATAAAAGTAGTCAATATCTACCAGTTCTGCTGGTTCTCCTTCTATTATCCTGGGTTCGGGCCATGAAGTAGGCCAACGACTCTCCCCATTACCAGGCCCTTCACACTGCCCGGTAGTTGCATTCCAGTTAGGGGTGTTTCCAGTACAAACACAATTCCCACTGGCATTCATACTTCTTCCACCGGTGCAAGTACCTGTCCCAGCTTCACATCTAGCAGTAGTTGCATTCCAGTTAGGTTTGTTGGCTGGGCAAACACAATTGCCACTGGCATTCCTAGTTCTTCCACCAGTACACGTGCCCGTCCCAGTTGTCGTAGGTGTAGTAGTCGCTGTCCCAGTTGGGGTGGGTGTAGTTGTAGTAGTTACCGTCCCCCCACCTGTTTCACACTTCCCAGTAGTTGCATTCCAAACAGGTTTAGTGGCTGGGCACACACAATTGCCAGCTGCATTCTTGACTC
>Ga0310345_10005654_pt1 | contig 11042 bp, 6 predicted proteins | sample HC15DNA20500_MG_FD_204667 | JGI IMG/M metagenome (GOLD analysis project Ga0310345, IMG submission 204667) | Marine microbial communities from station ALOHA, North Pacific Subtropical Gyre - HC15-DNA-20-500_MG | ecosystem: Environmental > Aquatic > Marine > Oceanic | place: Pacific Ocean: North...
GCATGGAGCAACGCCTCGCCGTAATCCCAGAGTTTAACCAACCGCTTGATCCGCGATGGCTTACTGGTATCACCACCCAAATGGTCAATCCTAGGACCGAAAGCAGGTCCGAGCCGATCTGGTCTGCGATTCCCGGGAGCTTCGTCAGTTCGTGGGAGCTATTGGTCTTGGTCAAACAAGGATTCTCCGGTGCTATCTCCCAAGGGGAGGCTCCGCAAGTAGCCGGGCCGGTCGGCATCGCCAAAGTCACCGGCGAGTTTACCAGGGAAGGTGGATTCACTGGTTGGTTGGTGATAACCGTATTGCTAAGCATCAACCTGGCTATACTCAATATCCTCCCCATCCCCATGCTGGATGGCGGCCGCATAGTCTTCGTCGTTCTGGAGTGGGTTCGCCGGGGTCGTCGGATTCCCGCCGAGAAAGAGGGAATGGTGCACATGATTGGCTTCGTTGTACTGATGGCCGGAGTGCTGCTAATCACGGTCAACGACATTCGGCAACTGCTGCCGGGTTAAGTCCGACGGGTTTCAAATTAACCTGAAATCCTAATTACCCGAGCAACCCATCCCACTAAAACCAATCCACTTAGACTGAGAGCGTTGAGAGACTAATCGGGAGCGAAGGCGACCTCACCGTGCCGTATGACCTCGAATCAATTGGCCGCAGTCCCTCAGGCATACCCCAAGTGCCGTTTCAGCCCTGCTGCTCCTACCCAAAAAGCAACTGTCGTTGGCCCATATGGGTCGTGGCGCGCCCATCAGCTATCGTGTAATATCTAACTCTGTACCACATTGGAAAGCGAGGTATAAGTAGGAGATGAACAAACGCCGGGCTACCAAGCCTGTTTATGTTGGCGGCGTCAAGGTGGGTGGCGGCGCCGATATTACGGTTCAATCCATGACCAAGACCGACACCAGAGACGTGGCGGCGACGGTCCGGCAAATCCATCAACTCGAAGAAGCAGGCTGTGAGATTATCCGCTCTGCAGTTCCAGACATGGAAGCGGCCCAAGCAATGGCTGAGATCAAGAAGCAGATCCATATCCCACTGGTCGCCGATATCCACTTCCATTATCAATTAGCCCTGGAATGTGCCAAGGGTGGCGTGGATTGCCTGCGTCTTAATCCCGGCAACCTGCGGGATGAATCCCAAGTCCGTCAGGTCGTAGCGGTGGCAAAAGAAAGAGGCATACCAATCCGAATCGGGGTGAATTTCGGAAGCCTTCCTCCGGTGGGAGGTATAGGAAGGACGAAGGGCTTCTCCCGCCACATGGATTTGGTGAACAAACTGCCCAAGGCCGGCGAAGGTTCTGTCGATGATTACAGCGTGGTTGACCACATGGTAGCAACGGCGTTGTGGGAGATTAGCCTGCTGGAAGAGCAGGACTTCGACCAAATAAAGATCTCAATGAAAGCCTTCGATGTCCCGACCACGGTTGAGGCATATTCCAAGCTGTCGAACATGGTGCCTTATCCCCTACACCTAGGAATAACCGAAGCTGGGACGGTACAGGCTGGTTCAATACGCACTGCTGTCGGTTTGTCGCTGCTTTTGTACCAAGGCATCGGAGATACAATCCGGGTGTCCTTAAGTGGCGATTCCGTTGATGAGGTCGATGCTGGATACGAAATCCTGAAGTCACTGAACCTTCGCCGCAAAGGAGCCACATTGGTGGCCTGCCCCAGCTGCGGCCGGGCCGATGTGGACGTAGTGAAGTTGGCCAACGAGGTTGACGCCATGTTGAGAAAGCAAGACAAGGATGTCAAAGTTGCAGTGATGGGTTGCGAGGTAAACGGACCTGGAGAGGCCAAGGACGCTGACGTGGGTATCGCTGCGGGTGCGGGCCGGGCCGTGATCTTCCGCAAAGGGGAAAAGGTTAGAGTGGTACCGGAATCAGAGATGCTCACCGCATTAATGGAAGAAGTGGAGAACACGCCGGCCGAATGAGATTCACTCAATTAGTAACCAAAACCATGCGTGACGACCCGCCAGAGGCGGAAACTGCCAGCCACCGGCTATTGCTGCGGGCTGGCTTCATCTATCAGGTGGCGGCCGGTATATACGCGTCCCTCCCCCTGGCGTGGCGTACACTGCGTAAAATTGAAGCCATCATCCGTGAGGAGATGGATGCTGCAGGTGGCCAAGAGTTGATGATGCCCGCTCTCCAGCCTTTGGAGTTGTGGCAACAAACGGGCAGGGCAGCGGCCTTTGGCGATAACCTGTTTTCCCTAGAGGACCGCCGCGGTCGGCCTATGGCCTTGGCGCCCACCCATGAAGAGGTGGTCACCAGCATAGTGCGGGCAAACGTTCAGAGTTATCGGGACCTACCCCAGATTCTCTACCAGATTCAGACCAAATTCCGCGATGAACCACGCCCAAGGGCTGGCCTGGTCAGGGTGCGGGAATTCACCATGAAAGACGCATACAGCTTCAACGGAGACGAGGAGTCGTTGGAGCAGAGCTATCGAGCCATGGCCCAGGCCTATCACAACATCTACCGCCGGTGTGGCTTACCGGTTTTGATGGCTGAGGCCGATAGCGGAGCTATTGGCGGTAAGGACTCCCACGAGTTCATACTGGCCACCGATACTGGAGAAGACACAGTCATAACCTGTTCTGGTTGCTCCTACACTGCGAACGCCGAAAAAGCAGAGGCGCTGTTGCCGGAAGGGACTGTTGAGGTGGAAGTGTGTCTGGAAGAGGTTTCCACACCAGGTATAAAGACCATCGCAGACTTGGCAGAATATTTGGATATACCCGCGGAAAAAACGTTGAAGGCCGTATTTTACATGGCCGATGACGAAATCGTATTTGTAACCATCAGGGGCGACCTAGAAGTCAACGAGGTCAAGCTCAAGAATGCCCTGCATGTGAACGAACTGAGGATGGCTGGCGACGAAGAAGTTGAAGCTGCGGGCCTCGTCGCGGGTTCTGCTTCCGGAATAGGCATCGCCGGCATACAGCGGGTCGCGGACTTCTCCATCTCCAAGGGATCGAATTTCGTGGTGGGCGCCAACAAGCCGAATGCCCACTTGCGGGGTGCCAACTATCCCAGGGATTTCGAAGTGGATCTGCTGACTGACATTGCCCTGGTCCAACCTGGGCAACCGTGTCCCCGTTGCGGCCGGGGGCTGGAAGCCATCAGGGGCGTGGAAGTGGGCCATATTTTTAAGTTGGGGACGTTCTTTAGCGAAGCGTTGGGGGCCACATTCCTTGACAGAGACGGCCGACAACAACCGGTAATCATGGGTTGTTACGGCATCGGCGTTGGTAGGCTGATGGCAGCGGCGATAGAACAAAACCACGATGAGCGAGGTATTGTTTTCCCAGTGCCGATAGCTCCATATCAGGTGCATCTGGTGGGGCTGAACCTTGGCCAGGAAGAGGTCGCTCAGGCAGCCGAAGCCCTTTACATAGAATTGTGGGATATGGGCATCGAATGTCTTTATGACGATCGGACCGACCAATCGGCTGGAGTAAAGCTTAACGACGCGGATCTGATGGGCCTGCCGGTGCGGGTCATCGTTAGCCCCCGGAACGTACAACAAGGTGCGGTGGAGGTCAAGGGTCGGCTTGAGGGCGATGCCGTTATGGTGCCGTTGAATGAGGTGCCTGGGGATATCCAGGAACGGCTAGACTCTTATCATGGATCTTGAAGGCCAAATTAAACACCGAGAATACCACTCAGCCACTTACACACATGTGTTTGCTTATCTAGTCTGCAAAGGTTCCGACGTATCGGGGAGGGTAGCTCCGGCGTTGCTCGCGACACATCCATATCATGGCTACATTATCGGCGACAGGGTCAAAGGCAATGTCATACTGCCGCAGTGGATGTAGTGGCAACAAAGGATGTTTGCTGAGTTCGCTTTTGGTCCATCAGTTAACTGCATGAACCGCAGCGTGGGTAGAGAATCGGGAATGTCCACGTGGGCTTCTTACAAGATGTACCCTCTGGCTAATGGTGCTTGAAGGTGTTCTTCTCTTCATCCTACTAAGTCACCAATTAAATCCGGAATCCCATAATCACCAACTATATACGGGGTGTCGCACTATAGAAAGCTTTCTATGAGCGCCGTATTCGACGCTGGATTCTTAATGGCGCCGAGTCCACAAAACTCCGGACCAGTGCATGTCGGCTATGGTTCGTGTTCTCCGGTGTCGGACCGCGGGGTCAGCACAGACAGCAGGTACTCCATGTTGGACTGGAGTTGGGGTGCCAGTCCCCCCTTGCGCGAACTGGTTAGTAGAAGCAATAGCCTCAATTGGGCCGCTAAATCGGCCGCCAGGGCCCTTTTTGAGCCCTTTATCGTTTCTTCGGCAACTGGGACGCGTATACCCTCCAAGGGAAGTTTCGTACGTGATTCTCCAGCCCAGTATTTGTCCAGACTATCCAAGATGAGGATGGGAATGTCCTGAGAAACCTCAAATGGGGCTTCCTCCGGTGAATCGGCGGGGGTAAGAACGTCTATCAACACCCGCCCCACGTCGCTGTGGTTGATGTGAAAGGTGGCTACGTTGGGCTGGCTAGTGGCTTGTAAACGCCATTCCCATCCGCTGGGAGTGGCGTGGTCCACCCCGGGCTGAATCTCCACAGGACAGGCCAAGTCCTCAGCCAGCATTCTGTCCTCAGGTTGTTTCTGATCTTCGGGTTCGTTCACTCCTCTTCTTCTCCCAATTCCCACGCCGCATAGACCTGCTCAGGTAGGGTGATGGGACCAACTGCTTCTTCATATTCTTTGACGTGTTTGCTTGCTAATAATGCGATAGCCTTGAGCATCTGAGGGCTGACCTTGATGCGGGCCCTTAAGATGGGCTCCCGCTCCTCCATCTGCTCGCCAAAGAACAGCACAGCAGAGTAAAGGCTGCTGTAGATGTGCATGGAATCGCAATAAAACGTGATGGGATCCCCGGAGTGTTCTTCCCCGGTCTGGGTATCACCGGGGTTATGGTAGCTGTCTTCCTGAGGGACCTGGTCTTCGGGCGGTACATAGGGCCGCTGAATGATAGGCATAGGTCGTCCCCTTTACACAGGCGTTGGAGCGATTCGAGGCCGATGGCCACCGGCTCACAAGGCCAAAATCATGCTAGCTGCAAGCTAGCTGTGAATAGGCCCATTATACACAGGTTAGGGCGGAGTGTAGGGGAATCATGGGTTCCACAGTCCGGATCAGGTACCGCGGGCCCGCAGGCGCTGCATCGGTAGGCCGGACGCTTTGTTGAAGAATATCCCCCGGAGGGCTAGGTTCTCGCATCAGTGGAAGGTTTTACACATGCCTTTGGAACCCAAACACTCCATGCCTGCAAAGGCAAACTGCTCTACGGAGGCGTTGGTCTGACCTGCGATGGCACACGGGACCTTCCGAGCCGTGTCGACACGGCCCAGATGGCCGGGCCGGAGGCCCCTAGTTCCCTAAGTGCTTTTCAAACAGTCCCTGGGACTGTACTGGACCGTAAATACCAGAAGTTCGATTATGAAACATCAGCTAGTGCATCCGCTCGTTGGCCAAGCGGTCTCCAATCACTCGATCCAAGAGGCCGCCCGGCCCGAAGAAAAGGCTTATGAGGAGCCGGTACCTTTACTGATCTTGTGACCAGGGTAGCCCGAAAGTCAGCGGCTGGAAAACCACCCTACTCGCCTCCTGCACCCAGCATCCAAGGCGAGCAATGTATAGTGGCCATACCGCTGTTCATACGGGAGTCTAACTCAGCTTTCGAGCAATACCGAGTCTTCCCCGGAATAAATTCCGTCGTCAGGTTTAGGGATATAAATGTTCGGTAAACGTACGAAGTAAGCAACAGCGTTGGCTGTTCCCGTCGATTCTCTACCAACGTTCCAGCGTAACGCATTGAGCAGGGGCGAAGGTGCGGGCGGGTACAGCAAGGTCTTCAGCGTTGGTGGCAAATCTAATCCCATTCATCCAACGGCATGTCGCCCGGGTACATGGTAAAGACTTTGAAGTGGAGATGGAGCAACTTACGCTCCCGGCTAGTCAATGGAAGTCGGACGCCAACCCAAAACAGGTGCGTGGAATTTGCCTCTCCTTCGTCTCATCGTAAAAGAATCGGAAGTGCCATATAAATCCGACGGTACCGGCACGGACGTCGATAATAAACATATTATAGTCACTGTCGCCTGACTGTGAACGCCGAAACCGGGAAGGATGGTCAGGGCAACTCTAACGTCGAGAATATGATGAGGCTGCTGTCGCTGAAACGAACCGAGCGACCCACATTAAGAAGATGGCGGCCACGGATACGGCCATGGCCAAGGTAAAAGCCGACACGTAATCACCGTGTAAGTCGTAAAGTAGACCTCCGATGACGGGTCCAGAGGCGAATCCGACCCCGCGGCCCAACTGGATTAGGCCCATCGCCGAGCCTAGGTTGCGGGATGGGACGATATCGGCCGCCTTGGCCGATACTACCAGACCGGCGATACCGTCGCTCAGCCCGCTCAAACCCACGAATGCGATTATGGGCCACATGTGCTGACCATTGGCGAACATCAAAACCAACAACAGGGCCGACACATGCATCCCAAGCCCGGCGGTATAGACGAATTCGCGGCCTAGATAATCTGACAGCGTGCCAGAGATGGGCCTTCCAATCATACCGGTGGCGCCTACGGCTCCAATCGTCGCAGCCGCCTGCAAGCCGCTGTATCCTGAGGCAATGAAGAACGCTACCAGATGTACATTGGTAAGGGAGATTCCCACCGAGGCCGACAAGCGGGCCAAAACCAAGAACCATACTGCGGGGCGGTGAAAAACTCCGGTGGTTCCGGGTGCCCGTACCAGGGTGCTATTATCCGACTCGGTCTCTAAATCAAGGAATGAGCGGCCTTCTTTCTCTACAACCGGCTGTAACGGCGTCCGGTGCTGGAGGATGAAGTTAGCTGGCGACACCATCAGGAAAAACACCGCCCCCAAAATCCTAAATGTGGATCGCCATCCAAAGGCTGAGATTAGGATTTGGGTCAACGGGGCGAAGATTCCCTGGCCTAAGGGGTTCCCAGCATCGGCCAGCCCCAAGACCCTGCCCCGGCTCCTAGGGAACCAGGGAGCTAGTGTGGTTGTGGCTGTGAAGGATGAGATTGAGGTCTCTCCTAAGGCGGCGATCAGGCTGTAGAAAATGAACAGTTGCCAGACGTCGGAGACGTAACTACTGGCAAAAAAACCCGCCAGGATTACCAAACCTGCGATGGGGAAAAGGCGCCTAGGGCCCAGGCGATCCAACAGCCAACCCACCAGCGGACCTGCCAACCCACCAGTGATCCCTGACGCCGAGAATACTGCCGAGGTTGCCGCCGCGCTCCGCCCAAACCCGTCACGCAGCGCCACGAAAATCACCGGAACGCTATTTTTCATCCCACCTTCAACGGTGAGATTACCCCCGGCCAGTGCGAAGATGACCCAGCCGTAATGGTGGCTTCCACTGACGTTCCGCATAAGGTTCCGGGTTGTTTTGACCAGAGGTTCAAGCATGGGGCTGCAGTAGTGGATTATACACTCTCAAATGCCTTGACCATGTGGAAAGCCATTCCTATAATGGCCAGACCTAATGCGGCAGATTCAGCTAACAGGCAGCTTCAACCTCGGGGGCATCCACAGGTGACCGGACCCACTTCCCAGTCGATCCACGAGTTGGTCCAGACGGCGCTGGACCAACTGAAAGACCTAGACAATGCCGCATCCTTGGACCAGTGGCGGGTCGCCTATCTGGGCCGGCGCGGCCATTTGACCCAGGTTCTAAGGGGAATCGCCCAGTTGGACGTGGATCAGCGCCGGGAAGTCGGAGTTTTGGGCAACCAGGCCAAACGGACTCTCGAAGAAAGCCTGGTCCAGCGGGTTGACGAAGTAGCACACGCTCAACTAGAGAAGGCCTTCACCGGCGACCAATTAGATGTCACCCTGCCGGGACGGCCTTCCTCCATCGGACGGTTGCATCCCACCACACAGATTATCCGGGAGATTTGTGACGCCTTCAACACCATGGGTTTCAACGTGGTCGAAGGCCCGGAAGTGGAATGGGACCACTACAATTTCGAAATGCTGAACATACCCCAAGGCCATCCCGCCCGGGACATGTGGAACACATTATGGGTCGACCATCCGGCCCCTTCGGATGGCCGTAAAATGTTGATGCGCACCCATACCTCTCCAATGCAGGCCCGAGTCATGGAGGCCGCAGGCCCACCCATCAGGGTTATTGTTCCCGGGAAGTGCTATCGTTATGAGGCGACCGATGCCACTCACGAGTGGCATTTTTACCAAGTAGAAGGTCTAGCGGTTGACAAAGGTATCACCTTTGCTGACTTGAAGGGCACACTGTACGAGTTTGCTCGTCGCCTGTTCGGCGATGAGCGACGCGTCCGTTTCCGGTGCGATTACTTCCCATTCGTGGAGCCAGGAGTCGATATGTCGATTGACTGCTTTGCCTGCCATGGTGAAGGAACGGGTTGCCGGGTTTGTCGGGACAGTGGGTGGATTGAGATCATGGGTGCAGGGATGGTCCACCCCAAGGTATTGGCAAGGGTTGGGTATGATCCAAACATATATACGGGTTTCGCCTTCGGCCTCGGTCCCGAGCGCATTGCCATGCTGAAATACGGTATTGATGATATTCGCCTGTTTTATTCCAATGACCTTAGATTTTTACGTCAATTCTAAGGGTTTGGCTATCCTAACAATCTCCGGATTTCGGTCCCGATGGCCGGATACGCGGTAATATCTAGGAATCTGACATTCGATGAAAGTCCCACTGAGCTGGTTGCGACAATACGTGGACGTGACGATTCCTGTCCAGGAATTGGCTCACCGTCTTACCATGGCGGGGATAGAGGTGGGCGAGGTCATTGAAACTGGAGGCTGGAAAGGGTGTTTCGTAGGCCAGGTGATGGAGATAAAACCCCATCCGCAAGCCGACCGGCTGCGTCTTTGCCGGGTGAACTCTGGAATTCAGGAGATGGAAGTGGTCTGCGGGGCGCCCAATGTGGCGATGGGACAGAAGATTTGTTTCGCCACGGTGGGCGCCCGGCTCCTCGACACCCATTCTGGCAAGTACGAAATTCTGAAGGCTGCGCGCATCAGGGGAGTGGAATCCCAAGGGATGATTTGCTCCGCATTGGAATTAGGCTTGGGCGAGGATCATTCGGGAATCGTGGTGCTGCCCGATGACGCGCCGGTGGGCACGCCGCTGGACGATTACCTCGGCGACACGATTTTAGACCTAGAACTGACGCCCAACCGGCTGGACTGCCTGTCTATACTGGGCGTGGCCCATGAAGTGGCCGCCCTGACCCAATCCACGGTCCGGGAACCAGTGGTGGACTACGCTGAAAACGGCCCTTCAATTGCGTCACTAGTCTCCATCACGGTATCTGATAGCGATTTATGCTCCCGGTACACGGCCAGCTTAATCCAGGGTATAACCATCGGGCCATCCCCTGTTTGGCTTCAAGAACGTTTGACCAAGGCAGGCCTCCGGCCCATAAACAACGTGGTTGACGTTACCAACTTCGTCATGTTGGAGATGAACCAGCCTCTGCACTCCTTTGATTTCGATAAGGTGCGAGACGCCACTGTGGTAGTGCGGCGCGCCGGACCAGGGGAAACCCTCGTAACCCTGGACGATATCCCTAGGAACTTGCACAACCAAGTGTTGGTTATCGCCGACGCCAACAACCCCATCGGCATGGCGGGAGTCATCGGCGGCGCCAATAGCGAGATTGGCCCGGAAACCACATCAGTGCTCCTGGAATCTGCCACCTTCGAGGCTTATAACAACCGCGACACCGCACAGTCGTTTGGGCTGCGAACCGAAGCAACCCTCAGGTTCGAGAAGGGGCTCCGGCAGGAGTTGGCGCCCATTGCCTTGAAAAGGGCCACCCAACTGATACACCAGGTAACGGGCGGCAAGGTTGCCCAGGGTATCATCGACGTGTATCCGAATCCAGAGCCGATCCCGAGAGTCAGTGTTACTGCCCTCCGCTTGAAGAGAGTTCTGGGGATGGACGTTGGCATGGACAAGGTGGAGCAGGTGTTGGCCTCCCTGGGATTTTTGGTAAGCCAAGGTACACACCAAGCCGGAGAAGGCATAGAGGTGGAGGTACCCTACTGGCGAAATGACATATCCATTGAAGAAGACCTGGTGGAAGAAGTGGTGCGTATAATCGGGTATGACGCTGTCCCCACCACCATGCTTTCCACGCCCATACCAGACCGCCAACTAACGCCGATGGTCCAGTTAGTTTCCCGGATTAAAGATTCATTGGCCGCCTCCGGGATGCAGGAAATCATTAACTATCCTCTGATTAGCCAGGCTGATTTGGAAAAAGTGGGCCAAGGAGACGCTCATGAGCCGTTGCTCAAGGTGAGCAATCCCATGAGCGTGGACCACGAAATTTTACGCCCCACGCTACGATTCAGTGTGTTGGCGACCCTAGCCGCTAACGAAGGCCACGGAGAAGGCCCGTTCAGGCTCTTCGAGCTGGGTCGGGAGTTTATCCCTAGAGAAAACGATCTTCCCTTGGAACGAGAATCCGTTGTGGCTGTGCTGGCGGGAAGGCGCTGGGATTATTCCTGGTTAGTCGACGACGAGTCTTTAGATTTTTATGATGCCAAGGGAGTTCTATCAGACGTTTTGGAGCGCCTGGGTGTTGAACCCGAATACCGGCCCGGAGAAGACGGTTTATTTCAACCGGGAAGGAGTGCGCTGGTTTCAGTCAATGGGTTGGATATAGGCAAAGTTGGGGAAGTTCACCCGGCCATCCGGCAGCGGTTCGACCTCAATGCCACCAAAGTTTCGCTACTGGAAATAGGACTCGATAGCCTGCTAGAATCCCTGAGGCAAACGGATAGGAAGTTCAAAAGCCTTTCCCGTTATCCCGTTGCCACGCGAGACTTGGCCCTGGTCGTCTCCCAGGACGTTCCAGCTGGGAGGGTGCAGGAGATAATTACCAGGCATCGTATGGTGCAACAGGTAGATTTGTTTGACATCTATTCGGGTGAAAACGTGGCTCCAGGAACAAAATCGCTGGC
>Ga0310345_10005655_pt1 | contig 11041 bp, 9 predicted proteins | sample HC15DNA20500_MG_FD_204667 | JGI IMG/M metagenome (GOLD analysis project Ga0310345, IMG submission 204667) | Marine microbial communities from station ALOHA, North Pacific Subtropical Gyre - HC15-DNA-20-500_MG | ecosystem: Environmental > Aquatic > Marine > Oceanic | place: Pacific Ocean: North...
ATTCCCGGCGGCGGATTCCCATCCGTCGTGTGAGTCGCCGTGTACGGACCCGTACGCACGGTGATGTGGGAGCTACGGGGGGAAACCCCCGGGGCTACCCGATTGATTTAGTATTCCTCATAGGGTCGGTACAATCGACCTTCATATTCGTAAACATCCACTTCCGCGGTGTCCACATCTTGAATCAGGTAGTACCGTGTGTTGGCATTCGGGTTCTCCACGTCGGAGCTTTCGTAATAGTAACGTTGAAAACCGTAGATAGGTTCATAGTTCACTACCACGTTTTGACCCGTTTCCAGGGCGCTCCACGGCTGCTCAATGCCGTTCACTTCGAAGATCGCCGTTTCAGCCGGCACTCGGGCCACGGTGGTATCGGCCATCTCTACATAAACGTCGCCACCGGACACCTGGTAGACTTCACCTCTCAGGATTTCGGCGGACGCCAGCCCAGTGAGGGCCAGTGCGGATGCTGTTGCTGTTATGACTAATTTTTTGAAATTCATTTCTTTTTCCTCCACCATCAGAGTAGGCCGCCGGCTTGAAAAGACATAGTGCCGTTCGGTTCTTCGGGGGTTATCCTTCCGGTCACGAAGCGGCAAGAAGCTGTTCAAACTCTTCCTTTTCCAGGACTTCTTTCTCCAGAAGCCGACGGGTCACAAGTTCTAATTGATTGCGGTGCTCGCGCAGCAGATGAGTGGTTTCCTCGAACAGGCGTGTCAACTGCTTAGAAACCTCCTTCTCCGCTTGGCTCAAGGTGAGAGGGCTGGCTTGGTTGAGGTCGCTACCCAGGTGAAGGAGGCCCAGTTTTTCACTCATTCCAAAGTGACCTACCATGCGTTTGACCAGGGCGGTACACCGCTCCAGATCATTTTCCGCACCGGAGGAGGGCTCTTCAAAGATCTCCAGTTCAGCGGCACGGCCCGCGAGCAGGACCCTTACTCGGTCCTCGAGTTCCGTCTGAGTCATCAAGTATTGGTCGGAGGCCGGAATTTGCAGGGTATAGCCCAAGGCAGCTTTGCCTCGAGGAACAATACTCACCTTGTGCACCGGGTCGGCCGTTTCGCTGTAGAAAGCGGCTACCGCGTGCCCGGCTTCGTGGTAGGCGATCCGCTCTCGCAGCTTTCCTTCCAGCAGACGACCTGTTCGAATCGGACCTGCCAGCACCCGTTCCAGGGCTTCTGAAAAATGGTCCTGATTGATGCAGTCTGCCTTTTCTCTAGCAGCTAAAAGAGCCGCTTCATTCACCAGATTGGCAAGGTCTGCACCGGTCATGCCGGGTGTGGATTGAGCCACTGTTTCAAAACTGACTCCGGGGCATACCTGGCGCGTAGCACAATGAATGTTCAGGATGGAGATCCGTCCACTCAGGTCCGGTGCGTCCACCACTATCTGGCGGTCGAATCGTCCGGGTCGCGTGAGGGCCGGATCGATCACACCGGGTCTGTTGGTGGCGGCAAGCAAGAGTACCTGAGAGTCGGAGGAGAAGCCGTCGAGCTCCACCAGTAACTGATTCAAGGTTTGCTCCCTCTCTTCATGACCCTCTCGATTTCGGTCTTTACCTAGGACATCGATCTCGTCAATAAACACGATGCACGGCTGATTCTTTCTAACCTCGTTGAAGAGGTCTCTCACTCGGGCCGCACCCACGCCCACATATTTTTCCACGAAGTCACTTCCTGATACGGCGTAAAAGGGAGCTCCCGCCTCTTTCGCCAGGGCTCTGGCCAAGAGGGTCTTACCCGTACCTGGCGGGCCGGAGAGAAGAACACCCTTAGGTAGCACGGCACCCATCTTTTCGAACTGTTGGGGTGTGTTGAAGAAGGCCACCATCTCTTTAAGATCATCTTTGGCTTCCTCGCAACCAGCAATAGAATCGAAGCTCTCTTTCGGGTTCTCCGCGACCAGTATAGAGCCGCCTCGTTTCCCAAAAGCTGTTAAGGGACGAGTCCAATACTCTCTCGCAATATAAGCGATGGCGATCAATCCCAGCAGGGGAAAAAGACCTGTGCGGAGGAGCTGTTTTGTGCTGTCCGGAGCGGAAAAGCTAACACCGGCGGTCTCCAGGTCCTTCACCAGTCCAGGGTCCTCCAGCCTGTCCACTTTGTTCGTTTCCCCGCCTTCTCGGGTTGCTTCTATGTATGTGGGGTATAGGGTTGCGCTTTCCACGGTCCCGGTGCGAACGAAGGTTTTAAACTTGCCGTACTCTACGGTGGGGGCGGTGAAATGCCGGAACAGTTCGAAGAAAAGAAAAAGCCCCGCGAAGATGAGAATCGTCGCGAGACTTTTTTCTGCTATTTTAGCGCGTCCCGTCTTGTTCGGGCGCAGAATATCACACTCTGCCTTTCATCGCTCCGGCAATCAATCCGACTACCAATAGTACGATGGCGGCAAAGAATATAAATTTACCGATTCCCGCGGCCGCGCCTGCTACACCACCGAAGCCAAAGAAAGCTGCGATCAGTGCAACGATAAAAAAGATAAGTGCCCATCTAAGCATAATAATTATTTCTCCTAACAATTTGTTTTTTCTATACCTATATGATGCACCGTGAGAGGCTCAAAGTCAGTGCCTACGCGGCTTCCATGGGCCTATACCTTTGGGGGGATAATGTTCACTGAGGGTTAAAACGACCACTGCCATCCGGCTGTCAGCACGTAATCGGTCTCCAACTGCACCCCGTCGTAGGACTGGGCGACGGGTACCCCCGCTTCCACGGCCAGCCTGTGACCCTTGCCCAGCTTTCCGTTGAGCCCCACTAGAATATCCAGTCTGCTCCCGGCCCTTAGATTTGGGTCGGCCGTGGGGATGACCCGGGGATTGAGTCGGCTGTCCGCCCCGGAGATATTTCCCCAGGTAAGACCGTTGAGGCGCAGGGAGGTGCTGAAGTCTTCCGTCCAGCGTCTCGCACCCCAGACGGAAAAGTCACCCATGTTTCCGAGTTTGTAGCCGCGCCTGTTTTCCCCGAGTCGCACCGTGCCTACGGCCTGACCGCCCCACGACCAGTTTTCGGTGCTGCCGCTATAGGTAACTCCCGGCATGAGGTCTAAGGTTCCCGAACCGAGTTGCATGGGGTAGGGGAGTACCGAATTAGGCCCCATGGGAGTGGTGTCGCGAGCGTCGATGGTCCCGGTGGGCAAAGACACTCCCGCGTTGAAGTGGAGTCGATGATTCTCATTCTCCCAAAGCTTGATGAGACCCGCGAGTTTAACATCACCGATGCCGGAACTTTGGGTAGTGAAGCTTCCTCCCCGCCTGGTGATGTGACTCATGGATTTCTCCATAAAAGGAAGCATGACCATGAGGGTAGCGTTGTCGGTGGGGGCGTACATCAATCCCAACATATGACCGTTCATAGTCATCTCCGTGGGATTTACCATGTAACGTTGTAGCACTTGAGCGTTAGATACGGAGGTGGAGCCGTTGAGGGACCCCTCCATTTTCATAGTACGGAACCGATAGGAAGCCATCCACTCTCCTTCTCTGTGTCGATGGTCTCCCATGACGCCGATGGGGGCGTGGCTGTCCGGGCGTGAACCCCAGCCGTGGTTGTGGTGATTGTCTCGGTTGGGAGTCTCTTCCTGAGCCCCAACTGGAACGAGAAATAGAACAATAAGCAGTAACAAAGACGTTGTAAGTCTCATAATAATCCTCCAAAAAGTAAGCGTTGAATATGTTTGGCTCTGCTTACATTTTTGGAGGAGGCAGGGGTGGCGTGGTCCGACAGAGTCCCGTGTTCGAACCCCCTTGCGGACGACTCACGTGAGTCGTCGAGGGTTGGGCGAGGACGGTCCGAGATACTGCCACGATGAACAGTCTCTGCGGTGGAGTGGTGGCGGGCGGAGCCTCAATAGCGATATCCGGACCACCGCATATGGTGCTGTTGCAGCGACAGGTTTCCGAGGTGCAACACCCGATCGATGGAGGAGGCTCGGAGCCGCAAAACTCATCGGCAGCGACCTTTAGAGTCGGCTCCTCCGAGCAGCAAGAAGGGCTCGTCTGAGCCGTGACACTGATCGAGAGGAACAGTATCAGAACTAGGAGCCCTAATTTTTGAGAGAGTTCCGCCACCAGGCGGCGATTTAATTATTAGTAGAGATTTCCTTCTCGCTTTTCACCTGTGTAGTCGATGTAAATGGTCTTGAGTTCGGTGAAGAACTCTACCCCTTCCGTTCCCATCTCTCGTGCCCCTACGCCGGTGGCTTTCACCCCACCGAACGGAAGTTGCGCCTCTCCACCCATTGTAGGAGAGTTCACGTGAGTTATGCCGGTTTCAATGAGGTCGAGAAAGCGGAACACAAGGTCGGTATTCTTCGTGTACACCGAAGAGGAAAGCCCGTACTTCACACTGTTGGCTGCCTCGATAGCTTCATCGAAGTTCTTCACCCGGATCACGGCCAAAACTGGTCCGAACAGCTCCTCCTGGGCCAGAAAGCTGCCCGGCTCTACCTTGTCGAAGATAGTAGGTTGGAAGAAGTAGCCTTTCTCCAGGCCCCCGTCGGTGGCTCTCTCGCCACCCAGCAGTAGTTCTCCACAACTGGAGTCTTTCTTGGCTTGCTCTACGCCCTCGATCACGGAATTCAACTGGCCGTCATCCACGATAGGTCCCATATCGGTGTCGGAGTTCATTCCATCTCCGATCTTGATATTCTTAGCTTTCGCCACAAGTTTCTTCACGAACTCATCGGCGACAGCTTCGGTAACCACCGCTCGCGAAGTGGCCGTACACCGTTGGCCGGTGCTTCCGAAGGCTCCTTGAACGGTCGCTTCCACGGCCAGGTCCACATCTGCATCGTCGAGCACAACAATGGGGTTTTTGCCGCCCATCTCACACTGCACCTTGATACCTCGGGCTGCTCCGTCGTGGTAGAGTCTCTGACCCACCGGGTTACTACCGGTGAAAGAGAGCGCTTTGATATCCTCGTGGTTTACGATCAGGTCACCCACGGTGGAGCCTCGCCCGATAGTCAACTGCAGCACTCCGGGAGGTAGGCCGGCCTCGTGGAGCATCTCCACAACCATGCAAGCCGTCTTGGGAGTGTTGGTGGCGGGTTTGAAGACCGCGGTGTTGCCGGCGATTAGCGCGGGAACAATCTTCCAAACGGGGATAGCCACGGGAAAGTTCCAAGGAGTGATGAGACCCACCACGCCCAACGGCTGGCGGACAGTGTAGGCCAGAGTGTTCTCCATCTCAGAGGGAATGGTACGGCCTCCGAAGCGTCGACCTTCTCCCACCATGAACTCCACGATGTTGATGGTCTTCTGCACTTCACCCAGGGCTTCAGGGAGGCGTTTCCCTTCCTCTGCGGTGAGGGCCTTGGCGAGCTCTTCTTTTCGCTCTTCCAAGATGCGCTGAAAGGCGGCGAAGATCTTGGCTCTTTTGGGAGCGGGCACGGCTCTCCAGGCGGGGAAGGCTTCTTTGGCCGATTGGATAGCTTTCTCGGCTTGCTCCTTGCTGAGTAGATAGGTGGTCCCCAGGACCGACCCGTCGGCCGGATTGATGTTCTCCACCGTTTGGGCTCCCGCAGTGTCCACGAAAGCTCCGTCGATAAACGACATAAATTCTTTGTCGATAGTGGAACTTGATTTGGTTGGAATTTCGAGCATAGTCTTCCCCTTGTCCTTTTAAGGTAGTCGGGGTGCGTTTCGCTTTTCGTCCGGTTGCTCCTGTGGGCAGGAAACTCAAGGTCTGCTGTATAGTTTAACAGGCTGGTAGGATCTGAGTTTGAAGCGATTTTTGAAGTGGGTTTTTTTCTCCAGCCTCTTGCTTTTCGTGGGCCTGGTGGCCGCCATCTTTTGGTACATGCCCGAAGAAGTGGACATCGGAGGTACGGTAGAAGCCGCTCTGAATCCCAGAGAGAGCGCTTTCGGCAAGAAGCGCGCGCTTACCGTTCTGCTTCTTGGGGTGGATTACAACTACGATAACAAGGCTCAGCGCCACACCAAAGGGGCTCGCAGTGATACCATCCTTGTCCTACGAGTGGAGCCGCTCGGCAAGAGTCTCACTATGATGAGTCTTCCACGGGACCTCTTTGTGGGGATCGGTAAAAACGCCGTTCACGGGTACGACCGGATCAACGCCGCTCACTCCTACGGAGGACCGAAATTGGCGGTGGAAACGGTCGAGCAGGTCACCGGACTTCGCATCGACCATTTTGTGGCGGTGAAGTCCGACATCGTGGCGGAGTTGGTGGACGCCATCGGCGGCGTGCCCATCAAAGTGGAGAAGAGGATGGACTGGGACGACAACTGGGCCGGGCTCCATATCCACCTCAAGCCCGGAGACCAGATTCTCTCCGGGGAAGACGCGGTGGGCTACTGTCGTTTTCGTCAGGACGAAGAGGGGGACTTCGGGCGAATTAGACGGCAGCAGAAGTTCTTGACTGCTCTGCTCAAGGAGCTGAAGAGAAAGAAGCACTGGCACACCTATCCTGGACTGGCCAAAGTGGTCTCTCGCAACATGGAAACCGATCTTAAGCAGAAGCAGTTGGTGGGCTTGGCCGCTATCTACAAGAATTTTCCCGTACAGAATGTTCGCAAGGGGCGGCCTGAAGTTTTAGACCACTATGTGAACGGGGCCGCCTGTCTCGTCTTCGCGCCGGGTGAGCCGCGAGCCACCATCGAGGAGCTGTTCGTTCCCCTTCCGAATCCGGCGGTGGGAGAAATATCGGTTTTGATCGACGCTCCACGGGAGTGGTTGGGCGAGGCCCGACGGGTGGCCGGACTGTTGCGCGGGATGGGTTTTCCTCGGGTGACGGTGAGAAACAGTCCCGAGAGTTCCCAGGGGGATAGAACAAGACTGGTTCTTGCCAACCCTCGTAAAAGGGGGGTGGGGGTTTTGCGAGAGGTTTTTCCCCGCTTACCGATCCACAAAGAAAAAGGGAAGGGCCGCCAAAAGGCGACCCTCACTCTTCGTTCCGAGGTTTACGTGTCTATCGACGGATCATTCAACGCGGATTAGAATGTGGCGGTGAGGTCGACGCTGACCATCTAAGTAAGCGTAACCTTCAAACCGATTGTCTTCCACTCTTTCTAACTCGAACCAGGCCACACCGTACTCGTGCCAGTCGGAGTGAAATCCCCACCGATCGCCGGAGTAGACATGGGCGAATGTTCGAAAATCGCTTTGAGGGAAAGTGCACGGAGCCACGTCGTTGGCCTCCACTCGATAATCTCCATCCTCCTCCACGAAGGTAAAGGTGGCGAGATAAACCGGTTGACCATCGTCGATAACATACTGCTGCCAGGTGCCCGCCGGACTCTCTACTGAGGCCGGTGTTTGGGTGGGCGCCAAGTAGTTCGTTCCGAGCTGGTAGGTTCCCACTGAGACCAGCAGGAACAAAAGAGAAATCATGAGGGGTCTTAGTCTTTGGGTCATAACACAAGTATAAGACCTTTCTTTGACAAGCTCAAGGCGATCATAGGTTCGGTTTTCCGGGCCGCCGGGCTGGGCACGAGATGGCGGGTCCAAAGCCGGTTCGCAACTGTTTTCTCGCGAACGACTTCTCCTTTCAGTCCGCACCTCTACACCGGCGGGGAAATCTCCCGGAGGAAGTGAGACGCCCAGGTGTATGCTTTGCTTCGAAACGCTTACCCGGGTTCCGTAGCTAATTACCTACTAACAACTCGGCACCAGCGAAACTTCCGCAACAGAGACCTCGCCGGCGCGGCCCGATTCCGCTCAGAAGTTCTCCCCGGCGGGGAAAATTTATCCCCCACAACCCGTGGAATCTTCAGCCGCTCCAAGATTTGATACCGACACGCCGTGAGGACCAAGAATCTTTTACGATTATCAATTGTGAAAAATAGTTCACTAAACAAGGAGGGGTTTTTTATTTCACTATCAAAGCTTTGTTCTCAGGGGAGGTTTCCGTGACGAAATCTGTAGAGAAAGCCCTCGCTGATTTTATGGCGTTGGGCGCTGAGGCTTTGTTTGAGAAGGTCGTGAACTTTCGTGGCCGGATGGCTGCTGTTGAGTGGGGCTTAGGAGTGTGTCTGCTCGCCTGTCAGCGGAAAAAGGTTTTCCGTAGGTTCGGATATTCCGACATCTATCATTTCGGAGAGAAGGAGTTGAGTCTCAGCAAGAAGCGAACTTGGGAGCTTCTCTCCGGTGTGCAGGTTTTGGAGCACCTTCCCTCGATGTCGGAGGCGCTGCAAAGGGGCAAGATCTGTTGGTCGAAAGTCAGGGCTCTGAAAGGTGTGGTTTCCCCGGAGACCGAGCAAATCTGGGTCGAATATGCTGTTCATCACACTACCGACGAGATCAGACGGACGGTCACGTTCACTCCCAAGGAGTGGAAACGATTTCAGGCTCTTAGAAGCTCGGTGCAAGGGGCTCCCATCGCCTCGGCTAGGCAGGTGGAGCAAGTGATCGAGGGTCAGATGGATCTCAGCGAGGCATCAGAATCGGAGTCTCCGTCGCAGAGCCCCGGGAGAGAGGCGGATTCTTCAGCATCACCTACTCCAGAGTTTTCCCCGCCGAGGAAAACTTCGTTGCCTCAGTTTGAGAAAAAGATTCGCTTAACATTCGAGCTGGACAACAACTCTTATCCTCTGTACGAGCGGGCCGCTAACCGGGTGAGAGCACGAAAAGGAAAACGGGTTTCTCGAAATGTGATTTTGAAGGAGCTGGTGGAAAGTTATCTGGACCAAGGGACCTCTCGGTCACGAGCCAAACATCAAGTGCTGATTCACACCGATTTAGAGGTGAAACAGGGTTGGTATAGCACCGAGCGTGGCTACCTTCCGGTGGACCCGGAGGTGCTGGCCGCCGTCCTTAAGGAGCGGGCGCCAATCTTTGGAAACAAAGCCGCGGTCGCTCCCACTGAGGAACCTACTCAGGCGAACGGGCGCTACATACCCACCGATACTGTTCGCACCCTACTGGCCATCACCGACCACCGATACTGTTCGCACCCTACTGGCCATCACCGACCACCGATGCCAAGAGTGTGACACAGCCTGCGGACCGTTTCACATTCACCACGAAGTGCCGCTCTCCGACGGCGGAGATCACCACCTTCAACGATTGAGACTCTTGTGCGCTCCTTGTCACGATAAAGAGCACGAGGCCGATTTTCAGAACAGGCCAAATTGGCGCGCCGCGCGGGGGCGAAGAATGGCAGCCGCACCCGGATTCGACAGTTCATAAACGATCGGGGAACGTAACCCAAGAGGCATGGACCATTCTTGACCCCGGCCGCTAACGCTCCATAATCTCCGAGGCCAACTCCGCCAGGGCCGATCGCTCTCCCTTTTCCAGGGTGATGTGGGCGGCGATCTTGTGGTCGCGAAAGCGCTCCACTACGTGGGTTAGTCCGTTTGAGGTTGCGTCGAGATAGGGAGAGTCGATCTGATAAGGATCTCCGGTGAGGATGAGCTTGGTACCGTGACCCACACGGGTCACTATGGTTTTCACCTCATGGGGGGTGAGGTTCTGTGCCTCGTCTACGATGATGAACTGGTGGGGCAAGCTGCGGCCTCTGATGTAGGTGAGGGCTCGGATATCCAGCACGTTGCTGTCCAGCAGGTAGTCCATCTTGGATGAGTTTCGACTCTTTTTGTCACCTTCGTTAAGCAAGAATTCCAGGCTGTCAAAGATCGGTTGCATCCAAGGGGCTAGTTTCTCTTGCTCGGTGCCGGGCAGGTAACCGATGTCGCGACCCATGGGCACAACCGGACGATAGATGGACAGTCGGCGATAAATCTTGTCGTTCACAACTTTCTGTAAACCGGCGGCGATGGCGAGAATTGTTTTCCCCGTCCCCGCTTTTCCGGCCAGAGTCACCAGCGGTATGGAGTCGTCCATGAGCACCTCTACAGCGTAGCGCTGCTCGCGGTTGAGGGGGCGGATTCCCCAGATATCGTGACGAGGATCTCGCAGCAGTTCGATGTTGTGTCCATCGTAGCGGGCCAAAGCGGTGACCGAAGGGGACTCCTTGCAAACCAACATCAGGAACTGATTGGCGTGAAAGTCCCGCTCCTCCTCAGAGAAGGCGCCGTTCAAGGCCAGCGTCTTATCTTTGTAGAACTGGTCCAGGATCTCCTGAGATACCCGGACTTCGGTGTGGCCGGTGTACATCTGAGAGGGCTCCACGATCTGGTCGGCTTTGTAGTCCTCGGCGAGTAAACCGAGCGCCTCCGCCTTCACCCTCATGTTAATATCCTTGGTCACCAGAACCACTTTAGCCTCAGGCTTTTCGTTTTTGATCCCCACGGCGGTAGCCAGGATATGGTTGTCCGCGTTCTTTTCGAATCCGGAGGGTAGATTGACCTTGATGGAGCGAGTGTCCACCGTATCCACCTTCAAAAGGCCACCGTTGTCCAGTTCTACTCCCTCGAAAATGGGACCTCGGCTTCTCAACTCATCGAACAGGCTGATCACCCGCCGCGCGTTGCGATTTATCTGCATGGAACCTTTTTTGAAAGTGTCCAGCTCGTCCAGAACGACGATAGGGATCACCACCTGGTTTTCTCCAAAACTGAAGAATGATTCCGGTCGGTGGAGTAGGACGCTCGTATCCAACAGATAGATTTTGGGGTTGTCTGTCATGGGCACCTCAAGATTTTGCTTTTCGGTAGAACTCTTCGTACTTTTCGACCTCCCAACGACTCCCGATCACCAGAGGCACACGTTCGTGCAAACTCTTCGGAGTGAGGTCCAGAATGCGGTCCTTTCCGGTGGTGGCCTTTCCCCCCGCCTGCTCGGCGATAAATGCCAACGGGGCCGCTTCGTACAGCAGCCTCAGTTTTGGACGGGGATGTCTGGGTCGTTTGTGGTCGGTGGGGTAGAGAAACACTCCACCGGCTAGGAGATTGCGATGAAAATCGGCCACTAAGGAGCCGATGTAACGCAGGGAATAGGGACGGCCGGTGGAGGAGTCGGCCTCTTTGAGATAGTCCACGAAGTCCTTTGTGCCCTGATCCCAAAATCGGGAGTTCCCCTCGTTGATACTGTAGACCGTGCCTTTTTCCGGGCACTGAATATTTTCGTGTGAGAGAAGAAATTCGCCCACGGATGGGTCTAGGGTGAACCCGTGAACT
>Ga0310345_10005656_pt1 | contig 11037 bp, 7 predicted proteins | sample HC15DNA20500_MG_FD_204667 | JGI IMG/M metagenome (GOLD analysis project Ga0310345, IMG submission 204667) | Marine microbial communities from station ALOHA, North Pacific Subtropical Gyre - HC15-DNA-20-500_MG | ecosystem: Environmental > Aquatic > Marine > Oceanic | place: Pacific Ocean: North...
ATCGGTCCCACCGGGAAGCCCACATACTCCAGGGCTTTGTCGATTTTCTCGATTGGGGCCCCGTCATACAGGCAGCGAACCGCTTCGTTGCAGAGCGCCGCGAGGATACGAGAGGTGTAGAATCCGGCTCCGTCACGCACTACGATGGCGTGCTTTTTCATTTTCTTCGCCAGAGCTACAGTGGATGCCGTTACCCAATCGGCGGTGCCTTCGTGAGTGATAACTTCTACTAGTTGCATCTTCTCCACCGGGCTGAAAAAGTGCATCCCGATAACCTGCTCCGGTCGTTTGCTGCCCTTGGCAATGTCGGCGATCGGTAGCGACGAAGTGTTGCTGGCGAAGATGGTTTCCTCGCCGAAGTTCGATTCGATTTCATCCCGTACTTTATGTTTGAGGTCGATGTCCTCGAAGACCGCCTCAATGGCGATCTGGGCTCTCTGAAAGCCGGTGTAGTCGGTAGTGGCGGTGACTCTGGAAAGGCGAACATCGCGCTCGAAGGGACGGTAGTGCTTGCGCTCCACTTTTTTCTTCAAGTATTTGTCCACGTATTGATACATCTTGCCGAGAGTGTCCTCGGAGATGTCCTTGACCCTAGTTCTCACTCCCACATCGGAGAGAACCGTGGTAATTCCGGACCCCATCAGACCGCCTCCCACTACGGCGGCGTTGGTAATGTCCTTGGCTTCGGCATCACCGTCGATCCCGGAGTCGGACTTCAACTCAGTCGTGGTGTTGAAGAGGTGGATGAGGGACTTGGAGACTGAGGTAACGGCCGCTTCCCCAAAATATCGAGCTTCCTCTTCCAGGCCGTCGGCAAGATCCGCTCTCAGCGCGGTACGCACCGCCTCCAGGGCCATCATGGGGGCGGGGTAGTTACCGTCGGTTTTGTCCTTCAGGTCCGCTTTGGCTTTCGTGTAGATGGCGCTTCTGACCCCGTACGCTTCCGCAAGTTTGGTGGTGAGAGCTTTCTGGCGTCCCTCCTCCCGTTCGTGGGCCAGCCCGCTCTTTTCTACCAGTTCGAGGGCTGCTTTTTCGGCTCGTTCACGGAGAAGCTCCACCGGCACCAGTTCGTCGGCCAGTCCCAGCTTGTAGGCTTTCTTCGCACGACATTTCTTGCCGGTGAGAATCAGTTCGAGAGATTCGGTAAAGCCGATCAGTCTGGGTAAACGCTGCGTGCCTCCGGCACCCGGAATCAAACCGATCTGAACCTCCGGGAGCCCGAGTTGGGTGGCTGAATTGTCGGTTATCAGTCGATAATCGCAAGCCAGGGCCATCTCCAGTCCACCTCCTAAGCATACGCCGTCGATGGCGCACACGGTGGGGATCCTCAGGTTGGCCAGTTTTTGAAAGACACCCTGAGCGTTCTTGCTCATTTCCGCGCCCTCCTCGGGGCTGGAGATTGTGTTCAAAAACTTGATGTCGGCACCGGCAACAAAGCTGCCCGGCTTTCCCGAAACGATGACCAAGGCCTTGATTTCCATGTGGTTCTGGACCTCGTCGAAACGAGCGTCCAACTGCTCGAAGACGGGAGGGGAGAGGACGTTGAGTTTGGTGTCCGGTGTGTCCAAAATTAGGACGGCCACACCGTTCTCGTTGATTTTTAGCTCGGTGGCTTTCTCTGCGGTACTACTCTTACTCATATTACTCAATCCTCTCCAGCATCAGTGCGGTTCCCATTCCTCCGGCGGCACACAGGGCCAGGAGGGCCTTGTCGGCTTTGCGGCGCTGCAATTCGCGAGACATTCCGATGACCATGCGAGCCCCGGTGGCCCCGAACGGATGACCAAGGGCGATGGAGCCGCCGTTCACATTAAGCTTCTCCTTGTCGACCTTACCTACGATCTCGTCTTGGCCGAGGTACTCTTTTGCGAACTCCTTCGACTCAAGGGCCTGGGTCACCGAAAGGACCTGGGCGGCGAAAGCTTCGTGAATGTCGACAAGGTCCACATCTTCCAGTTTGACTCCCGCTTCCTCAAGAACTTGAGGGATGCAGAGGGCCGGTCCCAGAAGCAGTTGATCCTCGGGGTCCAATGCCACGGTGGACCAGTGGGTGATAGCGGCCAGGGGTTTGAGGCCGAGTTCTTTTGCTTTGCTCTCTCTCATGACCATAACCACTGCGGCGCCGTCCGTGAGCCCGGAGGAGTTTCCGGCGCTCAAGGTTCCGTAGGTTTTGTCGAACACCGGTTTCAGGCCGGAGAGTTGCTCCAAGGTAGTTTCCGGTCTCACGAACGAGTCTTCCTTGACCGGTCCGAATTTGGGCGAGGGGTAGACGGTCATGACTTCCTCTTCCGTCTTCCCTTCCTCTCTTGCCTTCGCGGCGTTTTTATGAGAGGAGAGAGCGAATTCGTCTTGGGCCTCTCTGGAAATATTATTCTTGCGCGCCATGATTTCGCAGTGTTGCCCCATGGTTTTGCCGGTGGATGACTCGGCGATGGCAGGAGGGGTTGGAAGGAGCGACTCAATATTGAGCCCGCTCAAGGCCTTCATTCTGGCCGGGAAGCTTTTTGCTTTAGAGAGCGCCATCAGAGCATCCACAACATTCTTGCTGTAAGGGACCGGGACGTTCGACATAGATTCCGCCCCGCCGGCGATAACGGTGTCGCACTCACCTTCGAGAATAGCTTCGGCGGCGTTGATAACCGACTGGGCGCTGGAAGCGCAGGCTCGGCCGAGGGTGAATCCGGGGATCCTTCTAGGAAGGTCCGCGGAGAGCACAACTTCTCTGGCCAGGTTCGGTGCGTGTGGCGAGGGGAGAACCGTTCCCATAATCACTTCGTCGATCTCTTCCGGGTCGATACCGGTTCGAGCCACCAATTCGGATGTGGCGATTCGGGAGAGATCGAGAGCGGTAAGGTCGGCGAAGTCGGTGTAGGCTTTCACGAACGGAGTTCTGATTCCATCCACGACCACGACCCGATCGACAGCCGGTTTCTTCCCCTTCGATTTTGTTGATTTTTTCTTTGTCTTGCTCAAATTTAGCGTCCCCTTTCCGTGGCGGATCTCCTTGAGACCCGTGCTAGAGCGTTGCTTTCGAGAAACGTTCTTTCCAGGTTTTTCCCATCGCTGGGAGGTCACAAACGTTGCTTTTTCCGAAGTTAATGTATAATCTAGGGTATCCGTAACCAGAAAGGCCTGAAAAACCTTGCTTTTTGAACTTTTGTACGTCGACCCGGCCCGATCCCGTAGGGACAAGCCGGAAGGGCCGCCAAAGGATCTGAAACAGTACCTCAGTTCCCTCAGCAATCTGCGGCTGAAGAAAGACAAGAGCTCGGACCGGCGCGTAGAGTACTTTAACGATGCAACGGGGGTGGGAGCTTTCTTCGTGGGTTATGAACCCGAGTTTGGGGACGAAGTTGGTTTGGCATTCGAGATGTCTTTGCCCCGGCCGACCTTTTTTGCGCTGGAAGCCATTCCCGCCGCTTTGAGTATTGCACGAGAGAAGAAGCTCGCCATCGAAGTGCTCGACGATAACGGCTCTCGCTACTATTCCAATCCCTCGTTCGAGGAGATTCTCACCGAATGGAAGCAGGCTAACTCAGAAGCTATCTCGGCCAACGGTCGAGTCCTTCGCCTCGCCTGTGCCGACAATATGGAATCCATGTGGGAATTCTCTATCGTCCGTAAGGACCTGGCTCGTCGCTACGGACGTAGTCGGGTGGATGTGCCGGAACTCTATCCGGTCTTGCTCAAGCGCACTAAGACGGTAGGTCGAATGGTAGACTGGGAAGGTCTGAAGAAAGTGGCCCTGGGAGAGAGCGACTGGATCCGACTGGTGGATCCGCCCAAGCCGTTGAAGAACGGCTCCATCTATGAGACCGAAGAACTGACCCTGGCCTGCAAGCCTTTGGTTCGTACCGTTCCCCAGCCTATTTTTCACTATCTATGCGATAAGTCCAAGATTCAGAAGGAACTGGTAGAAAAGATAGGTGCTCTCAAGCCCAAGACCATGCGCTCCTTTACCAAGCTCGAACTCAACGAGGTTTATGACGACGAGGGTATCGTTCTGTCGAGCGACTAGCTCTCGGCGAACCAGGCCGGGTCGAGCTCCGGAAAGAGATTGACTTCCAGTTCCAGGCTTCTCAGTCGCTCGTGATCGATTTCGCCACCGCTCTTCAGTCGACCGAAGTCTTCGCATAAGGCATAAAAGCTGCGCAGATTTTCACTGAACTGCTCGGTCATCCGATCCACAAAATGACCGTTGGAGATGACGAAGGGAAGATCGGACGAGGTGGCCACCATCAGGTGGCGAGCGGCTTGTGCCAGCACTCTTTTTTGAAGCTCGTTGTCCCAGCCGTCCCCGGCCAGTCGGGCCAGCTGCCGAGCAGCCTCGTGCCCGTGGCGATACATCCACGATGTGTCGCCGTACATCCATTTGACGAAGGTGCCTTCGTGCCCCCAACTCGATACATTGCAGTAAAGGTCTTGAGCAGTGGGGTTGGCTGCCAGGTAGGCCGAGGGGGTGGTGAGTTCGGTTTTGTTCTGGTCGTAGTGAAGCTTGGTGAAGAGGTAGTAGAGAAACTTCGGGCCCTCGTACCAGTGGTGCCCGAACAGTTCCGCGTCGTACGGCGCGACGATCAGCGGCTTCTTCCACATGGCGCTTCTCAGATAAGAGAATCGAGCGTTGCGGCAGTCCATGAAGTGGCCGGCGTGCATGGCCGCTTTGTTGTCTGCCCAATCGGGGTTATAAGGGGCTTTGTGTCCCCCTTCCCGGTCGGTAATCCTGTTGTATTTGAAGGGGCCTCCTCGGATATGAAATTCAAGGTAGTCGGGATCTCCCGGGTAGCCTTCGTCTCCGGACCAGACCTGTTTGCCGGTCTCCGGGTCTCGGGGAAATATGGCCAGGTTGGAGCTTCGGGCATAGACCGGGGCGTTGACGTCGAACTCCGCCGGGCAGTCTCCACGGGTGACGCAATGTTCCTCTCCGAAGGTGTATCGAAGTCCCGCTTCCTCCAGAAAGCCCTCGATGCCGGGTGTGTAGGCACACTCCGGTAGCCAGATGCCTTCCGGGGCTCTTCCGAAAATCTTCTGATGAGAATGGACGGCAGCTTGCACGTGCCCGCGGATCGCCGAGGGTTCCGAGGTCCACAGCGGTAGCATGGGGTGCGTCCCTACGCAGGTGGAGAGTTCCAGATGCCCCAGTTCTTGCATCCTGGAAAATCCTGAGACCAGGTCCCCGTTGTAGCCCAAAAAGAGCTCTCGGCACCGTTTGAGATGATGATAGTGCATCAGGGCGGCAGCGGTGTAGTGTGGTTCCTCACGCCCCGTTCTCTCTACCTCCAGACGGGCTTTCTTTATCAATCTCTCTAGAAAGGAGAGCACGTCGCCGGCATGTCTTTGACTCTTCATCATAGCCGCCAAGGGTGGGGAGATGTCCATGGAGATTTTGAAATCCACGCTCTCCGATACCAGTCGCTCGAAGGTGTCGAGCAGTGGGAGATAGGTGTCGATAACAGCTTCCGGATACCACTCCTGAGGGTAACCGATAGGACTCCAGGCGTCGTTGGGGTTGTCGCCGAAGTTCACCGGATCTGAAATGTAGGGAAGATGGGCGTGTAGATGGAGCAAGAGGTATCCCCAGGAGTGTTGGGCAGTACCTTGAGGGCTCCTGAGCTTTCTGCGAGTGGGATGGTCTCCCGGTTGAGATACTTTTTTGTGTTCCAGCGGGGCGTTGCCGGCGTGTTCGCGGGCTAGCTGACATCGATTGGACCAATCGGTCAAGGTTCTTCGCTCGGTGCCGTCGATACGAGCTACGATTCTTGCGCGGTATACCAGGTCCGGAGCAAGATCGAGATAGTAGTCGTGGGCGGCTCCCGCGTCCACAGGTCGGGTCAGTTCAGGAATGGGGACCAGTTCTTCACCTTTGAGGAAGGCTAATTGAATGAAGCAGGCGACCCGCCCGTCTAGTTCTCCGAATTCCTTGTGCAACTCTTCCCAGACATGGGGTTCCAGGTGCCAATAGCAGTAGGCGCGATTTTCCGCGATAGGGAGAAGTCTGCACCGAGTCTCCTGCTGGGGTAACGTGATCGACTCCGATTTGAAGACTCTTTTCTTGTCCTTCGTGGAAGTCAAGCGAACCGAGTAGTCACCCGGCTCCAGATCGCGAAAAAGCCAATCCCCGAGACCGTTCACCTCTTCTGCCCTTTCCGCTCGCTTTTTGCCGCGGTAGAGGTCGAGTTGGAACTCACCTTCCCCGAGATGCTCCCATTCGGCTCTGGCGTGTAGTCCGTTGCCCTCCTTGATCTCCCTGGAGAGATGCACGACCGGAGTGGGTTCGGAGAGACTGAAGCTATCTTTGGCATAGACTTGAAGTGGTTGGCGCTGAGAGGGTTTGCAAAGAAAGAGGCTCTTCAAGATGTTCTCTTCGGGGTCGATGACCGCCAATTCTACCTCCTCTATGAGTCCGGTGGCGCGTGTATGGTCGCGAAAGGGGACCGGAACCCATTCGTTGGCTAAGCCGTTCTCCGTGTTGCGAAGGACTCTCAGGGCCACCGAGCATTGGGAATCCCAGTCCAAGCGATGGATCCGTTCCACTTCGCCTCGAATTCCATCCCAGTTTAGGCCTTGCCAGCTAATGAGATGAGAGATTGTTGAGTCTCGGTGCCAGGCGACCGAGGGGGAGGGGATAAGGGGTGAGCGCAGTTCCAGTTCCGGTTGAAAAAAACGACTGATCTCCAGTTCATACCGGCCGACAGGAAGGGGAATCTCTTTTTGAGATAGATTTTCCACTCGATGGCGGCAGACCAGTTCATCTCCTCGACGCACCGAGAGTAGTACCTCTTCGTCCACTCGGTTGCAGGTTTTGAACATGTCTTTAGGCCAGCGAACGACGACTCGGTCGGAGGTGGTTTCGATTTCAACGCTCTTTTTATTTGTCATAGGCCCGTTGGTTCAGGCCTTTCCTAGGGAATTCCTCGACTGAGCAGAACTCACTCACTCTGTGGTCATTCTGAAAAAAATATTCCTGGTCCTCACTATTAGCGCTCTCGGCTTGGTGGGGTTCGGGTATCTCCCCAAGAGGATCTCCGACCGTATTGTGCGGGCTCTGGTGGCTTTGTTCATCTTGGGATTCGCGGTGCGGGTAGGGGCCTATCTACTGGGCAGTTGAACTGTGATTATTCCCGTAATCACGCAGGAGCCGAGTGTTGTTTGGAAAATATTCAATAAAATCCCGTCAGGTTTGGGGGGGCACTCCCGGGGGTACCTGGTAGTGCAGGATAAGCGTTATGTTTAAGATGATAGAAGGACCTAGATTACCGCTGTACGCGAGATACACCATGGCCACAGTAATTGTGATCTGGTTTTCTCTTGCCGGGGGAAGCTGGCTGGGCCGATTTATTATCTCCTCCGAGGTGTTGGGGGAGAAGGACGAGCAGGTAGAGTTCCGCAGTATGCCGGAGCCGCGAGCACGTCCCTGGGTTAAGGTCGATCCGGAGTTGGAAAAAGAGCTGCAGGCGCTTCGTGAGGCTGCGGGTCCCACCTTGGTGGAGCAGATCTCAGGGGGGGCGAAATCTGAAGAAAAAGAGCCCGTGAGTGAACCGGCGGAGAAGCCGACCGACCTGGCTACTCCGGAAGTAGGCAAAGCTGTGGTTGGGGAAGGGCGTTTTCTCTTGCAGTTTGGCGCCTTCAACGACCCGTCGAATGCGGAACGTCTAAAAGAGCAGTTGGTCTCTCAAGGTCAAGAGGCTCGAGTGGAAAAGGTAGACTCACAAGGCGGGCCTCGGTACAGGGTCAAAGGTCCTTCCTTCGAATCGGCTGAAGAGGCCGAGAGAGTGGCCCGCAATTTGCGAACGCAGAGCTTTCAGGTTTTTGTAGTCGGAGAATAGGAGAGGCTTTCGATAGGGTGTCGGCCTCGACAGCATCGGCAAATAACAGAACAATTAAGGTCCTGGTCGTAGACGACGACCCGGTCCTTTTGCGTATGGTGCAAACCTTTCTGCTCTCCTCGGAAGATCCTTACGAGGTGCTCCTGGCCAACAGTGGGCCGGAGGCTTTGGAGATCGCTCGAAAAGAGATCCCTGATCTCGTCCTCCTCGATCTCATGATGCCCGACATGGATGGGATAGAGGTGTGTGTGCAGCTTCGGGCCAGTCGCTCTACTTACTTGATACCGGTCATCATGCTCACCGCCTCGGCTCTCCATGACCACCGTTTGGAGGCTCTTAGAACCGGGGTGGATGATTATCTTTCCAAGCCGTTCGATCCGGAAGAGCTGGAGGTAAGGATCCAAAGCCTTATCCGTAGAATCCGTTTGAGTCGTGCCTCCAACCCGCTTACCGGTTTGCCGGGGAACCTGGCCATCGAGCACGAGTTGAATCAGCGGTTGGCTCGAGGGGAAACTCTGGCCTGTGCCTATGTGGATATCGACAACTTTAAAGCTTTCAACGACTACTACGGATTTGAAAAGGGTGACGAGTGTATCCGCCTGGTGGCCGAAGTCTTGATTGAGGCAGTAGAGCAAGAGGGGACTTCCACAGACTTTCTCGGTCATATTGGTGGCGATGATTTTATTCTGGTCACTACTATCGACCTGGTGGAGCCGATTCTGGACTTCGTGTCGGAAAATTTCGACGAACGGGTTAAGATGTTGTACACGCCACAGGACAGGGAGCGGGGTTGGATCGAGGTTTTGAACCGCCAGAAGGAATCCACTCGATATCCTCTCACCACCCTCTCCATGGGAGTGTCCACGAACGAGAAACGCACCCTCTCAAACGCACTCGAGGTTTCTGAGATAGCTACCGAACTAAAGAAGGCCGCGAAATCGCGCTCCCCCGGGAAGAGCAACTACATCGTGGACCGTCGTACGTCCTGAGCAGAATGAGCTCATCGCCCATCCATATCGAAGAGGCAAAGGGGCCACTCCTCCCCGGAGGGACGGTGGCCCTCGGTTTTTTTGACGGGTGTCACCTTGGTCATCAGAAGATCCTGAACACCTGTTTGAGGCTCGGGGACGAGAAGGCGGCAGTCTTTACTTTTCCTAACCACCCCACTACTGCTATTCCCGGCCGGTCCGCGCCGCCTCTGGTAACCACCGCCCAGGAGCGAATAAAGATTCTGGAACAGATGGGTCTGCGGGTCTTCTTGCGAACTTTCGATCGAGAATTCTCCTCGTGGAGCGCCGAGCATTTCGTGTCCGTGGTCTTGAAAGAGAAGCTTGGGGTGCAGCACGTGGTGGTGGGTCACGACTACCGATTCGGTCATCGTGCCGCGGGCGATGTGGCACTGCTGGCTGAGTTGGGGTCCGATTACGGTTTTGACTGCACCGTCATCGGTGCCGTGATGCATCACGACACGGAGCCGTTCGTGATCAGTTCTACCCGAATTCGCCAGGCGGTAGCCGAGGGGGACCTCATGCTTAGCCACCAGTTAATGAAGCGGCCGTTCACGGTATCCGGGCGCGTAGTGGCCGGTAATCGACGGGGGCGCACCATAGGTTTTCCCACCGCCAACATTGTTTATCCGGAGGGCAAAGTGAGGCCTCCTATGGGCGTGGTGGCGGTGGTCGCCGTAACGGAGCGCGGTGAACGGATCAACGGTGTGGCTAATTTTGGACTCAGGCCCACGGTAGTGGAGGCTCAGGAACAACCGATCCTGGAGGCTCACCTTTTCGATTTCGAGGGAGATCTCTACGATCAGAGGTTGGACCTTGAGTTCCACGCTTTCGTTCGGCCGGAGAAACGCTTCGATTCGCTGTCTGAATTGAAAGAGCAGATAGAGAACGACGAGCAACGAGTACGAAGTTTTTTTGCACGTTATAAGTCTTGAATCTGGTGGTAAGAGAGGGTATGAACAGCACAACATTTCAAACCCCGTTAACCAACAGACACATCGAGAGTGGCGCCCGAATGACCGATTTCGCGGGCTGGCACATGCCGCTTCAGTACACCGGCGTACGTGAGGAGCACGAAGCAGTACGAGACTACGCCGGACTCTTCGATCTCACTCACATGGCCGAGATAGTGGTCACCGGTGAGGAGCGGGAGAAATTCGTCCAACTCATGGTCACCAATGACCTGAGCCGTTTGAAATACGGGCAAGCGATGTACAGTTGTCTCTGCAATGAAAAGGGGCGAATCATCGACGACCTCCTCGTGTACCGTTTTGAGGAGGAGGTTTGGATCGTGGCCAACGCCGGCAATCGAGTAGCGGTGTGGGGTTGGCTCACCAAGCACGCAGCCGACCACCAGGTGAAGCTGGAGGACAAAACGGAAGAGATCGCTCTCATTGCCCTTCAAGGGCCTGAGGCGGAATCGCTGCTGCAGCCTCACGTGGAGGAGAGCAACGACCTCTCGGCAGTGGACTTTTATACAGCCCGATGGGGTGAGGTTTGTGGGTTTAAAACCTTGATTTCTCGCACCGGCTATACAGGCGAGGATGGATTTGAACTCTACGTGGATTACGAGCATGCCGGCAAGATTTGGGATGCACTGCTGGCCGGGGATACCAAATTGGTGCCGGTTGGGCTAGCTGCTCGGGACACCTTGCGCTTGGAGTCCGGTTTCGCTCTGTACGGAAATGAACTGTCCTTGGAGAAGACACCCTACGATGTCTCATTGGCCTGGGTGACCAAGCTGCAGAAGGAGCCTGCCCCTCTCGCCGCTCCCGCTCTCGCCGAAGCTAAGGCAGAGGCAACAACTTGCCTGGTGGGGCTTGTGATGGAAGGGCGCGGGGTGCCTCGGACCGGTTACCCGGTACACCACGATGGGCGTGAGGTGGGTGTTGTTACCAGCGGCACTTTCAGTCCCACTTTGAAAAAAGGGGTGGCCTTAGCGGTAGTGGAAAGGGCCGTCCGGGCGGCCGGAACGGAGCTCGAAGTGCTCATACGCAGCAAGGCTCAAACCGCGCAGGTTACCAAGCTCCCCTTCGTTCGCGGCAGCGTCAAACGTCACTCCTAGAAAGGCTTTTCCATGATTCCAGAAGATTTGAAATATACCGAAGATCACGAGTGGGTTCGCATCGACGGCCTGAAAGCTACCGTGGGGATCACTCATCACGCCCAAGACCAGCTTGGGGACATCGTATTCGTGGAGGTTCCCG
>Ga0310345_10005657_pt1 | contig 11035 bp, 5 predicted proteins | sample HC15DNA20500_MG_FD_204667 | JGI IMG/M metagenome (GOLD analysis project Ga0310345, IMG submission 204667) | Marine microbial communities from station ALOHA, North Pacific Subtropical Gyre - HC15-DNA-20-500_MG | ecosystem: Environmental > Aquatic > Marine > Oceanic | place: Pacific Ocean: North...
CGAATACGTTGTCGCTGCCATCGGCCTTGTCGAAGCGGAAGGTATCGGCGCCGACCGTTCCGTCGAGCGAACCGTTGCTGTTGTCGCCCCACAGCCCGTCATTGCCGTCGCCGCCATAGATGATGTCGTCGTCATCACCGCCGACCACGGCGTCGTTGCCCTCGTTGCCATAGAGCGTGTCGTTGCCGGCGCCGCCGAACACGAAATCGCGGCTCGCCCCCGCGTCGACGAAGTCGTTGCCGTCGCCGGCATTGATCACGTCTTGGTTGTGGCCGCTATAGATGATGTCGTCGCCACCCTTGGCGTAGATCTGGTCGTCGCTGCCGGTCGAGCGGATGGTTTCGGAATTGTTGGTCGCGTAGATCCGGGCCGGCGCGACGCCGATTCCCGATGCATTGATATCGCCGCCGTTGCCCTGGACGATGTTGGGTTGGATGGCCATTCGTCGTTACTCCAAAAATGTCTCTTCTTGACGGAAGCCGCCGCGAGGTGGTTCAGGACCGTGCTCAGGGAGCACCCGTTAAAGTGCAGACCGCTAACTAGAACAATTACTAGCGGTTGTATCATAGGGTGATCGCCCAAAAACAATCAAGTATTGCCTGACTTCTGCCACAATCTCGTGCGCCGCGAACACAAGTAGAGACTCATTCGCTAACAAATCCCTTATGTATCTCAGCGACTTGATCGATGATCACGCGGATGTGTCCGTGGACTATCCTTGGAGGGTTCCTGAACTTCAGGCGCCGCCTATTGTCTGGGGACACCGTGCGACGGCAGAAGGCAGGCGCCGAACGATCCTTAGAAAACCGTTCAAGGACAGTGACATGAGATCAATCTCGGAGAAGGCGCGCCAAGCCGTATGGCCGGTTCTGGCCTGTCTGCTGGCGCAGGCTGCGGGCGCGGATACGGCGCCTATCGTTTCGGCCAATTCCGGATTCCAGGCCGGTCCACACCATCAGGTTGAGGGGCGCCTTGATGCGCTCGGCCTTGATTCGCTGCGCGACGGCGTGGTCTGGGGGCGGATCGAATCGCAGCCCGGGCTCTACGATTTCGACCGTCCGAACCAGCGCGGCATCGCCGCGCTGATCGCGGCGGGCCGGGCCGGATCGATCACCGTCTATCCCCGGAACCCGATCTATGAATCCGGCAACACGCTGATGGGGGAGGAGGGGATCGCGGCCTTCGCGCGATTCGCCTCTGAGTTGAAAAAGCGCTTTCCCCGGATCGACACGATCCAGGTCGGCAACGAGTTCAATTCCGCCTCGTTCCAGACCGGCCCGGCGCGCGAGATGGCGCCGCTGGAACGAGCGCGGCTGCATGCGAGGCATCTCGCCGCGCTGGCTTCGCGGCCGGAGCTCGAAGGCGTGCGGATCCTCGGCGGCTCGACCCATTCTATCGCGGCAGGCTATGTCTGGGAGGTACTCGATGCCGGTGGCGCGGCGCATATGGATGCGGTGGCGGTGCATCCCTACACCACGCCGCCTGAGCATATCCCCGGCGAGATGGCGGTGCTGCGGCGCCACCCGGAGATGGCGCGTCTCGAGATCGAAGCGACGGAGTTCGGCACGACCGATATCGACGCCGCGCCGGACCTGTTCTGGCGCAACTACTGCATGATGGCGATGGCCGGGGTGCGCCGGGCCGTCTGGTATTCCCTCGAAGCCCGCGGCGACGGCTATGCCGCGGTGCTGGAAGAAGATTTCGGCCTGACCCCGGTCGGGCGGGCGTTGATGCTGGCGCATGAAGAGGCGCAGGGTCGCGAGGTCGAGCCGTTCCGGCCCGACCCATATACCTATGGCTGCCGCTTCGGCCGCGAATTGGCGGTGCTGTGGGGGGAGCGCCGCGAGGTGCAGATGCTCGATGACGGCATCGAACTGCTGACCGGAGCGCTCGAGCCGATCGCGGGGCCGCCGGTTCTGGACCCCGAACGGGTGCTGGTGCTGCGTGCCCCGGGCGGCGCGGTCGATCCCTATGCGGATCTCGTGCTCGGGCCCCATGATCTGCGAGCCGACAGCTACCACGAGTTCGCGCGGCCGGTCGCGGGGGGGCGGGCCGTGGATCGCGACACGGCCGGGTTCGACCGCTACGTGATCCGCGATGGCCGGATGTACGACCTGTCGACCTGCCCCGGCCAGCAGGCCCCCCGGACGCCATGGCGGCCCTATCTGTGCAACGCCGATCTGCCGCGCTTCGTGCTGAAGCCCGAGGACTTCACCCTTGGCGGTCCGGTCTCGCTGGTGCATCGCTACAACCCCGCCGAGGCGGGTGCGCTCATGGTCGAGGTCGAGATCGGCATGCACCGGATCAGCCGCAACGGCGTCGGCGTGGCGCTGCAGGTCGAAGGGCATCCGCATGAGCGCCGGGTGGTGGAGCAGGGCGCGGAGCGGCTGGTCTTCGGCCCGTTCGATGCCCGGCCCGGCGCGCCGGTGCATATCGTGATCGACCCGAATGGCGATCCCGGCGGTGATATCGGTACGCTGCGGATCCGGGTGCGCGATGCCGGTCCCGCGATCTCGCCGATGGGGCCCGAACTCGCGCCCACATAAACCGTCTATACATCTTGACCGTGTGCCATGCTGCAGCGTAGCAATCACAGCGAGCGTGGCCCGGGTGGCGTCCGCTCTGCCGTTCCGCTGGCCCGACGGGTTGGCGGCGGCGACCGGTGCCATCCCTGAGGCGCCTTGTTGTTTACGAGGTATCGCAGCCGCCGGTTCCGGCGGGCCTGCAAGAGAACGAGTTTTGCCATGATCCGCCTTACCCTCCCCGGGCCCGCTCGCCTTGCTGCCATCATACTGGCCGTCTCGCTGGTCGGAGCCCCGCTCCAAGCGGTCCCTTACCGGCTGATCGCGGGCGACCGGATCGAGATCGCGCATGCGGGGATGGAGGCGCCGGTCCAGCTTACCGTCGACACCGATGGGCAGGTGCGGCTGGCGGAGATCGGCGGCATCGACGTGATCGGCCTCACCCTCGACGAGGTCGAGGCCGAGATCGCCGCCCGGGTGGGCGAGGCCGGGCTCTACGTCGATGCGCGGGTCAACGTCGTGGTCGCCGATTACGCCCCGGTGGTGGTGACCGGCGACGTGGCGGCGCCGGGACGCTACGACTACCTTCCCGGCATGACCGTGGCCGTCGCGCTCGCCACCTCTGGCGGCAGCGAGACGCTGGGGCTGAGCCAGCTCGACCTCGCGCGGGCACGGGCCGATGCCAAGAGCCTGCTGGAAACTTTGAACCTCGACATCGCGGGCGCCGCGGCGCGGCTGGCGCGGCTCGAGGCGGCGCTGGAGGAGGCGCCGCTCGAGACGCTGACGCCCGAGGCGGTGCGTGGGCAGGTCCCGTCGCCGGGCGCGGCGCCGTTGCAGGCGCTGGTGGAGACCGAGCGCGCGCTGCTGCGGGCCGAGCGCGAGCGGGCCGAAATGCTGATGACCTCTTGGGAGGAGGAGATCCGCACGATCGAGGCGCAGAAGCAGCTCTTCGACGAGCGCATCGTTTTGCAGGAAGAGATCGTCGCCAACACTGCCGAGGCGCTGCGCAACGCGCGCGAGCTGCAGGAGCGGGGCCTTCAGACCACCGCGAGCCTCAGTAGTGCCGAGGAGCGCGCCTCGGATGCGCAGGCCCGGGCACTGGAACTGGAATCCGCGCAGATCGCCGCGACCCGCGCCATTTCCGACGCGCGCCGGGCGCGCGCGCAATTCCTCGCGGATCGGGAGCGGACCAACCTCGCCGATCTGCAGGCGGGACGGATCGAGATCGACGGGCTGCGGCTGCGCCATGCGCGCGCCCTCGAACAGCTCGCGCTCTTGAGCGGTGGCGGAGCGGGGGCGTTGCTCGATGCCACCACGGTCGAACTGGGCTACCAGCTGCTGAGCCCGCGCCCGGGCCGCGACGAGATCACCGAGATCGACGCGCAAACCCCGCTTTTGCCGGGCGACACGCTGATCGTCACCGTCACTTCGCGGCCGCTCGACATCCCGAGCTGAGCCGCGCTGCCGTTGCGCGTACGGTGCCGACACCGCGATTTAGCGCAGCTGCACCATTCTTCCCCGACATCGATTGGGGAGAGCGGCGATGGAACAGAAGGTCGTGGTGCGGGCGGGCGGCGGAGCGGGCTATCTGGGGCTACGGCTCTTCGCGGGCGAAGCGATCACCTTCGAGGTGCCGGACCGACCCGCGGACGCGCGCGTCACCGTGACGATGGGGTTCGACACCGCCGCGCCGCCGCTCGTGCAGCGCAGCGGCGACGAGAGGGTCGCGCTCTCGCCCGAGGATCTCGCGCCGCTCGGCGAGGGGCGGGCAAGGGTCTACAACGTCTGGATCGAACAGGGCCCGGGGCGCCGGCTGCTGCAACACGGCTCGATCGTGGCGCAGCCGAGCCTTGCGCCCGTCGCTTCGGCCGCGCCGGTCGCGGGCGGGGCCGTGACGCTTGAACTGCGCGTGGGCGAGGCGGTCTCGGTCGATCTCTCGACCGGCTTCACCGGGACCGATCTCATGTTCTCGCTGGCGCCCGGTTCCGAGACTCTGCCCGTCGGGCTCGCGCTCTCGAGCGCGGGTGTCCTGACGGGGCGCCCCGTGATGGCGGGGCAGCACGACCTGTCGCTGCGCGCCAGCAATGCCGCCGGTTGGGCCGAGACGGGTCTTGCCATCGCGCTCGTCGCGGCGCCGGGCGGTGCGGGCGGTTCGCCGGGTGCCATGACATACGCCGCCCACCGGGCTGGGCCGCGTCTCATCGTCGACGGCGACAGCACCATGGCCAATCCCGGCTTCCGCGACGCGATGCTCTGGGCCTTGGGCGACGTGACATGGCTGCCCGACACCTATCAGCAGGCCACCGGTGGCCACACGATCCAGACCATGCTCGACGGCGCGCAGGCCGTGGTCGACCTGATCGAGCGCGACGAGTCCATCGTGGTGATCGGCCCGGTCGGCGCGAACTGGGACCCGACCGATCCGGCGGCCCCATATACCCAGTCGAAATCCAAGATGGCCGAGCTGATCGGGATCTACCGCGACGCGGGCGCGGTGGTGGTCTGCGTGCCGGCGCTGCCATCGGGCTACAGCGACCCGGCCAATCCCTATACCGCCAAGCAGGAAAAGTACGACGCGATCAACGCCACGCTGGCCGAGGTCGCCGCGGCCGATGCGGACGTGCACTTGGTCGATGTCTCCGGCTTCGACCCGGTGTCGATGAAGAACGACGAGACCCATCCCAATACCGAGCATGGCGCCGCCTATCTCGCGGGCAGGGTGCGCGAGGTGGTGCTGCCGCTCATCACCGGCTCGCGGCTGGCCGAGGCTCCGAACCTGCTTGGAGCCGCAGGAGAGTTTCCGGGCGATGCGCCGAGTGCGGTCGCGGGCGTGTCGGGCATCCAGCCGGATGGCTGGGTCTTCACGCGGATCGGCACCGCGTCATGGAGCGTCGCGCGCAACGGCGCGGGCGATCTCGTCATTTCCTGTCAGGACGCGCCCGACGGCGCGCAGCTCACCCTGCGCTACAACGCCGATGTCGGCGGCGTGGCGGGCGACATCTTCGACGCGATCTTCGAGGTGGAGGTCGATCCGGCCTCGACCGGCTTCGGCGGGCTGATGTCCGGCGTGGCGGGATCGACCCTGCTCGGCATGAACTCGATCACGCCGTTCCTGACGGTGCCGTCCTGGCCGCTCTTTGCCCGGTCGCGCGGCTACGCGCAGGAGGGCGCGCATGGCGTCAGGCAGGTCTCGCTCGGCCTGTCCTGCGTCGCGGGGGGCAGCGTGACCTATATCGTGAAGCGGGCGGCGATGCTGCTCGCGCGCAACGCCGCCAACGCGCTCGAGATCGCGGGCGATCCGGCGGTGACGGTCGAGGTCGGTCAGCCCTATGGCTTTACGCCCGTGGTGTCGGGAGGCAGCGCGCCATATGGCTTCGATCTCGCCTCGGGCAGCCTGCCGCCGGGGCTGTCGCTCGATCCCGGCACCGGGACAGTCTCCGGCAGCGCCACTTCCGCCGGCCACCACGGCGGCATCGCGATCCGTGTGACCGATGCTCTGGGCGCGACCGCGACGCTCGCGCCCTTCGCGATTGAGGTGACGGCGGCGGGCGTTCCTTCGAACACGGCGCCCCCGTCGCTGAGCAACACCAGCCCGGTCGAGGGCGAGACGATCGGCGTCGATGTCGGGACTTGGAGCAACGCGCCGGACGGCTTCCGCTACCAGTGGCGGCATTCCGGCAACGTCCAGGCGGGCGAGACCGGGCCAAGCCATACCATCGCCGCCGGGGTGGCCCCGCAGGTGATCACCTGCCAGGTCTGGGCCGCCAATGCCGCTGGCGAAAGCGCCGTGGCCGAGACCGCCCCGAGCGATCCGGTGGTGGCGGGCGGGGCGGCCAGCGTCACGGGTTGGGACGACAGCGGCCCGGACTGGACGCATTTCGGCGGTGTCGAGCAATTGCTCTTTGCCGATCAGGGGCGCGGCGTTGCGGCGGCGCCGGGGATGGACGGCATGCGCAACGCGGTCGGGGCCGACGCGCTTTCGGGCCGGGTGTATTTCGAGGTCGAGCTGGTCTCGGGCGTCAATCTCGTCGGCATCGCCGATGCGGAGACCAGCATCGCAAGCGGCAGCCTGGCCGCGGATCGCCACGGCAAGGCCGGGGGGCTGGTGTTCCACAGCGACGGCAATGCCGCCATCGGCAACGCGCTGGCCGATGGTCAGCGGGCCTGTCTCGCCGTCGACACCGAGGCCGGGCTGTTCTGGGTCCGGCAGGAGGCCGGGGCGTGGAACGAGGATACGGCGGCGGACCCGGCGGCGGGGACGGGCGGCTTCAGCCTCGCGGCGCTGACCCCGCCGATCCGTGCCCATGTGCAGCTCAAGAGACAGAGCGGCGCCGAGGCCCGGCTGCATGGCAGCAGCGACCGCTGGCGCCATGCAGCGCCGGCGGGGTTCGGGCCGGTCGCCTGAGATCAGCCCGCGGGCAGATCCTCGAGGTGACCGGCCAGCGTCGCGGCTGCGGCCTTCCAGGTGAAACGCTGCACCCGGGCGCGGCCCGCCTGCGCCAGCCGGGCCCGCAACTCCGGGGCGGCGCAGACGCGCTCCATTGCGGCGCGCCAGCCATCGGCGTCGCCCGGGTCGAGCGACAGCGCCGCGTCGCCGCAGACCTCGGGCACCGCGCCGCCGGTCGAGGCGATCACCGGGCAGCCGCAGAACATCGCCTCGGCCGGGGGCAGGCCGAAGCCCTCGGTGATCGAGGGGAAGGCCAGCGCCGTGGCGTTGTCGTAGAGCGCGCGCAGTTCGCCATCGCTGACCCGGCCCAGCATCCGCACATCCTCGGAGGGGGTGATGCCGCCATCGGCGAAGACCCCGGCATCGCCGCCGCCCGCGATCACCAGCGGGATCGAGCGGTCGCTGCGGGCCCGCGCCGCCCGGACCAGCATCGCGAGGTTCTTGTGCGGCGCAAGGCTGCCCAAGGCCAGCAGGAAGCGCCCCGGCTCCAGCCCGTGCCGCTTCAGCGTCTCGGTATCCGGCGCGAGGCGCAGCACGTGATCGGCGCCGTTCGGCACCACCCGCGCCTTGCCCTTCGGCACCACGCCGAAGCGTTCGAGATCGGCGCGCGCGTGCTCGGAGACGGTGAGCACCATCGCCGCGCGCCGCCCCAGCATCGGCTGCATCGTACCGTACCAGCGCACGAAGGCCCGGGAGTAGGATTCGGGCTGCCGGAACGCCTGCGCGTCATGCATCATCACCACCTGCCGCGACCGCAGCACCGGGCCGGTGTTGCACAGGCTCAGGAGCCAGTCCCGGGGCCGGGCGCGGGCGAGGGCGAGCTGCTCCCAGCCATGCCCGCCCAGCTTCGAGGCGCTCGTCGTCGACGCGGCGAGGATCGCCTTCGGCCGCTCCTCGGGCCGGACCGTGTCGCCGCGCGGCCGGATCGCGGAAAACCCGCCAAAGCGCGAGGGCAGCCCGTGTTCGAGCAGCGCCGCCACCAACTCGCTCGCCACGCGATCGACACCCGTGGGCGGCCGCATCAGAAAGCGACCGTTCAGAACCAGATTAACCATTCAAAATCACCTTGTCGCAGGACGCGCCACGCATCCTGCCTGCGTCCCGTCCCTATGTCCTTTGGCACCGATGTCACAAGACCGACCCGCTGTTCGGTGCCTGCTGGGGTGTCGGAAATGTTCAGATGCAGCGCGAAAAGCCCAAGATCTTCGCCGGTTACGGGCAGTCGATGGTCGCGTCGGACCAATCCCGTCGGGCCAAGCCAAGTCGTGGTGGCGGGTTCGGTCATTCCCTTCGGCGACCCGTTTTTCGTGCGGGCCGAGGCCACGGTGGCATGGTTTCCACGAGAAACTGCTAATGCTACTCATGGTTGAAAATACTATATTGTTAATTTCCTTTTGGTAGTGAATATCCTGATCATTCCACAGCGAGATGCGCCAGCGATTCCGACGAGGTCGCATACGGGTGGGGTCGGGATAGGGGACACCGCCGCGTCCTCGGAGCCATCATCTTGACCAGTCAGGTATCGTATCGTCCCGAGATCGACGGGATGCGCGCCATCGCGGTTTCGGTCGTTCTCGTCTATCACCTCAGCATCGCCCAGGGCGACGGCATCGTCTTTCCTGGCGGGTTTCTCGGGGTCGACCTGTTCTTCGTGCTGTCGGGGTTCCTGATCACCGGCATCCTGCTGCAGGAGCTTGCGGAGGGGGGCCGCATCCAACTCGCGCGGTTCTATGCGCGGCGGGCGCGGCGGATCCTGCCGCCGATGCTGCTGGTCATGCTGGCGAGCCTGCCCGTGGCTTGGGCGATCCTGCTTCCGAGCGAGATGCAGCGTTTCGCATGGTCCCTGCTGGCGACGCTCGGATTCGTCAGCAACTTTTTCTGGTTCGAGACACTGGGCGCCTATGGCGCCGCCGCCGCCGATCAGCAGCCCTTCCTGCATGGCTGGAGCCTCGCCATCGAGGAGCAGTTCTACCTGCTCTTCCCGCTGGTGCTGATGCTGCTGGCCCGGCTCGGCGGGGGCCGGGCGGTGGGGGTCGGCATCGCGGTGCTTCTCGTCTTGGGTCTCGCGGTGGCGCAATTCTCGACATGGGTGATGCCGTCATTTTCGTTCTTCTCGCCCGCGAGCCGGGCCTGGGAGCTTCTGGCGGGATCGGGCCTCGCCTGGCTGTCGCGGCACCGCGCCGGCCTGCTGCGGCGCGGCCCGCTGGCCCGGCTGGCGCCTTTGGCCGCGCTTCTGGTGTTGCTGGCCTGCTTCGCGGGGTTCGAGCTCGAAGGTTCGGGCCATCCCGGCCTGCCGACCCTGCCGGTGATCCTCGCCTCCTGCGCGCTGATCTGGTTCGCGCGGCCCGGAGAGCCGGTGACGGCACTGCTCTCGACGCCGCCTCTGGTCTATCTCGGCAAGCTCTCCTACGCGATCTACCTGTGGCATTTCCCGATCTTCGCCTTCGGTCGGCTCGCGAATATCGACGGGGTCACGGCGGTCGACATGGTCGCATGGCTGGGGCTGACGCTGGCGCTGTCGGTGCTGAGCCATCACCTCGTCGAGCGGCCCTTTCGCTTCTTTCTCCCGACCCGGGCCTTCGCGGCCGCGATCGCCGGTGCGACGGCGATGGTGCTGCTGTTCGGCGTCGTGTCACTCGGCTCGGATGGCGGTTTCGGCCGGCAGAGCGCGAGGCTCGCCCCGCTTTATGGCGACGCCTCCTTCGACAACGAGGTACTGCAGGCGCAAAGCTGGTCGATCCTCGACGCGCTCGACCCCGACGAGAAGATCGACCGCTGGAACGCCGCCACGCCGTCGCGCCACGAGCGCGAGGCGCTGTGGTTCCGCCAGTCCGAAAGCCGCAAGGTGCTGATCATCGGCAATTCGCACAGCAAGGACATGTTCAACGCGCTGTGGCTCAACGCGGAGCGGTTCGACGGGATCGAGTTCGCGCGCTTCGCGATCGGCGCCAAGGTGCCGGAGGCGCATATCGAGATGCTGCTGCGCGCGCCGAACTTCGCGGCGGCGCATGTGATCGCCCTCGCGCCGCGCTACACGCCCGAATTCCGCGCGGCGCTGCCGGGACTGGCGGCGCTGTTCCAGCGCCACGGCAAGGAGGTCGTGGTCATTGGCGACACCGCCGAGTTCGATTCGCCCAGCGTGTTGCCGCTGTTCGACTGGCATCTCAGGAGCGCGGGCACCCGGGCGCAGCTCGCCGGGCTGAACGACCTCGCCCATGGCCGCGAATCCGCCGAGGGGCGCGCGGCCGAGCGGGCGCTCGACCGGATGGCCGAGGAACTTGGTCTGGGCTTCCTGTCGCGGCGGCAGCTGATCTGCGACGACGCGGCCGAAAGCTGTGCGCTGGTCTCGCCCGAGGGTCGCAAGACGATGTATGACCGCGACCACTGGACCCTCGAGGGCGCCGCGCTCTTCGGCCGCCGCGCGGCCGAGGCGGGGTGGTTTCAGGAGGACCGAAGGGGACACGGCCCGTCTAAAGACAGGTTTTCGAACCTTTCGAGGTAGATGAAGCGGGCCAGGAGGTCATCGATGACCGCCCATGCGTCGACCAGTAAGTCGTTGGGCAGATGAAGTGTGGCGGCCCCGACCGGCGGAAAACTTGATCGTGCAGAGTGCCTTTGAAACTGCCGTTTATTACATAAGACACATTACGTGCATATTTTACCTCCCCGGTCGGGAGCTACTTCTGTCTGCGGCTATTGCTTGAAAACAACGCCCTATCGATCCGGCATTTCCCAAACAGGGCGCTTGGGCGCAACCGGGCCTGCAAAACCCTGCAAAGTCGAAATAGATGCCGGGCCCGGAACGGGGGGCGATAAGGCGCATGTGATCTCCGCCTGAATTAAACCCGCGAATCCTGATTCGAATTGAACGGCTTCCTGAAAGAGCGTCGGTTTTCGCGATGGTCAGGATCGGCACAGAGGCCAAAGGCATTCGCCGGCCTATTGAGCATGCCGCAGGCTTTGCGTTGATGACAGGAAAAACGTGATTGCGGTGCGGATTGGGGGTCGGGCGGTGGGACCGGCGTGAAATTGCCGGGTTTTCGCCGGGGAATCGGTCGATCCTTGC
>Ga0310345_10005658_pt1 | contig 11031 bp, 11 predicted proteins | sample HC15DNA20500_MG_FD_204667 | JGI IMG/M metagenome (GOLD analysis project Ga0310345, IMG submission 204667) | Marine microbial communities from station ALOHA, North Pacific Subtropical Gyre - HC15-DNA-20-500_MG | ecosystem: Environmental > Aquatic > Marine > Oceanic | place: Pacific Ocean: North...
CCTCCCTGGGCGCCAACGTCGCCCTCGAGGTCGCGGTGAGCGCCCCCGAGCGCGTGCGCGGCCTGCTCGTGGAGGGTCCGGTGCTCGACAACGCGCTCGAGGCCGGGCTGCTGGCGGCCTCCCCGCTGCTCCTCACCGCGCGGGTGCTGCCCTTCACCCTCGACGCCGCGCGACTGCTCAGCCGCCCCGTGCCACGGTCCCTGCTGCCCTTCTGGGCCGGCGTGGCCGTCGACGCCCTCGACCAGAGGTCGGGTCCCACGGCGGCGCTGCTCCACGGACTCCTGTTCGGCAGGCTGGCCCCCCGGTCGAGGGAAAGGCGGCAGATCGCCGCTCCCACGCTGGTCGTGGGGCACCCGCGCGACCCGCTGCACCCGACCTCCGACGCGGACCTGCTGGCCTCGGAGGTTCCCGGGGCCGAGCTGGTGCGGGCCCGCGGGGTCCTGGAGTGGCGGCTGCGCCCCGAGCGCCTCACGAACGTGGCCATCGGCTTCTGCCAGAGCAGCTGGCGGGCTCCGAGCCGTCGCCGCCGCGCCGCCGGTCGCTGACCGCCCCGGACCCACCCGCGGGGCACAATGGTGCGGTGCCTCTCTACCGCGACGAGGCGGTCGTGCTGCGCACGCACAAGCTGGGCGAGGCCGACCGCATCATCACGCTGCTGACCCGCCAGCACGGCCGGGTCCGCGCCGTCGCGCGCGGCGTGCGCCGCACGTCCTCGCGCTGGGGCTCCCGTCTCGAGCCGTTCACCCACGTCGACCTGCAGCTCGCCGACGGCCGCAGCCTCGACACCGTCACCCAGGCCGAGACACTGACACCGTTCGCCGGTCGGATGGGCGGCGACTACGAGCGCTACACCGCCGGGACCGTCATGCTGGAGACCGCCGAACGGCTGGTCACCGAGGAGCGCGAGCCCGCCACGCAGCAGTTCCTGCTCCTCGTCGGCGGGCTGCGGGCGATGGCGGCCGGTGAGCTGGGGCCCGCCCAGGTGCTCGACTCCTACCTCCTGCGCTCCCTGTCGGTGGCCGGCTACGCCCCCACCTTCGACGGCTGCGCGCGGTGCGGTCTCGAAGGACCGCACCGCTGGTTCAACCCCTCCATGGGCGGGGTGCTCTGCACGACCTGTCGGGTGCCCGGCTCCGCGAGCCCGGCCGAGGGGACCGTCGCGGTCCTCGGTGCGCTGCTCGCCGGGGACTGGGCCACCGTGGGGGCCGCCGAGCAGCGGACCCTCCGCGAGGCCAGCGGGCTGGTCTCGGCGTACCTCGCCTGGCACCTCGAGCGCGGTCTGCGGTCGATGGAGCACGTCCAGCGCTGAGGGCACCGTCGGCACACGTAGTCTCCGTGCCGTGAAGCGAGCCGTCCGCCCACCGACCCCGCACCCCTCGGGCGCCCGCCCCCCGGCCCTGCCGCGCGAGCTGGTCCCCGGGCACGTCGCCATCGTGATGGACGGCAACGGTCGCTGGGCCAAGCAGCGCGGCCTGGCGCGCACCAAGGGGCACGAGGCGGGGGAGCACTCGCTCTTCGACGTCGTCGAGGGAGCCATCGAGATCGGCGTCAAGGCGGTCTCCGCCTACGCCTTCTCGACCGAGAACTGGTCGCGGAGCCCCGACGAGGTGCGGTTCCTGATGGGCTTCAACCGCGACGTGATCCGCCGGCGCCGCGACGAGATGCACGAGCTCGGTGTGCGGGTCCGCTGGGCCGGCCGTGCGCCGAGGCTGTGGAGGTCGGTCGTCAAGGAGCTGCAGGTCGCCGAGGAGATGACCCGCGACAACGACGTGCTCACCCTGACGATGTGCGTCAACTACGGCGGACGCGCCGAGCTCGCGGACGCCGCGCGGTCACTGGCGCGCGAGGTGGCGGCCGGGCGGCTGGACCCGGAGAAGATCGACGAGAAGCGGTTCGCCCGTCACCTCTACCTCCCGGACCTGCCCGACGCCGACCTGGTCTGGCGGACCTCGGGGGAGCAGCGGCTCTCGAACTTCATGCTCTGGCAGGCCGCCTACTCCGAGATGGTCTTCACCGACGTGCTCTGGCCCGACGTCGACCGCCGTGCCCTGTGGCGGGCCATCGAGATCTACGCCGAGCGGGACCGACGCTTCGGCGGGGCGCTGCCCAACCCCCTGCCCAACCCCGAGCCGCCCGGTCGGTGAGACGACGACCCGGATGCGTGACGGGTCCGGTGTGACGTCGTTCACCAGGGTGTGAAGACGCTCGGAGCCGCACTCGTCCTCTCCTCCCTGCTCGCGGGGGCGGGCCTCGCGCCCACCCAGGCCGCGCACGCGGGCACCCCGCGTGCCGACGACCCGGCGGTCGGGTCGCCGGAGTACGTCGCCCGCGACACCCAGAACATCGCCGACGCCTACGGCCGGATCACCGACCAGCAGCTCGGCGACCCGGCGTACCTGCCCGCGCTGGTCCAGCAGGGCACCGCGGTCGGCGTGGCCCAGCTCCTCGAGCAGGTCGCCACTCCGGACCGCCCCTCCGTGACACCGGGCGCCTTCGTCCCGGGCTGGAACGTCGGCAACCCCTTCCGCGCCGCCTGGGACGGCACCCGCGGCCGGATGCGCGACGTCTCGTTCACCAACCGCTACGGCGCCCTGCTGCGCGGCACCCTGTACGCACCCCTGCCACGCGCTCGCGACCCCTACACCGGCAAGCGGATCAGGGGTCGGCTCCCGGGAGTGGTCATCACCGAGGGGTCGGTCCAGGGCTCCGAGGGCATGTACCGCTGGCTCGCCCAGGACCTCGCCGAGCGCGGCTACCTCGTGCTCACCTACGACGTGCAGGGGCAGGGCACGAGCGAGACGTTGCCCCACGACGGCACGCTCAACGGGGTGCCGAGCCAGCAGATCGACAACTTCGTCGTCGGCACCGAGGACGCCTTGTCCTTCTTCACCTCCACACCGCGCACCCCCTACCCCGACCACGGCGCCGGGGATCTGGTCGACGCCCACAACCCGTGGCACCGCCGCTTCGACCGACGTCCCGACAGGCGCCCCAACGCGACGGGCAGGACGACGCGCATCGCGATCATCGGCCACTCGCTCGGCGCCGCGGCCGTCACGCAGGTGCAGGGCACCGACGAGCGGGTCTCCACGGTCGTGGCACTGGACAAGCTGGGGCTGAGCACCAGCTCGGGCACCGACGGCGGCGATGCGTTCGAGCCGGTCGTCCCGGCGCTGGCGGTGCAGTCGGAGTACGGCTTCACCGTGGGCCCGTGGTTCGCCGCGGGTGGCTCCTCGATCACCCCGCAGCCCTCGCCCCAGGGGCCCGACCCGCGCCGCGAGCGTGCCACCGGGTACGACGCGTGGCGCGACGCCGGGGTCGACTCGATGCTCGTGGTCCCGCGGGCCTCCACCCACCTGGAGTACACCGACATCCCGCTCGTCCTGCCCGCCAGCCGCTGGGGGCAGGCCCTGACCAGCGCCTACGTCCAGCGGTGGCTCGAGCACTACCTCAAGCACCGCACGTCCGTGCGCACGCTGCTCGCCACGAGGATGCGCTACCTGGAGCCGACGAGCAGCGGCGAGTGGGTGCCGGTCGTGCTGCGGCGCGACCCGTTGCTGTCGTTCTACTACTGCTCGGCCATGCACCTGGGGCGCGGGGCGATCGACGACGGGGACCTGACCGACGTCGGCTGCTAGTGCTTCGTGCCGGTCGGCCGCGCGGCGTGACCGTCCGGGCCGGCGCAGGAGCCGCAGGTCCCGAAGATCTCCAGGGTGTGGCTGACCTGCTCGTAGCCGTGGTCGGCGGCGATGGAGCGGGTCCACCGCTCCACCGTCGGCCCCTCGACCTCGACCGTGCGACCGCACGTGCGGCAGACGAGGTGGTGGTGATGGGTCCGTGAGCAGGCCCGGTAGATCGCCTCGCCGTCCTCGGTGAGCAGCCGGTCGATCTCGCCCGCGTCGGCGAGCCGCTGCAGCGTGCGGTAGACCGTGGCCAGCCCGACGGTCTCGCCCCGTCGGCCGAGGAGCTCGTGGATCTCCTGGGCCGACCGGAAGTCGTCGAAGGAGGCGATCGCCTCGCCGACGGCGCGCCGCTGCCTGGTCGAGCGCAGGGCGCCGACCGCCCGGGCCGCGGAGCGGTCAGTGCTCGTCATAGTGCCTGTCGTGCGGAGCGTGACGGTGCCCGTCGTGGAGGTAGTCCACGTGGTCACCGTGCTGGACGGCGGGGTGGCCGCAGTCCTCGCCGTGACGGTGCGGGTGCGTCCCTGTCGTGAGGTGGTCCTCGACCTCGTCCTCGAAGGGCTCGGTCAGGCGGTCACGGCGACGCAGCCACGCCCCCACGGGCCAGGTGGCGACGAAGCACGCCAGCGCCACCAGCACGATGGTCGGACCGGGCGCGACGTCCGCGGTGAAGGACAGCTGCGCGGCCAGGAGGAGGCCGCCCACCGCGGCGAGGAGACCCACGACCATCGAGGCGGCCAGGGTGCTGCGGAAGGACCGGGTGAGCTGGGTGGTCGCAGCCACCGGGACGACCATCAGGGCCGAGACCAGGAGCAGGCCCACCGTGCGCATCGCGACGGTGACGCTGACCGCGGCCATCACCGCGACGACGATGTTGTAGACACGGATGTCGAGACCGGAGACCCGTGCGAACTCGGGGTCCTGGGCCACGGCGAAGAGCTGGGGCGCGAGCCCCACCCCGACCAGCAGGACCACGGCCGCCAGGACGATGGTGGCGATGACGTCGGCCTCCGAGATCGTCGTGATCGAGCCGAAGAGGTAGCGCCCGAGGACGGCCGTCGACTGCCCCGCCAGGCCTGAGATCAGGACACCGCCGGCGAGGCCGCCGTACAGCATGATCGCCAGCAGCACGTCGCCACCGGTCTGCCCGCGCTGGCGGATCATCTCGATGACGACGGCACCGACGGTGGCGAGGGCCACGGCGGTCCAGGTCGGGGAGGCCCCGGTCCAGAGACCGATCGCGACGCCGGTCACCGCGACGTGCCCGATGCCGTCGCCCAGCAGGGCGAGCCGTCGTTGCACGAGGTAGGTGCCCACCACCGGGGCCGCCAGGCCGGTGAACACCGCCGCCATCAGCGCCCGCTGCATGAAGTCCAGGGAGAGCAGGTCGAAGACGTTGGTCATCGCGGGTCCTCGGGGCTCGGGAACGACAGCGGTGCCACGGCGTCGGCGCGGTCGTCGATGTCCTCCGCCGGGTGGTGGTGGGAGTGGGTGTCGCCGTACGTCGTGTCGTGGCCCGCGTGGTCGCCCAGCGGCTCACCGTCGTAGGCGATGCGGCCGTGGCGCATCACGACGGCGCGGTCCACCAGGGGAGCGAGGGGGCCGAGCTCGTGCGCCACCAGCAGCACGGTGGCGCCGGCGGCCTTGACCCTCCCCAGTGACTCGGCCAACGCGCGCTGGTTGGCGAGGTCGACGCCGGCGGTGGGCTCGTCGAGGAGCAGCAGGTCCGCACCTCCGGCCAGCGCACGGGCGATGAGGACGCGCTGCTGCTGCCCGCCCGAGAGCTGTCCGGACCGGTCCTTGGCACGGTCGGTCATCCCGACGACCTCGAGGGCCTCGGCGATGGCGCGCCGGTCCTCGCGCGACAGCGGGCGCAGGAGGCGACGACGGGACAGGCGGCCGGAGGCCACGACCTCGTACACCGAGGAGGGCACACCGGACGTGGCGGCGCCACGCTGGGGGACGAACCCGATGCGCGACCAGTCGTCGAAGCGGCGCAGCGGGGTGCCGTAGACGTGGACCGATCCCTGGGCGAGCGGCCACAGCCCCAGCGCGGCACGCACCAGGGTGGACTTGCCCGATCCGTTGGCACCCATCAGTGCCACGAACTGGCCCTCGGGGACGGTCAGGTCGACATGACGCAGGACGGGGCGTCCGCCGATGGCGACCGCCCCCTCTCGCAGCTCGAGGGCTGCTACTGGCATCCGTTGGCCTCCTGGAGGCTGGCGAGGTTGCTGCGCATGATCGAAAGGTAGTCCTCGTCGGCGGTCTCGTCCGAGAGGCCCTCCAGCGGGTCCAGCACGTCGGTGCCGACGCCGGCGTCCTGGGCGAGCGTCTCGGCCGTCGCGGGCGAGACCAGCGTCTCGCTGAAGACGGTGGTGACGCCCTCGGCGTCGATCAGCTCCTGGAGCTCGGCGATGTCCGCGGGGCCGGGCTCGGCGTCGGGCGAGAGGCCGGCGATGCCGTGGATGTCCAGGCCGTACCGGTCCCCGAGGTAGCCGAAGGCGTCGTGCGAGACCACGACGACGTCGCGCTCGCAGTCAGCGAGGCCCTCGGCGAAGGCCGCGTCCAGCTCGTCGAGCTCCTCCACCAGGACGGCCGCGTTGGTGTCGTACTCCTCGGCGTGGTCCGGGTCGATGTCACCGAGCTCGGACGCCACCGCCTGCGCGAGGGTCGCCATCCGGGCCGGGTCGAGCCAGAAGTGCGGGTCCTCGTCCCCGTGGTCGTGCCCCTCCTCGTCGTCGGAGTGCTCGTCGTCGGAGTGCTCGTCGTCGGAGTGGTCGTCGTCGGAGTGGTCGTCCTCGGAGTGGTCGTCCTCGGAGTGGTCGTGCTCCTCGGCGAACGGGATGAAGTCGATGACCTCCTCGACCTCGAGGGTGGCGCCGTCCGCGGTCTGCTCCACCGCGTCGCCGACGATGGGCTGTATGGAGTCCTGGTAGAGCACCAGGTCGGCCTCGCCGACCAGCGCGGTCTGGGCGACGGTCAGCTCGATGTCGTGGGGCTCGGTGCCCGGCCCGGTCAGGGTCGTGACCTCGACCCGGTCACCGCCCACCCGGGACGCGACGAACTCCAGGGGGTAGAAGGCCGCTGCCACCTGGAGCGTGCCGTCCGCGGCAGCCTCGTCGGAGTCGGTCCCGCAGCCGGTGAGCGCCATGGCGCCGAGCGCGGCGGCGAGCGGGATGGTCAGTCGGGTGGGGGAGAAGTGCATGAGAACCATTCTCAAGAAGAATGGGAATGAAAGTCAAACGCATGGAGGGCGTGCCCACACGTCCCCAGGGGAGTGGTCTAGCCTGCACCGGTGATCGTCGTGACCCGGTTCCGGGTGCCCTTCGAGGAGGTGCAGCAGTTCCGTGACGACCTGGTGACCGCCCACGAGGCCCTCGCCGCCTGCCGTGGCTACCTCGACGGCACGGTGGGCCGCAACGTCGACGAGCCCGACCTGTGGGTGCTGACCACCCGCTGGGAGAACGTCGGCGCCTACCGCCGCGCGCTGTCGTCGTACGACGTCAAGATGCGCGCCGTGCCCGTGCTCTACCGGGCCGTGGACGAGCCCAGCGCCTACGAGGTCGTGGACCCCGGGACCGACCTGAACGTCGCGTCGGCACGCTCGTTAGGCTGAGCGCTCCGTCGGCAGCCAGCCGGCGTCGTCCCGCACCCAGAGAGCGAGCCACCCGTGGCCAAGCCGCCCCCGTCCGCCGTCGACAACGTCGTCTCCCTGGCCAAGCGCCGAGGCTTCGTCTACCCCTGCGGCGAGATCTACGGCGGCACCCGCTCCGCGTGGGACTACGGCCCGCTCGGGGTGGAGCTGAAGGAGAACATCAAGCGCCAGTGGTGGAAGGCGATGGTCCAGCAGCGCGACGACGTCGTGGGCCTGGACTCCTCGATCATCCTGCCGCGCCAGACGTGGGAGGCCAGCGGCCACGTCGACACGTTCACCGACCCGCTCACCGAGTGCCAGTCCTGCCACAAGCGCTTCCGTGCCGACCACCTGCAGGAGGCGGTCGCGGAGAAGAAGGGGATCGACGACCCCGACTCGGTGCCGATGGCCGAGATCGCCTGCACCAACTGCGGCACCCGCGGCGCCTGGACCGAGCCCAAGCAGTTCTCCGGCCTGCTGAAGACCTACCTCGGTGTCATCGAGGACGAGTCCGGCCTGCACTACCTGCGTCCCGAGACCGCGCAGGGCATCTTCCTCAACTTCGCCAACATCGTCACCAGCCAGCGGATGAAGCCCCCGTTCGGCATCGCCCAGATCGGCAAGTCCTTCCGCAACGAGATCACCCCGGGCAACTTCATCTTCCGCACCCGCGAGTTCGAGCAGATGGAGATGGAGTTCTTCGTCAAGCCCGGTGAGGACGAGGACTGGCACCAGTACTGGATCGACACCCGCACGCAGTGGTACGTCGACCTCGGCATCGACCCCGACAACCTGCGCCACTACGAGCACGCGCAGGAGAAGCTGTCCCACTACTCCAAGCGCACCGTCGACATCGAGTACCGCTTCAAGTTCGCGGGCTCGGAGTGGGGTGAGCTCGAGGGCATCGCCAACCGCACGGACTTCGACCTGTCCACGCACGCCAAGCACTCCGGCAAGGACCTGTCCTACTACGACCAGGCCGGCAACGAGCGCTACACGCCCTACGTCATCGAGCCGGCAGCCGGTCTCTCGCGCAGCCTGATGACCTTCCTGGTCGACGCCTACCACGAGGACGAGGCCCCCAACACCAAGGGCGGCGTCGACAAGCGCACCGTGCTGCGCCTGGACCCGCGCCTGGCCCCGGTCAAGGTCGCGGTGCTGCCGCTCTCGCGCAACGCCGACCTCTCGCCCAAGGCCCGCGACCTGGCGGCCGAGCTGCGCAAGCACTGGTACGTCGACTTCGACGACGCCGGCGCGATCGGCAAGCGCTACCGACGCCAGGACGAGATCGGCACCCCCTACTGCGTCACCGTCGACTTCGACACCCTCGAGGACGGCGCTGTCACGGTGCGCGAGCGCGACACGATGCAGCAGGAGCGGATCGCCATCGACGGCATCAGCGGCTACTTCGCCCAGCGGTTCCTCGGCGCCTGAGGGCTGAGCACGTGCACAATGGCGTGATGCGGACGAGGCTGGTGGGACTGACCCTGGCGGCGGTGCTGCCCGCCCTGGTGCTGGCGGGCTGCTCGGGCTCCGAGGAGCCCGAGGCCGAGCCGAGCGCGAGCCCGTCGGTCACCGAGTCCGCGACCGAGGAGCCCTCGGCCACCCCGAGCATCGACGTGCCCGACGGGGTCGAGCTCACCACCCAGGGCTCGGCCCTGGAGCTCGGTGACACCGCCACGGTCGCCTACGAGGTCGACCAGTCGACCGTCGGCGTGCTGGCCATCACGGTCACCGACATGCGCCGGACGACGTTCAAGCAGTCCTTCCAGGGCTGGAAGCTCGGCAAGCAGCTGAAGAAGGCCAACCCCTACTTCGTCGAGGCGACCTTCAAGAACAAGGGCGAGACCGACCTGGGCGGCCAGCGTCCGCCGCTCTACATCGTCGACGGCAACGACACGCTGGTGGAGTCCTCCACCTTCGTCAGCGACTTCGACGCCTGCCCGTCGACCGACTTCCCGAAGAAGTTCAAGCCGGGCAAGAAGGTCACCCGGTGCCTGGTCTACCTCGCCCCGGACGCCGGGGAGCTCGTCGCGGTGTCGTTCCGCCCGGCCCAGGAGTTCAACCCCATCACCTGGTCCGGCGACGTCCTCAAGCTCGGCGCGAAGCGGAAGGGCTGAGCGCGAGCAGCACCCCGGCGCGGCGCACCACCCGACCGCCGGCCTCGGCGAGCAGCAGCCCGCCGGGCAGGTGGTCCCACGGCTTCTTCTTCACGTACGCCGCCCAGCCGGCCTGCCCCACGGCCAACCGGGGGTAGTCCACGCCGCAGCAGGTCCCCGTCGGCCGGAGCGTCCTGGGGTCGGTGGTGGGCTCGATCCGCACACCGTCCGCCCACGCCCCGGCCCCGTGCTCGGCGACGTAGGCGCGGCCGTGCTGGGGCTGCCAGATCCAGCTCCGCACGGTGCGACCGTGGCGCAGCTCGGCGAGCATCGTGGCGTGGTCGGGGGAGCCGGCCACGAAGTGCCGGGTGCCGTCGACGGGGTCGACGACGAAGGCGTGCTCCGCCGTCGAGAGGCCGCGCAGCAGGGTCGGGTCCGAGGACACGGCCTCCTCGCCGACGACGAGGGCCCCCGGGTGGGCGGCGCCCAGGGCGGCGGAGAGCGCCGCCTCGGCCTCGCGGTCGGCGACGGTCACCAGGTCCCCGGGGCGCCGCTTGCTCGATACGTCGTCCCGCTCGAGCGCACCGAAGCGCGGCGTGACGTGCTCGGCCACGACCTCGCGCACGAGGTCGAGCACCGCGTCGGTGTCCATCGGCCGATTCACCCGCACAGCCTGACAGGCGGCACCATGGAGGCATGTCCGCCCCTCCCGCGCCGGCAGCCGGTCTCAGCCTCGGCACCCTCCACGTGCCGACCCCGGTGGTCCTCGCGCCGATGGCCGGCATCACGAACGCGGCGTACCGCCGGCTCTGCGCCGAGCAGGGCGCCGGCCTCTACGTCTGCGAGATGATCACCAGCCGCGGCCTGGTGGAGGGCGACCAGCACACCAAGGACATGCTGGTCTTCGACGAGCTGGAGACCACGCGCTCGGTACAGCTCTACGGCACCGACCCCGTCTACGTCGGCAAGGCCGCCGAGATCCTCTGCGCGGAGTACGGCGTCGCCCACATCGACCTGAACTTCGGCTGCCCCGTCCCCAAGGTCACGCGCAAGGGTGGCGGGGGCGCGCTGCCGTGGAAGCGCGGCCTGCTGGCCGACATCCTCGAGCACGCCGTCCGTGCGGCGACGCCCTACGACGTGCCGGTCACGATGAAGACCCGCAAGGGCATCGACGAGGACCACCTGACCTACCTCGACGCCGGCCGGATCGCCCAGGAGAGCGGCTGCGCGGCGATCGCGCTGCACGGCCGCACGGTCGCGCAGGCGTACTCCGGTCGTGCTGACTGGGACGCCATCGGCGAGCTGGCCGCGTCGGTGGACATCCCGGTGCTGGGCAACGGAGACATCTGGGAGGCCGCCGACGCGCTGCGGATGGTGGAGGAGACCGGTGCTGCGGGCGTGGTCGTGGGCCGCGGGTGCCTGGGGCGGCCGTGGCTGTTCCGCGACCTGGCCGCCGCCTTCGCCGGCGAGGAGGTCGCGACACTGCCGACCCTGGGCGAGATGCGCGACATGATGCGCCGCCACGCGGAGCTGCTGTGCCAGCACATGGGGGAGGAGCGCGGCTGCAAGGAGTTCCGCAAGCACGTCTCGTGGTACCTCAAGGGCTTCGCCGCCG
>Ga0310345_10005659_pt1 | contig 11030 bp, 10 predicted proteins | sample HC15DNA20500_MG_FD_204667 | JGI IMG/M metagenome (GOLD analysis project Ga0310345, IMG submission 204667) | Marine microbial communities from station ALOHA, North Pacific Subtropical Gyre - HC15-DNA-20-500_MG | ecosystem: Environmental > Aquatic > Marine > Oceanic | place: Pacific Ocean: North...
CTACCAGACAGAGGTCTACTTGCGGCAGATCTCCTCGGAGATGCAGCAGGAGGGCTCGTTCGTCTCTGACCGCGCCTTCTGCAACCTCGCCTACGCCGCCCATCACGCGACGATCCTGGGCCAGGTCGCCAAGGACGAGCGCCTGAGGACGTACATGCAGTCCCTCACCGGCGGGATCGTCTTCTACCTACGCCCCCACCGTGAGCTATTGAGTGACGACGGCGTCCGCGCCGGAGTCTCCTGGGATGAGGTCCTCAGGATCGACGGCATGGTGAAGTTCATGCTCGAGTTCTTCGAGGTGCCCTACATCCCCGTCCAGTCCCTCTCGATGCAGGAGCGCACGCGCCTCATCGACCGCGTCCTCGAGTTGAGTGGCATCGAGCGCATACAACCAGAGCTCGACTACCTGAACCGGCCCACAGGCATCGGCTACGAGGCCCTCCACCGCGACCCTCGACCGGACGCGTCGGAGGACTCTCCAAAGCAGTCCACCGAGAAGCCCAGCCTGAACCTCTAGACCTGCACGGCCCCCGAGCTCTCAGGGCAGCCAGCTCGTGAACTTGGAGCGCGGCAGAGGCGCATCCATCCAGGAGGTGTCGGGCTCTGGCGCGTCCAAGAGAGCACGGATCTGCTTCAGTTGGGGCATCGGCTCGGTGGAGAGGGTGCCCCGGCTCGTCCGCCAGGTAACGCCCCCCGTCTCCTCGATGCGTGCGACGACCGCGTCGGTGATGCGGCAGTCACCCGCGACGTAGTCGAGGACCAGTTGGTGGTTGCCCTGGGCCCACTGCACGGGCGCGTCGGCGCCGTCCATGAGCTTGGTCTCGCTGACCCCGAGCCCTCCCGCGACCTTGGCCAGACCGACGGGGAAGCCGCGCTGGACGAAGAACTGGAACATGGGGTCGTAGAGGTCCAGAGCGACCTCAGCAGCGAGGTCGACGTCCTGGGCGGCCACGCCGATCCAGCGCAAGTCGAAGGAGAGCCCGTTCCAGGCGAACAGGCGCGCTCCGGAGAGCTGCTCTTCCCGGAGCCACGAGAGCATCTCGTGCGCCGTGGTCACGTCGAGGTGGTTTGCGAACGAACCGTCCGGCGCCGTGCTCGTCCAGTGGACGATCTCTCCGTGGTCATCGGCGGCCGCCGCACAGGAGATGTCGAAGGGTCCGTACTCGTCGAGATCCTCTCCGGGCCCGAGCTCGAACACGTTGGCGATCTCAATATCGAACGAGACCCTCCTCTCTGACTGACTGGACATGCTGAGGAGGATACGACGCCCCGACAGAAGGGCAAGTGGGCGACGGCGCCGACCTCCGGGCACATCCCTTAGGCTCCTGGTCCGCCGCGCCGCCCGGGTTTTCGCCGACCACTCTGGGCCCGGGCTCAATTCCAGCTGCTGTCGGGAGGCTGGTGTGAGAGTCCGTCCATGCCGCTGATCGAGCGGATCACGGCTCGCCACGCCGACTCCTCACCTCCCCCGAAGAGGACCGCTGGGTCGAGCAGCGCAGGGAGCCAGGATCCGCCCGCGAGCTCGGCGTCGAGTTGACTCTCCCCCCAGCCGGAGTAGCCGACGAAGACACGGACAGCGGACATGGCGCGCTCCGAGTCCTCGTGGAGCAAGTTGGCGAACTCCTCGAAGTCTCCTCCGAGGTAGACGCCCTGAGCGAGCTCCTCGCCGCCGTGGATCTCCTCCGGCACCAGGTGGAGAAATTGGGCACTGTCCATCCCGACCGGACCGCCCCAGAAGACGGGCTGCTGACAGGAGCGCAGGAGTGGGTGCTCCGGGAACATCTGACACACAACGATCCCCGCAGGCCGGTTGAAGACGAGCCCGAACGCGCCCTCTGCAGCGTGCTCGCAGACCACGAGCGCCGTGTGAGAGAAGTTCGAGTCCGGGAGGTCGGGGGAGGCCGCGAGGACCGTCCCCGGCGAGGCGCGCAGCTCACTCATGGACGGTCCCCCTTGGGCAGAGGGGCCTGCTCATGTCCTGAGCAATGCACGACAGGTTGCGGCGGGTACTTGGAGAAGCTCGCGTCCTCCTGCGCCAGCCGGCACATCAGGAAGCGTGACCCGGTCGAGCTCTCCACGACGCGCACGTGGACGCAGCCCGGGCAGAGCCCGCTCACGACGTCCTCCGCGTGAGGGTGAACACGCACTCGACGTGCGGCGTGTGGGGGAAGAGGTCCAAGGGCCGAGCGCGGACGAGCTCGTAGCCATGGTGCACCAGCCGCGCCAGATCGCGCGCCGCCGTGTGAGCATTGCAGGAGACGTGAACGATGCGCTGAGGCGCGAGCTCGATCACCCTCTCGACGACCTTCTCGTGCATGCCTGACCGCGGAGGGTCGCTGACGAGGACGTCGGGGCGCTCGCTCACCGAGGCGATGGTCTCGGCCAGGTCGCCGGCTACGAAGGTCGCGTTGGAGATCCCGTTCCTCGATGCGTTCGCCTCCGCGTCCGCGACCGCCTCGGCCGAGAGCTCGAAGCCAACGACCCTCTCGACCGCGCCTGCCAAGAGCAGCGAGATGCTCCCAGCGCCGCTGTAGAGGTCGTGTACGAGGTCAGCCTCCTGTGCGGCCGCCTCCTCGAGGATGACACCGAAGAGCCGCTCCGCCTGCAGCGTGTTCGTCTGGAAGAAGCTCTCAGGAGAGATCCTGAACTCGACGCCACGGAGCCGCTCCGTGATCCAGCCCGGCCCCTTGACGACCCGCCGCTCGCTGGAGGTGGCGACGTCAGCGACGCCTGGGTTGACGCCGTGGACGAGCGTCGTGAGCTCCGGGTGGAGGGCACAGAAGCGCTCGAGGAACTCCTCCACGACCTCGCCGCCCTCCGACGTCACGACGTAGGCAAGGGTCTCTCCGGTGTGCACGCCACGTCGCAAGACGAGGTGACGCAGACAGCCCTCGTGGGTGTGCTGGTTCCAGGCGCTGAGTTCGAGCTCCTTCGCGAGCTCCCGAGCGGTCGTAACGAACTCCATCCCGCCCTCGAAGAGGAGGTGGCACTCTCGCACGTCGAGCACGCGGTCGAAGCGCCCCGGCGCGTGGAACCCGAGGGCGAAGTCACGCGCGACCCCCTCCGGCTCTTCCGCCTCGACCCAGCGGATCGCGCCGAAGCTGAGCTCCATCTTGTTGCGGTAGTTCCACGGAGTCGGGCACCCGATCACGGGCTCTATCTCTGAAAAGGGGACACGGGCGTTGGCGAGCGCCTCCTGGATGTGTCCGTGCAAGAGCTCCAACTGCGCCTCGTAAGCCAGGTCCTGGAATCGGCAGCCACCGCAGCTCTGCGCATGAGCGCAGCGCGCATCGACGTGAAGAGGACCACGTTCGAGCACCTCCAGCAAAACCCCCTGCAGCTCGGCCCGCCGCCTCTTCGTCACGCGCGCCCGCACGCGGTCACCCGGGATGCCGCGCGTGAGGATGATGGGGTGGCCATCCACCTCGCCCACGCTTCGACCGCGTCGGTCGATCGTCTCGACCACCGCCTCGACCTCTTCGCCCTTTTTGGGCCTCTGCGCGACCGTATCCACGACGAAGAGCCTAGCACCCCGTCGGGGAGACCGGTCAGGTACGAACCACTCCAAACAGCAAGGGAAGTTCGATGCAGTTTCTCTACCGAACACATCACCCGAGCCGTACGGTTCCGACAATGTCAGCCTTGGACACAGGGGAACGAGCTACCAGCAGAGCGTCTCTCTTCCTCGTGGCGCTTCTCCCGCTCGCGCTCCTCGCCTGGCACCTGCGCTTCTTCGTCGACGACGCCTTCATTGCCTTCCGTTACGCCGAGAACTGGGCGGCTGGTCTCGGACCCGTCTATCACGCCGGTGAACTCGTCGAGGGCTACAGCAACCTCGCCTGGGTCTTCCTCCTCAGCCTCGCAGCGCGCCTGGACGCGCCACTGGACGCGACCTCCCAACTCCTCTCCGCAGCTTGCGCCCTCGCCACGGCGGCGCTCGCCGTGGACTTCCTGCGTAAACTCCCCCTCTCGAGAGCAGCGCACTTCGGCGGCGCCCTCACCATCGGCCTCTCCGCTGACTTTGCAGCCTGGGCCACCGGTGGCCTCGAGACGGCGCTCTTCACCCTCGCCCTCTTTGGCCTCTGGCGGGAGCTGATGCGAGAGCACGGGAGCCTGGTGTGGGCGACCCTCTTCGGCGCTCTGCTCGTCACCGCGCGCGTCGAGGGCGTGCTCTGGCTCCTCGGCGTCGGAGCCGCCGTGACGCTGACCAACCGCTCACGCACTAGAGCGCTCCTTCGCCTCCTCGCACCGGGCCTCATCGCCTTCGCGCTGGTCGAGGTCTGGCGCTTCATGACATACGGCGAGTGGCTGCCCAACACCGTGTACGCGAAGGCCGGGCTCGACGGAGAGACCGTTCAACGCGGCCTGCGCTATATCGCGAGCTGGCTGACGGTCTCCCTCGTCCCGCTCGTCGCCGCCGCGCTCTCCCTGCGCGCCCTGCGCTCCCCCGCGGCGAAGCACGCCTTGGCTGCGGGCATCGTCATCGATGGTGGCTGCGCCTTCGCCATCCTCACGGGCGGCGACTGGATGCCGTTCTTCCGCTTCCTCGCCCCCACCGTCCCCTTCCTCGCCGTCGTCGTGGCAGCTGGCCTCCACGGGAAAGAGGGCAAGGTCGGGCTGCGCTGGGCGCTCCCGGCCCTCGGGCTCCTGAGCGCCTTCGGCCTCCACGTCCTCCCCCTCCAAGCGAGGAAGTCTCTCGACTTCCGCGGCTTCGCGAGGGGCTACGAGACAGAGCTCGAGCGCTGGGAGATCACCCATCGCAACATCCCCACCTGGCGCGCGATCGGACGCACCCTCAAGGAGCACGCCGAGGAGGGAGACAGCATCGCCCTCGGCGCCATCGGCGCCATCGGCTACGAGTCGGGCCTGCGAATCCATGACCGCAACGGCCTCATCGACCCCGAGGTGACCGCGATCGCAAAGCGCGTCCGCGGACGCAGCGCGGGCCATGAGCGCCGCATCCCGCGCCACCGCTTCCTCGAGCCGCCGCTCGATCGGCAGCCGACGTGGTTCGGCGCGCGCATCGTGAAACGCCCTGTGGCCTCACGAGACGACTTCGCAGGGCGTGAGGCCGCTGCGCTGGTGATGAGGAATGTGATCGCAGGAGATCCGAGCGACGTGGCCCTCCTGGATGCCTGCCTCCCAGAGTTCACTCCCTTCAGCTCCACCGACAGCTTGCTCCTGTTGCGCAGCACCCAAGACATGAAGACTGCGCGCGCTTACTGGGAGTCGCTCGGGCTCCCCTCCGATCTCTGAGGCTCGGAGTGGAGCGAGCGCTGGCGGCGCCACAGCCAGAAGTTCTGAGCGACCGCGCCGACGGTGATCGAGAGCAGGGTCGCTTGGACGCCGGGCAACGCGCCGGTCCTTACGCTGAGAAAGAGGCAGCTCGTCGTCACGATGAGGAAGAGCAGCACCGACTCCGGCACGGCGCGCGTCCTGTGAGCGTTCACGAGGTAGCCCGTGTGGAGGCTCTGGTACACGGTCAAGGCAGGCAGGAGGATCCCGAACGGGAGCGCGAGCCGCGCGACCTCCAAGAGCTCCGAGCTGAGACCGGACACGCCCTCGAACCACAGGACCGAGAGCGAGGTCAGGGAGACGAGCGCGAGGAAGGCGCTCGTCCCGATCGCGAGCCGGAGCGCGAAGCCTCCGAGGGCGCGCCTCGCGTCCAGCCTGTCCGAGAGGCTGATGACCACCTCGTTGAAGCCGATGCCGATCGAGCGTGACATGAAGATCAGGCCGCTCACCGGAGACCAGGTGGCGAGGTTCTCCAGCGCCACAGGCATGCGCGCGATGCTCGCCGAGCCGATCGGCTGGACCAGGATGTTGAGCAGCGGCGTCAGGGCGAGGGGAATGTAGAAGGGCAAGAGCCTCCTGAGGGTCAAGGGCTCGGCCGGCGAGGCCTCTTTGAGCGGGCCTCGGATGACGGAACGCGCGAACCAGCGCGCGGAGATCATCTCCGCCGTGACCCCGGCGGTCAGGCCACACCCTGCGATCACGATCCCAGGGATCTCGCCGTGGACGACCCCGGCGAGGAGGACTGAGCACGTGACCAGGAGGCGCACGATGGTGCCGATCGCGACCGCTCCCGAGCGCTCGAAGCGGATCAGGAGGCCTTGGTGAAAGCGCCGGTCCGCGATGGCCCAGGTCCAGAACGTCATCAGGCGCAGCCCCAAGCGGCCCGGCTCGATCGCCTCGGTCGGAGGCTCGAGGATTGGGATCAAGAGGACGTCGTAGAGCGGGGTGAAGGCGACGAGCGCGTGGAGGCAACAGAGCCCGCCCCCGGCGAAGGTCGTGAAGCGCCTGAGGCGCCGGAAGGACTCGCTGTCCACCGAGAGCGCGGTCGAGGCCGCGAGCATCATGATGATCGGCGCCTCGATCAAAAGGGAGATCGGGAAGACGATCCCCCCGAAGGCCGCGAGGTGGAACTTGGCGTCGGACAAGCGCGCGACCGCGGCGCTCACCAAGGACATCTCCATCCCCATCAACAACCAGCTGGCAGCCAGGGGCCACCAGACAGTGAAGATCTGGCGCTTGGTTAGAGGGTCGTTTCCTGAGGTGCTCATGGAGTCCGGCGTTGTAACGCAGCGTAGAGCCCGCAGGTCCCGGGATCCCCGGAATCTGGGTGCTCAGCCCTGGACGCGCTCGATCGGAGGAACCGAGCCGGCGTCGGGATGCGGCTCATGAGCACCGTCGTTGGCCGGCATCGGGAGGCCGGCGCGGTGCAGTGCAGTGTAGGCCGCCAGGCATACGACGTTCGCGAGGTTCAGGCTGCGGACGGACCTCTCGACGGGAATGTAGACCCTCCCTTCCTCGTGGGCCTCCAAGAGCGCGGGCGGAAGACCGGAGCTCTCGCTTCCGAAGACGAGCACGTCATCGGGAGCGAACTCCGCCTCGAAGAGTGAGGTGCCGCCGCGCGCGGAGAAGAGCCGCAAGCGCTCGGAGATGGGTCGAGGTGAGCCCTCGGCGAGCGCGGCTTCGGCTGTCTCCCAGTCCGCGTGGATACAGAGCTCCACGTTCGGCCAGTAGTCGAGGCCGGCGCGCTTGAGGTAGCGGTCCTCGAGCGAGAAGCCGAGCGGCTCGACGAGGTGCAGCTTGAGAGCGAGCGCGGCCGCGAGGCGCGCTGCGCAGCCGGTGTTGTGCGGGATCTCCGGATGGACGAGGACGAGCTCCATGGCGCCCTACTTGGTGAGCGGGGCAGCGGAGGCCGCCTCCTGGTAGGGAAGCACGGCCTCTCCGCTCAGCCCTAGGCGCTCGTTGATCGCGCGCAGGTGATGATCGACGCCGATCTCGAAGCCCGGCTTGAAGCCCGGCACGGTGATGACCTGCGCGAGCACTCCACCAACGGCCCGATGGATGACCCCGCGCGGGATGTAGATCAGATCGCCCACCTCTGGCGTCAGCGTCTCGACCAGCCCGGAGGCCTCCTCGGGCCCGACGCCTTCGGGAGACTCGATGCGCTCTCTCGCCAGGCTCGTGTGAATCCTCCCCCCTTCTTCCACGTCCTCGATGATGTAGAGCTCGTCGAAGCCCCCCTCCGGCGGGTGATAGTGGCTGAAGGAGTTCCACATGCGCACGCGGTGCGCGTTGAGCCCGTCGAAGGTGTATGGGCCGGTGTCCGCGAGCCAGGTGACGAGGATGCGACGATAGGCGCGCTCCTCCTCGGCGCAGCCCCCCGGGGTGTCCGTGATCTGCGGATCGTGATCCGGGCGGATGACGCTCGGCAAGCCCTCGGGCAGCTCACCCGGCACCGTGAAGAGGATCATGGAGCAGGCCGCATCGAGCGCGAGCTCCTCTCCCGAACGCAGCCACAGGAGGTCCCCGACCGCGACCTCGGAGCCCGCGACCCCTTCGCCGGACGAGGTGATCCGCGCTCCTGCCGCGCCTCGGGTGATGAAGAGGGCGCGCGGATGCGTCTCTGCATCGCAAGCCTCGCATGCCCTGGTCCAAGACACGCTGTAGCCGGCGTTCCTGACCGAGAACTCCTCAGTGAGCGCGCTGAGTCCCTCCGGATCGCCCCCTTCTCGTCCGAGGTGAGCGATCTGGATGGCAGCTTGGTCCGAGTCCGGCATGACGAATTGCCCCCGTGGCAGGGTCAGCACGAGAGCGTACAGTATGACTCGCGACGCGCTCCGCGCCGCGCTCCACCGCAGATCTCCAAAGAGCCCGGAACCATGACTGAATTCCGTCGTCGTGACCTCCTCAAGGGCGCCGCCGCCGGCGGCCTCGCCGCACAACTCACCTCCTGCCAGACCATCCCGGAGACGCCGCCGCGTGGCCCCACCGATGAGGTGCGTGTTGCCGTCGTCGGCTTGAACGGCCGCGGGAACGGGCACGCCTCCTCACTCCGCAGACTGCCCAATGTGAAGCTCGTCGCGCTCTGCGACGTCGACGAGAACATCCTCGCGAACCGCAAAGCTGCGTACGAGGCGAAGGGCGACACGATCGAGACCTACACGGACATGCGTGATCTCCTCAACCATGAGGATCTCGACGCCGTATCGATCGCCACGCCGAACCACTGGCACTCGCTCCAAGGGATCTGGGCCTGCCAGGCTGGCAAGGACGTCTACGTCGAGAAGCCCGTCTCCCACAACATCTGGGAGGGTCGCCAGCTCGTGCGCGCCGCGCGCAAGTACAAGCGCGTCTGCCAAGCCGGGACCCAGTCCCGCTCGAACGCGGCGACCCGCGAGGCCATCGAGTGGATCCACTCCGGGAACCTCGGGAAGGTCACGGCGGTCCACGGCACCTGCTACAAACCGCGCAAGAGCATCGGCAAGGTCTCGGGTCCGACGGGCATCCCCAAGACGGTCGACTACGAGATGTGGACAGGTCCTGCGCCGCTCAAGCCCCTGATGCGCAAGCGGCTCCACTACGACTGGCACTGGGTCTCGGACACGGGCAACGGCGACGTCGGCAACCAGGGCGTCCACCAGATGGACGTCGCGCGCTGGGTCATCGGATCTGACGCGCTCCCGCCGCGTGTCGTCTCCGTGGGTGGCCGCGTCGGCTACGTGGACGACGGCGACACCCCCAACTCACAGGTCGTCATGCTCGACTTCGACGGCGTGCCCCTCATCTTCGAGGTCCGCGGGCTGCCGAAGGACAAGGCCTCCCAGTCCAATTGGGGTGGAAACATGGACAGGTACATGGGCACGAGGATCGGCGTCGTCGCCCACTGCGAAGGCGGCTGGGTCCGCTTCGACGGGACCAACGGACCGATCCACGCCTACGACAACGACGACAAGGAGATCCGGAGCTTCAAGGGAGGCGGGGTCGACCACTTCCAGAACTTCATCGACTGCGTCCGCAGCCGCAGGACCGGCGACCTGAACGCGGACATCGTGGAGGGGCACCTCTCGAGCGCCTGCTGCCACATGGGCGTCGTCTCACACACCCTCGGCGAGACAGCCAGCGCCGACGAGATCCGCGCCGCCATCGCCGACGACCACCCGCACTTCGCAGAGTCCGTGGAGCGCATGCTGGGCCACCTCTCAGCGAACGAGGTCGACACCAGCGCGACCCCGCTCATCCTCGGACGCCGGCTCGCTCTGGATCCCCAGACGGAGTCCTTCGTCGGAGACGATGAGGCGATCGCGCTCGTCGACCGGGATTATCGTCGACCCTACACGGTCCCGGCTTCCGTCTGATGCCGCGCTCCCTCGGGGCCCTGGCGCTGCTGCTCCTCGGGGCCTGCTCGAGCACGGGCGAGACTGACGCGTGGCCGCTCGTGTACTCAGAGGACTTCGCGAGCGGAGAGTCCCTCGAGGAGTTCTCCTTCAGCGACCAACGCGCCTGGCGCTGGTCGGCGCCCACGACCGGAGTCTCCGGCGCCCTCGAGCTCGCGGGGCAGAGCTCCTACAAGCCGAAGCACCGGTCACCGCACTGCATCGCGCTCCTGCGCGGCCGAGCCTACCGGAGCTTCGTCTTGGAGGCCGACCTGCTGCAGACGGGGAAGGAGTACGGACACCGGGACCTGTGCCTCTTCTTCGGCTTCCAGGATCCCGAGCACTTCCACTACGTCCACCTCGCAACGAAACCCGACGACCGCGCGCACAATGTCTTCCTCGTGGACGGCTCACCGCGCGCGAAGACCTCTCCTGTCGCTGCAGAGGGCGTGGACTGGGGCACCGGCGAGTGGCACCGGGTGCGACTGGAGCGGGACGTCGAAGAGGGCACGACGAAGGTCTACTTCGACGACATGCATACCCCCACGCTCGTCGCAAAGAACGAGACCCTCACCTGGGGGCTCGTGGGCTTCGGCTCCTTCGACGACACCGGCCGCTTCGCCAACGTCAAGATCTGGGCGCCCGAAGACAGCGAACCTCTCCCGGATAACGGCGAACCGTTTCCACCACCCGGCTAGCTTCACTCCGGAAAGGGCGTGGTCGCGACGCGTAACGAGTAGCGCTGTGTGAGCCGCTCGCCCTTGGGGAGGGTGAAGTCTCCCGTGCCTGCGGGCTTGCGCTCGAAGTCGTGGATCCCGAAGGGGTTCGCGCCCAGGAGTCCGTAGTCGCGCGCGTGCCACCAGGTGGGGTGGCGGAGGTTCGAGGGGTGGTCGTGGAGGGAGACGTAGACCGTCTCGCCGCCGACGGGGCCGGAGTACTCGACCCAGGCCGCGCGCTTGCCCCAGGTCTTGCCGCCCGTGTCCCCTTCGGAATTGCGGACGCTGCCTGCGGCGACCTCCCCCTTCAGCCGCAGGGTCGGTGCGAGGCGCACGGCGAAGGTCCCTTCCTTGGTGTCGCCGAAGTGGAGGTCGGTCTGGTTGGCATGGAGGGTGAGTTCGAAGTCGACCCAGCGCTCCTCACTCGTGCCGTGGAAGCGCATGACGCGCTCTTCCTGGCAGAGCTCCTCACCCTTGACCTGCCAGCTCATGAGGAAGCCGCGCTCCAGCGCGCCCGCTTCAGGGCTGCCCTCGAGTTCCATTGAGCCGAGGTCGACGACCCGCTCGCCGTGACCCGAGTGCCAGAAGTCGTGACCGTTCACAGCGCCGTGACCGAACCAGACGGACTGGTGATGCGGATGATCGGAGG
>Ga0310345_10005661_pt1 | contig 11028 bp, 10 predicted proteins | sample HC15DNA20500_MG_FD_204667 | JGI IMG/M metagenome (GOLD analysis project Ga0310345, IMG submission 204667) | Marine microbial communities from station ALOHA, North Pacific Subtropical Gyre - HC15-DNA-20-500_MG | ecosystem: Environmental > Aquatic > Marine > Oceanic | place: Pacific Ocean: North...
GTTGACGGTGACGATGATGAAGAACAGGTTGGCCGCCACGGCAGCGAGGACGACCGCAGCCAGGACGAACATCAACCTCCAAGCTGCCAGCATGATCGTCTCATCTCCATCAAGTGTTGCGCGCCGCCGCGCCTGCCTGCCCGTCTGAACGGAAGCCGGCATCCAATCTCACCGAATTCAGGCGCCGGGCGGAGCCCCTGCTTCCTGTCCATGAAGCCTGACGCCGTTCATGACCGGTCGGTTCCGTTGGCTGGCAAAAAAAGCAGCCGCGGATCCGATCTGACCGCGACCGAGAGAAATTTTGTTGCGCCGCATCAAGCCGCACAAAGACGTTAGAGGACGATCTGCAGGCGCTATTGCGGTCTGCCGGTCGAATCCGCGACAGAACTCGCGCATGGCGGCAGATGATGGCGAGGACTCGCCGACACGGCCGATGTGCCGCAGAACGGCCAACCCTTGCGGAGACCCTCAACCGTCCCCTGCATTCATCCGCGGGTCCAGGAGATCCGGATCACAGGCAGCGGGATCGCACGGCGCAGGGACGGCCTGCTCAGCTTCTGCTCCGGCATCGAAAGCCGTGCCGACGGTGCTGGGACCGGGATCGTGCGCAGGAGACCGATCGCTTCCTGTTCGCCTGCGAGGGCAGCCTGGAGAACGTCTTCGGCCTCTGTCGCGGGGCGCTGCTTCGAGGCGAGCCGTGTCCGCAGGCCATCGAGCAGGACGTCGTCGGATAGATCGGCCCGACCGATGATCGCGCCGGCGTTCATGTCTTGTGGCGTGGAGCGCACACCTGGGAGTGTGGTCATACTTCTTCTGTCCATTGATAGAGCCACGTTTCACTTACAATGCGCTGCAGCATTGAAAGTTTCACGCGCAGTTCAACGGCCTGTGAATCTTCTCGCTCGATCTCGATCGAAAGGCGCCAGCCGCCTCCGGGAAGGCGCGACATGCCCTGATGCAGAAGCCTTGCATTCGAAGGCACGTCGATCAGGGGCTCGATCGAGGCGTCCGACGGCAGATTGTGAATCGTGCCGCCTTCGAAATTGACCGCGAACCGTCGGCTCGTGGGGTTCTCGTTCGCATCGGCGGCATTTCCGCCGACGCCGACATAAGTGCCGGCGACCCGAGCCAATGTGGTCTGTTCCTGCGGGTCGAGACCCCACAGCATGCGATAGCGATATTCCAGGCTGTCGCCAGCCGATGGCCGGCCTTCTGGGACCCAGAACGCAACGATGTTGTCGTTTGTTTCCGAATCGGTCGGAATTTCCACGAGTTCGACCACACCGCTGCCCCAGTCGCCGACGGTCTCGATCATCAGGGACGGCCGCAGATCGTAGCGCGCTTCGGTGTCCTGATAGTTCGAGAACAGCCGGTCGCGCTGCATCAGGCCGAAGCGGCGGGGATTGGTCTCCTGGAAATAGGAGAGGGCGAGCTTGTCGGGGTTCTTCAACGGCCGCCAGACCATCTCGCCCGAGTTCCGCATGATGTAGAGCCCGTCGCTGTCATGGACTTCGGGCCGGAAATCCTCGTAGTCGCTGTGATCGTTTTCCCCGAAAGTGTACATCGAGGTGAGCGGCGCGATGCCGAGCCGGGTCACTTCCGTGCGCATGAAGAGCCGGCAGGTGACGTCCATCGTCGTCGTATGGCCGGGGGTGATCACGAATTCGTAGGCGCCCGCAACGCTCGGGCTGTCGAGCTCGGCCATGATGCGGATCGAAGCGTCGGTCGGCCGGGGCTGATCGATGTAGAAGGCCGTGAAGCGGGGAAATTCCTCGGTCTCGGAGGTGGCGGTGTTGATCGCAAGGCCGCGCGCGGACAGGCCGTAGCGCGTTCCGGTGCCGAGCGCCCGAAAATAGCTCGCACCCAGGAACGTCACGAGCTCGTCGAAATAGTCGGGCCGCTCGCGCGGGGCATGGATGCGAAAACCGGCCACACCCGGCAGTTCCAGCGACTGAAAGCGGCTCGGATCAAGCGGTGGCCGATATTCGAAATTGGCCGGATCGAAGACGTGCCGCCGGTAGACGCCGTCCCGTCCGACGAAGATGGTCGTGGTGTCCTTGAAGACCCAGCCGGGATAGAAGGCCTGGAGGTGGAATTCGCCCGGCTCGCTCCGCCAGAGCGAATGCTCCGGGCGGAAACGAATGGCCCGGTGCTCGTCGTAATTCAGGTCGGCGATCGCCTCGGGAAGGTTCGACTCGGGCGGCTGATATTCTTCCGCGGCGCGCTGCTTCATCTTCTCCGACAGCGCGTCGAAGGTCAGAGGCCTCTCCTCGGTGCCGACCTGCGGCCCCTCGAAAGCTCCATCCTGCGCCCTCGCACGACTGGAGAAGGCGAAGGCACCTGGAAAAGATGCCGCTGTGGCGGCTGCCAGACCGAGCTTGAGTGCGGTGCGGCGAGACTCGTTACGCTTGATTGTCACGGGCAACTGACTGGCATTTCTGATGACGTTGATCAGCAGATTACCGGCAAATGCGGCCAATGGATAGCAGCGATGCGGCGCCGCAAAAAATTTTGCCAGGCATCTTTCGCCGCCTTGCAATCGGCCGCGGCCAGGATAGGCGCTCTCCGCAGTCTTACCGGAGCCGACGCAGACGCTGGGTCAGGATTTCTTCCGCTTTCACCAGGGAATCGCTGAGGACGCCGATCTCCTCGTCGCTGAGATTGGACGTCAGTTCCTCCTCCAGCTTGCTCCAGATCTCGCGAACCTCGGCCTGGGCCTTCATGCCAGCTTCGGTCAGCCGCACCATGGTGCGGCGGGCGTCGCGAAGATTTGAGGCCCGCTCCACCAATCCGCGATCGATCAGGCGGTCGAGCATCTTCGAAACGGTGGACGGGCGAACCGCAAGCGAATCGGCCAGCGAAGAAACATTGATCGGATTATCGCGGTCGAGCTTGTCCAGAAGCTGATCCTGGCCAGGATGAAGGTCGATGCGGTCGAGTAAAATCGTCAAGAACGCGCGCGTCGACTTGGCAATCGACAAGAGTGAAGGCACGACGGTCGGATCTGACCTAGATTGCATTCCTGTAATGTCCAAAATTCTGTAGATGGGAAACGTTTTCGGACTTATGCAACGGTGCTCCCCCGCAATCTTTTAAGTGGTTTACTAAGTTCACTGCGAAGAGGCGGAAATGCGTTCGGGTGCCGGTGAAAAATTTCCTGTTTCTGCTTGGAGAGCCATGGAAATTCGGCCCAACGACACGAAGTCGCAACTGAACGATCGCCCGGCGAATCGGTTGCCTGGCGGTCGACGGTCGAAATGGAGAATTTGAATGGCAGACGTGCGGGTCATCTGCGCAATCGGCAGGAGCGGGCAACTCGGCCTGAACGGCGGCATGCCGTGGGAGGGGCGCTCCGAGCGCGCCTTTGTCGAGGATGTCGAACGCTTCTTCGAGATCACCCGTGGCCACGTGCTGATTGCCGGACCGAAGACCGTCGCTTCCTTTCCGGATTTCGCTCACAACGAACGCACGATCGTGGAAATCCGCTCGGGCGAGAAACCGGAGGAGGTGCTCGAGCGATTCGGGGATCGTGTGGTCTATGTGGGCGGCGGACCCTCGGTTTGGACGGCCTACGCGCCGTTTGTCCGCCATTGGGACATCAACACCGTCCCCTATGATGGCGAGGCCGACACCTGGTTCGATCCGGCCTGGCTACTGGCGGGCGGTGGTCGCGCTGGTGCCAGCTAAGGCGGAAGCCCCTACGGGGCTGCGTCGAAAAAGCTCGGATCGATCGCGCATTCCTGCGCGATGGCAAGGCGGAGTTCTCTGGCGAGGATGTCGATCCTCTCGTCATGCGGCAGCGCCGTGTTGTCCCACCGAACGACGGGGGAGATCAGCCTCAGGCTGTTGGTCGCGATCATCGCATTGCCATTCGCCGCCCCGGTGGGGAGGGTCGTTTCCTCGACCGAGAGACCGGCCCTGGACGCGTTTTCGATCACCCATTTCCGCGTGATGCCGGGAAGGACGCCTTCGTCAGGGGGCGGGGTGAGGAGCCGATCGCCGTCGAGCACGAAGAGGTTGGCGAGCGCCGTCGAGGCCAGTCGGCCAGCCATGTTGAGGAAAAGGGCATCGTCCGCGCCAGCGGCCTTTGCCTCGCCGGTGGCAAGAACGGCGTCGAGATAGGCGAGCGTCTTGTGCCGCGAGATGGGCGAGGTCTCGTTGCGCCGGATCGGTGTGGTCACGAGCCGTACCGGCGCGAACATCAGTTGATGCGCCAACGGTGCGAAGCTGCCGAAGATGGTGGGCTTTGGCTCTGACGGCGCCGTGAGGCCGCGAGGCCCCGGGCCGCGGGTCACCGTGAGGCGGATCGAGCCGTCCCCGCAACGCTCGGCCAGTGCCACCATGGCCGCTTCGACCCGCGCCTTGGTGACGGGAATGCCGAGCACGGCGCAGCTCGCCATCAGCCGCGACAGATGGTCGGCCTGGCGAAACATGCGGCCATTCAGGACCAACGCGGTATCGAAGACACCGTCCCCGAGAAGCAAGCCCCGATCGTTGGCGGCGATGGCTCCCGCCGCCGGCCGGAAGTCCCCGTCAATCCAGATCGCGCTGGGGTCCTCGCTCATGAAAGCGCTCCGCCAATGTCAGAAAGTTTGCCACGATCGTCGCGCCATGCTCGGTCAGGACGGATTCGGGGTGGAACTGGACCCCGTAGGTCGGGTGCTCCTTGTGGGAAAGCGCCATGATCTCCCCTTCGGCGGATCGCGCGTCGACGTGCAGCGCATCGAGCATGGCCGGCGTTTCCTCGACAATGAGCGAGTGATAGCGGCCGGTCTTGCAGCCCTGCGGCACATCCTCGAAGAGGCCGGCTGCGCTGTGCTCGATCGTCGAGGCGCGGCCGTGCATCGGCTTGATCGCGCGGGTAACGTGGCCCTTGAAGACGTCGCCGATAACCTGATGACCGAGACAGACACCAAGGATCGGAACCTTGCCGGAGAGCTTTGCCACCAGTTCCGACGAAATCCCAGCATCCGCCGGCCCGCATGGGCCGGGTGATACGACGAGGGCATCCGGCGGCGCGGCCACGATCTCCTCGACGCTGGCCTTGTCGTTGCGGGTGACGGTCGTCTCCGCGCCCAGCCGAACGAAATAGCGCGCGACGTTGAAGACGAAACTGTCGTAATTGTCGAGGACGAGAACCTTCATCGGCTCTCCTCCTGAAAGGCGGCGAAGACGCGGGTCGCCTTGGTGAAGGTCTCTTCGTATTCCGCCGCGGGATCCGACAGGATTGTGATGCCGCCGCCGGCCGAAAGGCGTGCGCGGCCGGCTTCGAAGCTGACGGTGCGGATGGCGATGTTGAGGTCCATGGTCCCATCGAAGCCGAGATAGCCCATCGACCCGCAATAGGGGCCGCGCGCGGTGTTCTCGATCTCGGTGATGATGTCCATGGCCCTGATCTTCGGCGCGCCGGTGATCGAGCCGCCGGGGAACGACGCCGCGATGAGGTCCGTCGCGGAATAGCCCTCGGCCAGCCGGCCAGTCACGACCGAGACGAGATGGTGGACCGCCGCATAGCTTTCCAGGCCGCAAAGCACCGGGACCTCGACGGAGTCGGGCGTGCAGACACGGGCGATGTCGTTGCGCAGGAGGTCGACGATCATCACGTTCTCGGCCCGGTCCATTTCCGAGGCGAGAAGCGTCTCCGCCAGAGCGCGATCCTCGGCCGGATCGGCGGAGCGCTTGGCCGTGCCCTTGATCGGTCGGGCCTCCACCATGCCGTCTTGGAGCTTCACGAAGCGCTCGGGCGAGGAGGACGCGATCTGCAGATCGCCGAAGTCGAAATAGGCGCCGAACGGTGCGGCATTCGAGCGGCGGAGCCGAAGATAAAGCGCGAAGGGATCGAAGGTGGCCGGCAGCTTGGCCTCGAAGGTCTGGGCGATGTTGGCCTGAAAGATGTCGCCGTCGCGAATGTATTCACGCACCCGCTCGATGCCGGCCCGGTAATCCGCTGCAAAGAAGTTGGATCGCCAGTCGAAGCCGCCCGTCCAGGGTGATTGCGCAGTCGAAGCGGGCTGCGGCGCTTCCAGTCGCTCCTGGAACGCGCGGATGCGGGCGGCAGCAAGGGTATCGCGGGCGGCCGCGTCCTTTTCCGGATGGCCGGTGGCGATGAGAAAGGCCCGGCACTCGGAAAGATCGATCGCAAGAATCGTGTCGTAGAGGCCTAGCCGGACGGTCGGCTTGGCGGGATCGAGATCGTCGGGTCGGTCGAGCCGTTCCAGATGATGGGCGAAGTCATAGGCGAACATCCCCATGGCACCGCCCTGGAAGGGTGGGAGTCCGGGGATCGTCTCGGTCTCATACTGCGCCAGGAGGGATCTCAGCGCGTCGAGCGGCGCTCCGGACAGGGGATGGCCGTCGAGCTTGGCGCCTTCGGCGTCCACCGTGAACATCGCGAAGGGATCGGCGCCGATGAAGGCATAGCGGCCGAGGGTCTCGTGCCGCATCGCGCTATCCAGAAAGGCCAGCGTGCCAAGCGGCCGCAAACGCTCGGCTGCGACGGACGGTTCGATGAAGGCGATCTCGTGATGGCGCATGGCGGGACTTGGACAGAAATTTCCCTGAACCGTCAATCAGGCTTCGCTGCGACCCAAGACGCAGCAAGACGTGTTGCATCAGGTGCCGCAGGAAGGTGAAGCTTCAAGCCGCCCCAAGGACTTTCAATTGCTCGGACGTCTCTCAACTGAACGGGGCTGCCGACGTCTGCCGATCCGAGGCCCTGGTGGCGGATAACCCGGCAACTCTCGGCCCTGATCTTCCCTCTATTGGGACACGGCGGCCAGCACCGCGCGTCCGGCCCGCTCCTGCTGCGGCGTGCGCGAGTAGAGCTCCCGATAGCACTTGGCGAAGTGCGAGGCGGACACGAAGCCGCAGGCGATGGCGATTTCGATGATCGGCAGTTTCGACTGCAGGAGCAGGTGCCGGGCGCGGTCGAGGCGGATTTCGAGATAGTAGCGCGCCGGCGAGCGGCCCATCTCCTTTTCGAACACGCGTTCGACCTGCCGGCGCGACAGGCCGACCTGCTCTGCGATCTCGGACAGGGAGAGCGGGTCGGCGAGATTGGCCTCCATGATCTCGATGGCTCTCAGCACCTTGACGTGATGGACGCCGAGGCGCGCACGCAAGGGGAGCCTCTGGCGGTCGTGGGCGCCGCGCACACGGTCGGCCAGTGCCTGCTCGCAGACCTGGTTGACCACGTCGTCCCCGAGATCTTCCTGGATGAGGGCCAACATCATGTCGAGCGAGGCCGTGCCGCCTGCGCAGGTGTAGATGTTGTGATCCATCTCGAAGAGGTCGGCATAGACATCGACATCCGGGAACGCCTCGCTGAAGCCTGCCATGTACTCCCAATGGATTGCGCAGCGCCGGTTGGTAAGAAGGCCGGAACTGGCCAGGACCCAGGCGCCGGTGCAAAGACCGCCAATGGTGATGCCCCGCTTGTGGGCCTCGCGCAGATAGGAATAAGCCGATCGTTCCTGGAAATGCTCCACGAGGATGCCGGCGCAGACGAGGACCATGGAAGGCCGCTTTTCGCTGAGAAGCGCCCGCCGCTCGTCTTCCAGGGAAGAGGTGGCCTCCACCGTGACGCCGTTCGAGGCGTGGATGCTGCCGCCCTGAACGGAGGCGAGGCGCCAGCGATAGACTTCGCGTCCCGCGACGCGGTTGGCGATCCGCAGCGGTTCGATGGCGGTCGCGAAGGCGATCATCGAGAAGTTCGGAACCAGGAAGAAGACGACGGTGCGCTTCGGCCCCTGGAAGAGGGGCTCGACGTTGTCGCGTCCGGGCGACCTGTCCGATTCCGATCCGCGCCCTCGATCCATGCAGAACCTTTCGAACCACAACCCAGTGCCAGAACCAATCACCTGCCGAGATGACGAAATTTGGTCCGCCATCTATTGTCGGCAATGTCGTCTTGCGCGCAAGACACCGCAAGAAGGGCCTCACCAGAGCCCCGCGATTTTCCGGCGCGCCCGGTTGCGGCTTAGCCGCTGCGGTCACCCGGCGAACAGACCGGGCCGATCTCTCAGAGCGTGACGGGCTTTCCGTTCGATCGGGCGATGGCGTGGATGATCCGCTCGATCACAAGCCCCTCGGCGAAACCCGGTTCACAGGGCGGTCCGGCCGCAATGGCGCTCAAGAGATCGCGCGCTTCGATCACTTTCTGCTCGTTGAAGCCGAAATTATGGCCTGGTGCCGGGCAGAAGGCGGCGAAATCGGGTTGCTCGGGTCCGCTCAGATGACGGGTGAAGCCGGTTTCGCCCGCCCTGTGCACCCAAAGTTCGTTCATGTTTTCCTGATTGAAGACCATCGTGCCGGCGGTCCCGTGCACCTCCCATTGCAAGCGGCATTTTCGCCCGCGTGCCACCCGGCTCGTGGCGAAACTGCCATGGGCGCCGGAGGCGAAACGGACCAGGGCCATCGCACTGTCCTCGTTCTCCACCGTCCTGGGGCCGTCGGGGGAGGGGCGCTCGGGGATCGCCACATGGGTGAGCGCCGTCACCTCCTCGACCGGCCCCATCAGGGCAAGCATCTGGCTCACCAGATGACAGCCGAGATCGCCGAGCGCCCCGAGGCCGCCGCCGGCATGGGTCATGCGCCAGGACCAGGGCAGGCGCGGGTCGGAACAATAGTCCTCGTCATAGACACCACGAAAGGCCGTCGGCGTGCCGATCGCACCCTGGGCGAGGAGTTGCCGTGCCATCTGAAAGGCCGGCGAGCGCAGATAATTGTAGCCGAGAAGCGTCACCTGCCCGGCATGTCTCGCTGCCAAGGCGGCCATCGCTTCGGCGTCCTCGAGCGTCAGCGCCATCGGTTTTTCCAGCCAGACATGCTTGCCGGCCTCGAGGGCGGCTTCGGCCATGGCGCGGTGGAGGCCGTTGGGTGTCGTGATGGAGACGACGTCCACCGCCGGATCGGCCATTACCTCCTGCCAGTCGCTTGTCGCGCGGGCGAAGCCGAATTGCGCGGCGAGGGTGCTGGCTCTTTCCATCGGCATGTCGCAGAGGATTTCGAGGCGGGGATGTGCGCCGCCGAAGACCAGGGCGACGTTGCGCCAGGCCATGGCGTGGCACTTGCCCATGAAACCGGTCCCGATCAGGGCAACGCCGAGCGGCTTGGATGGCATCGCCTTGCTCATTCCCCGTCTCTTTCTCGTGCTGGTATTGCCGAGCGGGAATCAGCGGGGCAAACGCTCCGCCCGCCGGCCGTCCCTTTCGATCGAAGGTGATCAGATCTCGACGGCCACCGGCTGTCCGGTCCTGGCGGAGGCGGTGGCCGCTTCGGCCAGGGCCAGAGCGGCGATGCCGTCCTCCAGCGTCACCGGCACCGGCGTGTCATGAAGGACCGCATCAACAAATGCGGCCCATTCCACCGCATAGGCACGCATGTAGCGCTCCAGGAAGAAGAACTCCGGCTTGGCGCTGACGACCCCGGCCTTCGTCGCCTTGGAAACCGTGTTCTCCAGCACGTTTTCCGCCGACAGCAGCCCCCCGGAGCCGAGCAGTTCCACGCGCTGGTCGTAGCCATAGGCCGCGCGACGGGAGTTGCGGATGACGGCGATCCGCCCGTCGGTGTAGGTCATGGTGACGACGGCGGTGTCGACATCGCCGGCTGCGCCGATCTCAGGATCGACGAGCGAGCTTGCGACCGCCACGACGCTCTTCGGCAGGGCGCCCATCAGGAAGTTGGCGATGTCGAAATCGTGGATCATCATGTCGCGGAACAGGCCGCCCGAGACCTTGATGTAGGCCAGCGGCGGCGGCCCCGGATCGAAGGAGGTGACGGCCAGCATCTCGGCCTTGCCGATCTCTCCCGCCGTTGCAGCCGCGCGGATCGCCGCGAAATTCGGATCGAAGCGGCGGTTGAAGCCGATCATCACGGGCTTGCCGGACGGGCGGGTCTTTTCGTGGCAGGCCTTGGCGCGGGCCAGCGACAGATCCACCGGCTTTTCGCAGAGCACCGCTTTCCCGGCGGCGGTTGCGGCCTCGATCAGATCCGAATGGGTGTCGGTGGAGGTCGCGATCAGCACGGCGTCGATCGAATCGTCCGCCAGAACGTCTTCCGAGGTGCAGGCTCGTGCGCCGAACTTTGCAGCGAGGGTCTCGGCCGCCGGCATGTTGACGTCCGACACCGCCGCGAGTGTGCTCTGCGGATGGCCGGCAATGTTGACGGCATGAACCTGTCCGATCCGCCCGGCGCCGAGCAAGCCGACCTTCAGCATTTCCATTTCCTCCCGATGGGGCCAGTCATTGTGATGCGGCTGGCATCCGGTCGTTCGCCCTAGCGAAAGGCGCGCGACGGCGAGCCGTCATGGGCGGCGATTGTTTCGCCGTTCTCGATTTCCAGAAGCTTGACGTCGTAGCCCCAGAGATTCGCGAGGTGATGTAGCACCTTTGCCGCGTCGGCAGAATCCAAAGTGATGCCGTCGACGATGTTGTGGTGCAAAATCAGCTTGCGGTCGCCGGCCAGGTCCACGTCGGCCACCTGGATGTCGGGATCCTGCCGACCCACGTCGAACTGGCGGGACAACGACTTGCGCACGTCGCGATAACCGCGCTCGTCATGGATCGAGGCGACGAGGATCTCGTCTTCTTCCGAATCGTCGATCAGCCGGAAGAGCTTGTGCTTGCGGATGATGTTCGGGCTGAGGAACTGCAGGATGAAGCTCTCGTCGCGATAATTCGCCCAGGCATCTTTCAACACGCCATAGGCGTCGCCGCAGCCGGCGAAATCCGGGAAGAAGGCCTCGTCTTCGGGCGTCGGATGAAGCGCGATCCGCTCGATGTCCTCCATCATCGCAAAGCCCAGCGCATAGGGGTTCATGCCCGAATAGCGCGGATCGTCATATTCCGGCTGGAAGACGACGCTCGTGTGCGAATGCAGGAATTCGAGATAGGCGCCGTCCGTCAGCTTGCCCTGCTCGTGCAGCCGCGTCATCAGCCGGTAATGGGTGAAGGTGGCGCAACCCTCGTTCATCACCTTGGTCTGGCGCTGCGGATAGAAATATTGCGCGATCTGGCGGACGATACGCAG
>Ga0310345_10005663_pt1 | contig 11027 bp, 10 predicted proteins | sample HC15DNA20500_MG_FD_204667 | JGI IMG/M metagenome (GOLD analysis project Ga0310345, IMG submission 204667) | Marine microbial communities from station ALOHA, North Pacific Subtropical Gyre - HC15-DNA-20-500_MG | ecosystem: Environmental > Aquatic > Marine > Oceanic | place: Pacific Ocean: North...
TCAACTGGTGGGTCAGTGTTTTCAGTGCGGCCTTTTCGGCAGGCGTCAGACTGTCCTTCACGCTCTTGGGATAGGCCACTACCAGATAAATCACCTCGGCGGTCGCCAGGAAATAGATGACCCGAGCCCCGCCTTGCTTGCCCTGGTGTCCCAGGGCCATGCGGATTTTCCGCAATCCCCCCGTGCCTTGAATCAGGTCGCCCTTATCTGGTTGGGCGATGAGGATACGCTGAAGTTCCTTCAGCTCATCATCGGTCGCCATGCTCTGGATCTGCCGGGTGAAGGTCGGTGTTTCAATGAATTCAATGGCATGACTCACGTCGGGGTATCTCTCAGTCAGAGCATTGTTATGGTGTACATAGTACATCATGCGATGTGATATGTCGATACGCGACACCTCGCAATGAGCGTCACTCGCTCCCCACTCAACCCACGATCCCTCATGACGGCTTTGCCCGCTGCCTGCCGGTGGCGGGCCGTTATGCCGTGTTCGTTCTATTCATCAGGAGAGTTCCCATGAGCCACAACGCCCAAACCTACGCGACCCCAACAACGACTTCACCGGAACCTGCGCACCAGGACAAAAGATCGGTGATGATTCCGTTTGAACAGGCTGGCAACGATGCCCTGCCATCCAACTCCCACACCACGTCATCCGTTCTCGACGCCATCGAGCAGAGCGGTATGCCGTTACCCCCGCGTGAAACGCGCTCCCGGCGTCCCACACCGCCACCACGCCGTTACCGCGATCAGGCACGGCGTCTGGTGGACACCCGCGCCCTGGATCGTCAGGCGTGGCTGTCGATTCGTCAGAGTGGCATTGGCAGCAGTGATGCTGCCGCTGCGGTGGGGCTGCATCCCTACAAGTCCCAGCTCGAGCTGTGGATGGAGAAGACCGGACGCCAATGCGATGACAAGGAGCCTAGCCGAGGTGAGCTCCTCACCAGCCCGCTGCATTGGGGGCAGGTGCTGGAACCGTTGGTAGCCGACCATTACGCCCAGCACACCGGTTACCGGGTGCAGCGCGTCAACGCCATCCTGCAACACGTCGCGCATCCCTGGATGCTCGCCAATCTGGATCGCGAGGTGGTGGGCAATGACGCCGTGCAGATTCTCGAGTGCAAGACGGCGGGGATCTACGGAGCCCGCCTGTGGAAGGAGGGCGTGCCCGAGTACGTGCAGCTACAGGTCATGCACCAGTTAGCAGTCACCGGGCAACAGGCCGCTGACGTGGCCGTGCTGCTGGGGGGCCATGAGCTACAGATCCACCGCATCGACCGTGACGAGGCGATGATCGACCAGCTGATTGCCTTGGAGCGGCAATTCTGGGAATACGTGGAGAGTGACACGCCACCGCCTGCGGATGGCTCGGACTCGGCGGATGCTGCGTTACGGGCGCTATTTCCCAGTGATGATGGGGAGACGGTTGATTTGTGCCACGACGTGGGGTTAAGCCAAGCCTTTGCCGATCTACAGCGGGTACGGCACACCCTGGACGCTGCCAAGAAAGAAGAAGCCAAACTCAAACATAAACTCCAGCAGGCGATGGGCACCGCCACGTTGGCGACCTTTCCCAGCGGCGTGTTGAGTTGGAAGCAGACCAAACCGGTCAATCGGCTAGATACCAAAACGCTGCAAAAAGAACACCCGGCCTTGTGCGCCGCTTACCTTCACGCGCATCCCGGTACACGGCGGTTGGTGGTGCGCTAGTCACGGCCATCGCCCATCGCCAATTGCGCAACACAGCGGCGCTGTGTGCTGTTGCCGTATCAACCCACCCCAAAGGTTACCTCAACCAAACAAACGCCTCAGCGCGGCTCTCCGGCCGCCTGGGGCGTTGTGCGTTATGGGGCAGCGACGTGGATTCACCATTGATGTAGTAAGGAGGTTCCCATGCTCAAGGGACTCGCGATTACCCCGCCCATCCTCGGGCGGATCACCATCGGCAAACTGGTCGAGAACAACGGCAAGCGTCTGCCGCAAAAAGACGACCAATTTACGATTACCTCCCAACTCCAGACCAAGGAGGGCTGGATACGCCACCCGCTCGATGAGCAGCTGCGCAGTGCCCAGGAAGGCAAGCTCAGGACGATTCCCATCCGGCTGCTGTTTAGTGATCCCGACCTTAACCTACGCGCCGAGTACGCGCTGTTCGACCGGCAAACGGCCAGACCGCTGTGCGTGGGTGATGGCGAGCAGTGCAAACGGCGTACCCAGGACGGCATGGTTTCTCTCGACTGTCCTTCCCCCGATGGCTGCCCGTTGGCCCAGGGCGGTGCCTGCAAGCCCTACGGGCGGCTGAACGTATTGATTGGCGATGATGACCCGCTGGGCAGTTTTATCTTCCGCACCACCGGCTTCAACTCGATACGCACGCTGGCCGCACGGCTCGCCTACTTCAAGGCGATCTCGGGTAACCGGCTGGCCTGTATGCCGTTGGAACTACGCCTTAGAGGTAAATCCACCCGCCAGAGCCGGGGCACGGCGATCTTCTACGTGGATATCACTCTGCGCGAGGGCTGGACGCTGGAAGCGACGCTGGCCGAAGCACAACATCTGGATGAGTTTCACCAAGCCACCGGGTTTGATCAGAAAGCGCTGGATAAAGCTGCAAAGGCAGGCTTTGCCAATGGGGCCTTTGAAGACAGTGCCGAGGACTCCGCCGATGTGGTCGAAGAGTTTTACCCCGATGCCCCCGAGCATCCGCCGGGCAGGCAGGAACCCAATGCCCCGGTAACGCTGGCCGACAAGCTGCAGGCCAAAAGCCAGCAGCAGCCCCAAGGTAAAGACGAGGTGAAGGCATCCACCCGAGAGGCTGACGCCCCGCAAGGCAGCGAACCTCAACAGCCCCCACCACGCCAGGCCAAACGGGCCTGAATCCTACCGCCTGTGAAACGCAGGCTGCTTTTTACCTATACCGCCACCTTAACGACGCCCGCTGCCTGATTGGCGCGGGCCGTTATGCCGTGGTTAACCGATAAGGAAACTCATCATGCGTATTCTCACTCACGACCAGCTGCATCGCACCGCCCCGGCTATCTTTGCCAACCAACCCGATGAGGCTGTCTCCGACCGTTATGGCTTCGTGCCCACCATCAATGTGGTGGACTCCCTGCAGGCCGAGGGCTGGTATCCGGTGCGTGCTCAGCAGACGCACTCCCGCGACCTGGAGCGACGTCAGGTGGCCCGGCACATGATCCGTTTCCGGCAAGACCCTGACCGTCAAATGACCGTGGGCGATAGCGTCACCGAACTGGTGCTCACCAACAGCCACGACCGCACGGCGGCCTTTCAGCTCGATCTGGGGCTGTTTCGGCTGGTGTGCCTCAACGGCATGGTCACGCCGGTCGGGGACGTGGGCGGTATTCGCGTGCGTCACGGCAAGCAGATCGTTGACGAGATCCTGGAAGGCTCGATTCAACTCAGCCACCAAGTCCCCCGCATTGCCGAGGGGGTGGAGGCGTTTCAATCCACGTTAATCAGCCGGGGTGAAGCCCAGTTGTTTGCCGAAGCGGCCCTGTCGCTGCGCTATGGCGACGACTGGCAGCAGGCTAGCCCTATCCAACCGAGCAATGTACTCGAAGCCCGCCGCAGTGAAGATGCCAACGGCTCGCTGTGGAGCGTGTTTAACCGTACCCAGGAAAACCTCTTCAAGGGCGGCTTACGTGGTCGCTCTCAATCCGGTCGGGCCACCCGTACCCGAGCGATTAACAGCGTGACCGAAGACGTGCGCTTAAATCGCGCGTTATGGAAGCTCACCGAGCGCTTTGCGGAGCTGAAAGGTGCTGATTTAGCAGCATAAATCGCCGGATATTTTTCTACGGATTTTTCTACAGAAACGCCCCCCAGGAGACACCATGAACGCACCGCTTAACGCCTCGCTACTCACTAACCCCCAACTGATCGCCGGGGAAACCCCCGGCACCTATCGCGTCAATGGCGACGTGACCGACGCCCAGCTGTTACACCTGGCCAAGATGATCGCCCAAAAGCGGCTCAGCAAAGGCAATAAACTCGGCAGCCCCGATGAAGTCCATCGCTGCCTGCAAACCCTGCTGCTCGACTACCCCTACGAAGTATTTGGTACGTTGCTGTTAGATACCCAGCACCGACTGATCGCCTTTGATGAGCTGTTTCGGGGCACAATTGATTCCGCGAGCGTTTATCCCCGTGAAGTGATCAAGCATGCCATTGAGCATAACGCCGCCGCTGTGATTCTGGTACATAACCACCCCAGTGGTGATCCTGAACCCAGCGATGCCGACCGGCGCATTACCCAGCGGCTTCAGGAAGCGCTGGGCTTGGTGGATATTCGGGTGCTGGATCATGTCGTGGTGGGCCATGAAGGCTACACGTCGTTTGCTGAACGGGGGTGGCTGTAAGGTCACTCTCGTTATTAACCCAACACCTCAATATTCCGTCTCACCTGCCTCACGCCTGCCCTGACCGGCAGCGTGGGGCGGGGCTGTCTAGGTGGGTTTTCTTTTTTTCTTTACGCTACGGATAGATAGGATGAGAGAGCGTGCGGTTGAGCGTTTGCCAGCGTGGGCTGTGGTAAAATAAGGATATTGAGATAGGAGTCAGCATGAGCGATCAAGACGATAGTCGACGCGCCGATCACGATAGCCCGTGGAAGATGGCGTTAGAGTCATATTTTGAAGAGTTTTTGGGACTGCTGTTCCCGGCCATTAACGAGCAGGTAGACTGGTCAAAGGGCTACAGCTTTCTGGATACAGAGCTGCAACAGATTACACCCGATGCCGATAGTGGAAGACGCCACGCTGATAAGCTGATCAAGGTCTACGCCAAAGATGGCAGTGAGACCTGGGTACTGATTCACGTCGAGGTTCAAGGCGAGCCTGAAGAAGCGTTCGCTGAGCGGATGTTCACCTATCAGTACCGGCTGCGGGATCGCTACAACATGGATGTGGTCAGCCTCGCGGTATTGGCGGACACGCGGAAGAGCTTCCGGCCTACGACGTTTCGCTATGGACGCTGGGGGTGCGAGCTGACGTTTACCTTCCCCATGGCTAAACTAAACGATTGGGAGGCACGCTGGAAAGAATTGGAAGCCAGCGACAACGTTTTTGCGCTGGTGGTGATGGCCCAGATTCAGGCCAAGCGAGTAAAGGACGGTGCCACGCGCAAGGATGTCAAGATTGCCCTGATACGGTTGCTGTATGAACGGGGCTACAGCCGCGACCAGGTCATACAGCTATTTATCATCATCGACTGGATGCTCCAGCTGCCGAGCGCCCTGGAAAACGAATTTGTACAGGCGGTTCATGCCATACAGGAGGAGAAGCACATGCCTTACGTGAATACGATTGAGCGCCTAGCTATTGAGAAAGGCGAGAAGCTAGGTATCGAGAAAGGGCGCCAGGAAACCTTGCAGGAGGCTGAGCATCGTGTTTTGGAAAGCAAGCGCAATGCGGCACGCAAATTGATCGCTCGTACCGAAATGAATGATCAGTTGATTGCAGAAATCGAAGAACTACCGGTTGAAGAAGTCGAAAAGCTCCGTGCCGAGACGCAGCACTGATCCCACCTTCTCCAGTAACCCGCCTGACGCACAAAAAAGGGCAGCCACCAACCGGGGCTGCCCTTATCGTCTCTGCCTATTTTTTGTTGCCTTTCTAATCAGCGCCATTCCCTGATGCGCTGCTATCCCCGGTAAGTCCCTCCGATGGTGCCAGGGACGGCGGACTGTGGCTGATTAACGCCGGTCGGGGTGGTCGTGCAGGTCGACCCTCAATTACTTTAGCTAATGGCAGCGAAGCCAGTATCGGCACACTGTTCATCGCCGTGCTGGCGGCTTCCAGCAGTGTTTCCTGACTCAAGTGCGCATAGCGCTGCGTGGTGCGGATCTGGGTGTGGCCCAGGATCTTTTGCACCTCATAGATCGACCGACCCCCGTTGACCAGGAAGCTGGCAAAGCTGTGGCGCAAATCGTGAATGCGCAGGTCCGCGAGTCCCGCCCGCTTTCTCACGGTGTCCCAGGCGTAGTGAATGCTTGTATATGGCTCTTTTGTCTGCGGATTGGCGAAGGAGTACGGGCAACCCTCAATGCGCGGCATGTTCTCGATCAGCTGGATCGCTGAATCGGACAATGGCACGTAGCGGGTCTTACCGCTCTTGTTGAACTCAATCGTCCACACCCGCGCCTGTGTATCGAAGTCCTTCCACTGGGCGTTCAGCACTTCGCTCAAGCGGGCGCCGGTCAGTAGCAGCATGGTCACAATAGCCCTTAACTGTGGCGCTTTCGTGGTTTCCAGCGCCTCAAACAGCTGTTTAGCTTCCTCCTCGGTCAAATAACGCTCCCGCTTATTGTTTTCCTTATAACGCCGCACGTTCTTGAGCGGATTCGCGGTCAATCCTGTCTCCCAACGGATCGCCAGATGAAACACCGTGTTCAGCATGTCGTATACGCGATTGGTGCTCGCAGGTTTGTGGGTTAAACGGTGATCGGCGAACAGCTTGATCGCCCGCTGTTGCGTTATTTCATCCAGGTGCAGATGACCCCAGTTAGGTAGCACATGGGCGCGCAACAGTATCTGATCGGTCTCCCAGGAGCGTTTATGACTACGAATGTAGGGCATGTAGGTCTCATTAATGAACACTGATAGCGTCGGGATCGCTTTCATCGCCGCCTTGCGGTCAAAGGGATCGTTTCCTTTCGCAATGTCACTTAAGTGACCTCGGGCAAGCTCTCTGGCCTCCGCTAACGACAGCACTGAGGCCAAGGCCAGCTTTTTCTCCCTCATACGCCCATGATCGGTGGCATAGCGTAGATACCAGGTCTTTTGACCTGAATAGAGCACCTTTAGCAGCAGTCCTGTGACTTTCAGATCGAAATAGTCGACCTTTTTCTTGCCCTTTGGGCACAGATTGCTACGATCCACAAAGACTTGGGTTAGGTTCTGCGACGGCATGAGCGGTTCCTCTCTATTTGGCTAAATATCGTACTTATGATGCGAATACGCTATCAGTGATAGCGAATGCGTACTTTATAGCTTCAGAATCGTGAGGTGTAAACCCTAATGGAAGAAAAAAACCGTTTTGCGCTCGCCATGCGCATGGGCCGGGCTGCCCTCGGCATGAGTCAGCAGGAATTCGCAGATGCGTTAGGTGTGGCTAAATCCACGGTCGCCCGTAACGAAACCCTGGAAATGGCCATGCGGGCCGACACGCTGACCGCCATGATGCGGCTTTTCCGGGAGCGGGGGATCGATGTAGACCTATTTGGGGCCACTGACAGCCTGACCATTACAGTGACCGCAAAAGGCCTCGCAGCGTTGGAAGAGCGTCGAATGGAGAAAGGGAAGGACAAGTAGATGGGGAGAAGAAACGAAGAAACGGCGCGAGGCCGCACCAATGCTCGTTCTGAAGGTGATTCAAAATATATGTATCTGCTATCAAAAATAGATATAGCGAAGTAAAAGATCAGAGAGGTCTTAGGGGATTGGTAAAAAGCCTTGTAAATCAATAGGCGGGGGAGATAGGAGAGTCGCAGGGCTCACTGAACTGCTGGGTGGCCTGCAGACAGCTAACGATGACGTCGTTGCTGCGCTGACTGATGCTGCTAACGGTTTGAACGAAGACGGACTGCTGAGCTCAGCCGGTGCTGCTCTGCTTCCGTCCGCCGCTCTTGATGAGCCGCTGGAAGGTTCTGCGTTGGAAGATGCGGTTGAAGCATTCGATGCGACAGCCCTGACTAATGCCGTCGATACGTACGAAAATCTGGTCATCGACGCACAAGCTGCTGTTGATGGTGCGATTTCTGCCCTTTCTGGCGCTCGTGCCCTGGACTTTGGCGCTGCTGCTAGTGCCTTTACCAGTGCAGGCGATATTACTGCTTCTGCAGCCCAAACCGCTGCATCTGCCGTTGTGTCTGCTGCAGCACTTGACGTTGCTTCTGGTGATAACCTCACCGACGCCAACATCAATGCAGCTCTGACTGCGGCTAGAGCAGAGATCGATGGCACTAACTACTATGCACTCAACACTACTGGTACCGCTTATGAAGCAGCTACTGCTGGTGTTTCTGGTGCCGTGACAGCTAAGGAACTTCAGTCTGCACTGATCGCTGCCGAGTCGACTCTCAACGCTGACCGCACTGCGAATGGTAGCGACGTTGATGTCCTGAGCAGCCTGCGCCAAGCTATCACTGATTACGCCAATAACGGTGGTGATCTTGATGTCACCATCACAGGTGGTTCAGCTGCTAATAACGGCTCTGCAAGCCCGATCGCAACAGGTTCCGCTAGTTATGATCTGGGAACTGTCTTAACTGCTATCAATGGTGCGCTGACTTCTACAGCAGATGCATCCGACGATTTAGCTCTAATTCAGGCTCTTCAAGGGGCTGCGTCTGGTACAACTGGTGATCCGATGTCACTGGCCGCCAGCGCAACTGGTGCAACTGCAACGCTGCGCGATGCTATCGACTCTGCCCTGTCTGATATTGACAACCGGGCTGATAACCTAGATGCAGTAGGTGTTGCCGAGGAAAACTTCAAAGATACGGCTGAAGGCACTCTTCTTGCTCATGCTGAAACGCTGGCCGCATGGCGTGAAGCGCAAAAGCAAGCTATCACCGATGCTCAAGGTGATTTGACCGAAGCTGAAAACCTTGAAGCTACTATCAAGGCTTTCGAAGCGGATTATGATCAGGCTGTAAGCGATGTAGAAGCTGCTGAGCAGGCGTTTGAAGATGCTGGCATCGAGCTTCCGGTTGAGCTGACTGGTACGCTGGCGGCTACCGCTGAAGACGACGTTTACCTGTTCCAGGAAGACGAAGGCAGCGTTGCAACTATCAGCAACTTCGGCGCTGAAGGTAACGACGTTATCTTTGTTGGCTCTGAGTTCACTCTGACCCCTCTCGCAGAAGATGCGGATTTGGCCGGTGATCGTACTGGTAGCTTCGACACGCTGGAAGTCTTCGTTCAGCAAACCGGTACCGGTACTTCTCTGTTCTTCGAAACTGAAGCGGCTGCAGGCTCTGATGAAGCCAGCGCAACTACTGATGGTTTCACTCAAGTAACACTGATCGGTGTGAATGCTGAAGATGTCAGCATGAACAGCGAAGGCTTCATCACTGTCGCCTAATGAGAGCCTTTATTGAATCATTCCTTAGTGTTTGATTTTTAAAGCTCAGTCTAGCCCCTACACCCACGGTGTGGGGGCTTTTTACTTATCTATTGGTTGCGTTATTCGCTAGTTGCTGCCATTTAGGATTGGAGGTGCCCGTTGTCATCGAAATATGCTCAGGCAGCGAAAAAAAATTCATCGAGTAATAAGGACAAACTGTCCGTCCGTCAGATTAAAAAATTAGAGCGTGCAGATAATATGATTCATCAAGGTGGCTCTCTGCTTCAGGCAGGGCGGCTACTCTTGGCGATTGAAGACAAGCTGCGCGCTCCCTTTCCCCTCCCTTACCTGCAGGTAAAAGGGGCATGTTTATTTGCTTTGGGCAAGTACCAAGAATCGCGTTTTGTATTCAAAGAAGTGGTGGAGCGTGACCGTAAAAACGTCGTGGCCTACTACTACCTGGGCAAGATCGCGATGAAGCTAAACGAGCCAGAGCATGCCTTAACCTTTTTCACAGCAGGATTAGGTTGCGACCCTGAACACACCACCTTGCGCGTCAACCACGTGCAAACTTTGTTGCATCTGCAGCATTTTGAGCAAGCCAAACAGCATGTAGAAACTTTACGCAAGCAATCGCCTGAAGACCCTCACTACTTGAAGCTCGCTGGCGAGGTTAATAGACGTACCTATCAGCTTCCTGAGGCAGTGGAATGCTATCGTGAGGCAATTGAAAAGCTCATTGAGCTACCGCCACAACCTAGCACTTCCGAAGCAGAGGGGACCTTCGATGTTGAAAAACACGAAAGAACGCTTTGGCAAGTATTGGCCCAGCTTAAAAATGCCGGGGTACATGCGTTCCCTGTAGCGGGGACATTGCTGGGATTGGTTCGGGATGGCCATTTATTACCTTTTGATAAAGACATCGACTTAGGGTTGCCATTTAATGAAATGAAAAAAGCGACAGAGTGTTTAATTAGCAATGGTTGGACAGAATTAGGCAACTCTTACGGTATGGTGAGTCCTCGCGCGTTTGCACACCCTAAAACGGGCCTTGCCATGGATTTATTCGCATTCAATTATGACAGCGACACAAAATCCATGATTACGGGAATGTGGATGCCAAATGTTCCATTCGAGTGGAATGTCATAACTGAACACCCGGAAATTAATTTGGAGCCGAAAAAAAGCCCCGCTGGAAGCGTCTGGATGCTGAAAAATCCAGAAGAGTTTTTAGTTGGACACTACGGCGAAGGGTGGCGCTTCCCAGATCCTTTGTTTGCAACATTTGTAGCTGAACAAAGCTTAAGAAGCTTTTCTTATCTCACCCAGTGTTATGCCTATATACGCTTGTTTTCAGCATGGAATAAAGGGGATTTCAAAAAAGTTAAGGCTTACGTCCACAACATACTGAAAGAAAGCCCCGAAGACTACCTTATGCTTGAAGTCAAGTCACGACTTGCAGAATTTGAAAGCGCTGCGGTAAGTAGTTAATGATGTCTTTGGATGCCATATGAAAAACGTAAAAAATTTTACCGCTGCTTTTCCAGAAGTGGAGAAGGAGATAAAAGAAATTGGTCTGGAGGAGTTCCCCTATTTTCGAACTCCTGAGTTCGATGAGATTACCCTTCGTATTAAAAAATACCTAGTAGGTCTCGTAGGAGGGGAAGGGCTTCATGAGTTAGCGATATATGCGGGAACGGGAACCGCCTCGCTGGATGCGGCAATTAATAACTTTATCAAAAATGACGATAAAGTGCTTGTTATCAAAGGCGGTCGTTTTGGCCAGCTTTTAGCTGATATGTGTAATTTTTATCAGCTTAATATATCCTGAATCCGTGAGACCGGCCCCCGGAAGCACTTCTAAACCACTGACCTGCATGGCAATATAGCCATTATCGCCATTCACCCAGACAGTGCCATGCCCAACATAAAGTTCC
>Ga0310345_10005664_pt1 | contig 11027 bp, 5 predicted proteins | sample HC15DNA20500_MG_FD_204667 | JGI IMG/M metagenome (GOLD analysis project Ga0310345, IMG submission 204667) | Marine microbial communities from station ALOHA, North Pacific Subtropical Gyre - HC15-DNA-20-500_MG | ecosystem: Environmental > Aquatic > Marine > Oceanic | place: Pacific Ocean: North...
GCGAGGGGAACCGCGGCGGTATCCGATACCCGGGCGGGATGCCGTCATCATTCTCGCCTCAGGCGATGTTCCATGATCCGGATGAATCGGACCCCGCCAGGAAGTACAAGGCGTACGGTTTTCTGGGCCTCAACAACGACCGCCGCGGCGCCGGCTACGGCTACAGTTCTGACGCAATCGAGTGGACCGCCGATCCGCGAAACCCCGTCTTCGATGCCTGGGCCCGAGCTCGTCCGGTCGTGAGAAACGGTAAGGTCGAGCAGATTCACGACGTGGTCGTCTGGAAGTATCACCAGTACTACCTGGCCCTGTACCAGTACCAGCGCAGCGGTGAAGAGATGACCATCGAACTGGCGATGAGCCGAGACGGCGAAAACTTCACCTACATCGAACCCGGAACTGAGGTGATTCGACGAGGCGCTTCCGGCGAATGGGACTCGGACTCGATCGCACCGTCCGTGCCACTCGTCGACGAGGACGAAATCAAGGTCTACTATTCAGGCTACCGGTTCAGCAGAACGAAACGGATTGAAGGAGAACGGGCCTGCGGTCTGGCGACAATGCGTCTCGACGGATTCACGCACCTGACCCTCGAGAACGGTCGGGACCAGGGAAGTGTCACGACGATTCCCGCCGTTCGAGGCGGTGCCACCGAACTGCACGTCAACGCGTCTTGTGCAGAAGGCAGCCGGATTGAGGTTGAGTTGATCGACTCCAGATCCGGTCAGGCGCTTCCTGGATTCTCTCGCGAAGACTGCACTCCCATTACCACCGACTCCCTTGCTCACCGGGTCCGCTGGGGCAAACGGAGCCTCTCCGATGCCTCGAATGCATCTTTCCAGATCCGCTTCCATTTCGTGAAGGGTCGCGAGTCTCCACGGCTTTACTCATTCGAATTTCGCGCTGCAATCGACAAGTAGCCGTCAGATCGCCTTCCCACCGACCCCCGAGTGGCTCGGTCCTGGTGATCACCTCGGTTGAGACCTGCGATTCGTGAAAGCGAGCTCACGGTCCGGTTGCGAGCAAAAAGAGACCAGGGGCCCGGCGGCTTGCTACACTGTGAGAATCTTCGTTTTCCGTTGCACCACAGCGAGTGATGGAATGTTGTTGCTTGAACAACTCAACCGCCGCCAGGCCATCCAGGTTGGCGTCGGTGGTGTCCTTGGCCTTTCCCTGGGTGATCTGCTGCGTGCCGAGGCCGATGCCCAAGACGCACCGCAGGCCAAGAGCGTCATCCATCTTTACCTGACCGGAGGATTCTCCGTTCAGGAATCGTGGGATCCCAAGCCGGAGGCACCGACGGATTATCGGGGATCGTTTGACGTTGTCAGAACGAACCGCGGTGACCATTTCAGTGAGAATTTTCCGAAAATGGCGGGCGTCGCCGACAAGATGACCGTCATCCGCTCGATGCATTGCAAGATCCCCGACCACGGACAGGCCGCGTACCACTTGTTCACCGGATACCTGCCGACCACCGTGATGGACTTTCCTCAAATGGGGGCGGTCGTTTCCCGGCAATTCGGCTCGCGCAAGAACATGCCTCCGTATGTTGCGATTCCCGACAAGGTGTCCGGCACCGGTGGCACGGGGCACTTGAGCAGCAAGTACGGTGCATTCGAATTGAATGCCGATCCGGGCGGGCGTGGAGAATTCAAGGTCAAGGACTTCTCTTTGCCCAAGGGAGTCTCGCAGCGACAATTCGACCGGCGCCGCCGCGCCCGAGCCATCCTGGAATCTCGCCTGAAACGCCAAGGGGTTGATGAAACACAACTCGGCACGATGAACGAATTCTATCAGCGAGCCTATACGCTGCTGAATTCTCCGGCTGCCAAGTCCGCGTTTTCACTGGATAAGGAACCTCAGAAAGTCCGTGATCTGTACGGCCACGGCTACATTCTCAGTTACCGTCGTCAACCGGCAGCGATCGGTGGCCGGTTGATGATGGCCAGGCGACTCGTGGAAGCGGGAGTCCGGTTCGTGACGGTCCGCTACGACGGCTGGGACAATCATGTCGACATCCGAAACGCCTTCACCGACAAGTCGCCGGCCCTGGATCATGCCATTGCGGGACTCCTGGCCGACCTTGACCAGCGCGGCATGCTGGATGACACGCTGGTGATGGTCACGACCGAATTCGGCCGGACACCGCGGGTCAATTCCAGCAACGGTCGCGACCACTGGGCGCGAAGCTATTCAATGCTGCTCGCGGGCGGTGGAATCACTCGCGGACAGATTTACGGTGCGTCGGACGCCACGGCATCCGAGCCGGCCAAGAATCCCGTGGCTCTCGAAGACTTCCTGTATACCGTCTATCACCAACTGGGGATCGACGCGAACAATGAACTCCTGGCCTTTGGGACGCGGCCCATCGAGATCGTCAAGGGCGGAAAACTGGTCAAAGGCCTGTTGGCGTAACACAGAACTGCTTGACTGTTGGCTGACCGGACAACCTCGTCCGTCGCCCACAGATGAACGAGCAGAATCGAATCACACATGCAGCGCATCCTGTCCAGCACGTTGCTCCCTGCCCTGCTCTTGTGTCTTTCGTGTCTGGAGGGTCGCGGCTTCGCCGCCCAGCAACGCGACGTCGAGTTGCTGCGTCCACGCAGTGGCCAACGGGGCACGACCGTCGAGGTGATCCTGGAAGGACGAGACATCCGGAATCCGAAAGAGATTCTGTTCTACCGGCCGGGCATCAAGGCCGTCGATTTCGAGGACATGCCACCGCGAAAACGATACGTCAGCCTGCATCACGGCGGCATCGTTCGTGACCGGGTCAAGTGCCGGTTTGTCATCGCGGCGGACTGTCCGCTGGGTGAGCACGCCCTGCGGCTTCGTACCGCGGAGACACTCTCGACAGTCTCAACATTCTGGGTCGGCCCGTTTCCCATCGTCCCGGAACTGGAACGCGGGGGATTCGAGGTGACCTACAGGGGAGGAGAGACCGTTGTCACGGCCAATGACAAGGTTGCCGTCCAACCGAACAACTCGTTGGAGACCGCCCAGGAGATTCCACTGAATTGCACGGTTGCCGGCGAGATCAAAGTCACACGTGAACTCGACCACGACCATTTTCGGGTTGAACTGGAACAAGGGCAAAGACTGTCTGTCGAGATCGACTCGGTACGTCTGTGTGACAAGGCATATGCAGAATCCGAATACGATTTGATGGTTCGTATTCTGGACGAGGACGGAAATGTCCTGGTGGAACAGGATGACAGCGACCTGCACGTGCAGGACCCCATTGCTTCGCTGATCGCCCCGCGGGCGGGCAAATACTTCATCCATATTCGCCAACAGCTGTTCAAGGCCGGTCGCTGGGTCTATTACCGTGCCCACGTTGGCGAGTTTCAGAGACCGCTGATCGCATATCCCCTGGGCGGGCAAGCTGGTGCGGCCGCCGAATTGCGGCTGTTGGGCGACCCCGGTGGTGTCACGCGGCAGGTCGTCACCCTGCCCAAGGAACCGGGTGGCTTCACCCTGTTCCCCGGTCGCAAGGGTGAACAGCCCCCATCCGGATTGCCGTTGCGTGTCTCGCCGTATCCCAATGTGCTCGAGAAATCGGAAGGGGAGACGCCCGTTCTGCGATTACCGTCAGCTCTCAATGGGATCATTGCCAGGCCAGGCCAGGAGGATGTCTTTCGATTCGTTGTTCGAAAGGGGGAACGCTATCGAGTCCGTGTGTTTGCTCGGGGGCTGGGGAGTCCGTTGGACAGCAAGATCTGGCTTCGCCACACGGGGGCGGAGAAAAACGAGATGGAGGCCGATGATGCGACCTGGGCTGACCGCGGAAAGCCGGTTGTTCCGCGAAGCCTGCAACGCGCGGAGTTGCTGGACCCCAGCTTCATCTTCGCTCCGCAACAAGACGGTGAATACCTGCTCGGAATCTCTGACATGCGAGGCCTGGGAGGCGAGCGATTTGTTTACCGGGTCGAAATCGAACCGGCACGGGACGTGATTCACACGCACACCGTCAGCTGGGCCAACGATCGGTTTGAGATCAATCGCACAGCGGGTTTCATCGTTCCTCGCAACAACCGCTGGACCACCAATGTCTACATCGTGCCGGAACGCGGGAACTCCTACGACGGTCCCCTGCGTCTGGTTCCACGGGGGCTCCCCGACGGCGTTAGCATGAAAGCTCCAGTCTTTCATCCCGGTATGAACGGCGTGCCGGTTCAATTTGTTGCCGAACCCGGAACCAGGCCTCAGTCTTGCCTGTTTTCTATCGATCTGGTTCGGACCGAAGGCAAAGGGGAGATCCATTCGACCTCGCAGGCCTATGTCCCCTTCATCAACCACTCCGGCGGACGCTCGTGGCATCATGCCCACCTCAAGAAGTTTGCCCTGGGAGTGATCGATCGGTCTCCTTTCACAGTCCAGTTGGAACAGCCGAGCATCCCGATTTCCCAGTCTGGGGAACTCAAGTTGAAGGTGAGTGTCCGTCGCCAGGAGGGGTTCCAGGGAGCCATTGACATTCAACCGGATTGGTACCCCAACGGCGTCTCCGGTGGCGGTACGGTGACGATTCCTGCAGGAGAGTCCGAGGCGGAGTATTCCTTGAGTGCTTCCGCTCGCGCCACCGCGGGCACATGGAAGATGACCATGAACGCGACCACAACCGGAGGCGATGCCTATTCAGGCGTGGGACGGGTTCGCGTCTCGTCGAACGTGATCGACCTGGCCGTGGGTTCTCCCTATGTCGCCCTGAAGTTCAAACCGAGTGCTGTGCGGCGGGGCCAGACCACCGAAGTCCATTGCGCGGTCAAACATTTGCAGCCGTTCAAGCAGCCGGCTCGCGCCAGGCTGGTGGGAATCCCCAAGGGGGTGTCGCTGGTCGGTGACCGGTACCTGCTCCGTCCCGGCGACAAGATGATCGTCTTCAAACTCAGGGCCAGTGGCGAGGCATTGCTGGGCCGGTATGCGCAGATGCGTTGTGAGTTGACCTTCCAGGAAGCCGGCCAGTCGATCCGCCAACTCACCGAAACCGGTGTCTTGCGGGTGGACCCCGCGGTCAAGGACTGAGCGAAACAAATGGTACGCAGGGCGATTTTGCTGTTGTTGCTGGCCACCGTGCAGGGGCAGGCTGCGGACGGACTGAGTTTTCGCCGCGATGTGATGCCGATCCTGTTCCGTGCGGGTTGTAATCAGGGGACTTGTCATGGCTCGTCACGGGGCAAAGACGGCTTTTCGTTGTCGTTGTTCGGATACAACCCCAAGGGCGACTACTTTCGTCTGACCCGGGAGATCATCGGTCGCCGAGTCAATGTTGCCGCGCCCGAAGAGAGCCTCCTGTTGCTCAAAGCCACCGGTGCCGTTCCCCACACCGGAGGCGCTCGGTTTTCCAGGGACAGCGAGTACTACAAGACGCTCGTGGAATGGATTCGCCAGGGAGCGCCCGACGATGCGGGACAGGTTCCCGAGGCCATCGAGATCACGCTGTCGCCGACCCATCTCCTCTTCCAGGGCCAGGCCAAGCCGGTTCAAACGACCGTGATGGCCCGTTATTCCGACGGCACAAAGCGGGATGTCACCTCACTGGCCCTGTTCTATTCGAACAACCCCGATACCGCTGCGATCGACAAGAACGGCCTGGTCCGGGCTGTCGGCCGGGGGGACGGCTACGTCTTCGCCCGCTTCAGCCGTTTCACGATCGGTTCGGAGGTGATCGTTCTGCCCCCGGCAGCCGGTTACAAGTGGTCCAAGCCACCGGTCCACAACTACATCGACACTCTCGTCCACGACCGGCTGCAGAAATTGCAGTTGCTGCCTTCGGCACTCGCCGATGACGACACGTTCATTCGCCGCGTGTATCTCGATTTGACCGGTGCTCCGCCGAGCAGCGAGCAGTACAGACGTTTTGCCAAGGACACTCACGCCAAGAAACGCGCCCGATTGATTGACGACCTGTTGCGGTCGCCGGAATTCACCGATCTGTCGACCGGGCTGTGGGCGGAATCGGTGCGGCTGATGGGAGGCGGCTATACGCCGACGGCCACAGACCTGAAAGCCGCCGAAGCGTACTACCAGTGGATCCGGAAACAGATCAGTCAGAATCGGCCATTCGACGAGTTTGTTTACGACCAGGTCACCGCGAGCGGCAGCAACCTGCGTGATGGACCGACGAACCTGTACACGATGCTGGTGCATGACGTCCGCTTCAAACCGAAGGCCTTTGCGGCGGACTTCTCGCAGTTGTTTCTTGGCATCCAGATCCAATGTGCCGAGTGTCACAATCACCCGTTCGATCGCTGGACGATGGATGATTATTACGGATTCGTGAGCTTCTTCACCGGGATCACCCGGAAACCGGGAGCCGAGCCACGCGAGTTCTACATCTTCAACAAACGCCGCGCGGCTCCGTCGCGTCACAAGGTCGATGGCCGGCCGATGGTCGCCACAGTTCTTGGGGGTGAAGGCCCCGCTGCGGCGGATCTTGATTCTCGGGTTGCCCTGGCCAGGTGGCTGACGTCGCCGCAGAACGGTCTGTTTGCACGGAACATCGCGAATCGTCTGTGGGCACGCTTTTTCCACCGGGGGCTGGTTGAGCCCGTCGATGATTTGCGGATTTCGAACCCGCCAACCAACGGCCCGTTGCTGGAGGAACTGGCCAGGAGATTCGTGAAATACGGTTTTGATCAACGGGCACTCATTCGCGACATCTGCAACTCGCGCACGTACCAACTGGCCTCGAAACCCAACGCAACCAACAAGCTGGATGATCGGCAGTTCTCGCGAGCCCGTCTGCGGCGATTGCGTGCGGATGTGCTGTTGGACTCGATCATCAAGGTGACCGAATGGGATCGCCCTTTCAGGAATTTCCCGAAGGGGACCCGGGCTGTCCAGTTTTATCCCCGGACACCGGGTGACACGTCCCAGCCACTCTGGTTTGACGATTTCCTGAAGACCTTTGGCCGTTCGAGTCGCAACAGCATCTGCTCATGTGAAACCCGGGGCGAGCCAACCCTGTCACAGACGTTGCACATGGTCGTTGGCAAGAACATCACCAACGCCATCAACGCCGGACTCGTGACCAGGCTCCTGGAACGCGGTGATGGGCCCCGGGCGTTGATCGAGGAGTTGTTCATTCGGTGTCTCAGCAGAAAGCCGACGGCCGAAGAAATGGCCGCGATGCTGGAACTGGTCGCTGAAGACGTGAAGGAGAAAGCTCCGTACGAAGACATCCTGTGGAGCCTGTTGAACTCGACCGAATTCAGTTTCAACCATTGATCACCATGAGCCCAATGCTGTTTCGACAGTCTGCCACAACACGTGAGCCAGGAACTGGCCATGCTGGTTGTTCCTTCGCGTTGATGGTCGTGGCCGCGATTCTGCTGGCGACGCCAGTCAAGGTCGTGGTGGCTGACAAGCCCAAAGGCGACGCCGTCACTTTCAAGGACCACGTCAAGCCGATCCTCCGCCAGTATTGCCTGAAGTGTCATGGCAATGATGAACAGAATGCGGACCTGAATCTGCAGACGTACCAGACGCTGTTGAAGGGAGGCAGCGGTGGTGCAGTCGTCAAACCCGGCAGGCCCGAGGCCAGCGTGCTCTTTCAGGCGATCACCGCAACCGATGATGCGGCGAGAATGCCTCCCAAGAGTCCACCGATTCCCAGGAAACACATTCAGGTCATTCGCCGGTGGATCGCGACAGGGCTTCGGGAGACGCGTGTCAGCAAGTCGCTGTCGCCTGCGGCGACGATCACGTTCAACCCCAGTGCGAACGCGGCCAAGAAACCGAGCGGACCGCCGGTGATGCCCGTTGGTCTGTCGATCACCAAGAGACCGGCGGCCTCGCGGCGGCTACCTGTGCTGTCGATGGCCGCCAGTCCATGGGCTCCGTTGTTGGCGGTGTCCGCCTACCAGCACGTGCGGTTGTTTGACATCACGACCCGGAAGGAAATCGGATCCCTGCCGTTTCCCGAAGGGATTCCGCACATGCTGCGTTTCAGTCGCAATGGCGGTGTTTTACTGGTTGCCGGCGGTAAGCCCGTTCAGGTTGGCAGCGTGGTGCTGTTCGATGTGCGGACTGGAAAACGGCTGGCGCAATTGGGTGACGAACTGGACGCCGTGATGGCTGCCGACATCAGTCCCGATCAGCGACTGGTGGCGCTCGGCGGATCGGGCCGAACGGTCAAGGTCTATTCCACCGCCGATGGCCGGTTGCGATACAAGTTGACTCGGCACACGGATTGGATCACGACGCTGGCCTTCAGTCCTGACGGCAAACAACTGGCCAGTGGTGACCGGGCTGGTGGTCTCCATCTGTGGAATGCCGGCAAGGGAGGACTTCTGTTCTCGCTTGCCAGTCACCAGGCCTCGGTCCGGACGATCTCGTGGCGGAGTGACAGCAAGGTGCTGGCGTCCGGTGGTGAAGACGGCCGGCTGATCTGGTGGAACGCCGAGAGCGGATTCAGCAGCATCTCCAACAGCAACCCCCATCCTCCCCAGCGGCCAAGTGGTGTCTACGGCAAACTGCCGAACGGCGTTCTTGCTGCCCGTTTCGGATCCGATGGCAGCCTCTTCACTTGTGGACGTGACAGCCACGCCCGCTTCTGGAATGTCTCCGGTAGGCAACTTCGAACGTTCAAGGTCGAGGCGGCCATTCCCACCCAGGTCGCCATCAGCCACGACGGAAAAACTCTTGTCGCCGGCGATTCCATCGGCCAGGTCCATTTCTGGACTCGCGCGAAGTGAATCCGCTGAAGTCCGGGGACATCCTCAACTACCGGTCATCCCTCCTGCCCTGCCGTTCGAAGCGGGAGACGTGGGTCGGCCTGTCAAAGTGAAACCAGCCGGGAGATGTCCGACGGACACCTCCCGGCCAGTGTTGTCACGACCGAATTCAACTGGCGTTGATCAACTCAATACCGTGTCATCCAGTTCTCGATCGCCAGATGCAACAGGACATGAAGGTCACCTTCCAGAAGTGGTTGACTGTTCATGTCGTTGACAAACCACTGGTACAGGAATTCATCGACCAACTCTCTCGGAAGGCCGTCGGACAACAACCAGACTTCGTTTTCAGGAAAAATCGATACGTCCGGGTCTTCGGCGTCTTTGTCATCGTCATTTGGGACTTCGTCGTTGTCTATGTCAGCATCTTTATCATTTGGGATGCCGTCGCCGTCCATGTCGTCATCCATTTTGTCGGGCACACCGTCCTCGTCCATATCGTTCAAATAATCTTTGCCACCGAAGGCAGAGTTGTGTAGGTCCTCAAGCCAACCACTGAACCAGCCGAAAATCGTGCCTTCGGTGTACTCGGCCCTATCTTCAGCCAGGCCCTCACTGGTCATGATCTGTCCCATCTCGGCTGCAATGATGTCCATGAGGTCCTGGATTGCGGCCTCGATCATGTTCATCAGGAAATCGTGAGTGTGGGCGAGGTCTCGTCCGATCAGGGAATGCAGTTCGAACAGTTCTCTGATGTCGAGAATCTTTTCGATCATTCGCAGTCGGTCGATGTCGGTCTGCGAGATGATGGTGCTGGCCGAATCCTGTCCCAACGGACCGATTTCCCGCAGGCCGCCGACCTGGTCACGAGCGTGATCGACCGAAGCCTTTTGACGGGTGGTTGGTTTAGGTCGGTCATCCCTGAGTTTCCCGTCTCTCAGGACTTTGGCTGGTGTCAACTGGCGGGTCAGGCTTGAAGCGGCGTCTCTGGACGCCGATTGCCGAGTGGCGGCCGCCGCAACAGGCCGGGCCGCTCGTTTCTTCAGGCGGACATCAACCTTGCTTTCGGCAAGGGCCTGTCCGCCGGCGAGCGACGTGATCATTGCCGCCAAAAGCCAGAAGCGTCGTTGTGTTGTTGGAATGTTCATCGCAGGGTCCTTTCAAGAACTGTCCGAGTAACGATTGTCCAGCGCATCGCGATTACGGTTCGTTTTGCGCTACACCATCACTACTGGTGACCGGCCACGACCTTTCAGGGAAATGTTGAGAATTCCAGATCTCGCTCGCCCGACACCCGGGCTGGCTCTGTTGACTGCTGATACCGAAATCAGTGAATCCGGACTGCAGCATCTTCGGGATCTCACTCAAGTGGTGTCCCGGTTTCTTCGGGCTGAGTCCATTACGGACAGAGGCCGGGCTGTACTGAAGACGGCGCTGCCGAAACGCAATCGGAGAAATTGCCGGACGAGATATCTCGGCCTTGAGCCTGGAACTGGGCGGAGCCCGGGTCGCCGCTCACTTTCAATGTGGAAGCGGTTCCCGACGCCGGGGGTGACACCAGCGTCACTTTTGGTTTCGGGCGCGACGAGCCATGTCCCACAACTTGATGGAGTGATCGTCGCTCCCGCTGGCCAACACTTTGCCGTCGGGTGACCAGGTGACCCCGCGAACCGGTTTTTTGTGACCGGTCAGTGTGTGCAGCGTGTTTGCCGTGGCCACGTCCCACACTTTTACCGTTCCGTCCTGGCTGCCGGTTGCCAACTGCAGGTCGTCCCGTCTCCACGAGACACTTTCGATTCGCCGAGTGTGGCCTTTGAGCACGCGGAGTTGTTTCCCTGCAGGCATTGCCCACACAATCGCCGTCAGGTCACGGCCTCCGCTTGCCAATCGTGTTCCGTCGTGACTCCAACTCACCATTTCAATGGCACCCGTGTGCCCCTTCAGAGTCCGAGTCTCTTTGCCGGTGTCCGGATCCCACAGCTTGACGGTGTTGTCAAATCCTCCGCTGGCCAGTCGTTTTCCGTCAGGACTCCAGTCGACGCTGATCACGTAATGCGTGTGTCCCTTGAGCACATGGAGATTGCGACCCTTGGCGGTGTCCCAGACACGGACCGACTTGTCCAGGCTTCCACTGGCCAATTTCGAGCCATCGGGACTCCACACGACGCCCAGCACCGGAGCGGTGTGTCCGATGAGCTTGTGGATTTCGCGACCAGATGTCGTGTCCCACACTCTCACGGTGTGGTCATAACTGGCACTGGCGAGTTTTGTGCCATCACGGTTCCACGCCACGCAATAGACATAGTTGGTATGCCCGGAAAGTGTTTGTTGTCGCTTTCCGGTTTT
>Ga0310345_10005665_pt1 | contig 11023 bp, 9 predicted proteins | sample HC15DNA20500_MG_FD_204667 | JGI IMG/M metagenome (GOLD analysis project Ga0310345, IMG submission 204667) | Marine microbial communities from station ALOHA, North Pacific Subtropical Gyre - HC15-DNA-20-500_MG | ecosystem: Environmental > Aquatic > Marine > Oceanic | place: Pacific Ocean: North...
TTGACGAACTCGCGCATGACGCCCTCGGCGCGGAGCGCGTCGTCGAGCGTCGTATCGAGCGCGACGGTCACGACCCGCGTCGCGCCGCTCGGGTCCACGAGGGTCTCCTGGCGGACGACGCGGCCCTCGACGCCCTCGGAGACGACCTCGAGGTCGCCCGGCTCGAGGACAACGGACCCGCTCGCCAGGAGCAGCTCCAGCGTCCCCTCCGTCTCGTAGCGCGTGACCGACGCCGTGTCGAGCAGGCGGATGGCCGCGTTGGCCTCCTTCATCTGCGGCCCGAGCCGGCGGCCGAGCGCCTTGAAGTTCGGCTTCGCGCTCTTGACCACGACGCCCGAGTCGCCCGACGCCGTCTCCAGCGCCTTGACGTTGACCTCGTCGAGGATCACGTCCTTCACGGACATCAGCACGGCCTCGTCGACGCCGCCGACGCCGGTCACAACGAGGAGCGACGCGAGGGGCTGGCGGACGTTGATGCCGGCCTCGTTGCGGAGCGCGAGCGTGGCCGTCGTGACCGCCCGGGCGAGGGCCATCCGGCCCTCGAGCTCGGCGTCGTGGGCCATCACGTCGGGCGTCGGGTAGTCCTGGAGGTGGACCGAGGCGGAGCCGCCCAGCACGCCGTAGAGCCACTCGGCCACGAACGGCGCGATCGGGGCCATCATCCGGGAGACGGCCTCGAGGCTCTCCCAGAGCGTGTCGTAGGCCGCGCGCTTGTCGGCGTCGTCGGCGCCCTTCCAGAAGCGGCGGCGGCTCCGGCGGAGCCACCAGTTCGAGAGGTCGTCGACGAACCCCTCGACGGCGCGGGCGGCGCGCGTCGGGTGGTAGGCGTCGAGCGCCTCGACGGCCTCGGAGACGGTCGACTGGAGGCGGCTCACGATCCACCGGTCGAGCTCGGTCCGCTCGGCGAGCGGGACCGCCTCGGCGGCCTCGCGGTCGTACCCGTCGAGCCCGGCGTAGGTCGCGAAAAACCGGTACGTGTTGACGAGCGTCCCGAAAAACTTCCGCGTCGTCTCCTCGACCCCCTCGGTCGAGTAGCGGAGGTCCTCCCACGGCGGCGACGCCGACATCATCGTCCAGCGGATCGGGTCGACGCCGTGGCGGTCGATCGCAGCGAAGGGCTCGACGGCGTTGCCCTTCGACTTCGACATCTTCTCGCCGCTCGCGTCGAGGACGAGCCCGTTGACGACGACGTTTTTGTAGGCAAGCCGGTCGTCGACGAGCGCGGCGATGGCGTGGAGCGTGTAGAACCACCCGCGCGTCTGGTCGACGCCCTCCGCGATAAAGTCGGCCGGGACGTTGGCCTCGAACCGTTCCTGGTTCTCGAACGGGTAGTGCCACTGCGCGAAGGGCATCGCGCCCGAGTCGAACCAGACATCGAGGAGGTCGGGCACGCGGCGCATCGTTCCGCCCTGGCCGTCGGGCCACGTGATCTCGTCGACGTACGGCCGGTGGAGGTCGAGGCCGTCGTCACCGAGGCGGGGGTTGAGGGCCTCGCGCGGGAAGCTCCCGCCGGCCTTCTCGCGGAGCTCCGCCACGGAGCCGATCACCTCGACCCGCTCCGGGTCGCGGTCGCTCACCCAGATCGGCAGCGGCGTGCCCCAATAGCGCATCCGCGAGATCGCCCAGTCGACGTTGTTCTCGAGCCACTGCCCAAACCGGCCGGTCCCAATCCCCTCGGGCTGCCAGTTGACTTGTTGGTTGAGCTCGACGAGCCGGTCCTTGATCTCGGTCGTCCGGATAAACCAGCTCTCGACCGGGTACTGCATGAGCGGCGTCCCCTTCCGCCAGTCGTGCGGGTAGTTGTGGACGTAGCTGTCCTCACGGTAGAGGAGCCCGCGCGCGGCGAGGTCGCGGATGATGGCGCGGTCGGCGTCCTTGAACCACAGCCCCCCGATCTGGGGAAAGTCGTCGCGGAAGCGGCCCTCGGGCGTGACCGGGTTCAGGGTCGGGAAGCCGTGCTTCTGGCCCGTCGCGAAGTCGTCCATGCCGAAGGCCGGCGCCGTGTGGACGATCCCCGTGCCGTCCTCGGTCGTGACGTAGTCGGCCGAGACGACCCGCCAGCCGTCGACGTCGACGGCCGAATCGCCGAGCTCCCACATCGGCTCGTAGCGGAGCCCGACGAGGTCGGCGCCGGTCATCTCCTGGACGACCTCGTAGTCGCCCTTGAGGATCGACGAGGCCTGGCTCTTGGCGACGATCAGGAACTCCTCCTCGGTCGAGCCATCCGGCTGAGCCACCATCTGGCGCGCCTTGACGTAGTGGATCCGGTCGCCCACGACCATCGCCACGTTCGACGGGACGGTCCACGGCGTCGTCGTCCACGCGAGCAGCGACGTCCGCGGCTCCTCGACGAGCCGGGCGCGGACGACGACCGAGACGTCCTGGACTTCTTTGTAGCCCAACGACACCTCGTGCGACGAGAGGACGGTCCCGTTGGCCGGGCTGTACCACTGGATCTTGTGGCCCTTCGAGAGGAGCCCCTTGTCCCAGATCCGCTTGAGGAGGTTCCAGACCGACTCGATGTAGTCGTTCTCGAACGTGACGTACGGGTGGTCGAGATCGACCCAGTAGCCCATCCGCTTGGTCAGGCTGTCCCAGAGGTCCTTGTAGCGGAGGACGGACTCGCGGCAGGCCGCGTTGTACTCGGCGACGCCGTACTCCTCGACGGCGTGGCGGCCCTCCAGCCCGAGCTCCTTCTCGACCTCGATCTCGACCGGGAGCCCGTGGGTGTCCCACCCCGCCTTGCGGTCGACGCGGAAGCCCCGCATCGTCTTGTAGCGGCAGAACAGGTCCTTGATGGTCCGGGCCATCACGTGGTGGATGCCCGGCTTGCCGTTGGCCGTCGGCGGCCCCTCGTAGAACACGAAGTGGGGCGCGCCCTCGCGGATCTCGAGCGACTGGCGGAACGTGTCCTCGGCCTCCCAGCGGGCCAGGACCTCCTCCTCGACGGCGACGGGGTCGAAGCGGTCGACCTCGGGGTAACGGGGCATGTCGGACGTGCGGATCTCGGGGCCGGGAAGCTACCCCGCCTCCCCACCGGCCGACATGAAGCGCGGCCCGATTCCCGGAGGGCCGCAGACCGTCGCCACGCCTACCCCCGCCCCCCTCCGCCTCGGCGTCGAGGCGGGAGGTCGACGCGGTCAGGCGGGGCTATCGGGGCGGGGCGCTGGCCGTCACTCCTCCCCGGGCGAGGGACCGGCCCCAACCGTCGCCGACCGGAACCACACCTCCGTGTAGGCGCCGTTTTCGTACTGCTCGTCGATGCGCCCGCCGTACGCCTCAGCGCCTGCGTTCCAAACGATGTTTTCTCCGGGCTCTTTCGCGTTCGTTTGATTGTACGCCCCCTGCTTGAAATACATCGACTCGCCGGCGTAGGCACGTTCGCGCTCCACGCCCTCCCGACCGATCGGCCCGAACAACCGCCTCGTCTGCTCCGGAATGTCCGCCTCCGTCGCGTAGTCGGACCGAACCAGGCTCTTGACAAATCGCACGGTGTCGCGACCTGCGCTTGCAAAGGCCAAATGCATGACGCCTTCCCGAACCTCTACTTCGTAGCTGAACTCTTCCCCCAGCCTGATCCCCTCCTCTGGCTCCTCGGGGTACTCCGCCGGGCCCGACCCCACGACGGACATGTCGTGCCCCCAGACAGCGGACGAATAATCCCACCTCCCGGAGTTGGCGTCGCCCGCCGTATTGATCTCGTAGTTCCAGAAGACAGAGCCCCTATCGTGACCGGGGAACTTCTTGTAGAAGATCTTCAACGGCTCGTTTTCGTGTCCCTCTCCGCTGTGGATTTGCCCGACGACTGTCGAGTACGAGGCCGCCACTCGCGCGTCGCCGGACGTCGAGACGTGCATGACCTTCAACGTACCGGTCAGCCTTCCACCCTCCTCAGGGGTCCACTCTTCGTGCTGGTGGAGCTCCGTCCTCGTGTTGCTCGAGTTCCTGGACGTTGTGCCCACGTTCGGCGTTTTGTAAACCACCCAGTCCGCCTCGCTATCACCCGATACGTAAAAGAACACGTCATGCTCGTAGCCAACCAGCGAGTCTACGGTTGCGCCATTGCCGAGCATGATCTTGAACTCGTCCATGAATGGAATCACGTCGCTCGGATACACAGCCTCACTGGGCGCCCCGACGGCGCCGCCCGCACAGCCATTCAGCATCAACAGGAATCCGGACATCAACGCCACACGCGGCGTCAACCCAGCAATCTTGCGAGCCATATCCCGGATGTCCAGCATGAGATCGTCCGTCGGCACGGAGCCGCTTGTTCTGTTGAGGAGCCCCTCCCTCTGATCCCTCAGGGGGACGGGGCGGTGGGACGAAACTACGGGGACGCCCTCCGCGAGCGGGGGCCGGTCGCCGGCGACTACGCCAGCGACGCGACGACGTCGCCCATCAGCGTCGTCAGCTTCGGCTCGGCCTCGGCGGCGGCGGCGAGGACGTCCTCGATCGAGACCGGCTCGAGCGCGTCCGGGAAGCACTCGTCCGTCACGACCGAGATCGCCATGCACCGGAGCCCCTGGTGCCGGGCGACGATGACCTCGGGGACCGTGCTCATCCCGACCACGTCGGCGCCGATGCCGCGGAGGAAGCGGTACTCGGCGCGCGTCTCGAGGTTGGGCCCGACGACGGCGACGTAGACGCCCTGTTGGAGCCGGATGCCCCGCTCCAAGGCCGCCGTCTCGGCCGTCGCGCGGAGGTCGCGGTCGTACGGCTCCGACATGTCGGGGAAGCGCGGGCCCCACTCGTCCACATTCGGCCCCGTCAGCGGGTTGGCACCCTGGAGGTTGATGTGGTCCGTCGTCAGCATGAGGTCGCCGCGGCGGTAGAGGGGGTTCATCCCGCCGGCGGCGTTCGAGATCAGGAGCGTCTCGACGCCGAGCGCGGCCATCACACGGACCGGCAGCGTAATCTGCCACGCGCTGTAGCCCTCGTAGAGGTGGAATCGGCCCTGCATCGCGAGGACCTCCACGCCGCGGAGCGTCCCGGCGATGAGCCGGCCGTCGTGGCTCTCGACGGTCGAGAGCGGGAAGCGCGGGACCTCGTCGTAGGGGACCGTCTCCCGGGCCTCGATCTCCTCGGCCAGCTTGCCCAGCCCGGTCCCGAGAATGATCCCGACGCGGGCGCCGTCGCCCACGCGCTGGCGGAGGGTGTCGGCGGCCTCCTGGACCTGGGCGCGGGCGGTGTCGGTGTCGGGCGTCATGGGGCGTCGGGCAGAGATCGTGGGGACGGAAGTCGCGCCAAGATCCTACGCTCGACGCCGCGCGCCCTAGTCGAGATCGTCGAGAATGCGGCGGATCCGCTCGCGCTCCTCCTCCGACGCCGCCACGCTCCGCTCCTCACCCGTGACGAGCGACCGGAGGTCCCAGCCGCCGGTGACAGCGGGCTTCGAGGGGGGAGCGGCGGGCTGCTCGTCCTCGTCGGGCTGCTCGGGGGCAGCCGCGTAGGCACCGGACAGCGGCGTCTCGGCCGGCTCGTCGTCCTCGTCCGGATCGAGCGGGGCATTGAGCGGCGTCTCGTCCACGGGCGCCTCCGCCTCGGCAGGCGGCTCGGGGTAGTCGGGCGTCGCGAACGGCGGCGGAGCGGTGGGGCCCGGCTCGTCAGACGCCCCATATTCAGCAGGCGCGGGCGACTGCTCGCCCGGCCCGGGCGCGTCGCCGAGGTCGGTGGGCTCGCCCTCGTCGGCGTCCGACTCGTCCAGGTCGTCGGGCGCGTCGATCGGCGCTTCCAGGCGCGACTGCGCGGGCGGGAGTTGACCGGAGGGGCCGGCCGCCTGGAGCTTGATGAAGCCGACGGGGTCGTCGCCCTGGAACTGGGCCAGGACTTCCAACTCGGAGAGGAGGAACCCACGGAGGCGGGCGGCGACTTCCGCCTGGCGCGACGAGAGGCGGACGAGGTCCTGCCGGAGCCCGTGCCGCTCGCGCTCGGCGTCGCGGAGGATCGTCTCGGCCCGGAGCTCGGCCTCTTGGATCATCAGCCGGGCCTTCTCTTCGGCGGCCGCCTCCGCGCGCTTGGCCGTCTCGCGCGCCGACTCCAGCGCTTCCTGGAGCGCCAGCTCGACCTTCTCGTAGTGGACCAGCTTGGCCTCGCTCTCGCGCGACCGCTCCTCGGCCCGCCGGGCCTCCTCCTGGACCTCCTCGAGGCGGTCGGCCACCTGCTTGAGGAAGAGGTCGACTTCGGTGGGGTCGTAGCCGCGGAAGCCCTTGTCGAACGCTTTCCGTCGGACGTCGAGTGGCGTGAGGTTCATGGCCGGTCGGGGGTGGCGGGCGGGGCAACGCGGCGGACGCGGCGTCGCGGGCGCCGGTCGGCCGGCGTGTCGGGCCGGCCGTCGGCGGGCACGGGGGCCCCCAGCGAGTCGGCGAGGGCGTCCGCCCGGCGGACCGCGTCGAGGGCCTGTCCGACCCGGTTCTCAAGCTCGCCGAGGCGGGCCTCGGCGGTGGCGGCGCGCCCGCGGGCCCGGGACCACCGGACCAGCAGGACGACGAGGGCCACCGCGAGGAGCCCGTCGAGGACGAGGAGGGGGACGAACATCGTCAGGAAAGGTACGCCACCGTACGCGCGCCCCTCCGAAACGTTCAGCGCGGCCCGAACAGTGCCGAGCCCACCCGGAGGTGGGTCGCCCCCTCCTCGACGGCCACCTCGTAGTCGCCGCTCATGCCCATCGACAGGACCGACAGCGGCATCGGTGCGTCCTCGAAGAGGCGGCGGAGCGTCTGGAACGCCGGGCGGACCATCCGCTCGAGGTCCTCGTCGTCCTCGGCGATGGCGGCCATCCCCATCAGCCCGACCGGGCGGAGGTGCTCGTGCTCGGCGGCCGTCCGGAGAAGGCCATAGGCGTCCTCCGGCTCGACGCCGTGCTTTGCGTCCTCGCCCGAGATGTTGACCTGGACAAGGACCGGGAGGACGCGCTCGGCGGCGGCGGCCTTCTTGTCGAGGGCCCGCGCGAGGCGGGGCGAGTCGAGCGCGTGGAACAGGTCGGCGCGGGCGGCCGCGTCGCGGGACTTGTTGCGCTGGAGCGAGCCGATCAGGTGCCACCGGACGGCGCCCCCGTCGGCCTCGCCGGGAATCGCGTCGGACTTGTCGACGAGCTCCTGGACGCGGTTCTCGCCGAGGTCGCGGAGGCCAGCCGCGATGGCAGCGCGGACGGTCTCGAGGGGGTGCGTCTTCGTGACGGCCACGAGCGTGACGGCCTCGGCGTCGCGGCCGGCGCGGTCGGCCGCCTCAGCGATCCGTCGCCGAACGTCGGCGGCGCGCTCGGTGATCTGGTCGACGAGGTCGGGGGGGGCGGTCTCGGTCATGCGGTGCGTACCCCGCGAGGCCCGAGGGGATCCGTTCTCGATCTGAGACGGGGGGTTCCGTTTCTACCCGCCCGGGCCACCGGGGACGCGCTCGGCGGCCCTACACGCGGATGGCCCGATTGTTGGGATTCGACGAACCGCACCCCCGACGGTCGCCATGTCTGCTCCGCTCCCCACCGCGCCGACCCTCCGCTGCGCCCTCGACCGCGCCCGCGCCGCCTGGCTCGCCGGCCACGCCGGCGCCTGGGACCGCTACTGTGCGTGCCTCCGCCAGATCGAGGCGCAGACGCAGACGTCCACGCGGCCTCGGACCGACCGGCGCGCCCGGCGCCCCCGCGCTCGCGCCTGAGGGGAGGTTAGCGCTCCGAGTGCCGGAGGTCGACCGCGACACGCGGCGGCCCCTCGAGCGTCGTCACGCGGACCGGCTCCGGCGACGCCACCGCGACGACCCACACCACCTCGCCCTCGAAGTCGCACGTTGGGACGAGAGCCAGCGCGGTCGGCAGCCCGAGGTCGCGGCGGGCCGGGTCGACCGTGACCTCGCCGGCCTCGGTGTGCGCGCGGGCCCCACTGAACCGAACGGCCAGCCACCCGTCGCCTGGCAGTTCGACGGTCCGGCCCGAGCCGCACTGGCGTATCGGCGCGTCGACGTACTCGACGTGGACCGCGGGCCGGACCGACTCGAACTCGAAGGCGACCCGGTCGTAGCCGTCGTGCGTCGCGGCACGGACGTCCGCCAGCACGGCCTGCCCCTCCCCAGAGGCGCCGAGGCCGACGACCTCGACGGTCCACTCGGACGAGTCGGGGGGCGCGGGGGTGGGCTCTTCAGGGACCTCCGTGCCGTCCGCGGCGGACGTGGGGACGGCGACGTCGGCCTCGGGCGGGTCCGGCGCCTCGGCGGGCTCGCCGGCGCAGGCCGCGAGGACGAGCGAGAGCAGCAGCAGCCGGAACGGCGTCGTCGACGAAGTCAGCATCGGGTCGGAGGGGGACGTCTGGCCAATGTCGGGCGCCGCGACGGGCGCGAGGGCGTTTTGCCGTAGAGTGGGGCGAACCCCTCCCCCCCTCCCCCATGCCTGTCCACGACATCGACTACCGCCTCATCGGCGACGACCTCCAGATCGTCGAGATCGAGCTCGACCCCGGCGAGGCCGTCCGCGCCGAGGCCGGGGCCATGCTCTACATGGACGACGCGATCCGGATGGACACGGGCACGGGCGGCGGGTTCATGAAGGGGCTCAAGCGGCGGATTGCCGGCGAGAGCTTCTTTATCACGTCGTTCACCAACGAGGGCCGCGGCAAGGCCCAGGTCTCGTTCAGCGCGCCGTACCCCGGCAAGGTGATCCCGCTCGACCTCGGCGACTACGGCGGCCGGTTCCTGTGCCAGAAAGACGCGTTTCTGTGCGCGGCCTCCGGCATCGAGATCGAGGTCGCGTTCACGAAGAAGATCGGGGCCGGCCTGTTTGGCGGCGAGGGCTTCATCCTCCAGCGTCTCAGCGGCGACGGCCTCGCCTTCGCCCACGCGGGCGGGACCATCGTCGAGCGCGACCTGGCTGGCGGCGAGGTCCTCCGCGTCGACACGGGCTGCCTCGTCGCCTTCTCGGAGTCGGTCGACTACGACATCGAGTTCCAGAAGGGCTTCAAGAACGCGCTCTTCGGCGGCGAGGGCCTCGTGATCGCGCGGATCGAGGGCCCGGGCAAGGTGTTCCTCCAGAGCCTCCCGTTCTCGCGCCTGGCGGACCGGATCGTGGCGGCCAGCCGGATGTACGGGCGGAAGGGCGAGAGCTCGGGCGGGGGCAACGCGCTCGGCGCCATCGGCGGGCTCGCGGCCGGCGGCCTGCTGGGCGGTCTCCTCGGCGAGGACAACTAGCCCTCGCCCCGCCTCGGTGGGCTCACGGGCCGACCGAGGCGGGCGACGCCGCGCTCTCGAAGAGCGCGTCGAAGCGGGGCGCCATGAGCGGCCACGCGAGGTCGGCGGGGACCTCCCGGAGGACCTCCCCCGGCAGCGGCTGGGCCTCGCCTCGGAGGATGGCCCGGAGCGTCTCGAAGAGCGCGTCCTCGGAGTCGTAGAGGACGGGCGCGTGGAGGAGCGGGCGGTGGAGCCGCTCTGGGATCAGCTCCGGGTACGTCAGCCGGTTGGGCAGGAGCGGGTGGCAGCCGCAGTGGATGGCCTCCAGCATCGAGATGCCGAAAAACTCGTGGACCGACGTCGAGGCGACGACGTCGGAGCGCCAGAGGAGCGCGGCGTAGTCCGCGAACGACTCGGCGTAGCCGTAGTGGAGCACGCGCTCGGCGTAGCGCCGGAAGCCGGCCTCGAACGCCGGCGGCTGCTCGGCGAACGTCTTGCCGGCGAGGACGAGGCGGAACCGCTCGCCGACGTCGTCGAGCCGGTTCATCACCCGGAAAAAGGCCTCGGGGTTTTTGTCGTACTCCCAGCGGTGGTTCCAGAGCACGACGGGGGGGCCCGGCTCGCGCTGGCGCCGCGCCTCGGCCTCGGGCCGGGCCGCGTCGAGGCCGGCCAGGTCGAGGCCGAGGTGGAGGACCGAGCTCTTCTCGCGGAGGGCCGGAAGCTCCCCGACGTGGGCGTAGTCGGGGAACCGCCGCAGGAGGTCGGGGAGCGCGCCGAAGAACTCGTCGTGGTGGAACCGGCTGTTGAACACGACCCGGTCCGCGGCGAGCGCCGAGAGGTAGTTGATCCAGGCGTACGTGTAGTCCCGCTCGCGGCCTTCCTGGAGCGGGTACGTCAGCTGGTTCTCGTGGACGTAGAGGACGACCGGGACATCGGCGAGCACGTCGCGCGTCAGCGCGAGGAACGCCGGCACGTTGACCATGTCGGTCGCGAACACGACGTCGGGCCGCCAGCCGCCCGCGAGGACCTCGCGCGTCTTCTCCGCGAGGGTCACGGCGCCCCCCTGCATCCGCCACTTCCAGTACCGCGCGGCCATCTCGACCACGCGGATGTCGTGCGCGCTGTGCGCGGCGAGCCCGGTCAGGAACCGCTTGTGCGAGCCGCCGAACCAGGGCTCCAGGGCGAGGACGTTCATGAGTGAGGGGCGATGGGCGGGGGTCCCTGCCGGGTCACTCGTCGGCCGTCACGCGCTGAGCTCGGCGTCGAGGGCGGCGGCCTCCTCGTCGGTCATCGGGCGGACGATGGCGATCTCGCGGACTTGGAGCGCCTGCCGGAGCCGCGAGTCCTTGACCTCGGGCGCCGTGACGGGCCGTTCTTCCCCCGCGGTCATGTGGATGGTCCGCGAGTCGAGGCGGAGGTCGAGCGTGTCGTCGGACACGTTCTTGATGATCATCCCTCGGCGTTCGGGCATGGAGAGGCGGTTTGGACGGGAAAGGGGCGGCCAAGATATTGCGGCGCGCCCACCTCATTCAGTGTGACCTCGCCCCTGCCTCGCCGCCGGCTCCCCGCCCGCCTCGGCCGGCTCGCGCGCGGGCTCGCCGACGGGCTGGCGGGGCTCGCCTATCCCACCCTCTGCCTCGGCTGCGAGTCGCGCCTGCCCGACCCGGCCGACGCCCTGTGCGCGACCTGTCTCCGCGGCCTCCCCCGCGCCGACGCCGAGGCGGCCACCCGGCTCCTCGCCGGCGCCCCGGCCGTCGACTCCGCCGTCGCGCTGTGGGCCTACGACCCCGGGGGGACCGTCCGCCGCGTCCAGCACGCGCTGAAGTACGGCGGCCGGCCGGCCCTCGGCGTCCCGCTCGGACGCGCGCTCGGG
>Ga0310345_10005666_pt1 | contig 11023 bp, 8 predicted proteins | sample HC15DNA20500_MG_FD_204667 | JGI IMG/M metagenome (GOLD analysis project Ga0310345, IMG submission 204667) | Marine microbial communities from station ALOHA, North Pacific Subtropical Gyre - HC15-DNA-20-500_MG | ecosystem: Environmental > Aquatic > Marine > Oceanic | place: Pacific Ocean: North...
ATCGCGACAGCTTCATCGGCGGCAATGGTGGCGACCACGTGGTCGGCGGCGAAGGCGGCGACGACTACGACACGCTCGACTTGAGCGGCGAGGACATCGACCGGATCGAATACACCTCGGACGACCGCGAGGATGGCATCGTCTACTTCAAGGACGGCACCACGCTGCGCTTCGAGGAGATCGAGAACGTCGTGCCCTGCTTTACCCCAGGCACCGTGATCGCCACGCCGCGCGGCGAGCGGCTGGTCGAGGAGCTGCGCGAGGGCGACCGCGTCATCACCCGCGATAACGGCATCCAGGAGATCCGCTGGGTCGGCCACAAACAGGTCGGACCGGCGCAGTTCCTGACCAGCCCGCATCTCAAGCCGGTGATGATCCGCGCCGGCGCGCTCGGCAACGGCCTGCCCGAGCGCGACATGATGGTCTCGCCCAACCACCGGCTGCTGCTCACCGGTGACCGGGCCCAGCTCTACTTCGAGGACAGCGAGGTTCTGGCCGCGGCCAAGCATCTGGTCGGCTCGCAGGGCATTCACGCCATCGACGTGATGCGCACCAGCTACATCCACTTCATGTTCGATCGCCACGAGGTGGTGCTGTCGAACGGCGCCTGGACCGAGAGCTTCCAGCCCGGCGACCACTCGCTCAAGGGGATCGGCGCCGAGCAGCGGGACGAGATCTTCGAACTGTTCCCCGAGCTTCGCGGTCGCGAGGGTCTTCAGGGCTACCGCTCCGCCCGCAAGTCGCTCAAGCGTCACGAGGCGCGCTTGATGGTGGTCTGAGAACACAAGGGCGCGCAGAACACGCGCCCGCCGAGTTTAACCAGTGCCGGGCGGGGGAGCGTATTCCTCCGCCCTTTTTCGTGCCAGCCATCCGGCCCAGTCCTCGGGCGTGTCGAGGTCGCGCAGCGCCGCCTCTCCGGGCAGGGGTACGAGCCGGGTCCGCGCGGCGTATGGGGCGAGCACGGCACGGCCACCCTGCGCCCCCGACAGGGCCGCGAAGCGCGGCCTGAGCGCGGCGTCGCAGAATACCGGGTGGCCGGGACGGCCCGCCGCCGTCGCGCCGCGCCAGACCAGCGCGCCATCATTGCGCGCCGCGGCAGCGATGACCCGTGCGATCATCGCCGCGTCGAGATCGGGAAGATCGGCGGGCATCAACCCGAAACGCCGTGCCAAAGGCAGCCGCGCCACGCCCGCGCGCAGCGTGCCGCCCATGCCCTCAGCGCCTTCCTCGAGCGGCAGGATCACGGCGTCGAGCCCGGCGATCAGCATAGCGCGCGGATCGTCGGGGCGCAGCGCCACATGGGCATGCGCCCCCGCCGCGATCGCCGCCGCCACCTGACGGCGCAGCAGCGGCACGCCGTCGATTTCCTGCGCGAGCTTGTCGGCGCCGCGCATCCGGCTCGAACGGCCTGCTGCGAGGATCAACAGGGGAAACACGTGCAACTCCCTTTCGATGGCTGGCGTTGAGGCCGTGACGCCGCGCGCATCAAGGCAGAAGCGGTTTGACACGGAAGAATGCATGTTTCCCACCCTGTTGCGCAAGATCCACCGCCTGTCGCGCCGGCTTTGGGTGCGCGTCGCGCTGATCTCCGGCCTTGCCTTCGTGGCGCTCGGCGCGGCCAAGCTGTTCGGCCCGATGATCCCCGACGGGTTGTCGGAGGTGATCGGTGCCGATGCGCTGAACCGGCTGCTCGACATCATTTCCACATCGATGCTCGCGGTCACCACCTTCTCGCTGTCGGTGATGGTGTCGGTGCACCAGTCGGCCTCGTCGAAATGGACGCCGCGGGCGCATCGGATGCTGCTCGCCGACACCACGACACAGACCGTCCTCGCCACCTTCGTCGGCGCCTATATCTATTCCCTCGCCGCGATCATCCTGCTGTCGACGCCCTATTACGGCGAGAAGGAGATTGTGACGCTCTACCTCGCCACGCTGGCGGTGCTAGTGCTGATCGTCTTCGTGATCCTGCGCTGGATCCTGCATCTGCAGGCGCTCGGCAGCCTCGTCGACACCACCGCGCGGATCGAGCGCGAGGCGCTGCGCAGCTTCAAGGTGCGGATGGAGCGACCCTGCCTCGGGGGGCATGTGCTCGAGCCCGGCGGGATTCCGGCCCATGCCCGGCCTCTGCTCGCCGAGCGCACCGCCTATGTGCAGGCGATCTACGAGGAAAGCCTGCAGGCCGCGGCCGAGGAACATGACGGGCGGGTCTACCTCGACGCGCCGATCGGTCGCTTCGTGCATCGGGGCGAACCCTTGGCACATCTGGTAGGCGGCGGCGAGGCGCTGGAACAGGCGGCCCGCGCGAACATCCATCTGGGCGAGCTGCGCACCTCCGAGCAGGACCCGCGCTTTTCGCTGATCATGTTGTCCGAGATCGGCTCCAAGGCCCTGAGCCCGGGCATTAACGACCCCGGAACCGCGATCGACGTGATCGGCCGGATCGGCCGGGTGATCGGCTCCTATCGCGACGAGATCGGCCACGGGGTACACGAGGCCCTGCACGACCGGCTCTGGGTCGTGCCGCTCGACGCGGCGGATCTGATGCAGGACGGCTTCGGCTCGATCGCCCGCGACGGGGCGGGGCAGGTCGAGGTGCTGATCTCGATGCTCAAGACACTGGCCGCGCTGGAGCGCCACCCCGACCCGACCATCGCCGATGCGGCGCGCCGCATGAGCGCCGAGGCGCTGGCACGCGGCCGCGCGGCGATCGGTTTCGCGCCCGATCTCGAACGGCTCGAGGCCGCGACGCCCGAGGCGCTGCGGCGGCGCTGAGATCAGGGGATGATGCGGCTGTACTTGGTCCCCTCGAGCGTCGCGCCGACCCGCAACCCGGTCTGCGCGAAGACCACCGCGATCACCGGCGAAAGCGACGTGATGGTCTCGGCGCGCAGCATCTCACCGCGGTCGTTGATCGCGTATTCCACATCGGCGCCCGCAGCCCAGCCCGGCGCGCGCCGGAAATCGCCCAGCGCCTGCTCGGTCATGAAGAAAAGCACGTGGCTGAATTGCTGCGCACCGATCTGCAGGCCTGCGCTGGCGGAAGTCGCGGAGTAGTAATCGACCACGCTCTGCCCGACGAGAAGCGCACCGCGCCCATAGGCGCCGCCGAGACCGAGACCGACCTCGGTCACCAGCGGCATCACCAGCATCCCCTTGGACTGGGCCGCGAGCTCGCGGGTGCCCGGATAGCGGTCATACATGTGATCGAGCGTGCTCTGCACCCTTGCGTCGATGCGCGATCCGCCGTCGCTGCCCACACCGTTGCCGCAGGCGGCCAAAAGGCCGGTGGCGCCGAGGCCGAGCATCAGCCCGCGCCGTGTCGTCTTGTCCATGTCGCTGCCCCTCATGCGATATCGCGCCGCCCTTGTGTCCGGGCGGTCGGGCGAACCATAGGCCAGCCTGCCCGCGCTGTCATCCGCCGATGGCCCGGCAAGGTTCAGCCGGCCATGATCCGCGCGGCACGCGGCGCGAAATAGGTAAGCACCCCGTCGCAACCGGCGCGGCGGAACGCCAGCAGGCTTTCCATCATCACCCGGTCGCCGTCGAGCCAGCCGTTGCGCGCCGCGCCCTCGATCATCGCGTATTCGCCCGAGACCTGATAGGCGAAGGTCGGCACCTCGTAGGCGTCCTTCACGCGGCGGCAGATGTCGAGATAGCTCATGCCCGGCTTGACCATCACCATGTCCGCCCCCTCGGTGAGGTCGCGCCCTACCATGCGCAGCGCCTCCTCGGCGTTGGCAGGGTCGATCTGGTAGGTCTTCTTGTCGCCCTTGAGCGCGCCGGAAGCGCCGACGGCGTCGCGGAACGGGCCGTAGAAGGCCGAGGCGAACTTGGCGGCATAGCTAAGGATCGCCACCTGGCCGTGGCCCTCGGCCTCCAGCGCCGCGCGGATCGCACCGATGCGCCCGTCCATCATGTCAGAGGGGCCGAGGATGTCGGCCCCGGCCCGCGCTTGGGCCAGCGCCATCTTGACCAGCGCCTCGACGGTCGGATCGTTGACGATCTCGCCGTCCACGACGAAGCCGTCATGGCCGTTAGCGTTGTAGGGATCGAGCGCGATGTCGGTCATCAGCGCCATCTCGGGCACCGCGTCCTTGATCGCGCGGATCGCGGTGTTGGTGAGGTTGTCGTCCGACCACGCCTCGGCGCAGTCCTCGGTACGGCTTTCGCGGCCGGTATAGGGGAACAGACACATCGCCGGGATGCCCAAGCCATGCGCCTCGCGCGCGGCCCCCACGGCACGGTCGACGGTCAGCCGCGACACGCCGGGCATCGATGCGATGGCGCTCTCCTCGTCGCGACCCGCCTGCAGGAAAATCGGCCAGATCAGGTTGTCGGGCGTCATCGCCGTTTCGCGCACCATCGCGCGCAGCGCCGGAGTCCGACGCAACCGGCGCGGACGCGAGAGCGGGTAGGGGGCGGAGAAGGGCTGCATGGGGCGTCTCCCGGGCGGGGTTTTCATATCACAATCAGGGGGTGGCACGGTTTGCCGTGACCCACAAGGCTGGGCAAGTTCCGGACCCGCGTCTAGGCTCGGGCCGATTGCAAGACCGGATGTTGCCGAACGTGGACCTGACCCAGACGCTCTTCGAAGTGATCGACATGCGATCCTTCTCAAATCTCTGGTTCTGGATCATGCTGGCGCTCATCTGGTCCGCGGCGAGCCACCGCGTACTCGGCGTGCCTTTCGACATGGTGGTACGGGCCCGCCGCTTCGGCGGTCAGTCCGAGCGCGATCTGATCGACATGGTGCGGATCAACATCAACCGGATGCTGCATCTGGGCCATGTCGCGGGCAGCTGGCTGATCGGCGTCGCGACCTTCGGCCTGTCCTCTCTGTCGCTGCTGGCTTTCTGGTACGATATCGAGTTCGCCCAGGCGGTGGTGCTGATCCTGCTGCCGCTCAGCATCGTGGCGGCGATGAGCTTTGCTACCGCGCGGCGCATCGCCGTCGAGCGCCCGGAGGTGGAGGCGCTCTGCCGCCACCTCGCGCGGCACCGGTTCTGGGTGCAGCTCCTGGGCATGGTGTCGATCTTCGTCACCGCCATGTACGGCATGTATCAGAACCTTTCGGTCGCCCCGGGGTTCTGATCCTTCGGGACGCTTGACAGTGCCCGCCCGAAAGGTAGGTGAGCGCAATGGCAAAGACGAACGGCAGCAGGATCACGGTCTCGGGCGCGCCCGAAGGCTACGACGCGACACTGGTCCTCAAGGAGGCCGAGAAGGCCGGTGGCCCGGTGATCCATGTCGCGCGCGACGACAAGCGCATGGCGGCGATGCGCGCCGCGCTCGAATTCTACGCCCCCGACATGCCGGTGATCACCTTCCCGGCCTGGGATTGCCTGCCCTATGACCGGGTCTCGCCCGCGGCCGAGATCTCGGCCGCGCGCATGGCGGTACTGGCGGGGCTTCTGCATGGCGGGCCGAAGCGCTTCGTGCTGCTCACCACGCTCAACGCCGCGACCCAGCGGGTGCCGGCACGCGCCACGCTGAAGGATGCGGCCTTTACCGCCCATGTCGGCGACAGGATCGACGAAGCGGCGCTGCGCGCCTTTCTCGTGCGCATGGGCTTCACCCAGAGCCCGACCGTCACCGAACCGGGCGATTACGCGATCCGTGGCGGCATCATCGACATTTACGCCCCCGGTCAGGGCGGCCCGGTGCGGCTCGACATGTTCGGCGACGTGCTCGATGGCGCGCGCCGCTTCGACCCGGCCACTCAGCGCACCACCGAAAAGCTCGACCGGGTCGAACTGGCCCCGGTCTCGGAGGTGATCCTCGACGAGGACGCGATCACCCGGTTCCGGCAATCCTACCGCATCGAATTCGGCGCGGCCGGCACCGACGACCCGCTCTACGAGGCGGTCTCGGCCGGGCGCAAGCAGGCCGGGATGGAGCATTGGCTCGGCTTCTTCCAGGACGATCTGGAAACGCTGTTCGATTACCTCCCCGGCGCGCCGGTGACGCTGGATGACCAGATCGCGCCGCAGCGTGATGCGCGCTGGACGCTGGTCTCCGATGCCTACGAGACCCGCCGTCACGCGCTGGCGCAGAAGGGACGGATGGATTCGGTCTACAAGCCGAGCCCGCCGCAGCTTCTCTATCTTGACGACGACGCCTGGATCAAAGCCACTGAGGGCCGCCGGGTGTTGCGCTTTGCGCCGTTGCCGCAGGCCACGGGGCCCGGCGTGATCGACGCGGGCGGACGCATCGGCCGCAACTTCTCGCCGGAACGGCAGCAGGAGAGCATCAGCCTCTTCGCCGCGCTGGCCACCCATGTGAAGGATCGCATGAAGGCCGGCCCGGTGGTCATCGCCTCCTATTCCGAGGGCGCACGCGAGCGCCTGTCGGGGTTGATCGAGGATGAGGGGCTGGTCGAGACGATCCATGTGCGCGACTGGAGCGGCGTCGGCAAGCGTGGCCTGCATCTCGCGGTCTGGCCGCTGGAGCACGGTTTCCAGACCGAGGACGTCACGGTCATCTCCGAGCAGGACGTGCTGGGCGAACGGCTGATCCGCCGCGCCCGCAAGAAACGCCGGGCCGACAACTTCCTTACCGAGGCGCAGTCGCTGAGCGCCGGCGATCTCGTCGTGCATGTCGATCACGGCGTCGGGCGCTATCACGGGCTTGAGGTGGTGACGGCGGCCGGCGCCGCGCATGAATGTTTGCTGATCGAATACGCCGAGAACGCGAAGCTCTATCTGCCGGTCGAGAACGTCGAGCTTCTGAGCCGCTACGGCCATGAAGAGGGGCTGCTCGACAAGCTGGGCGGCGGCGCGTGGCAGGCCAAGAAAGCCAAGCTGAAGGAGCGTATCCGTCAGGCCGCCGACCGGCTGATCCGCATCGCCGCCGAGCGCGCGCTTCGCACCGCGCCACGGCTCGAGCCGCAGGACAGCATCTGGGAGCAGTTCCTCGCGCGCTTCCCCTATGACGAGACCGAGGACCAGCTTCAGGCGATCGAGGACGTGCTCAACGACCTCGAATCCGGGCATCCGATGGACCGGCTGATCTGCGGCGATGTCGGTTTTGGAAAGACCGAAGTGGCGATCCGCGCCGCCTTCGTCGCCGCGATGTCTGGCGTGCAGGTGGCCGTCATCGCCCCGACCACGCTGCTGGCGCGACAGCACTACAAGAACTTTGCCGAGCGTTTCCGGGGCTTTCCGATCAACGTGCGACCGCTGTCGCGCTTCGTCTCCGCCAAGGAGGCCTCCGATACCCGCGCGGGCCTGACCGATGGCAAGGTCGATATCGTCATCGGCACCCATGCGCTCCTGTCGAAAAGCGTGAAGTTCCGCGATCTGGGCCTGCTGATCATCGACGAGGAGCAGCATTTCGGCGTGAATCACAAGGAACGGCTGAAATCGCTGCGCACCGATGTGCATGTGCTGACGCTCACCGCGACGCCGATTCCGCGCACGCTGCAGATGTCGCTCACCGGGGTGCGCGACCTGTCGATCATCGGCACGCCCCCCGTCGACCGTCTCGCGATCCGCACCTATGTCAGCGAGTTCGACACCGTCACCGTGCGCGAGGCGCTCCTGCGCGAGCGTTTCCGGGGCGGGCAGAGCTTCTTCGTGGTGCCGCGCGTCAGCGACCTGCCGGAGATCGAGGAGCTCCTCAAGACCGAGGTGCCCGAGGTCTCCTATGTCGTGGCGCATGGCCAGATGGCGGCGGGCGAACTCGATGACCGGATGAACGCCTTCTATGACGGCCGCTACGACGTGCTGCTGGCGACCACCATCGTCGAGAGCGGTCTCGATATCCCGACCGCCAACACGATGATCGTGCACCGCGCCGACATGTTCGGCTTGGCGCAGCTTTACCAGATCCGCGGGCGCGTCGGCCGCTCCAAGACCCGCGCCTATGCCTATCTCACCACCAAGCCACGTGCGCCACTGACGCCCGGCGCCGAAAAACGGCTGCGGGTGCTGGGCAGCATCGACAGCCTCGGCGCCGGTTTCACGCTGGCGAGCCAGGATCTCGACATCCGGGGCGCGGGCAACTTGCTTGGCGAGGAGCAGTCGGGGCAAATGCGGGAGGTCGGTTTCGAGCTGTACCAGCAGATGCTCGAGGAGCAGATCGCCAAGATCCGCTCCGGCGAGGCCGAAGGACTGGCCGAGGAAGAGGGCCAGTGGGCGCCGCAGATCAATCTCGGCGTGCCGGTGCTGATCCCCGAGGAATACGTCCCCGATCTCGACGTGCGGCTCGGCCTCTACCGGCGCCTGTCGGAGTTGACCACCAAGGTCGAACTCGAGGGCTTCGCCGCCGAGCTGATCGACCGCTTTGGGCCGCTGCCCAAGGAGGTCAACACGCTGTTGCTGGTGGTACGGATCAAGGCGATGTGCCTGAAGGCCGGGATCAGCCAGCTTGATGGCGGGCCCAAGGGCGCGACCATCCGTTTCCACAATGACAAGTTCGTCTCGCCCGAGGGGCTGGTCGAGTTCATCCAGGACCAGAAGGGCCAGGCCAAGGTGAAAGACAACAAGATCGTCGTCATGCGCGACTGGACCAAGGAGGCGGACAAGATCCGCGGCGCCTTCGGCATCGCTCGCGACCTCGCCGAGAAGGTCAAGGCGAAGAAGAAGGCGAAGGCCGCTGTCTGATGGCCGAAGTGACTTTAGATACGACTTCCAAGCGGATGATAAGCTTGGTGATTCCGGCCTTTAACGAAGCGGGAAACATCGAGGTTCTGGTGCAGGAGGCGCTCGATCTTCTGCCCGATGACCTGCTGGGCGAGGTGATCGTCGTGGACGATTGCTCCACCGATGACGGTGTGGCGCGTCTGCGGGCGCTGAGCGCGCGCGAGCCGCGACTTCGGGTGCTGCGCCACGCGGTCAATGCCGGGCAGAGCGCTAGCGTGCGTAGCGGCGTCGCCGCCGCGCGCTATCCGTTGATTGCGACGCTGGACGGCGACGGGCAGAACCCGCCGGGTGACATTCCGGCGCTGGTCGCGGCCTATGATCCGGCCGGGCCGCAACTGGTGGGCGGTGTCCGCGCCAAGCGGCGCGATACCTGGTCCAAGCGCACCGCATCGCGGCTGGCCAACGCGCTGCGCCGCCGTATCCTGCATGACGACTGCCCGGATACGGGCTGTGGGCTCAAGGTGTTCGAACGCGACCGGCATCTTGCCTTGCCGTTCTTCCATGGCCAGCATCGCTATCTCCCGGCGCTGTTTCGCGCCTATGGCGCCGCCACCGCCTATGTGCCGATCGGCGACCGGCCCCGGCAGCACGGTACATCGAAATACACCAACTGGCGGCGTGGCCTTCAGGGCGTGCCCGACCTGATGGGCGTGCGTTGGCTGGTGATGCGGGCGCGTCCCGTGGGCGCGCAGGAGGTATCGTGACCATGCTCTCCAACTGGTTCGCCCAGAACGGCTGGGCCGAGATCGTCTGGCTCACCATCGGCTTCATGGCGCAGGCGATGTTTTCGGCCCGCTTCCTCGTGCAGTGGATCGCAAGCGAGCGCGTGCGCAAGTCGATCGTGCCGGAAGCCTTCTGGTACTTCTCGGCGGCGGGCGGCGCGATGCTGCTGGCCTATGCGATCTATCGGCAGGATCCGGTCTTCATCCTCGGCCAAGCCTTCGGCCTCGTGGTCTATGCGCGCAACATCTACTTCATATGGACCGAGCGTCGCGCCGGCGAGCCGGGACATGAAGGCTGATCGCCACTGGATCGCGGCGATCCTGCTCTGGGCTGCCGCGCAGGTCGCATGGCGATTTGCACAAGGACCTTCGCTCGAACTCGACGAGGCCGAAGCCTTCTATCACGCGCGCCATCTGGCACTTGGCTATAACGCGCAGCCGCCACTCTATTTCTGGCTGCAATGGGCGGTCTTCCAAGTGGCGGGCGAAGGCATCCTCGCGCTTGCCCTCCTGAAGAACGCGCTTCTGGCCATGGGCGGGCTAGCCCTTTACGCCATGCTACGGCGGCTTCGCCCGCCCTTCGAGGCCGGGCTCGCGGTGATGGCGCTTGGCCTGCTGCCGCAAGTGCTGTGGGAGGCGCAGCGCGCGCTGACCCATTCGGTGCTGGCGATCTCGCTGTCGCTCGTGATCCTCGCGCTGGCCGACCGGGTGCTGCGCGATCCGGGTCGGGCGGGTCTAGGTGTCTGGCTGGCCTTCGGCATCGCCGCCGGGCTTGGCGTGATCTCCAAGTGGAACGTGGCCCTGCTGCCGGCGGCCATCGCGGTGGCGGCGCTGATACGGGCCGAATGGCGGGCGCGGATCTCGCCCACTGGCGCGCTCCTTGCGATAGCGGCGGCGTCCGCTGCGGTGGCAGCGCCGCTATGGTGGGTCGCAGGCAACCTCGCCACGGCCAGCGGTTCGCTACACAAGCTCGGGATCGAGGCGACGGCGCCGCTGCTGCGCGCGTTCGAGGGTCTGGGCAGTCTCGCGGCGGCGTGGCTGGCCTTTTGCGGCCTCGTGATCCTCGTGGTGGTCGGCATCGCGATCGCCACGCGCGCGCGACCGCGTTGGCGACCGGACGAACAGGCACGGCTGATGATCGCGGTGATGCTGACCGGCGCGGCGCTGCTCGCGGTCGGGCTGGTCGCGGGCGGGGCCACGGAGGTCAAGGATCGCTGGCTGTTGCCGGTGGCTCTCTTCGCGGGGCCCTTGGTGGCGCTTTGGGCGATCGACCGGCTCGGCCCATCAGGCCAGCGGCGGCTTGGCGTCGGGCTGGCCGGGCTATGGACGCTAGCATTCGCCTTGCTGCCGATCTCCGGCTGGGTCGATCCGGGCTATCGGGGCGCCGATTTCCCCGGCTGGGCCGCGGAGATCGAGGCGGCGCATCCTGATCTGCCGATCGTTACCGACAGCATGTGGGCCGCCGGCAATCTGTCGATGATGCTGCCCGGTCGCGATGTTCGGCTCGCCGCCGATGCGGATGAGCGCGACGGCTCGCGCCTGTTGATCTCGGAAGCGGACGAGGCGACGGCTTTATCGCAGCGACTGGGGCGCGATGCGACGCCGCAGGGGCGTCGCGAGATCGCGCATGGTGACGAGATCGCGATCTTCCGCCTC
>Ga0310345_10005667_pt1 | contig 11022 bp, 8 predicted proteins | sample HC15DNA20500_MG_FD_204667 | JGI IMG/M metagenome (GOLD analysis project Ga0310345, IMG submission 204667) | Marine microbial communities from station ALOHA, North Pacific Subtropical Gyre - HC15-DNA-20-500_MG | ecosystem: Environmental > Aquatic > Marine > Oceanic | place: Pacific Ocean: North...
TGCTCATTAGGTTTTCCCAAAAATCTTGTCAGAGAAGGGCGCAGGGCCATGTAGGTACCATTCGTGTGACAGGTGACACATTTCTTGCTGCCAATCCAAGCTTCGGTTCCTTGTTCAATGTATTGACTAGCTAATTTTACCGAAACAGTCTGTCGCCTTGGTTCATTAGATCGTGCCCCAGGAATTTTAATGCCTTCAAATTTATATTGAAATTTAGATCCGTCATTTTCTACATTATTTTCAGCAGAAAAATAAAAGCCAATAGCCAACACCAAACTAAAACTACCAACCACAAGATACTTAAGGAATAGCATCATTAATTACACCTCAGAAGATTATTATTTAAATATTTTTCTAACCAATCTTTTAAGATTTATCTAGAAAGTTCTTAATACTCGGAACGGTGACCCAAGCTTCATTATCAATAGATTCTTCCGCAGAGCAGCTTAATATCTGTAACCTAATCATATCTTTCACTGACACGCCAGTATAAACCTGTCCCTTTACTCCATTTAAAAAGTCGCTAAGACACTCACGTAGGCCTGGCCAACCAGCAAAGGGTCGTTGGGCAGGAATCACTTGGTCAATCTTCCAAGCTGGCTTATCTCTGTTTCGAAGTCTAATTTCTCCAGTAAAAAGATCTCCATGCAAGTTTCCATCACACCCATTAACTTCAACCCAAGTTTCAGGGGCATGAAATCTTGAGATATTAGCATCAAATGTGCCCCACACTTTACCATAGTCTAATTGAGTAATGGCAGAAGCCTGCATTCTATTATTCAACAATCGTCCATTTTGAACAATCACTCTCCGTGGATTTTTTCCTAAAATAGTATTTAAAACATCAACATACCAAGGAATTAATGAATATGGCAAACTTGTGTCTCGACCTGATTGAGGATCCCAATTGCCATTCATTTTAATCAAAGTTGACTGGACTTCACCAATGATACCTTTTGCCAATAGTTCCTTAATCCTTGCAACCACTGGGATATACCTTAGTTCTAAATCAGCATGAGCTAACTGTTGTGTTTTTAATAGATTGTTGATCAGTAGTCTCATTCGATGAGGTAGATCTGATAAGGGAGGTTCGTAGAAAAAAGGAATCCCAGAGTCAATCACAGCTTCAATAGCTTCCCCGTGAACCATATCTGGCAGGCTAATTAATATAGCATCGCACTTGGTCCTTGCCACGAGGGTTTGAAAGTTCGGGAAAACATCAATGCCAGAGCCTAAATCAATTTTGATACGAGACCTAGTTGATTGGCTAAGGGCTGCAGCAGCAGCAATTTCATTCTCTTTGTCTTCCCTTAAAACTGGCAGATATGCCTGTCGCGCCCAGTTACCGTAGCCTATTAGTCCAATACGAATCATTTTCATTGAAAATTTATGTTTAAGTACTGCAATTATTTACAGAAAATATTCTCTAAAGTCAGCGGATTTTATCCGATTTTTATCATCTATGAAAATTAAAACAGTATTTGTAAATCCTTGTGTTTCTCTATTTGTTATTCTATCTATCTGATAGTCTTTATACCCGAAATTAAAGTAACAAAAGATTAAACTACAATCATGCCGCCAATTTCATTAATACTTACATTTTTATCTTCAGTCATTCACGTAGGATGGAATGTTCTTGCAAAAAAGAACCAACCCAGTGCACCACTGTTTTTAGCTGGAGCCCTAGTGGGAAGCCTCTGTCCTCTTCCAATTCTAATTTACCATCTCCAAAAAGTACCTATGATTCTGGCAGATTTATGGATTTTTCTTTTAATTAGTGGATTTGCAACGATTTTTTACTACCGCAGCCTGGCAACTGCTTACAATGCTAGCAATCTTTCAATGGCTTATCCCCTTTTACGCTCATCTCCTATCTTTATCGTAGGTATTATGTTCTTGTTAGGAAAAGGTCATGAGATAAGTTGGCAGTGTTTAGTAGGAATTATGCTAGTAATAATAGGTTGTTTTTTTCTCCCTATGAGTAACTTTAGGGATTTTAGGAAAAGCAACTATATCAGCCGTACCTTTTTAGCGGCCTTAGTTGCTGCAACGGCTACAGCCATATACTCCATTTCTGATGATCATTCGCTACGCCTGTTAAATTCTGGAAAATATGGATCCCTTTCTAACGGTGAAGCCTCCCTGATCTACTCCTCTTTATGGGGGATTTCCTCCTGTCTCTGGCAAGGTATAGGTATAATTATTAGAAAGGCAGAACGGAGGGTTTTTCTTGAAATCGTCCAAACCAAGAAAAAAACTAGTATTTTCCTCGGTTTGGGGATTAACTTAGGTTACCTCCTGACTCTTACTGCCATGACCTACAGTCAAAATGTCGCCTATGTGATCGCCTTTCGTCAGGTTAATCTTCCTCTTGGAGCATTAATAGGAGTTTTAGTACTTAAAGACTCCTTTCCTTTTCCAAAAGCAACTGGTCTGCTCATTCTTTTTATAGGTTTGACATTAGTAGCTACTGGGTGAGCGTTTACAGATAATACGTCCTATTTTTTGGAAAATAAGGTGACATCAATCGCGAAGACTTGTATATTTTCGTTTACCATTTAGATTGACAATTCAAATAACTCATTCTAATCAAATTAAGTTCCTTCAGGAGTCTGAATGAAAAAAGGGTGTGTGATTTCAAACAGCTATAGAAAGATAGCAACAATCTGTCTAGGAATCTGTAAAAAATTAACTCTCTTATTTTTGATATTTACCCCAATATGTTCCGCCGTTGATTTCAATGATCAAGTTTTACCACTACTTCAAAATAGATGCTTTCCTTGTCACGACACACAGACCAGAACAAGTGGTTTTTCAGTGGAAAATATAGAAACAGTCCTTGCCGGAGGAGCCCAGCATGGCAGGTCGGTTAATCCTGGAAAACCAAAAGAGAGTCCCTTATTAAAACTCTTACGTGGGGAGATTAAGCCCCAAATGCCAATGGGAAAGTCATTAACAGCAGACGAACTTAAACTGGTTGAAACGTGGATTCTCTCACTCTCACCTGAAACGAAACAACTTAAAAATCAAGGCAAATATTGGGCATATGTCAAACCTGACTCCCACCAACCACCAGCTGTAAAGGACACTGCCTGGACCTACAATGAAATCGATAATTTTATCTTACGAGAATTAGAAAAAAAAGCGTTGTCTCCTGCACCTCAGGCTCATCGAAGGACTCTAATTCGTCGGGTATTCTTTGATCTACTAGGTATTCCTCCAGATCCAGAAGAAGTCAATTTTTTTGTTAATAATTCCTCTTTGTCAGCCTACGAAGAGTTGGTAGACCAACTACTGTCAGATCCTCGGTATGGAGAACATTGGGGACGGTATTGGTTAGATCTCGCACGGTATGCCGACACCAATGGATATGAAGGGGATCCAGAATACTTTCACACGTGGCGTTATCGAGATTATGTAATTGATGCTTTCAACGATGACAAACCTTATGATTTATTCATAAAAGAGCAGCTTGCGGGGGATGAATTTTTTGAAATGATGAATGCTGGATCATTACCACCGCCAGAACCGGAAAAAGTAGTTGCTCTGTCTCTCCTCAGATTAGCCCCTTTTACAGAACCTCGTGGTGAAGAAGATCGACATATCCTATTAAGTGAAATGACTTCAACAGTAGGTTCTGTTTTTCTTGGCCTAACCGTAGGCTGCGCCCAATGCCATGATCACAAATATGATCTTTTCCCTATCCGGGATTTTTATCGACTGAAAGCTTTTTTTGCAACAGTACAAATTGATCCCCCACGTGCTGGTGATATTCAGCAATTGGGAGGACCCCAACCAGCCTCATTTTTCAAACCAACTCAAAAACGTCGTCTCGATCGCGAGAGACTTGAATTCGAAGAACGATTAAAAGTAACTCAAACAGCATTTGAAAAATTCTGTGAACCGTTGCTAAAGAAACTAAAAACTAGTGATCCAAATGTAAACAAACTAAAACGCTTAACCATTAAGGACTTAAGAAAAGCAATTAAGGTTGATCAAAACTATGAGAAATTTACATTTAAGGAACACGAACAATTTTGGAATTATTTTCATCGGGTCCTCAAAATAAAAAATAACATTGAAAGACGCAAACCTCTTGCATTTTCTTTGAGAAATGCTGATGGCCCTCCATATGGACCCAATGTTACTACCACCTATGTTCTAGAACGTGGGCACTGGAACCGTCGTGGAAATTCTGTAGAACCAGGATTTCCAAGTGCTATTACGGGTCATTCTAAACCCGCCAATATTGAATTAGACCCTTTCCGTCGTTATCCAACTAGGGGTAGGCGACTAGCTTTAGCACGATGGATTGCTAACCCTGATAATCCTCTTACCGCTCGAGTAATAGTTAATCGTCTCTGGCAACAGCATTTTAGTCGAGGCATTGTTCAAACACCCAGTGACTTTGGTAGAAATGGATCTCCGCCATCACACCCTGAACTCTTAGATTGGCTGGCTAACCAATTGATAGCAAAAAATTGGAGTCTCAAAACCATCCATCGACTTATACTAACTTCCAGTACCTACAAACAGTCTTCTTCACACAAGAATTCTCAAGCAAGCAATCTGGATCCTCAAAACAAACTTTTGTGGCGTTTCCACCGAATCCGTTTAAAAGGGGAATCAATACGAGACTCTATTCTAAAGGTAAGTCAAAGACTCAGTAGTGATAGAGGGGGTCCTCCTGTTTTTCCTCCCCTTCCTAAAGGCCTAGACGAACAACAAAAAGTACAAGGTACTAATACGTGGGAGACAACTCTTGGAACAGAAGGACGAAAAAGAAGTATTTATACATTTCAGAGGCGGTCTCTAAACATGCCCTTACTGGAAACTTTTGATGCTCCAGTTTTAAATTCCTCATGTTCGCGGCGAGAAACCTCTGTTTCTGCTCTGCAGGCTCTTACAATGTATGATGGGGAATTTGTTAATACAGAGGCCCAATACTTTGCAAATAGAGTGCGTAGGGAAAGTAGTTCTGATCTGCAATCTCAAATTAAACGGGCTTTTCAGATTGCCTTGGGTCGTAATCCCCAAAACATTGAGATAGAAAAATCGCTCGACCTGTTTCATAGCAATGGGACTGCAGACAGCTTAGTAAGTCTTTGTCGTGTACTATTTAATAGTAATGAGTTTATTTATATTGATTAGCTTGGTTAAAAAAGTTCTTCAACAAATAATAGATCATTGAGTGCTATAACAATTCAAGAAATTATAAAAAGACATGGCAAACTTCCAAAAAAATCCATTCAATTTTTAGGGTCCTTGATACAATAGATATTAGGGTTTAAACACCATGAAAAAAAAATCTCCTTTTGATATCTCTAACCTACCATTAATGAGCATGTCGCGCCGAGATTTTCTCTGCCGCTCTTACAATGGCATAGGAGCATTGGCACTAGCTGGAGTCTTGGCTGAAGAGTTGTCCGGTGAAAAAAATCCAGGTCCATCAAAGCTTCCATTACCCCATTTAAAAAGAAAAGCTAAACACTGTATTTTCATGTTTATGGCTGGAGGGGTTAGTCACGTAGACAGCTTTGATTATAAACCCTCCCTACAAGACTATGCAGGCCAGCCATTGCCACGAATGAGCGGTCTCTCTGGAGAAATTGAAGGCTATCTCAGTAAACCCCATCGTGTTATTCCCAGTGCTTTTCCTTTCAAGCACTACGGTCAGTCAGGTCGAGCAATTTCTACGCTTTTTCCTAGTATTGGAAAATGTGTCGATGACCTCGCTTTTATTTATGGAATTGAAGTTGAAAATAATAATCATGGTCCTGCAACGATGCATGTCACCACAGGTTCCCAGTTTCAAGGCAGTGCTTCAGTTGGTTCCTGGATTACTTATGGACTTGGCAGTCCTAACAAGAATCTTCCTAGCTATATGGTTATTCAAGATCCAAGAGGGGCTCCGGTAAATGGTGCTGCAACCTGGGGAAGTGGTTACCTGCCCGCTGCCTACCAAGGAACCGTTCTACGATCAAAAGGAACCCCTATTTTGCATTTAGAGCTCCCCAAAGGCGTTGATCGTGCTCTTCAGCGAAAAGAATTTGATCTCCTGAACTTTCTTAATTCTCAACATATGCATGAGAAACCAGACATCTCTGAGCTAGAAGCAAGAATTAGTGCCTACGAACTGGCTTACCGAATGCAGGCAACAGCACCAGAGGCCCTTGATTTATCTAAAGAGTCTGTAGAGACCAAGCGTCTTTATGGACTGGACAATCCAGTTACTGAGGGATTTGGTCGTCAATGTTTGTTGGCGAGACGATTAGTAGAAAGAGGAGTGCGTCATACCCTGCTTGTTCATGGTGCAGAAATTAATAAACATAGTTGGGATGATCATAGCAATGTAAAAGGACGGATGCAAAACCATGCTGCAGAAGTAGACTTGCCTGTGGCAGGTTTACTTAATGATCTGAAACAGCGTGGCTTATTAGAAGAAACCCTAGTAGTCTGGGCTTCAGAAATGGGTCGAACTCCATTTGTTAATGATTTAAAGTCCAAAACCCCTGGCCGTGATCACAATCAATATGCTTTAGTTATGTGGCTAGCAGGTGGAGACGTTAAAGGAGGGGCTACAGTAGGTGCAACAGACGAATTCGGTCTCAAAGCTTTAGAGGAACAAATTCCTCTAAGAGATGTACATGCAACAATTTTAAACCTGCTGGGACTTGATGATACTCGACTCACATACCTTCATGCCGGACGTTTTCGCCGGTTAACTGATATTGGAGGCCGTGTACTTTCAGAGATCATAGCCTAAAATACTACCTTTTCTAGCAACCAATTAAAATTAATCAAAATACCACCCATGAAGTATGTCCTCATTAAGGCCGTTCATTTATCCATTCAGGTCCATATTTTCAGCTGAGTAATCTTGATCCCAACTATATTATTTTTTACCTAGATATCATAAGTCCATAACTGCCTCAACTTCGTTATCTAATTTTGGAGGCTTCGATAAAAGAGAAATTCCAAAGAAAATCGTAAGAGATACGAGGAGAGCAATAGCACCTGCATCAATCCTATAGGGAATCTCGATTTCAAAAAGTTTAGTTCCTATGTTTACAGCTAGGCTTGAAATTATTGCTGCATTAGCAGCAAAAGCTGTAGCCCGCTTCCAATTAAAACCAATAGTCACAACTGGAACTAATGCTGCAGCAAAAGTGCCCCAACCAAACACTCCCATAATAGCCACTAAATCACCCGAATAAATTGCAAAAAGGGATGCAATCAAAGCAATAATCACTGTAGTGGTTCGAGCCCAAAACAACTCATTTTTTAATGATTTTCCACGCAACGACTGGGGAATGTCATGGATAATAGCAGCTGAACCAATATTCAAAAACCCGTCAGCTGTTGACATAATTGCAGCGAACAATGCTGCAAAAACTAATCCAGCTAAAAGAGGGTGGGTATAGGCTTGAAGAAATTGGGGGGCAGCAGCATCAACCGTTGACAATTCAGAATGTCTACCTGAAATAACCAGTGCCCGCATGGCTAGACCGATGCTAAGCCAGAGAAGAGCAGTTAAAGAATATCCTATGACGGAGATAGGTAGGGTATGTCGGATATCTTGAATGCGCTTACTCATCATCAATTTAGTGATTACATGCGGCTGACCTGAACTGCCCACAGTAAAAAGAAAGTACCAAGAAAGACATCCTAATATTCCTACTGTTCCCCAAGGGCTAATGGCTTCAGGATCATCCGTCCTAATTGTCTGGGTTATTCCCATAAAGCCATCAGGATAAGTAGTGGTCACAGCTAAAAAAACTAAAAGAGCTGCAATCACCATAATGAAACCTTGTACAACATCCGTATAAACAGAAGCGATAATACCTCCGGTCACACAGTAAAAAACTAATACAGCAAAGGAAATTGCAACACAAGTTTCTATGTTCAGTTGTCCAATGGAGGTATTACCAACAATGTCCTGAAGTACAGTAGCCATTGCTAGAATTTGAGTTCCCAAATAACCCATCACTCCTAAAAGAATGGCTACGGAAGCTAAGAACCGGGTTGCCTGGCTGTTATAGCGAGAGGCGATAACGTCTGGCAAAGAAACTGAATTCTTTAGCTCAGCTAAAAGTCGGATTCGTTTACCTAGTAGATAGAAAGAAATACAGGTACCCATAGGAGCACCAATGACCATCCACATGGAACTCATTCCCATGTGATAAACAAGGCCAGGTCCACCCACAAAACCAAATCCACTCATAATGCTAGAAAAAACTGCAAAACCAGTTACAACAATTCCTAAATCACGACCAGCCATAAAAAAGTCTGAACTAGATTTAGTCTTACGTAGCGCCCAAAGTCCTACAAAAATACAAATTCCCATATAAACCACTACAGAGATTAGAACCGTAAATCCTCCTCCATTATCCATTAATCATTTTCCTCTGGTAATTTCTGTGTAGAAGTAACTAACTTTTTGAAAAGATTCACGTCTTCCTCTTGCAAAATCCATTTTTCAAACCTCAGGCTATAAACCAGTACAAAATAAAGAGGAAAAGGCCAAAGGAAAAAAAGCATAACAGCTGTTGGAACAGGTAAGGATAGCCATAGATCAGAAGGATCATTGATGTATTGTCTATAGGTAAAAATCATCACAAGAAAAATTATAAGATATAGCGCTCCTCCAATTAAAAACACCCATATTCTATTTCTCGGTAGGGTTCCTTGACGACAAATTCCAAAAATAAGACAGATTACTGCAAAAAGAAGTTGCAGGACTCCAAATACAGCACCCCACCAAAGAGTCTGCACATGGCGCTCACCAGTACCCCCTTGCTGTAAAGTAGTTTTTTCTGGATGTTGATAACCCTGACTGTCAGGAGGTTCTTCAAGAAAAAGAACCATCCCAACAATAAGGCAAAGTGCAATTAGAAGACTAAATAGGATCCATGGTAAAAAGATATTTGACTGATGGTGATTCAAGGAAAAACCTAGTTAGAAGTAACGTTTAACTTTAGAAATTCTGATTGAAAAATTCCAGAAGCAATTAATTAATACAGTATTTTACTAGGGCTGTTTTTCTTTTGCTAATCTAAAGCCAACTTATTTTGAAGAAATAATATTTTTTTCAGAACTTTTCAATTAAACCAAATAGTTTAGACTAATCGCTCAACATTGCCACACACACTGATAGCCTGACCTGAAATACTCCGACCTGTTTCTGAGCAAAGAAAGAGTGCCATATCTGCAATCTCACTAGCACTCACCATTCTGTGCAACGAGGACTGTTGTAAAACTTTTTCTTCCATATCCTCAAAACTGGTGCCTGATATTTTTGCTCTAGCTTGAATGACTGAATGAATACGTTCACCTTCCACTGTTCCTGGCAACAAAGCATTAACTCGAATTTTTTGATGGCCAAGCTCCATAGCTAAACTCTGTGTAAATCCAACTATTGCCCATTTAGAAGCAGCATAAGGAGTCCTCATTGGGTAACCTAACCTTCCCGCCACTGAGGAAAGGTTAACAATAGACCCTCCTCCAGCCTCTCTAAGCAAGGGAACTGCCTGCCTCACACAAAGAAAATGTCCTGTAACATTGACTTCTAGTGTTCGTGACCACTCTTCCGGAGAAACGTTTTCAACCCGTGCAGTCGGACCGGCAATTCCGACATTATTAATTAAAACATCAAGTCCCTTTAAATTAGTTCTTACCTCCTCAAATAGGTTGTCTACCTCCATCGGAACTGAAACATCAGTTTGTGTAAAACCAATCCCAGGAAAATCCTTCAGCAAAGCAGGTAAATGATTATCAGAAATATCACAGACGTGAACTGCAGCACCCTGATTATAAAAAGTCTCAACTATTGACCGACCAATTCCAGAAGCTCCTGCCGTAACTAGAACTCTGGTTCCTTTTTGAAGTTTCATCAAATTACAATCCTTTTAATTCAAAATTGTTATGTAAGGGCAAAACTTAAATTTTTAAGAACTAATCAATAAAACCACCATTCAGTTAAAAAATATCAAGTCCATGTATCTCAATCATTGACAAGATCTGTCTCTCCTTCATAAAGCAGCTTAAGTAATTCAAGAAAACAATGATCACGCCGTGCAATTTTCTCATTGATCAATTCATCAGTATACTTGTAAATTCCATTTCCAGTTTTCACACCAAAATGCCCTGAATCAATTTTTTCTTTTAATATGGCTGGTAACTCCTGGTCAGATTTGATGTCTCCGACTAGATTTTGAAAAACCTTTCCTGTAGTTTCCAGACCAGCAAAATCGATAACTTCCAATGGACCAATAGCTGCAAGTCGAAGCCCAATACTTCCTTTTACTGCTCGGTCTATTTCAGAGGCGTCAGCAACACCAGAATTGAGAAGATCTAAGATTTCTCTCAACATGGCAATCTGAATACGATTAATTAAAAATCCTGGAATCTCTTTCTTCAGATGAACTGGAGATTTTCCAGCTTTCTTCAAAAGATCAAGTGTTCTATCGATTGTAAATAAAGATGTTTTTTCTCCTGGAACAACTTCAATAACAGGAACAATATGAGGTGGATTAAACCAGTGGGTAACAATTGTGCGGTCCGGGAAATGTAGATGAGCACTTAGTTGGGTTATGGGAAAACTTGATGTATTACTAGCAATAATTGTATTACGAGAAACCAAAGGCTCAATCCTACCAAAAAGCTCTTGCTTTATCTCTAAATCTTCTTTCACTGCTTCTACAACAAAATCTGAGTCTTGCAGGGCCTCGGCCTCACTTTCACAAATTCTAAAATTGGACAAAATACTATCGATTGAACTTTTGTCACCAAACCCTACCGTTACCGCACTATGGATATTAGCTCGAATGCGCTCTTTTACTGTATTTCGAACAGAATCTAACTCGTCAAAACCACTTACCTGAAAACCTTTAGCAGCAAATGATTGAGCAATTCCATGACCCATTGTTCCCAAACCTAAAACAGTTATCTTATGGATATTTAACAAAGATAATCACCTCTTATCTGATTTCAGAATTAGTTGTTAAAATAGAGACTTCGATC
>Ga0310345_10005668_pt1 | contig 11022 bp, 7 predicted proteins | sample HC15DNA20500_MG_FD_204667 | JGI IMG/M metagenome (GOLD analysis project Ga0310345, IMG submission 204667) | Marine microbial communities from station ALOHA, North Pacific Subtropical Gyre - HC15-DNA-20-500_MG | ecosystem: Environmental > Aquatic > Marine > Oceanic | place: Pacific Ocean: North...
TCGCGTGCTTCACGATCTCAAACTGTGAGTGCTCGCTGTCGGCAATGATGTACTCGGCGTCGAGTTCACCGTCCGCGATGAGCTTCGACAGCTGGTCCATCACCTCGGTATACGGTCGGATCGGATAGGCAGCGATCACGTCGACATCGGCCAGTTTCACCGCATGCGAGACTGCCTGACAACCAGTTAGTAAATCCTCGCGGTCCCAAATCTTGACTTCTTCGGCGACGGTCACAGTCCCTCCTTACAACGCTGTCACACCTTGGCTGGAACGGTGGTCCCTTCGGTCTTCTCGACACCAGTACCAGTGACATACTCATACCGGATGCGCGTCTTGCCCTTCTTCTCCTCCGCCCACTTGATGTAGTCGCCAGGATCCTTCTTGTGGTGCTCCCACGGACTATCAGTGTTGTTGAACTGCAGCTCGTCGACCATGACGATGCATTCTTTGACTGGGCAGACTATCGCGCACTTATGGCACCCCGTGCACACTTCGTAGTTGATGTCGTACAACCCATCATCTGTCGGATCAAAGCACTCATCCGGACAATCGGCCCAGCAGAGCGTACATTTGATACATAAATCGAATCGCACGACCGGTCGTTCCGTCTTAGAGGTTCCGTGCTTAAATCCGTCGTTACGCTTCTGGCCTCGTGGTCCCAACTTAAACCCGCGCGGGACCGCCGGGATTACGACACCCCCCTCATCGAACTCGTGCCACTTGGGCAACACCGGAATCTCATGTGGCCAATCGATACCCTCACTTGGATTAACCACCCTAACGCTGCGGAGCGTCGCTTCGTAAGCCTCCACCGCCGCCTGCACGCGTTTCTCATCTTTAGTGGTCTCTAACAGGTACGCTTCCACGGCCTCGATACTAATAATTCCAGGATCCACGGCCGCAACTGCCCCAAGACAGCGTTCGCGCGTCATGTCGTCTTTAAAGACCCACAATCCAGAAAGGCTCGTATCCCCGTCCAACGTTGCGAAACGATAGGCTAGCGGCTTTTTTGCGATGTGTTCGAGAAGGTCATCATGCTCGCGTCGGGTAACCATGAGCAGGCAGCCCTTATGGCCGACCTTTTCGTTGACCGGCCGTATGCCATGCCAGCCCCAGGGCTCAACGCCCTGCGCCATCGCGTCATCGACAACCACAGAAACATCGACCGTAGAGGTGTCATATCCGGCCCCGCACTCAGCCTCCAACTCCTCTTCAGATAGGTCGGGCGAGACGAAAGCGAAGTACTTGCAGGGAATCCCATTGCGCTCCGGGGCGTCGCTGTAGCGGCCATTGGAAAACGCGACCTTGCCCATCCGACTGGCAATCTGCACGATGTCGCCACCGATGTATTTCCCAAGACTTTTTTGGAAGACCCCGCGGTATTGAACCTCCACACGCTTGATCATAAAGCTACCTTTCCGAATATTTTATGCCTCACCCGATCCAAAAAGTTGAGACTTGCCTCGTGAGGATCACGGCCAGCCCAGGTGCTCATGATGCACTGCCACATGCATGGTACAACCAGCCCACAAACACCAAATCCTACCATGGATGACTACCCTGAATAACGGTCGGCCCGACGAGACCAGTCAACAACCGCACTTCTTCCAATCAACACCGGGAGCAAATTGGGTGTCTGTGACCGAGGAGCAGAGCCGATAGATGGAATCCGCCACTTGCAAAGCACTACTGATTCAGTATCAGCAGGCCATTAGGCAGTCATCACCTTGGATCCGCCGCCCCTTCCGCGCCAACCCTTTCTTCAGCCCGGTGACCAGCGAGAATACCTTCCATGCCGATATTGCCCTCGTGGCACGCGTACTCGTAGATCGCGTCTGTAGTTCCCATCAGTGGGATCATAACGGTCCAAGGATTAGTCCAGGTGGTAGGATCGCTGATGACGACCTCATAGTTGAGTACGTTTCGCCCAATTCGAGTGAAGCGCTCTACCATATGCAGGTTCTCCGACGAACTCCCTCTGAAGATGCTCTTCGGTGAATAGTTCGTCGTCTCGACGACCAGCGTCTCGCCATCCCAGCGTCCACGTGAGTCGCCATGCCACTGACGAATACCGTCGTCAAGGTGCGGTGTGGCATCGATGGGAATAACCCGCGCATCGTGATTCATCTCCATAAGAACAACGACGTGGTTGGCACTCTGAAAGATTTGATAATAACTGTTGTACCCAGCGCCCAGCCGCGGCACACCGTACGTAACGCAACGCTCGCTCAGCGGCCGGTCCGTGTAAGTATCGGCCGGGTGCTCACTGCGGTAAACCTCCCGCATCTTCAAGCGATTCTGTCCGCTTGGCGTCAGTGGCGGGATTCGCCCGTCAGGCGGATCGACCACCAAAGACGTCCGGGTATTGAAGTCTCGTTCGGCGATCCAGAACTGATTATAGTTGCCGGTAGTCGGATCGTACGACTCGGCCTTCGTCTGCTGAATCGCAGCCAGAACAAGCTGGTCACCGAAAAGAGCGTCGCCGTCATCGACGACCCCTGCCGCAGCGACCTGCAAAGCAGCCAGCTCCTCGTCGGTTAGTGCATCCTTGCCAGCCCACTCAGGAGGTCGCTCGAGCGGTGTCGCATTATTATTGGCCCAGACCCCTTGAAGGTCTGGGTATCCGTCGACCGTCCGCGGTAACGTCCAGTTGGCATCCTGGGTAAACGCTGGCATTGGGTCAACAAGCGCGACGATGATAACAAGGCTAAACAACATCACAGATGTTGGTCGCATCTACGGTCTCCTAGTCCCACGCGAACGAAGCACGGTTTAACAACTAGGTGAATTGTAGCGGGCCCATCAACGGGATGGCCACTCTGAGCCTACACCGGCCTAGTGGGCAACAGGAGAACCTCGACACAGCGCCCACTGCTGGCCTGTATCTATCGATCGTTCGGGTCGACGAAATCCGCCGCCACGTCTAGTCCACAGGCATGCAAGATCCACCAATCGCTTTTCGCCAGACTCCTCCACCATTACACCAGCTTTCGTGGACACCATCGACATAGGCAGTTTCGAGTTAGCCCGCCAATCCATCCATGACCGATTACCGGCCACTGTATTCCCCAGAATCAAATAACGCGTCGCGAAGGACGCGCTCCTTTACCCCGCTGTCCAAAAGTGGAACGCGGACAAAACATTTCATTTCCCGCGTTCGGAATTACTCTCCAGGATTGCACCACAAACGCTACGGCGGGTGGATCCTATTTGATAAATAGGGGTCGATACGACTCGGCAACCTGCTTAATGCCGGTCAGATGTTCATCGAGTAGATAGCCGGCCATGACTAGCGTTGCGGCAGCGCGCATAGTTTTTGTTAGATAAGTATCGAAGTTGGCGTAACGTTCCTCAATCGATCGTCGTGGATCGCCCGTCGCCGTCCGATCGGCTTCCGTCTTTGGAAACACGAGGTAGCCACCGGCGAGGCCGAGAAGCGCTTCGGGAACTCCAATCGCTGGATTCCGCAAGTTCCAACCGGTATAGGTCGCCACCGGCACAGACATTGCCGGCATCCGGAGCACGCCACGCTCGTTGTTGTCGTCGTCGAGTACCGGAACTCGGACGCCGTAGCGTGCACCGGTCCGCCTTGGTGGATGGAGACCGACCTGGCGCATGCTGTCGAACGTGTTTCCGTAGTCGACCAGCTCTGGTTGCTGGATAGTGCTCGGGTAGGTTACGCCCGGAAGTGGCGTCCATCCAACTTCATCAGCCTGCCAGCCAACAAGCGTCCCATCCGCGATTGTCGGATGGACACTTCCTGGCGGATGTGTCCCGTGCGTGATCCAGTAATCCATCGCCATGAATAGTGTTTCAAGAAACGGCTGATACACGTTCGGGTTCGATGGTAACTGCCCTCGCTCCGATGGCCCGATCGAGGGGCCATGCTGAGAGCCACCGAAGACATAAATACGGACATCATCCGGAATCACCGCATCACGCATCCCAGTCGGATCCGTTAGCACGAGTGATGCGCTACGATGCCAGTACTCTGACGTCGTATCGAGATGCATCACTTTCGGTGCAGTTCCCTTCTCACGGGAACGACGCAGAATGCTGTCACCCTGGCCAGTAAATGGATCGGTTTCGTTGCCGTAGGCAAACGGAAAGACATCGACGGGGTACAGGTGACCAGTATGCTCGTTCGCGGTACGCGTCGGCGACGCGAACCGATGGTTAAAATATCCTTGCCCTCCGCCCGAGATGATCGGCATGGCGCCCTCGAATACCTGGCGCCCCTTCTCGTCCGTGTTAAACCCTTCGTAGAGAAACATCCGGAGCGCCCGGCCGCTCTGCGACCGGCCCTCGCCGATGACCCGCTCAGCAAGTGGACGGCCACTCTCGTCGCGCAGCGGATTCATTGACGAATCGTCATATTTGAGGAACGACACGAAGTCGCGAATCGCGGCAAACCCCGAGCCCTGGACAACCGACCCGCGCGCCTCGTAGATCACGTCGTAGAGCAAGCCTGGCTCAAACCCACCATCGAGCTCAATAGCGGCTTCGATGAAGCCACTCCCTTCATCCTGTGCTCTCTTAATCAGGAGGAAGTCCCACTGATCCCGAGGGACCAGCTCGGGCGTATCCCGCTCGCGTCTACGCTTAGTAAGTTTAGCGTTCGGAAGCTCGTTGACGACCGGTTCGAACGTTAGGGCACCGCGACTTGAGAGATTGAGTCTTTCTGTCACGCCATCGGTGATCAGCTCGGCGCGGACCATGCCTACAACCGGAACGCCGTCCTCGTCAAGAGCCACCGGCGCCTCGATCCGAAGCAATGTATCGTCAACCGGTACTTCAGCGATCCAGCCACTTGACACCGTGACATAGCCGTGCCGCAAAAAAAAGGGTTGCATCCCCCAGAGACGTCGTCCCCGGTTGTTCACATCGTAAAGGACCGTTCGCTTTGCTAGGCGTCGATCGACTGGTGCAATGATCTCAAAGTCCGCGTAGAACTCTACGTTGCCAGCATCGTTCCTCGCAGCGAACGACAAGTCGACGACCCCGCGATTTGCCTCATGGTCGGGATCGAGCGCATAGACCACACGGCCCCGAATCCGCTCATAGGACCCAACCTTGTCCGCAACATCCTCTGCGAACGATGTGCGGGAATCGACGATCACCTGAATAACCTCGGCGCCAGCCGGACCCGCCATTGCTGCCAAGACAAGCGTCGCCACCACAATTCGCATGCACGCCATGGCCGTCTCTACCCGCTATCGTGTCGACGGTTACTTGGCAAGTGGATCGGGACGCGTTTGAAATTTCACGACCTTGCTCGGTGTACCTTTCCCGGTCTCAGTGTGAAATGGCGCACGGGTGCCGTAGGTTGCCCACACACCCTTGCCCTTCCAACCAGATTCCGGATCATCAATGCGACCATCCATCCATTTCGTGTAAAACCCAAGCGGATAAGGAACACGCAGGATGACCCATTCCTCATTCTGTAGGGCCAGGAGTCCTTCGGAAGCATTCCCGGTGTTGATCGGGACGTTTTCACCAAGACCTAATGTGTCAAATTGATCAACCCAGGTGTAATAGCTCGCCTCGGCACTCCCTGAGTCGGTCAGGCCCTTTAGTTGAGGGAGCGGCTCCTCATAAAGAGTCCAACCTTCGGGGCAGTGCTGACCAGTCGCCTCCGGCCCATTGAGTGCCCCGGTGCAACGGCTCCGGTCGAAGCTGGCAAGGTGCCCACTAGCCAGTGGTGTCCAGACAACACCATTCCGATCGATGTCCATGCCGCGCGGTGAATAACCTTGAACCGCCGCTGCCGGGTTGCCCCACGGCACCTCAAAAACCTCGGTTAGCGCAGTCTCTGACGGGTTCTCTCCCGGATCAGTCCGTATGACGGCACCTGGAAAGCCGAGCGCGGTCCCCCAAATGGCACCGTCAACCGGGTTGACCGCCACACCGTAGTAGCCATTGCGAATGCGCTTATCCTTCGTCGGGTCAATAGGGTCGTCTGGCTCGACGTACTCGTCACGCTGGCCGTTACCATTCGTGTCTAGAACGAGCGCCGTCCACCCCTGAGACGCCTCTTCATCTCCAGTCTCGAGGTATTGCCTGGTGTTAAGCCATCCGAGAGCCTGTCCGCCGCCGCTCGTCCAAAGCGTGTCGTCGGCGTCCTCAGCGAACACCAAGTGGTGTGTGCTGTAACAAGTAGCAATAAGCTGGAATTCCTCGGACGACGGATCATAGACGGCGAGATGGCGCCCGGACGCCACCAGCGGAAACTGCTGCGCTGACGGATGGTCAGACCCTTCCTGACAGAACGGGAGGTTCTCGCGGCCACGTACCCGAGAGGTGAGCCAAACCCGGCCCTCGCCATCAAGCATCGGGTTGTGGACGTTGGCCCGGCTGTTCCAAATAGCTTCATCTCCCCAATAAGGGGATGAGGCGAGGGGTGGTCCGGCTGCCACCGGTGTGTCCGGGTCACGTACCGGCACCGGCAACTCGCTTGCTGTGTGACTCACCGGATCGAGCACCGGTACATAGTCGGCACTGGCCTCAAGTGCACCGTAGATTGGCCCGTTGGCGTTAACGGTTGGATTCCGCTTGTCGGTAGCAATCTCGTCATGGAGATAGGCCTTAGGATCAGCCCAGTCCCACTGGGTGACGACAACGTTACGCTCCACGCCTTTTGGACGCGGCGGTGCCGGCGGTACTTCGCCGACCAGAATGCGATCCGTCCAGTCAGCAAACATCTCTAACGCCCTCTGGCGCCCTAATCGGTCGAGACCGCTGCTCATGCTCCCACCGGCCTGTCCTGACTGGATCCGTCGATCCCACGCGGCAACCAGCGAATCGAATTCCCCAAGTTCCGGCGGTATCTCTCGAGTCGCTTTGTTACCAAGCGCATGACACGCCGTGCAACCACCCGACTTCACCGACCGGATCCACGCGGCCTGGCTCTCGACCTCAGGAGAAATACCGTTCCCCTCGGGTCCTGTGCCCGGGAATTCGTCCGCCCCTGGCACTTGCAGCAGGGAGAACCAGTAACCGCCCGGGTAGTATTGGGCCGCCGCCCGCTCATCGGGGGCCACGACGGCAGTCAAGTCGAGGGTCTGGCCCGGAGATGCATGCATCTTGGCCGAATCTACCAACCCATAGCCGCGCACCCACACGTCGTACGTCGCGTCTGGCAGATCGGGCACGACGAAACGGCCCAGGTCATCGGTCACGACAATCCGGTTGAACCGTGTCGGGAGGTCCATCGTTTCGGCGATGACCCAAACCCCTGCCTCTGGCCCGTTGGGGCCGGTGACTACACCGCCAATGTCGTCGGAGTCGATCGCGATCCCCGCGCCGGTCGGCTGGCATGCACTTGCCGTTGCAAGAACGCCGGCGGCTACTATGGTTAGGACGACATTGCCAATTCCTCTATAAGCGCCACTCTTCGTCCGCATTTTTCCCTCCCGTTCCGATCTCCGTCGGTGTCCACCAATCCGCCATTCTGAACCGTACCACTTTTGAGGCTCTTTTGTCCGATGTCCGAACAACTAACGCTGACATTTAGTATGACGCCGTGCGGTGACATGCGAATCTAAGTGTTCTTGGACGCCTCCGAGCCAACCACAACCGCAGCGTGTGCTCCCTAACCACCTTCGTCACATCGCACTCGGCCATCGCCTATTGATAGTATTTTTTGACGCGCGAGCGGAAAACACGATCGGGCGCAAGCCCCACAAGTGAGTGAAACTCGTCCTCTAGCGCTGACCGAGTTGGTCTACGTGCACTTGGGCAACCATGTGCATGTAGCCACCGGCGCGGTCGTAACGGTCGTCGGCTGCCCGAGTGAGATGGTCCGCCGCTCGGTCCGTTGTTCCGAGGGCCTCATAGTACAACCCGACGTACAGCTCGGCATAAAAGCGAGCCCTCGCTTCAGTGCCAGCAGCCCGCAGCACCGCATCCGGTGTCATCACTCCACGAAACATCTTATAAATCTCACCCATGGGTGCCCGCGAGTCCGGACCGACAGGGAGTAGCGCCGCTCGCGCCCTCTCCGGGGAATCGGCACGCGCCACACAGAGAAAATGCCAGGCGGCGTTCTCCACGTCGTTCGGATTCACGGTACGATGCAATTCGAACTGCTCGCGACAGTCTTGATACCGGCCGACGTAATAAAGAGCAATACCGCGCTGCCAAAGCTGCGGCGCAGCATCTGGAAGACGCGCGGCCACCTCGTCGAAACCAGCAACGGATGCGACGAGCCGACCGGCCTCAAAATCGGCGACCGCGCGGTCGAAAAGAAGCCGCGGTTCTTGAGCCGACAGCGGTGCAGTGAGCACGAGCGCGACGACCATTGCCAGCTGGGTCAGCCGGCCACGAGCTCTTGACACTGCCTGCGTGAACGCGTTACCGGACCGCTCCACGAGCCAAGTGTCAAGGGTGTCAATGTCGACTAGCTCCCGCACTATCTCTCCACAAGCTGGGCACCACGCATTCATCCAGCACCGGCCGTCCGCCTCTAGCTGTCGGGCGTGGCCAATTTCGACGATCGAACCGCACGCGTCGTGCAATTCGTGGAAGTCTTCAAGCTTCGAGACCGGCGACGGAACCGGCATTATCTGATCGTCATCCATAGCCCCTATCGTAAACCAGGAACAGCTTCGACGTACACACGTCCTGCGTTACACTGACTAGCTATCGAATCACCATCGCAACGCACTCAGTCGTCTGTAAGCACCCAGTGAGAAGGAGAGTTTCCATGACTCGAACGCGTTTACTCCTCGTTGCTTTCATGCTGTCCTTGGTAATTTCATATCCTACGTTCACCCAAAACGCCAACATGAGCTTCTTTCTTACCAGCGCAGGACCCGGCGACGGGGCCAACTTGGGAGGGGTCACGGGTGCCGACCAGCACTGCCAGATGCTGGCTGAGGCGGCTGGCTCGGGAGGTGAGACTTGGCGCGCGTATCTCAGCACCACCGGTGGAGGGGCCATGAATGCCCGTGACCGTATCGGTTCAGGGCCCTGGCACAACTACAATGGCGTCATGATCGCGCGAAACGTTGATGACCTGCACAGCGACAATAACAATTTAACCAAAGAGACACAGTTGAATGAAAACGGCCAAATTACTAACGGCCGCGGTGACGACCCCAACATGCACGACATCCTGACAGGGTCGCAACTCAATGGAATGGCAGACTCAGGTAGCGACGACACTACCTGCAACAACTGGATGAGCAATGGAGAGGGCAGTGCACTTGTCGGCCATCACGACCGCCAGGGTGGCGGCGCGAACCCAACATCATGGAACTCAGCGCACGGCTCACGGGGATGTGGCCAGTCTGATCTGCAAGGTACTGGCGGCAACGGATACTTTTACTGCTTCGCTAGCAACTAGTGCCCTACTCAAGTACTAGTGCTCCGATCCCGACCGCCGGAAATACCAAAGGCCCTCCACGCTTTCGTGAGAGTGGTGAGCCTAACCATGTAACGACCATCCGACAAGTCACTACTCGTTCGTCGTATGGCTAGCTGGTTTCAACGATATCTTCTGGACGCGCCAGTTGTTCATGTCGGCAATGTAGAGCTCGTCGTCCGACCGGCAGGAAATGCCGTGCGCCCAATTGAACTGGCCTGACTGACGACCGGACTCACCGAACCAACCCAGGATCGTACCGTCCAGTTCCATCTTGTAGAAGCGCCCTGGCTCCACGTCCGACGCCCAGAGGTGCTGCGTCACTCCTCCGGAAATACAGATCGTCCATGGCGCAGTCTCGTTTGGCGCATTGGGATTCACGTTACCAAGAACCGGTTGTCGAGTCTTGTCGTACGACACGTTGAGCACAATCATCTTGATAAAATTGCCGTCCGAATCAAACTTCTGAATGCGTCGATTACTGCGATCGGCCACATACACGTTCCCCTGCCGATCGACCCCCATATTATGCGGCAAGCGGAATTCACCGGCTTCCCGCCCATAGGCACCCCACGACTTGACCCAGTTCCCGTGCTTGTCGAATTTGGCAATTCTCGAGTTGACGTAGCCGTCGCTCACGTAGATATTATCGTCGGCATCCCACCCTATGTCCGTCGGGCCGTTGAAGTAACCATCGACATGGCGTGCCTCAGTCGGTGAAATGTGCTCGGGCGGCTCATATCCTTCGGGGCGCCGACCGAGGTTCATCGTTACGTACCCGGCAGGATCGAACTTCGTCACAGCGTTCGTTCCCTTGTCGACGACCCACAGATTGTCGTACCTGTCGTAACGAACTGAGTGCCCGTAGCCGAGGCCATACACGCCCTTGCCGATTTCGCGGACAAAGTTACCGTTATCATCGAACTCGAGCAATTGCGTCGTAGCATTGCCGTAAAGTGGCCCCGTAGTAGCGGTACCCGGATGGTTCAACACAATCAAATGCCCCTTAGAGTTCTCGGCCACGGCGAGGGTTTCCCCAAGGTTCATCTCGGGCGAATATTTCAGGTAATCAGGCGCCGAGACGAATGGAATCTCAAGCGCTTGGTTGTTCGTCGGCTGTTGCCCGAATACCGGTATCATCGTTAGTAAAAGTAAGACGGTAATCAGTGGGTGTTTCACAAGAACCTCTTTCCGTCGGGTTGGAAGCCAACGTCGAGCCAGCCTACGAGCTCTAACCCGGCACAGGCTACCAGATGTCGCTCAGACGTGAAACATTCGGCATCACAAAATCTCCGTTGATGTTGTCGGTATAATCAAACTGGAATGCGATCGCACTCCCTGAATGGCAGGGCACCCGTAAAGGTGCTCACTGCACCAGTAATCGCATTCGTTCTCGCTTCCGCTGGACTCGGTGTTGTCACCGTAGCCACCCTGAACCCCTTCATACTCGAAACCGACATCGTCAACCGACCAATCCAAATCGGTGGGACTGAATATGTCACATCGAACACCTGTCAATCTTGCCATCCCTCTGAATATGCAACGTGGTACGGTTCGTTTCACCGCACGATGACTCAGATCGCAACACCCGACACAGTCCGGGCAGACTTCGATGGTGTCACCGTCACCCAGGTACACGGTAGTCCAATGATCTTGG
>Ga0310345_10005669_pt1 | contig 11022 bp, 11 predicted proteins | sample HC15DNA20500_MG_FD_204667 | JGI IMG/M metagenome (GOLD analysis project Ga0310345, IMG submission 204667) | Marine microbial communities from station ALOHA, North Pacific Subtropical Gyre - HC15-DNA-20-500_MG | ecosystem: Environmental > Aquatic > Marine > Oceanic | place: Pacific Ocean: North...
CAGTGGCAGCCAACGACTCCAGCGGGGCAGCTTCGGCAGACTCTCATCCCCTTGGAGCTTCCTCTGAGCCCTTGCTTCCGGCCGAGTCGATACTGAACTCTGTGAAGGTGAGGAGGACTCGGAGACCGTTTCCCCCTTCATCTCGGTCAGCTAACTCTTGAGTTCACCCACCGTAGATATCTGTGCGAACTCTGCTTCTTCCAGCTCGCCCCCACCCCGTCCTCGAGCCGAGCCAGAAAATCCACCCGATCCAGTGAGGAGATGCCCAGATCCTCCGCTAGCCGAAGCTCTCCTCGTATCAGGCCCGGCTCTCGGCCGGACATGGACGACAAGAACTGCTCCAGAATCCCCGCCCGGTCCTTTCCCCGGACAGCCTCGGAAACCGGTGTTGGACCTCCCGCTTCAACTACACTCGCCGCAACCTCTCCTCGCTTGACCTTCGAGGTCGCAGAGGTCCGGGGAAAGTCATCTTCTCCCCACAGCGACCCACCCCCGGATCCGCTGATGGGGCTCTAGTTGCTCGTTGGCCTGTCCCACGAGTCCCTCGGCGTCGACCTGTTCGCCCTCCAGGGTCAGACACCGCATGGACTCGTTCTTAGCCGCTGTGCGTCGAGGCAACAACGGTGCTCTCGCGGATACCCGAAAGCCGATTCAAGACTGATCCCACATCGTCTGGATAGACATTCAGCCCATCCGAAGTCACGATCAAGTCCTTCTTACGCCCCTTGTAGTAAAGGCGACCCTCCTCGTCCATCGATCCCAAGTCCCCGGTGTGAAACCACCCATCCTCATGAAGGATCGGAGACTCAATACCTCCTGCAAGGTACTCAGTTGCAACATTCTCTCCTCGCACCAGGATTTCACCGTCCGGGTTGATCCGGACTTCCTGCCCACTCATCGGCTTCTCTATGGAGCCAACCTGGCGCTGAAAGGATGGTTGACCGTCACCACGGAACTGGTTTCAGTCAGGCCATAGCCCTGAAGCAAGACAAAGCCCAATCTTGACCAGAAGGCCTCCAGCTCAGGGTCCACTCGGGCGCCGCCGACCACCAGCGCCCAGAATTTCCATCCACACGCTGCATGGATACGCCGCTAGCTCCAACAACGCCAAGCTACGCCAGAGACGCCCCGCAGCTGGACCGGTTCGGGGAGACGACCCAATGTCCTGTGAATCTCACTCTTCAGGTTCTCAACGACCCGCGGGACGCTGACCAGTACGGAAACCCGCTCACGCCGAAGGCATTTGATAATGGCCTTGGGATGCAGCTCCGCCATGAACACCACGGATCCACCCAACAGCATCGGGACGAAGAGTCCCGCCGCCTGGCCAAACATATGGCTCAGAGGCAGCAGGTTCAGAAAGCGAATCGGCTGGAACGGACGAGCATAGCTACGGACGAGCATAGCTCTTGTATTCGTTGATCTCATGCAGAAACGGATCCAGGTTGGCGCAGATATTTCGGTGTCGGTGAACAACCCCTTTGGGTTCCCAGTCGTGCCGGAGGTATAGACGATCTCAATGACGTCATCAGGCACGACATCAACGACGGAAACCGAGTCCCTGGGCTCGATCCCTGCAACCGAATCGAAAGTCAGGGACTCCAGCCCCCCAGATTCGGGGTTCAGGGAATCGCCGTGAACCAGGAGCCTGGCCTGGACCTCCCGTTGGATACGCTCCACCAATTGGGCGAAAGAGCGGAAGTCGATAGGAACGACTTGAACTCCCCTCAGCACACTGCCCAAAAAGGCGACCACCTACTCAGGCCGGTTCCCCCCCAGAGGAGAATCCGGTCTCCCTTCTCGATGCCCTGGCGCTCGAGATAAGCCGCAAAGCCTCCTATCTGGTTACTGATGCTCAGACCAGGAATGGACCCAGGTTCGGTATCCAGTGTGGAAACGAATCGCCTCCGATCCGGAATCCTGGATCTCCTGGAATAGTTCGAGAAGGGTCCTCATGAAGGAGGTGCGGCGCGCCTCGCCGGTCGAAAAGCAGGCTACCCTTTAGGCAAAGCAGTCCTAGTGATCTTGAGAAAGCTACACTGGGTCGAGGATTGACCGAGAGCTGAAATACGATCCGCAGGAGGCGGTTCTACCAGAGGTCCTTTTTGACCTCCACCCCATCTTCGAGATACCAGAGACCGCCACCGTAGTCCCGCGACACACCCAGATAGATCGCCGCGAGTGAATCCGCCAAGCTTCGCGGCACCTTCACCCGTAGTCTCAGCTTCTGACCGGCCGGGGTAGCTTGCAAAAGGAATCCCGTCATCTTCAACTTGGGCATCCCCCACCAGGTCTGGGTATGATCTTGGCTGAAACTGACCAGTTCGGCTTCAACGGCGCTGCCGTCCTTTAGGAGCTCCAGCGTAGCTCCCTCCACGCCATCGACCGAGCCGAACCCCAGGCGGTAGTCCCCTCCGGCCTCGAAACCCCCACAGTCGACCGTGAACTGGATTTCTTCGGCGTTTGTCCTGATCACGGGGGACGTCATGGTCGCCGTGTCCTGAGCCAGGATTACCAGGCCCAGAACCAAAATTAACGCTATGACTACCCCAATCGCTTTCATTGTCTTTTACCCTCCGAGTCTGCTGTTATGATAACACTTTCAACAAAGCTGGCAAGGACTGCCCAGCCGGTTCGTGATAGCACGCTCACATTTGTCCAAACTGTGCTGCTTCGCTCCTCGGATCGCTGCGATAGGCAAGAAGCTGGACATTCCGCAGCAGCCAGGGGGGGCATCTGAATTGGACAAACCTCTATCCCCAACACTAAGATTTTCAAGGTCTAAGATCTAACGAGGTATCACTTATGAAAGCGATTCGAGTCCATGAAATCGGCGGTCCGGAAGTCCTCAAGTACGAAGAGTGTCCCGTCCCAACGCCGGGCACAGGGCAGGCTCTTATTCAGATCGAGGCCGTCGGAGTGAACTACATTGATACCTACCATCGAGAGGGACTGTACCCAGCTCCACTGCCATTCTCGCCAGGGGTTGAAGCGGCCGGCATCGTCGAGGCGATCGGGCCCGAAGTGGAAGACGTTCAGGTAGGGGACCGGGTTGCCTACTGTTTGACACTGGGTTCCTACGCAGAAAAATCGGTGGTGGACTCCTCCAAACTGATCTCGATACCAGCGAGGATGGATCATCGAACGGCGGCGGCCTTGATGGTGCAGGGCTTGACGGCACACTATCTCGCCTGCGACAGCTATCCCCTACGCCCCGGTACCACGGCCCTGGTCCATGCCGCTGCTGGTGGCGTAGGACTGTTGTTGGTACAGATCGCCAAACGGCTGGGGGCACGGGTCATCGGAACGGTTTCGACCGAAGCCAAAGCAGAGTTGGCCCGAGGAGCCGGCGCCGACGAGATCGTTCTTTATTCGGAAACCGACTTCGAGACGGAAGTCCAACGCCTGACGGATGGACAGGGGGTAGAAGTCGTCTATGATTCGGTGGGTCAGACAACCTTTGAAAAGAGCCTGGGTTGCCTGAAACCCAGGGGTTATCTGGTGCTCTTCGGACAGTCCAGTGGCCCCGTGATCTCGTTCGATCCCCAGATCCTCAATCAAAAGGGCTCCTTGTTCTTAACCCGGCCCACCCTCGCCGACTACTCTTTGACCCGAGAAGAACTCTCAAAGCGGGCCGACGACCTGTTCAGCTGGCATTCAGACGGAGAGCTCGATGTGAGGATCGCCCACACTTTCCGGCTCGTAGAAGCGCAGCAAGCCCACCAGGAGCTGCAAGGTCGCCGGACTACCGGAAAGGTACTCCTGATCCCCTAGTGCTGCCCTGCCGAAGGAGACAGATTAGCCACACAGGTGAATGCCTGTCGAACTGCGAAAAGGGAGCGACAAGACATGTTATTGCGAGAGTACCCCGAGCAATCGATGATACCTCCCCAATCCCAGGTACCGGTTCGAACAGATACTGCCACGAACCGGACCCAGCGCTTTTCCTCGAGGCGATGGCTCCTGGCAGCCACGGCGTTGCTGATTGTGTGGTTGATTCCGAACGCGATCCACGCGGAGACCGTCAGGAAGATCTCGCTTACTTTTGACGATCTGCCCGGACTTGGTCCGGTGGGTTTCTGGCGGCCCCGAGAAATCAGCAACATGATCCTTCGCACGATGGCCAAGTACGATATCAAAGCCGCTGGGTTCGTGGTCGAGGAGCGGATCGAAAAGGATCCTTCCACCTTCGTCGTCCTGGAAGATTGGATCGAGCGCGACCACATTGTGGGAAACAACACCTTTTCTCACGTCGACCTGCATCAGCTGGAGAGAAGGGATTTCCTGGAACACGTCAGGGACGGACAGATCTTTCTCAAAAAGCTCTCCCGGCTCAAGCGCTTCAGCTTCAAATACCTGCGGTTCCCCTACCTGCATCAGGGCGAAACCCTAAAGAAAAAAAACCGAATCGCCAAATCTCTCTATCGAGATGGATACGAGATTGCACCGGTCACGATCAAGATGCCCGATTACAGGTTCAACCGAATCTACCTCGAGGTACAAGATGACGAAAAGCCTCGCGAGCAGCTAAAAGAAATCTACTTGAACGAGCTTAAAAAGGGGGTTGAATATGGAGAGAAACAGTCACAAGCGGTCTTCGGTCGGAACATCCCTCACATTCTCTGGCTCCGCTGCACCATAGCCACCGGCGCCTTTCTGGAAGACCTGATCGAACAGCTGCAGGCACAGGGCTACAGCTTTGTCTCATTTCCGGAAGCCCTCTCCGACCCGGCCTACAAGACAGAAGAGCTGTACGCCGGCCCTCTGAGCCTCTCCTTCATTGACCGAGTTGCGGCAACCCGGGGTCTCCCGTTCGATCCCGAGCACGGTGAGCTGAAGGAAAAGGAGATCGAACGCAGAATGAAGACCGAAGACGAGTAGATCCCAAGAAATTCCTACCGTCCCCAGGGACGGAAGTTGATGAATAGAATTGCAGCATTGTGGCCCTGAGAGATGACCGGGCCAGGGCCACTCGGAATGTTCCGCCAGTCGTCGAAGGCGGGATTGTTGGTGGCGAAGATCTTACTCCGGTCGCTGGCCAGGGTCACACCCCGGTTCTTGAGGAACTCTATCACGGGTCCGGCCGTACCCAGATCCACCAACTCGGTAAAGTTTATGTCACCGCGGCCGTCCGGGGTCAGGAAGGGAGAACCACGCTCCTGCCCCTTCCCTGCCGAGTTCCAATGCAGCAACCAAGCCGCACCGAATGACAACCACGGGATGGGATTGGGGTTGAGTTGCAGCCCAGCCAGACTGTCGAAGGGATGCACCACACTCTGGACCGGCGTGCCACTCCCGACAAAACGTTTGTAGAAGATCTCTCCCACAAACCACACCTGGTGTCTCAGGGCATGAAAGGCCGGGAAGGAAGCTCCTCCGACCAAGCGGATCTCATCCTTCAGATCCAGTTTGGATTCTTCTCCGAAGCCCACCCAGAAATCCTCAGGACGGACTGCTCCAGAATTGACGAACTGAATTCGAGTCCCGGACTCAGGATCCCCAACCCGTTTGTAGCCGAGATTGAAGAGAAACTCTGCTTTCCAAACTTCCTGTGAGAGCAGGAGATCGAATCCGAAATCCCTTTCACCCGAGACGCCCACCTTCTTACGCCAAGAGCCACTGTTGAAAGTCGGCTCCTCGGTCGGCAGCTCGACGTACCCCTGAAGTCCCAGACCTGAGTGTCCCGATCTCGACCGCTCCAGCAGGTTGAACTTGAGGCCCATAACCGTGTCCCCGGACGACCTACCAAACGCGGCCAGTCCTTCACCCCGCTCTGCCTTCGGAGGAATGAAATAGGTCTTGAAAGGGATCTCCTGGGCCAACAGAAAGTGGGGCTCGGGGCGTAGGGCTTCATTGGGGTACAGGTCCACGATCAGGTCTAGCGGCGGTACCGGAAATCGGAGCGGGTCCAGATTGATGGCGTCGCTTCGAAGCCGTGGGGTGACGCGGAAAAAGAACTCGGTCCGCCCCGGTAGTCCGACTGCCCCCTGCACTCCCACCCGCACGAAGTCAATATCACCAGGATCTCGGTCAAAGTTCAGGACGGAGAGTCCCAGACCGACTTCGAAGGACCGGAGTGTGTAAGGAGAGGACGAAAGCACGAGGCCCTGGCCTCCGTTGGCAGAAAAATTGAATTGAGTCGGGCGCTCACGGTCGTCTCGATCTCGTCCAACTAGAACGGAAGAAAGGGTGATTGAAAGGATAACGCCACGAGCGATTAGGCTCCTGAAGAAGGTTCGTCGTCTCACGGCCACAGAGCATACAGACGAAGGCGGGACGCTACAAGAAGGGTTGCTGGAAGGAAACCAAGAATCGAAGCGCTGGCCCCGTCCGGATGGGGTGGTGCTTCGGGTTTCAGACCAGTTTACCGGAGGGCTTGGAAAAAGGGATAACCGAGGTCTTACGCTGGCCACGCGTTCTCGCCAGTTTGTTCTGGTACATTGCCCGATCGGCGACGCTCAGCAACTGATCGGGATCCCTGCCATCCACAGGGAAGGTAGCCGATCCGATACTCACTCCGACAGGAGGCACCTCTTCACCTTCGACGTTGATAGTGCGGCGCTTCACTGCTTCCTGAATACGCCGGATGCTGTGGACCGTCCCCTCCTTATCCACCCCGGGGAGAACGGCGATGAACTCATCGCCGGCGTAGCGCAAGCAGGTGTCGGTCTTCCGCAGCCGCTGTTTGACCGTTTGTGCGAACTCGACCAGGACCCAATCTCCGACCTTGTGTCCAAAGCGGTCGTTGACGTCCTTGAAGAACTCCAGGTCCATCATCAGGAGCGTTACCGGGTAGTGCATGCGGGAGGCCTTTCCCAGCTCTTCCTCGATGAAGGTCTTGAAGTATCGGAAGTTAGGCAGGCCTGTAAGCTCATCGGTGTAAGCGTCCTCTTGAATCTCTCTGTTGATCATTGCGTTGCTGATAGCAACGGTGGCGTAGTGGGAGATGACGCCCATGAGGCTCAGCTGCTCTGAATCGTAGGGGGCCGGATCTTCGGAATAGAGAGTGATGACTCCCATCACGTTCTGCTCGACCGCAAGTGGAACCACCAGGCAACCCTTGTACTCTGAGCTGAGGAACACATGATCTTTGAAATCAGGAGCGGCAGAAACATTGAAAAGAGGCTGATTCTGGGCCGCAACCCAACCGCTGACCCCATCTCCGATCCTGATCTCGTGGCCCTTCAGAAGATCGGCGTGGTCTCCCGAGGCGTGGCAGGACAGAACTCGGTCGTATTCGGCGCTAAGGAGGTAGAAGGAACAGGTCTTGAAGGGAATGAGTGTCTGGATCTTGGAAGCCACCTGTGAGAGAGTTTCGGGAACGCTGAGAGACCGCCCCATACTACGAGAAATCTCGAAGAGGGCATCCGCCTCCAAGCCGGTGGAGGGAAGCTTCGGACGATCAAGGAGTTCTCTCTTGCTAGTCTCACTGGCGGGTTCAACAGTGGCCTTGGTCCCTTGCGTGATTTGTCGTGGAAAGCGGCTCGCCGCCCTGTCAATTTCACCCTCGAGCTCACCGATGTTTGCAACCAACTCCTTCACGAGTGAAGGATCGTAGGCCTTGTTGGAGAGCGCCTTGATATAGTCAATGGCTTCGACGCGGCTCAGACGGGGCCGGTAGGGACGGTCGGAACGCAAGGCATCGTAGCAGTCTGCAATGGCAAGGATCCGGGCTCCCAGCGGGATCTCTTCTTGCTTGAGACCCTCCGGATAGCCACTACCATCCCACCGCTCGTGATGGTAACGAACCACGGGAACCACCGGGTAGGGAAACGAGACAGAGTCGAGTATCTCAGCCCCGATGGCAGGATGAAGCTGCATTTCCCGCATTTCGGAGTCGGTCAAAGGAGAGGGCTTGTTCAAAATGTGCTCGGGCACGGCCAGCTTCCCGATATCGTGTAGCAGGGCCGCAGCCCTCAGTGCATCCAGTTCCTTCTGTCCCCGCACCCCACAATATTTGGCCAGTCCAACCGCCAGGGCTTGCACACGATGAACGTGCCCATGCGTATTCCGGTTCTTGGCATCGATTGCCATGGCGAGAGCGGCTATCATCGAGTGGTAGAGTTCATTGAGCTCGTCAACATGAGAGTTAGCCTGAGTGATCTTGTCCAGGTTGGTCTTGTAGGCATAATAGATCACCAGAATAATGGGAATAGAAATCCCAACAGCCAGGAACTTCGTCCGTTCAAGATTCAGAAAAATAACAGCAGCAGCAGAGGCCCCCGCAAAGTTTGTTAGGGATGCCCATGAAAAGTTCTCTCTCCAAAGATCGGTAAACGTTTCACCTGTAGCAAGACAGATGGCTAAAGCGACTGCACTCGAATTCAACATGAAATAGATCAAAGAGCAGAAGCTCAACTGCACCAAGAAGCTCGCCAAATCAAGGTTCTCTGCTACGAGCGGAGGCTCCTCGCCGACCAAGAAATAAAGGAGATGGCCAACTACAAACGTGACCAGACACAGTTGGCAAACGTTGAAGAGGGGCTTATATAAGCTGCCGATCTGAGTTCGAGAACTGCCCAGTACCGCATCAATCGCACAGATGATTACCGCTACCTCAGGTGAGAACAGAAGCACTCCGGAGTAAATGAAGATATCGCTGACCGTGACAGTCAATGATCCTTCTCTCCGACGCTTCGAAGGGATCATCACCGTAAAAAAACTTCCTACTAGCGTGAGACAGGCCAAGTACAGCCATTGGAAATTTGGGCCCACTGAGGCCCGGTACAGTGCGAATGCAAGTACTGAGCTGCCCGCCACCGTCACTATGGTGATGTAGCCCTTGGCTTTGCGTGGAAGATTCTCTCTGAAGAGCAATGATCTAAAAACTCAACTATTGATTAACTAATTTAAGCTTCGGAAAAGCAGCACTTCTCGAAGTGACCGGCTCTCTTCCGGAACAACTGGATTTAGGATAGGATCAATACAACGATCCTACCATATCTCGAAAAGAGCGAGGGGGGGTAAACTGATTGAGAGGGGAAGAAGCTTAGCCCAAGAACTAGTCAGTCCAATAAATAATCTTCATTGCAAACCTCTATACATGATTGCCGTCGTCAATGAATCGCCTCTAGGCAAGGCAGAAAAGCGAATGCGCCTCCAGGGCAACGAGGGCCCGAAATCAGTCGCTCTACGCCACAAGGCCCTGTTGTGATCAAAACACGCCGTCCGACCAGAAGATCACGGGTAAGAGCGGAACCGGCAAGAAACTCGTGGCTAAGGCTGTCCACGATCAGAGCCTTCGCTCTGGCCCGAAGTTCATACCTGTCAACTGTGGAGCCCTCCCTTCAGACTTGATCGAAAGTGAACTCTTTGGTCACATGCAGGGAAGCTTCACTGGTGCTCTCCGTGACAAGCGTGGACTGTTTGAGGCCGCATCCGGGGGAACGCTCTTCCTGGACGAAATCTCTACTCTGCCCTTCGAGCTACAGACTCGATTGCTGCGGGTTCTCGAGCGCAAGGAAATCCGCCGGATTGGTGAGACGAAACATCGCTCCGCTGACGTCCGGATCGTCGCCGCACCCAACCAGCCACTGGACCAACTGGTCGAGAAGGGAGAGTTCCGAGAAAATCTCTATCACCGTCTCAATGTGTATCAGCTACAGATACCTCCCCTGCGCGAAAGGACATCCGATATCCCAATCCTGATCCACCACTTCCTGCAGGACTGGAACCATCGCACCGGTAAGGAAAAGGGGATCTCCCCCGATGTGATCGGCCTGCTCTCCCACTATCACTTCCCGGGCAACGTTCGTGAGTTGGAGAACATCATTGAGAGTTCCTATCATCTGTCTGATGGAGTTATAGAAGCCGCGGTGGTTGCTCCTCGAATCAGCCGACGCCCATCGCGGCGAGCCCAAGGGGAGTCGAGAGCCGAGGCCATCTACGAAGACCTCGTAACGGGGCGAGAGGAGTTCTGGTCAGCCGTCCGGGATGGCTTCCTCAACCATGACCTGACTCGGGATAATCTCAAGAAGATAGTCTCACTGGGACTGACTGCTTGCCGGGGAAGCTACAGGGGACTCATAGAGCATTTCAGATTGCCGCAAGAGGACTACAAGAGATTCCTCACGTTTCTGACAAACCACGACTGCAAGCTAGATTTTCGTCCGTTTCGAAAACAACATAAGGTAGAAGTCTAGGGTTTGCGTGGGTGACAGGAAGACTTTCTCATGAGCGAATCTGAGTTTCAGATTAGACCCGCTACAATTCGAGACATCCCTGCGATCCTCAAGTGCATCAAGGGACTCGCCCGGTATGAGCATCTTGAAGACACGGTGATCGCGACCGAAGCAGACTTGCAGAGTTCGCTCTTCGGTGAGACGCCGGATGCTGAAGTGCTGATTGCCTACGAAAGAACCGAACCCGCTGGCTTTGCCATGTTCTTTCACAACTACTCTACCTTCCTGGCTCGGCGCGGACTCCACCTCGAGGATCTGTTTGTCTTTCCACAGTTTCGAGGAAAAGGCCTGGGAAGATCTCTCCTCTCCAAGGTGGCCCGTATCGCCGTCCAACGCCAGTGTGGCCGCTTCGAGTTGTCGGCATTGGATTGAAACCAGAAGGCAATCGGCTTTTACGAGAGACTGGGAGCCCAAACATTACCTGAGTGGCAAATTTATCGCTGGACAGAAAAGGGCCTGAAGGGGCTGGCGGACAGGTAGAACGAGAACCGAGTTCGCTGTGGCATGCCGAGTCCACCCTAACTCATCTCAGCACTCCGGCGTTGGCAAAGCAGACTATCCCGATAAAGAAGACGCTGCTTTGGAAGAGAGCCTTTCCATGACGAGCTTATCGCTTTGTCATTTCAGCTTCATCCTCATGCTCTTCGAGGCGTACCTAGACCAAAGACAAGTAGATGGAAGTGGATTAAACCACGTGTAAACACCTGAAATGCCCGCCCTGGCGGGTATTCTGGAGTTCGAAAAAGAATCTTTAGAGAGGCCCGAAAGGAGGAATTTCAGGTGAAGAAAAAGCATAGCGCAATCCTCCGAAAACGGGAAGCAGAGGTGGCCACTCGGTTGA
>Ga0310345_10005673_pt1 | contig 11019 bp, 10 predicted proteins | sample HC15DNA20500_MG_FD_204667 | JGI IMG/M metagenome (GOLD analysis project Ga0310345, IMG submission 204667) | Marine microbial communities from station ALOHA, North Pacific Subtropical Gyre - HC15-DNA-20-500_MG | ecosystem: Environmental > Aquatic > Marine > Oceanic | place: Pacific Ocean: North...
CAAAATGAAAATGAAAATTGTAATGGAGAACCAATGTTAAAAAAAAATAGAAATAATGAATTTAGTAATCTCATTGATAAACATTATCTTGATTATGATAATTTTTATTATCATCGAAATAATAATTAATTTTATAATTATAAAGAATTGTAATACCACCACCACACCATATTAAATTTTCAATATCAATTCTTGGATTTTTTTTTGATTCTTCATTCATAAAAAATAAAATATTTTTAACATCATCATTTAATATATCAAAAACAAAACGATATTGTGTTGGTGTAATTTCAATAAAACTTAATGATGAATTTTTATCTTTTGATAAAATAAAATTATTATAAAATAATTTAGGATTTTTTTGATATATTAATTTATTATGTTTTATAAGATGTCGAATTTGATTCATAAATAATTAATATATTATAATAATTATAATTCTCCTCTTAGTCTATTAGGATATCTTTTTTGAGAAATATCTGAATTTGAAAAATGTATTCTATTATGATCAGTAAAATCTTTTTTTAAATCAATACAACATATAATATGTTTATCATATTCTTTAATATTATATGATTCGAATTTTTTACAATAAGGACAATGTAATTTAACAATTGATTTATGATTCTGTTTCCCGAAACAACTACCCATATTTTTAAATTATTATTACTTTTAAATTAATCAAATTTATATATTTATTTATTATAGAGTATGGTTAAAAAAACGAATCTTCTGAAAAAAAGAAAAAACATGTCTAAAAAAAAAAAATCATATCCAAGAAAATTACATCATAAAAGATCATTAGCGAAGAAAAACAAAAGTAAAAAATTACATCGTAAAATATCATATAGAAAAAAAAGATCATATCGTAAAAGAAAATTTAAAGGTGGTATGAATATAGATGCCGCGCAAGCTATGGTTCAGGCTCGGGCTCGGGCTCAGGCTCAAGAGGATGCGAGGACGAAGGCTCTTGAGGATGCGAGAATGAAGGCTCTTGAGGATGAGAGAATGAAGGTTCTTGAGGATGAGAGAATGAAGGTTCTTGAGGATGCGGGGGGGCAGCTTCTTGAGCCGGGTTTAACAAGACAAAGATCACCAAGCTCACCCGTCCCTAGTCCTGAAAAATGGACTTGTCCATGCGGGTACGAAAATCATGGTTTTAATTTCGATTGTTCATCTTGTAAAAAATCAAGAGAATCAAGAGGGCCTCAAATATCACCTGAATCATCAGAACATCACATGCTTCTAAGTGAATTAGAATCTTTAAGGAGGGGAGGAAAAGGTGCGAGAAAAAAAACAATGACGAAGCAGAAAACAGAAGAAAGAATAATAGAAATTACGACTGCTCTTCGTTTTCTTGAAAGTGTTCTTGAAAGTAAAATGAAGCGTCCTGTTCCGAGGGCTGCTAGTGAAGGAGGAGGGGCAGAAAAATCTCTTGTAGCTGGAGGAGGAGGAGGAGCATCATTTTCTGCAGGAGGAGAAGAAATAGCATTTACAGCTATCGCTGGAAGTGATGCCAAAGAAGGAGCAACTGAATCGGCGGCGGCGGCGGTTGGAGGTTTCGGGGATCCATATTATTTATATCAACAAAGTTTAAATTCTATGGAAGTAAAATTAAACCTCTTGCTTCAGAACAAAAATAGAACTGACGAAAATTTTTACGAATATCAAAAAAAAATAACAGAAATAATAACATTATTAAAAAGTATTTCTAATGCCCCATCAGACAAAATAGAATTATGGATGACTAAAAATGGGAGACCTAAACTATTAGTAAAATTACTATCGTCGATTAATTTAGACATTCACGGTGACCCAAAATAATAATTTTTGTAAAAAATAAATTATTAACCGAAGGTACTTTTTTGAAATAAACATTAAAATCTTTTTCCAAAACTTTGTTAAATAAATATAATATAATTAAATAAGATAATATTAAATATTTCAAATAATCTTTTTGATGTTTCACAAATATCTTTATATTTTTAATAAAATCTTTAAATTAATCAAAATTTAAATAAATTTAATAATAAATGAGAAAATATTTGCGTTCAAATCGTAGAAGAAATTCAAATCGTAGAAGGACATATCGTCGAAGAAATTCAAAATCAAATCGTAGAAGGACATATCGTAGAAGAAATTTAAGAGGTGGTGATGGTGAGGCAAATGAAGTTCAATGTATAAATATAATAAAATTTGGAGAAACACGTTCTCGATGTGATAAGACGATGTCAAGCGATTTTGCTACCGACCATGACAGTTTTTGTAGTCCATATTGTTGTATGACATTTGGTATGAACCAGTTGGCCACTTACCAAGCAAATGAAAGACAGGAACCGGATCCAGAACAAATTACTAATGCCATTGAATTATTTCAATTACAAGATTGTTTAAAAACTTTAGTAGAAAAAGATACATATAATAATCCTGGAAGGAGTGCTGATGTAGTATTATATGCTGGTGGTCATAGATTAATAATTTGAGATGGTAGATATAGAATTTAAATGAAAATAATATAATTAAATAAGATAATATTAAATATTTCAAATAATCTTTTTGATGTTTCACAAATATCTTTATATTTTTGATGATTTAAATTATTATGAATATAAATTAAAATATTAATTAATTTTTTAATTGAATTGATATCATTAAAATTATTTATTTTTTTAAATTGATAAATATTGAATATATCATTTTTATTTTTAATATTTGTAAAATTAAATATTTCATTAAATAAGAATAAATTTTGATCATTATCAATTTTTTGAAATAATTTTGTTTCAATTTCATATAATTTTTCAATAAATTTTGAACTTTCATTATATTTTCTTAAAAACCAGAATAATTTTTTATTTTCACAAAGTGCTTCATTATTAATATTATATTGAATATCAATATATTTTCTATCTTTATGAATAAAATTTTTAAATAAATCATCTATAAATATATTTGAATTTAATGATTTTAATATTTTATAATTTGAATTAATTGATTTATCATTACCAATAATATTTGGTAATTCACCATTAATTAATGATAAATAATCCATCGATCCATAAAAGATAATATTACCTTGATTATCATGACCTCTTCTACCAGCTCTACCTGACATTTGAAGATATTCATCTTTTGAAAATTCAATATTATCAATACCTAAGAAACAAGTTGTTCGAATTGGTAAATCAATACCTAAACATAATGTTTTATCTGAAATAATAATCGCAATTAATTTTTTTGATAATAATTTTTGAAGAATCCAATTATATTCTTCAGGCATATTTTCAATATATATCCCAATACCTCTTTTTAACATTTGAAATAATGGTGATTCATATGGTATTTTAATATTTAATGTATTCATTATTTCTCTTCTTACTTCGCGAATAATATCACCTGACATAGGTTTATCCGTAAATATAAAATCAGAATGTTTTTTAAAAATATCTTGTTTATTAAAATCAGGATTATTTATAAAATGATTTAATTCATATTTTAAATTTTTAATTTGAATTTTTTTATAAAGAACACTGTTATTTTGAATATAATTTATTTTTTGTTCATAAAATTTTATCATTTGTTGAATAAATAAATTTTTTTCTTTCTTTTCAAAATTTTCTATTTTTTCTCTTATTTCATATTGTGAATTTTTCGTTTTAATACTAATTGATGATATAAAATCTTCTTTTTTAATTAAAAATATTTCATATAATTTTTGTTTTTTTTCTAAAATGATATAATGATATGGATATTCTTCTAATTCTTTTTTATCTAAATAATCATAAATTTTATTAAATAAATTTTTACAACTGTTTTCTTTGATATGAAACATTATCATAGGTAACATATCTTTTTTTTTAACATCTCTAATCAATTTAATAATATTTTCATCTTCATGTTTAATTTTATCTTTATTTTTTATTTGAAATGAATTAAAAATATTTTGAATTTTATTAGGATATTTTTCATTTAATTTATATAAATTTTTTTTAATAAATTTTTCATATAAAGCACAATCATCTAATGTTAATAATTTTTCTTCTTTAAAATAATTATCAGGTGATAATTCATCAATAAAATCATCATAATAATCTTCTTCTTCCTCGCAAAATTCATCTTCAATTTTATTCCATAATGAAGCACAATCATTAGGTGTAAATGATAATGAATAATTCACAAAATTTTCATTAATAGTTTTAAAACAACATAATGGATGTAATTTAATTAATTTATTTTGATTCCATAACCATTTTTGATGATTAATAAATCTTTTATTATATTCAATATAATGAATCTTTTTATTTTTAAAATTTTTATGAAATATTTCTTTTAAAAAATTAATATTTTTAATTGTTGCTGATAAAGCTAAGAAATTACAATCAATTATTTTTAATAAATTTTCATAAATATCACCATCATCTTTTTTATTTAAATTATGAATTTCATCAAATACTACATAATCAAATTTTTCATTTAATTTATATAAATTTTTTTCAATTTCATAAGGTGTCCCAATAAATATATTTGTTTTTTTATCATATGAATGATGTGATAAATTCTCAATTAAAAAATGTACTTTATATCCCATATACATAAAATGTGATCCAACTTGATATGCAACAGGTTTCGCAGGACATACATATAATATTTTTTTATGAATAATACCTGATGACATAGCAATAAATGTTTTACCTGATGAAGTTGGTGCTCTTATAATTGCACTTTCTTTATTTTGAATTATTTGTATTGTATCAATTTGCCAATCATCTAATTTCTTAAATTTTTTAAAATTATTTAATGGTGGTAATAAATATCCTAATTTCTCCATCATAAATAATTTATAATCATATTTATCTAATGATTTAGAAATCTTATTTATTAAATTTTTATTTTCATCATTTAACGAAGTACTTTGTAAATTTTCAGTATCTTTTAATTCAAAATATAATAATAAAATATAATGAATATATTTATTTCTATCTTCTAAAAATTTATTTAATAATAAAAATTTATATTTTAAAATACCTTCATCTGTTTTTAATTTCTGAATTGAATCAAATGGATGATCAATATCCAAATTCTCAAATAAAAATTCTATTTTTTGAATATCATCATTAATATTATTTTTATATCTTTTTTTATTTTGTTCTTCAATAATTAGATCTTTTTTCTTAATCACTTTTTTCTTATTTTTTCCTTGTCTTTTAGAATTTTTATTTTTAGCATCGCTACTTCGGTTATTTTTATTTTCGTGAATCGATTTGTTTAATTCATCTTCAATAATATGTTTTAAATTTAAATTTAAATTTAATGATATATCTCTTATAAATATAGATAATAATTGTTTATCTATATTTTGTTTAAAAATCATATATTATTTACAAAGTACTTCGTTAAAAAAATATTTTAAAAAAAGTTTCAAATTTAATATTATAAATTAATTTTTTTTTAAATATTTTCAAAATCTTTTGGTTGTTTATCAACCATTGGATAAATAATAGTTGTTAAATTTCTTAATAAATAATATTTCCAACCTTGACCATCAGGTGTTATTTCATTAATATCTTCATTCCAACCATTTGAATTTGTTGTATCAGCGATAGGATTACATTTACCTAATTTATTTCTAACACTATCTTCATAAACAGTACCTGGGACACAATTACAAACTTGTGATTTTAAATCATTTGGTATACATTTTGTGCTATCTTTTAAATCACAATTACATAAATTTTTATTGATACCACATCTATCTTTATTATTATTACCATAACAGAAATCATAAACAATATCACCATCTTTAACTGGATTACCTTTATACATACATTCATTACCTTCTTTTTTTTTAGGTTTAATGACTCTAAATTTTCTAAATTTTAATGAACATCTTCTTCTTTCATCTTTACAATTAGTAGTATCCCATTTTTCAAATTCACCATAACAATCATCATCTTTCATTTCAAAAGGAGATTTATCTTTATCTGTTAATTTAATACTTGGATCACTATCTAATGAATTATATGGATCTTTACTTGGATCATATGAATATATTGGGACTATTTTTTGTTTTCTTGAAGAAGTAACAGTTTTAAAATTATTTGGTAAAATTTTTTCATATATTGAGTATTTTTCTGATGTAATATTATCATCAGGGACTTTTGTTTCAATCGGTCTTAATCTTTTTGATTTTATTTCATATTCTAATAATTCTAAATTTAATTGATTTAAATTTAATTCAGGTTGATATTTATCATCAATAGCACCAGCTAATTTTGTATCAAATTGAATATCTTTCAATTCATAATTTTTAAAATTTTCTTGATTATAAAATATAAGAATGATATAGATTATCAAAAATAATAATAGTATATATTTAAAAGAACAAATCATATATATTATATTATTATATTATAATGTTAAAAAAAATATTTAAAAAAGATGGTATTATTTTTTTACAAAATGATCAATTTGAAAATATTAATTTATCATATTTTATAATTCATAATTATAATTTTTTATTTCTTTATAATGATCATAATAAAAATATTTGTAAAAAAATTAATGAAATAAAAAAAAAATATTATGAATCAATTGGTTATTTATATTAATTAATAATCATCAGAACTTGAACTATTACATTTAATCATTTTATTTTTATTTATCTTATGATTATCTATATTTAAATATTTTATATTTTCAACTATTTTTTTAATATCTTCAATTTTTCCGAAACAATCTATATATCTTGTATAGATATTGATATTTTTATGACATTTTACATTTTTTATAAAGTCTATTTGTAAAAAATGAATTAATTGATCAATCGAAACTTCTTCTTGAATATTTATTTTTAAATTCTTTTTTTTAAAAATTTTAATGATTTGATCTTGATTTGTAAATTCATAAAAATCTTTAAGAAGATCAATTAAAAAGATTGATTTATGTAATTCAAAATTGAAATTATATTTATCAATATAAATATTATGAAAAATATTTTTATTTTTTAGATGATTCTTAATATTACGAGCCATTATTTTATTTTTTGAAATAAATAAAAATATCAAATTTTGTTTTTAATATTTATTGAGAAGATGGATTAATATTATAATTAAATTTAAATAATTGAAGAATTTGTGTAAAAATATATGTAATGACTAATAATAATATAATTTGACCAATCCAATTTTTCGAAATATTTTGGATCATATTTTGTAAACCCCAATCGGGGATATTAATATTATAATTAATATTAAATAATTTATCATATAAATTTTTTAACATTTTTGTATTATTTGAGATTTGATTACATTTTTTATTTTCATAATATTCAGAGATATCAATATTTTTTTTCATTATTTTGGGTATATATTTACTTAAACGATTTGTTAATAAATCTATTTTTTCATCAAAATCTTTATTTCCTTTACTTTCCATATTTAAGAAATTAATTAATAATTTTGTTATATTTAATGATAATCCTATATTACATATATCTTTATTTTGATAGTATTTTTCTAAACAATTATAAATATCATTATTATTTAAAGATAAAAATATATTAATTTTCCTTTCAATATAATTTAAAATATCAATATTTTTTGAATCACCTAAATCATAAATATCATTTAAATTATTAATTTTTTCTAAAAATTCTTTATCATTATCATTTGTATTCATTAAATTATTAAAACATTTTTCAATATCATTATCATGAATAATATCAAAAGTAAAAATATTTAATAATTTAAAATTATGTTTTGTTTTATTTAATTGAATATTCATATTTCTTTTTAATAACCAATCATAAATTTGTGATTTAACCATTTTTTTTTTATCATATTTATCATTAAAAAGACCATATGGTATAATTTTATTTAAATATCCTGTTGTATCTAAATGTATTTGATCTAATGATATCGATTTTAAATCAGAAGGTAATTCTTTTTTTAGATCATTATTATTTAAAAAACTTGTATGATTATACCATTCACCTAAATCAACACCATAATTTGAGAATTCAATAATAACCCCATTTATTTTAATTGATTCATCCATATGTTCATATTTTATATTTTGTATTCCATAATTTTTTAATGCAAATGATGTATTTAACTTAATTTCATTAATAAAATCTTCAAATGCTTTATTTTTTTTTATTTTTTTCCAATCAATCCCTTTATTTTTTTCGATTTTATTTGATTTAAAAAAATCATTAAAATCATTTGCATTTGGTATTTGAATCATCATTTTTGATGGTGTAGTTTGTAAAATATTATTAATATCAAATACATTTGTATTTGGTTGAATTGGAGGACCACAAGTTGAATTAATATTTGAATTTTCGGAATAAATAGGATCAATATTTAAATTATCTTTATTTGATAAATATGATTCTAATCCACTTGTATCTAAATGATTATAATTTAATTTATTTTCTTTTTCATCCCATAAATCTTTAATTAATATATCCTGTTTATAAATCGTAGGATCATAAAATAAACATCCATGACATTCAACAGGTTCATTATTACAATTATGATCTCCTTTTAATTCTAATGGTGGTGGATCTCCATCATTATGATTATATTTTTGTTTTTGAGACGATGTTAATGAACAGGATTGATTATCTGAATTTTGAATAATATGTTTCATACATTTTTGTTTTCCAACTCCATTGATAGGATCATTCTCTATATATTTAAATTTACAATCTTTACATTTATCTTTTTTATCTATTAAATCAATATTAGTGGGACTTGATAGTATTAATGATTCTGACATTATTATTATTATTATTATATTATATTATATTATTTTATATTTTTGAAATTTATTGAATGCTGTTTCTTTATATCGTGAATGTTCTAAACAATCATAATAATATAATAATATTATTAAATTTTTATTATTTAAATTATAATGAATTGATTTTATTGTTCCACATGTTGTTTTGAAATCTCCTAAATATTTATTAGGTATGATTCTATTTAATTCATCTGAAAATTCTTGTTTCCAAGGTGCGGTTTGATACCATATTCTTTTCTTTAATTTACAATTAGATATCGCATCTGTAATACTTTGATCACCAGTTAATAAGATATCATCAACACTATCTTTAATTAATGAAATAAATATTTTTCTTGGTTGTGGTAAAATATCTCCACGAAAAATTAATAAATTTGTTAATTTTGATTTTTCATTATGAAATAATTCATATTTCTCTATTTTATGATCTTCATTTTTATATAATAAATATGATGATTTAAAATATTTTTTAATAATTTTATTTATTTTATATTTAAATGAATTTGAATTAAATATACCAATTTCATCATCAATACTACAAAACCAATTCGGAACAATAATTTGAAATTTCTTATATTTATGATTATATTTTTTACATATCATTTCAATAAATGATAAAATACATGTTATAGAATGAGATCCCCATGATCTATTTGAAGTATGTTGAATATATGCTAAAGCAAATGGTTTTTGAATTATATTTTGTTTAGGTATATTCATATTCATAAATAACATACCTAATTGATCTTTCCCAACTCCAATTGGAAATGTATAAGGTGGTGATTGACCATTATATTCACTTACTGTAAATGTATTATACCGATTTGCATAAGATATTAATTTCTGTAAATGTGATAAAATAAAATAACCATACATACCTTCGGATAATATTAATGGAACAATACCAATAATATCGAATTTTGGTTTTGAATTTTTAAATTTATAATCACCATAATTACCACATTCTTGAATCCCTTTTTTTTTAATTAATTCAATAAATTTTAATCCTGTAAATTTTAATGTCTTATATTTATAGAGTTCAGATGTACATATAGTAATTCTAATTTTAGGATACCATAATTTTAAATTCTGATAAAATAATCCACAATTAACAATATCACCAAAACCTTCACATGGTATATTTATTAATCCTATATGTATATTTTTATAATCATTATATTTTATCTTAATTTTTTGTTTTTCAAAAAATTTTAATGGTTCATAATATAAATCATCATAATTTTTATTATTATTTAATTTATTACTTAAAAATTTATATAATTTTTTTTCATTCATAATAATATATTATATATATATATATAATATATTATGAAGAAAAAAAAAGGTGGTAAATTAATTTATAAAGGTAGTCATGTATGTTTATTTACACCAGAAATACCTTGTAAAAAAACTAAAAAAATTAGTAAAAATTCAAAAAAAAGATTATCAAAAATTATATTTTCAAAAAGAAAATATAAAATTAATAGAGAAAATGTTCTAAATAAAAAAATTAAATTAATTCATAATTATTCAAAATCTTTTATTATTTTTGATACTTTCTGTAAATCAAAAGATTTTGATGATATTTATAATTATGATAAAGATATATTAGATTGTGTCAAAAATTCAAAAGTTGATGATTTTAATAAATATTCATATATGTTACAAGGTAATTTAGGTGGTATATCATTTGATGATTATATTTATAATAATTTTCATCATAATATTAATGATAAATTATTTCTTAAATTAATGAATATGATATTACCATTATTTGAAGGATTAATAATTCTTAAAAAAAATAATATCATCCATGATGATATAAAATTACAAAATATTGTTTTAGATGAAAATGAAAAAGTATTTAAATATATTGATTTTGGTTTATCAGCTCATTCATCTGATTTTAAATTTTTTAAAGCAAGATCAAAAAGTGAATTTAATACTTATCGTTATTATAAATCGTATTCACCTGAATATTTGTATTATTTTCAAAATAATAAAGATCTTAAAAATGAATTAAATGAAATTAATAATGAAAAATTTAGAAAAGGTTATGATGATCTAATTGATTTATTTAAAATTTATAATCAAGATTTTAATCAAATTATTAAATTAACAATTCATAATTGCGTTACTAATAAAAAAAAGTTAAATAAAAAAAAATTAATTGAATTAATTGATGTTTATAGTTTAGGAATATTAATCCCTTTA
>Ga0310345_10005674_pt1 | contig 11017 bp, 8 predicted proteins | sample HC15DNA20500_MG_FD_204667 | JGI IMG/M metagenome (GOLD analysis project Ga0310345, IMG submission 204667) | Marine microbial communities from station ALOHA, North Pacific Subtropical Gyre - HC15-DNA-20-500_MG | ecosystem: Environmental > Aquatic > Marine > Oceanic | place: Pacific Ocean: North...
CGGTATTTTTTTATCGTTTAAAAACAACTTTTTAGCTGCATTAACAAGTGCTTGCTCAAACACACTGTTATTTGCTGCACGGGCATAATCTAATGCCAACACCATTCCAAATGCAGTGTTAGGGTGCACGCCGGTTCTATTGGGGTAGGTTTGTTTGGGCAAAAACCGCATCCAAAGGTTTACAACCGTATCACACAATGGCTCAAGTGTTTTTCTCCACTGAATGGCGTCGGGATCATTCCACTCCAATAGTTCTTTTTGTAACTGCAATAACCAAGCCCATCCATAAGTTCGTTCAAAACTACTGTTCAGTGGCGTATTGAAGTATGCTGCTTCATGAGCAATATTTTCAGGGGTAATATTTTCATTTAATTTTTTGCGAATGATTGCTGCTTCGGGTAACTGCGGAAATTTCTTTAATAATGCAACCAGCATCCAATGACCATGCACCGTACTGTGCCAATCGAAACAACCATAAAAAGCGGGATGCAGCTGCTTAGGGGTTAACAACTGACTACTGTCGCTTATGGCAACATGATTTACTTTATTAGGATATTCCTGTTGAATACACCGCAAAGGCAATGCTGCCAAATATGTTGCACCGGTATTGGTGAGTACAAATTCACTGCTATCGGAAGTTAAATAATAAAATTTTTGTACTTGTGCCAACAAGTTTTGTGGCCCTGTAATTGCCATTAAAGCCATTAAAACAAACATTCTTTTCATGGTATGTATTGAATTTGAATACAATTTAAATGAAGCGGCTGAAGTTGTAATTTTATACAGAAAGGTAATACTTAAACTACTATAGTTGGTTTTGTTTATTATTTTTACGTTCATCAACAAATTTTTCCTATTGAAAACATCGCTCACTTTTTTACAAAAACTGGCTTATGCATTAATCAGTATTTGCCTCATTATCCTTTTGCTGTATTATGCACAATCATTTTTTATTCCATTGGCATTTGCAGCATTGTTTACTTTACTACTAATTAGTGTAGCCAATATTTTTGAAAAATGGGGTATTTCGCGAGGTATTAGTGCACTAATAGCGGTATTGCTGGCTATTTTAGTGGTACTATTTGTATTTTATTTCATCTCATCTCAAATCATTAGTTTTCGGAGTGATGTTCCCAAGGTTGCCCAACAATTGTATATAGCTATAACCGATATGGAAAACTGGGCTCAACAGCGCTTTAACATTAGCGACCAACATTTAAAAAAGTTTATTGATTCTATTACTGCCCAATCTATGAGCAGTACGTCGGCCATAGTGGGTAGCACGGTTTCAACCCTATCGAATGTGCTGGTGTATTTGGTGTTAATTCCCATTTATATATTCTTGTTTTTATTGTATCGACATATTATTATTGGTTTCTTTGTAAAAAGCTTCGGCAATACCCATGCATTAACCGTTATCAACATTTTGCACCGTATTCGATTAATGATTAAAAATTATATTTTTGGTTTATTAATTGAGTTGTTAATTGTTGCCATCTTAAATTACATAGGCTTGTTAATTGTTGGCGTTCAATATGCTATTTTGCTGGCCGTGGTTGCAGCCATCTTAAACTTAATTCCCTATTTAGGTATATATACGGCCACGTTATTTGGCATGTTGGTTACTTACACCAACAATACACCATCAGCCGTACTGGGTGTTGCTATTGTAATGATTGTAGTACATTTAATAGATAGTAATTTTTTACTACCTAAAGTGGTAGGCTCTAAAGTAAAAATAAATGCCTTGGCAACTATTTTAGGGGTAGTTGTTGGAAGTTTACTTTGGGGTATTCCGGGCATGTTTTTGGCATTGCCCATACTCGCCATTTTAAAAATTATATTCGACTCAGTGGAAAGCCTTGAACCTTGGGGCTATTTGTTGGGCGATGATAGCGAAACAAAATCTGGTAAGCCCAATAAACGCAATAATATTTTAAAAAAATTACTTCATAGAAAAAAATAATACAAAAAACAACATCTCCATATTTTATTTTTCTTTTTAAACGTTCCGCAGAAAAGCAGGTCTTTATAACAAAATTTATCAGTAACCCTTACAATATGCAACATTTAAAAATTGCAGTTATTTCCGTTGGCATGCTATTTACTTGGTTAACACAGCCCCTGTTTGCACAACAAAAATCAGATAGTACCCACACCCAATCGTATTTCAAAGCATCATTAGATTATTTAAGCAATGCAGTATATAATGGTCGCAAAGACTCAACAGTGTTGCCATATATTACACCCACTTTAGGTTATTACAACAAATCGGGTTGGTATGTTAGTGCCAGCGCTGCTTATGCTGCTGCTGCCAATGAAAATAGAATTGATTACTTTTCATTGGATGCCGGTTATAATTTCTCAATTAATAATTTTAGTGGCGACGTTCGAGCCAACAAAACCTTTTATAATGCCCAAAGTACCGCCATTAAAAGCGACATAAAAGGTGGTTTCGGCACGGACTTAAGCTATGACTTTAATTTTTTACAACTGGGAGCCAGTGCCGATGTTATTTTCGATAACAAAACCGATGTAGCTTTCAATACAAATATAGCGCATGCGTTTACATGGGGCCCCGACAAACAACAATGGAGCTTAACCCCAACGCTGGCAGCGAATTTCAGTAGTTTATATTTTTATGAAGGATACACCAGTCGAAGGGTAGGAAAAGCTATTAAGAAAAACAATCCTAACGTGGTATCTGTAAAAGCAACCACCATTGTTCCTAATCCGGGAATAACCTTATTAGACTATGAAGCATCCATGCCTTTAACCTATGATGCCAAAAATTGGGGCTTTGCCATTACACCTACTTATGCCATTCCGGTAAATAAAATTGAAACAACCACCACCGCAACTTATACTTTAAAAAACCGATCAACCATTACCACTACAAATAATACCACACCCGCTTCGGAAAAACAATTGTCAAACACCTTTTATTTGGAATGTAGCATTTACCTGAAATTTTAAAACAAAAAACCCTTCTTCAGTATATGCCGAAGAAGGGAAAAACTATAAAAATGAAAAACTATTCAGCTTCCGCTACTACTTCTTTTACTTCCGGAATCATGCGTTTCATCATGCCTTCAATACCCGCCTTTAAGGTAATCATTGAAGATGGGCATCCACTGCAGCTTCCTTGCAACATTAAATTAACCACCCCATTTTTATAGCTGCGGAATTGAATGGCACCTCCATCCATTTCAACAGCAGGTTTCACATAATTCTCCAATAATTCTTTAATGCGTTTTACCACATCATCATCATCAGCCGCAACAACATTGCCGGCTTCTTGTTTAATTTGGGCAACTTCTTCCTCGTTCACAATAGGACCCCCGTTTTCCAAATAATCTTTTAAAAATTGTTTTATGGTTGGAATAACATCTTGCCAATCACCGGTTTCCGGTGTTTTGGTTAAGGTTACAAAGTTGCTGGCAATAAATACACTTTTAATAAAAGGAAAACTAAACAACTCCTTCGCTAATGGCGAAGGGCCGGCGCTACGTTCATCCTGAAAATCAATGCTTTTTCCGGGATATAACAACTTATTGGCCACAAACTTCATGGTTTCCGGATTGGGCGTCATTTCAGTATAAATACTAACAATGGTATTGCCGGTTTTAATCATAACACTTCAATTTATAAATTCAAGTACAAAATTACTAAAATATTGCGGATGGGGAATGCTAAAATAGAAATGCCTATGGATTTTTCGGCTATCGAAAATGCTAAGACAACACTTATTTATATAATAGAACTTGCTTTCCCACACAAATTTGCAAATCGTCTACTGTTTTTCACTCGGGGGCAAATATTCTAAAGTATTGGCAAACAATATTTCTATTGATGCACTCCCTAATGCATTTCTAACAAAATTTTTCCTTTTTGGTTGCCGCTTTCATAGGCTTTAATGGCTTCCATAACCTGCGTAAAAGGAAATTTTTCAGACACCGGCAATTGAAACCCGGGCTGCTGTATGTTTTCTATTAAATAGGTTTGCATTTCCTTTTGCTCATTTTCCAATAAAGTTTGCAACCAGGCATCAACGCCAAAGCCCATGATAGATAAATTTTTAAAAACGATGGTAGCATTATAAAATTGTGCAGGTTCATCATCTAACAGTCCATATATCAATACTTTACCAAATGGCGCAACTGTAGGTAACAATTGTGTTAGTAGCTTGCCGCCTACCGCATCGAACAAGGCGCTAACACCTTTATTTTGAGTGATAGCTGAAATTGTATTGGCCAACAGAGGATTTGTTGACAATACTACTTCCGTAGCACCCAACGCTTTTAACGGAGCAACTTCTTCTTCCTTACGAACTACCGCAATGGTTGCGTATTTTTTTTGTGTAGCCAATTGGATGGTAATTTTTGAAAGTGCCGAATTGGCTGCAGTTAACAACAACCAATTTCCCTGTTGTAAGCGTGCTTGCGATAATAGGCCATATGCAGTAATTGGATTGAGGGAGAACTGGGCAGCTTTCTCTATCGGAAAACCGGGGGGCAATGGAATTACCTTTTTTTCTGGTACCACAACATATTCAGCCCAAACATTTTTATGACGAAATGCCACTAGTGTTTGAATGGGTGTTTGGGTGTTTTTCCCTTGCTGCATTACCACTCCCACACCTTCTAAACCGGCAATTTGTGGTAGGTTAGGTTGCATTCTGTATTGGCCGGCAATGAATAATATATCAGCAGGATTAATGGTAGATGCCAACACTTTAATTAGCAACGCTCCCTCCAGTGGCTGCGGCTGAGGTAGCTCTTGTAATGTTAATACCGATGTTGCTTTCCCGCATTGCTGAAATACTATGGCTTTCATTTACTATTATTTTTTACGAATTATAATAGCCTGTTACTGCTGCACAATTCTAATTTTTGCATAATTCAACATTATCTTCTTTTCACCATTGTGTTGAAAGTGAATGGTGGCAATGGGATTATGGGCGCCACCTTCAATTTTTAGAATTTTGCCAAACCCAAATTTTTGATGTTCAACGGTTTGGCCGGCTTCCATATCATGAGGGTCACTGGGTTCAAAATTGGCAGAAGGTATATGCTCTACAACCTTGGGTGGGGGAGGTGTGGCCGGCATATATGAGGGTTTATTGCTTGTTTTTTTGGTAGGTGGTGGCCCGTATTTTTTTTCAGCGGCATCTACCTCACTATAGCCCATACCCCTTTGCATACGAGCAAAGGCACTACCGTTATTAAAGCCATTCCCGGCATTATTTCGAGCACCGCCCCCCGCATAGGTTTTATCTAATAAGCTTTCGGGCATTTCTTCCAAAAAGCGGCTAGGCTCATTTTGCACCAAACTGCCGAATCGATAGCGGGCATTGGCATAACTTAACCAAAGTTTTTCTTTAGCACGTGTTACGGCAACATAAAACAACCTACGTTCTTCTTCCAATTCTTCTCTTGAGTTTATACTCATAGCATTTGGAAATAAGGTTTCTTCAATGCCACCCACAAACACACATTTAAATTCCAACCCTTTGGCCGCATGTATGGTCATTAGCTTTACAGAATCCGCATCGGGATCATTGTCTTTGTCTGCATCGGTTAATAAAGTAATTTGCTGCAAATAGCTGCCCAACGATTTATCAACCATTTCGCCCTCTTCATTATCGGGCATTTCGGTCCATTCTTTAATACTATTCAGTAATTCCTGTACGTTTTCATAACGGGCCAGGCCTTCTGTCGTTTTATCGTTGAACAATTCTTTCACCAAATTAGTATGCTTTCCAACCTGTACAGCAACATCGTAGGCATTATTGGTGGCCATAAGGGTTTGAAAATACCGAATCATGGTAACAAAGTTTTGCATGGCTTCTAAAGTTGCTCCTTTAAAACCATTGGCAGCGGCCGATTGCAATACTTCAAACAAAGTGGTGTTTTGTTCATTGGCAATAATTACGGCTTTTTCGAGTGAGGTTTTTCCAATACCACGAACCGGGTAATTGATGATACGCTTTAACGCTTCTTCATCTTTAGTATTTACAATTAACCGCAAATAAGCAATGTAGTCTTTAATTTCCTTTCTTTGATAGAAGCTTAATCCGCCATAAATTTTATAGGGAATACCCATACGACGCAAGCTTTCTTCAAACGAACGGCTTTGTGCATTGGTGCGGTATAAAACAGCAAAATCCTTGTTTTCATAATGATTACGCAATTTCTGTTCCTGAATGGTATCGGCCACAAATTTGCCTTCATCATTATCTGTCATGGTGCGTACCAGTTTAATTTTTTCACCGATGGCATTTTCTGTCCATAACAGTTTAGGAATTTGCCCTTTATTATTTTTAATTACCTCATTGGCCACTTTTATAATCGTATCGGTGCTTCGGTAGTTTTGCTCCAGCTTCACCAATTTTACATCATCATAATCTTTTTGAAACTGTAAAATATTTTCAATAGTGGCACCTCTAAAGCTATAAATACTTTGAGCATCATCGCCCACCACGCAAATATTTTCATGCATAGCGGCCAACAACTTGGTAATTTGATACTGAACTGGATTGGTATCCTGATACTCATCAATCAGTATATACTTAAACTTAGTTTGGTATTTATGTAAGGCATCATGATGCGTTTTCAACAATTCATACATTTTCAACAAAAGGTCATCAAAATCCATTGCCCCATTTTTAAAACAACGAGCCGCATATGCTGCATAAATTTGAGCAATAGCCGGCCTATTGGCCCGCATATCTTCTTGCTGAATGTAATAATCTGTAGCATATTCAGCCGGACCCACCAATGCATTTTTAGCAGCAGAAATGCGGTTATGTACAATATTGGGCTTGTAATGTTTATCGTCTAAATTCAATTCATTAATTACTGTTTTTAATACGGAGCGACTATCATCCGTATCATAAATAGTGAAGTTAGCCGGGTAACCTAATTTATGCGCTTCACCCCTTAAAATGCGGGCAAATACACTATGAAAAGTGCCTATGTACAAATTACGGGCATCATTATTCCCTAAAATTTTTTCAACCCGTTCCTTCATTTCTTGTGCAGCTTTATTGGTAAAGGTTAAAGCCAAAATATTAAAGGCATCCACACCATTGGCCATTAAATGGGCAATACGAGTGGTTAATACTTTTGTTTTTCCACTACCGGCACCGGCAATAATTAACAATGGACCATTGAGGGTAGTAACCGCTTCGCGCTGAGGTTTGTTCAATCCTTTTAAATAATGTGGTTCTGTCATTTGTTTCGTGTTCGGCTTTTTGAAATTGAAGCTTGCAAAAATGGTTTATTGTGCAATTAAGTTTATTCACAAAAGAAGGGTATACTTTCTCCATTTCCAGGCTGCAATATAAAGGCAATGCCGCGTAAAAACGTAGTATGTGCATATTCTTCTTTTAAAAAATTCAACAACTCATTGGCCTTTTTAAAACTATGTTTGTTGTAACTTGCCGCTTATTATGAAACCCCAATTATTTCTTCCGATTGCTTTTCAGCATTTAGCAACTGCCCCCGATAATATTATCGTTTTAGCCGGCGATATTGGTGGAACCAAAGCAAACATGGCTTTATTTAAAGTAAATGGCAATGGTTTTACTACATTGAAAGAGCAGCGTTACTCGAGCAAAAACTACCTTTCCTTTCAGGAAATTTTGAACAATTTTTTAGCCGGGCAACCAACGCCTCAAAGGGTATGTTTATCTGTTGCAGGACCCATCATTGAAGGCTCGGTTAAGTTTACCAACTTAAGTTGGGAAATTAATGCAAGAGAAATCAGCAGCTTAATCAATAATTGCCCGGTAGCTATCTTGAATGATTTAGAAGCCACCGCCTACGGATTAGCGGCGTTAAAACCCAATGAGGTGCATATTTTACACAAAGGAAAAGATGAAACCCCCGGTAACATTGGCATTTTAGCTGCAGGTACCGGACTGGGTGAGGCCGGAATGTACTTTGATGGCAATGCTTATCGCCCTTTTGCTACCGAAGGCGGCCATTGCGACTTTGCGCCCAGAACGCTACAAGATATTGAACTCATGCATTTTTTGTTGGAAAAATACCCTAAACATGTAAGTTGGGAACGTTTATTAAGCGGTTTGGGCATTGAAAATATATGGGACTTTTTAACCCAAAAAGAAAAGAAAAATTGTCCTACCGAAGTAAAAGCAACAATTGTTTCAGCCACTGATAAAGCGGCTGCCATTAGCCATGCTGCAGCACAGGGAACTTGCCCGGTTTGTATAGAAGCCTTGGCCTTATTCAATCGCTATCTTTCCATTGAAGCAGCCAATTTAATTTTAAAATTTAAGGCTACAGGCGGCTTATACCTGGCTGGTGGCATTGCCCCTAAAGTGCTTCCTTTATTAAAGCCCGAGGTTTGGGATGATACTTTTCAAAACAGCGGTCGTATGCGCCAACTATTAGCTGAGGTTAGCGTTTATGTGGTGTTAAACCAACAAGCGCCTTTATTGGGGGCCGGTTATTATGCTTGGTTAGGCATGCGGTAATATATTGTATTTGATATGTTAATGAAAAGTTAATAAAATTACCTGTTGGCACTACTTTTTCATGATTTGGATTAGTTTGCAGCCTACAAGAATTTAAAAAGTGCGGTTCGATGATGAAGTTTTGCAAACAATCTATCCAATTTATCCTATTTGCTATTACCTTGTTTACCCTATTTAGCTTTGCGCCGGGTAAAGCATATGGTCCTACTGCCAGCTCTAATAAAAGCAGCGTTACCAAAAGTTCATTCAGCATTTACCAAAAATTGGCTTTAGCCGCAAAAGGGCTTTCTTACCAAGCATTTGAAATGGCCTATACCGGTATGCAAGCTTTATACGAGGCAGGCAAAATTCAAAATAATCAACTGCTTACTATTGTTGATTTTAGTTTGCCCTCTACCCAAAAAAGATTATTTGTAATTGATGTAATAAAGGGTGCTTTATTGTTCAATACTTATGTAGCACATGGTAAAAATTCAGGTAAGTTAATGGCTACTCGGTTTTCAAACCGCCCCAATAGCTATGAAAGTAGTTTGGGCTTTTATGCAACAGAAAATACTTATAGAGGTAAACATGGTTTTGCGCTTCGTTTAAACGGTTTAGAGCCCGGCATTAATGATAACGCTTTGAACAGAGGCATTGTAATGCATGCAGCCAATTACGTTAACGAACAATTTATTCGCATGCAAGGCTATTTAGGAAGAAGTGAAGGGTGCCCCGCATTGCCCCCAAAAGTTACTTCAGCCATTATTAGCACAATAAAGGAGGGAAGCTGTTTGTTTATTTACAGTAGTAATCAACAGTATTTGGCACAATCAACCCTTGCACAACCCTTGCCGGATAGCCTTGTTCAAAACCTGCAAGTAAATGATGGCAATAGCTTATAAAGCAAGTACTTACTCCCCTTTTCTATTATCATAAGTACAACGCATCATACCGCAGGCTTATTAAGACCAATCATAATTTAAAACCCCTGCAACTCATTGCAGACAAACATATTTTTCCACAATTTGTGCAATAAATTTATTCCCCTATTTTTGCCATCCTTATAAAAATTTCTTACTAACAATTATAATTATGTCTGTTATTCAACGCATACGCGACAAAGGTGCCTGGTTTATTTTCGGCATTATTGCATTAGCATTATTGGCGTTTATTTTACAAGATGGTTCTTTTCGCCGGGGCAATTTCTTTTCCAACACAACAGTTATTGGTAAAGTAAATGGCCAAAAAATTGAACGTGCCGATTTTGAAGAGAAGGTAAGCATGTATGGTGGTCGTGGTGCGAATCGCGAACAAGTGATTGCGCAACTTTGGAATAATGAGGTGGCCAGCATTATCATGGAGCAGCAATACAAAAAATTGGGATTAACCATTACACCGAAAGAAGTGAGCGACATATTATTTAATCCGGCTACCTCTCCTTTAAAACGTGAATTTACCGACCCAAAAACCGGTATGTTTATGGTGGATGAAGCCAAAGCTGCTTTCGATAGATTAAAAAAATCAAGAAATACTCAGGAGATGGCACAAGTTGAAGAAGCCTATATTAAACCTGCTATTCAACAAGCCTTGCAAGCTAAATACCAGGCTTTATTACAACAAGCCATGTACGTTCCTAAATGGTTAGTGAATAAAACGGAAGAAGACAATAACCTGTTATCGAATGTTTCATACGTTTATGCACCTTATAGCGCCATTCCAGATTCTGGTATCAAAGTGAGCGATGACGAAATCATGGCCTATGCCAACAAACATAAAGACGAGTATAAACGCGATGAGGAAACCCGCAATATTGCATACGTTACGTTTAATGCCGATCCTAGTGCTGCCGACTCTTTGGCTGCTTTCAATGCGGTTTTAGCTAAAAAAGCAGAATTGGCTTCCAATACCAATATCAATACCTTTTTTGCACAAAACACATCCGATTTACCATACTACGACGGCTATATTTCTAAAAATCAAATACACCAAAAAAGCATTGATTCTATTGCTAAATTACCCGTAAATGGTGTGTATGGTCCTTATTTAGATGGCAATGAATACGTAATAGCAAAACTAATTGCGGTTAAACAATTACCCGACTCAGCCAAAGTGCGCCATATTTTAGTGGCTACCCATCAGCAAGACCCGCAAACGGGTATTTTACAGAGAGTAAGAGATGATAGCACAGCACGTAAAATTATGGACACCGTTGAAATGCAATTAAAAGCCGGTGTACCTTTCGATTCAGTGGCAATGAAATATTCTGACGATGGCAATAAAAATACCGGCGGCGTTTACGATTATTTTACTACCGGTAGAATGGTGCCTAGTTTTAATGATTTCAGCTTTTTAAACCCTGTTGGCACCAAAGGTGTCATTTCAACAGAGTATGGTTTACACTATGTTGAGGTATTGGGTCAAAAGGGTTCATCGCCTGCTTATAAAATAGCTTATTATGCTAAGCCCATTACCATTAGCAATGAAACCGACGCGGCTGCTGTAAATGCTGCCGCACAATTTGTTTCGCTTAGCAAA
>Ga0310345_10005675_pt1 | contig 11014 bp, 11 predicted proteins | sample HC15DNA20500_MG_FD_204667 | JGI IMG/M metagenome (GOLD analysis project Ga0310345, IMG submission 204667) | Marine microbial communities from station ALOHA, North Pacific Subtropical Gyre - HC15-DNA-20-500_MG | ecosystem: Environmental > Aquatic > Marine > Oceanic | place: Pacific Ocean: North...
GAGATCGCGACGACGCTGGCGCTCGATCCCGCGATGCTGCTCTTGGACGAACCGATGGCCGGCATGGGCCAGGAAGACGTGGAACGCACCTCGGCACTGATCAAGCGCATCGCCGCGAACCGCACCATCCTGATGGTCGAGCATAACCTTAAGGTCGTCGCGGATCTTTCTGACAAGATTACGGTTTTGGCGCGCGGCGAGATCCTTGCCGAGGGCGATTACGCCACCGTGTCGAAATCGCCCGACGTGATCGACGCCTATATCGGAGCCGGACATGACTGAGGCCGCCACGATGACCCACCGCCCCGCCGCCACCGGCGACGCGCTCCTGAAGGTCGAAGGGCTGCAGGGCTGGTACGGCGAAAGCCACGTGCTGCACGGCATCGATTTCGAGGTGCGCGAAGGCGAGGTGGTGACGCTTCTGGGCCGCAACGGCGCCGGCAAGACCTCGACGCTCAAGGCGATCATGGGGATCCTGTCGAAGCGCACCGGCTCGGTGACGATGCGCGGGACAGAGACGATCGGGCTCGAGCCGCGCCACATCGCCAAGCTCGGCATCGCGCTGTGCCCCGAGGAGCGCGGCATCTTCTCGTCGCTCAATGTCGAGGAGAACCTGATGCTGCCGCCGAAGATCGCCGAGGGCGGTCTCTCGGTCGAGCGGATCTACCAGTTGTTCCCGAACCTTTTGGAGCGCAAGCGCAGCCAGGGCACCAAGCTGTCGGGGGGCGAGCAGCAGATGCTCGCCATCGCCCGCATCCTGCGCACCGGCGCCAAGCTGCTGCTGCTCGACGAGCCGACCGAGGGGCTTGCCCCGGTGATCGTCCAGCAGATCGGCGCGACGATCCGCGAGCTGAAGAAGGAGGGCTTCACCATCGTGCTGGTCGAGCAGAACTTCCGCTTCGCGGCCTCGGTCGCGGACCGCCACTACGTCGTCGATCAGGGCCGGGTGGTGGACATGATCCCCAACGCCGAACTCGACGCCAACATCGACAAGCTGCACGCCTATCTGGGCGTCTGATGGCTTCACAAGGCGCATGAAAAGCGCCGTCCACTGGGAGGAAAACATGAAGAAAACCATTCTCGGAGCGCTGACCGTCGCGTCCTTTGGCCTGCCCGCCATGGCGCAGGACAACATCGAGGTCACACTGGGCGTGCTGAACGATCGCTCCGGCGTCTATGCCGACCTTTCGGGCGAAGGCTCGGTCGTCGCGGCGCGCATGGCGGTCGAGGATTTCGACGCCGCCTCGAAGGGGCTCGACGTCGAGGTGATCTCGGCCGATCACCAGAACAAGCCGGACATCGCCTCGAACATCGCGCGCCAGTGGTACGACCAAGACGGCGTAGACGCGATCCTCGACGTGCCGACCTCCTCGACCGCGCTCGCGGTGGCCGACATCACCGCCCAGGCCAACAAGATCCTGATCGACAGCGGCGCCGGCTCGACCCAGCTCACCGGCGAGCAGTGCCAGCCGACCACGATCCACTGGACTTACGACACCGCGGCGCTGGCCAAGGGCACCGGCGGCGCCGTGACCGAGGCGGGCGACAAGAAGTGGTTCTTCCTGACCGCCGACTACGCCTTCGGCCATTCGCTCGAGGAAGAGACGATGAAGATCGTCGAGGAATCCGGCGGCGAAATCGTGGGCTCGGTCCGCCATCCCTTCCCGGCCACCGACTTCTCGTCCTTCCTGCTGCAGGCCCAGGCCTCTGGCGCCGACGTGATCGGCCTCGCCAATGCCGGCGGCGACACCGTCAACGCGATCAAGCAGGCCTCCGAGTTCGGCATCACTCAGTCCGGGCAGTCGCTCGCGGCGCTGCTGATGTTCATCACCGATGTGCACGCGCTCGGCGCGCAGACCGCGCAGGGTCTGGTGCTCACCGAGGCGTTCTACTGGGATCATGACGACGAGACCCGCGAGTGGTCGGCCCGCTTCGAGGAGAAGTTCGGCTCGAAACCGACCATGGTCCATGCCGGCGTCTATTCGGGCACCATGCACTACCTGCGCGCCGTCGAGGCCACCGGTTCGACCGATGGCGACGTGGTGGCCGAGTGGATGAAGGCCAACGAGTTCGACGACCCGCTCTTCGGCGAGGGCTACGTGCGCAAGGACGGCCGCGTGATCCACGACATGCACCTCTACGAGGTGAAGACGCCGGATGAATCGACCGGCGAGTGGGACCTCTACAAGCACGTCTCGACCATCCCCGGCGAGGAAGCCTTCCTGCCGATGGAAGGCTCGGGCTGCGCCTTTGCCAACGAAAGCTGATCCTGACCGGGCGCGCCGCGTGACGCGGCGCGCCCACCTCCGCCCCAAGGGGCCACTCAAAACAACGGGACAGGCATGTTCGAACTCCTAGGCATACCGCCGCAGGTTCTGATGGGGCAGCTCCTGCTCGGGCTGATCAACGGGTCGTTCTACGCGGTCCTGTCGCTCGGCCTCGCGGTGATCTTCGGCCTCCTCAACATCATCAATTTCAGCCATGGCGCGCAGTACATGCTCGGCGCCTTCGTCGCGTGGATGCTGCTCGAATATCTCGGCATCAATTACTGGTGGGCGCTGCTCCTCGCCCCGGTGATCGTCGGCGCGACCGGCATCGTGCTGGAGAAGCTGGCGCTCCGGCGGCTCTATCACCTCGACCATCTCTACGGCCTGCTGCTGACCTTCGGCGTGGCGCTGATCATTCAGGGGCTGTTTCGCAACTACTACGGCATCTCCGGCCTGCCCTACCAGATTCCGTCGCAGCTCTCCGGCGGCCAGAATCTCGGCTTCATGTTCCTGCCCAACTACCGTGGCTGGGTCGTGGTGGCCTCGGTCGTGGTCTGCTTCGGCACCTGGTTCGTGATCGAGAAGACCCGGCTCGGCGCCTATCTGCGCGCCGCGACCGAGAACCCGACCCTCGTCGGCGCCTTCGGCATCAACGTGCCCCTGATGATCATGCTCACCTACGGCTTCGGCGTGGCGCTGGCGGGCTTTGCCGGCGTGCTCGCGGCGCCGATCTACTCGGTCAACCCGAACATGGGCGCCGACCTGATCATCGTCGTCTTCGCGGTCGTGGTGATCGGCGGCATGGGATCGATCATGGGCGCCATCGTCACCGGCTTCGGCCTGGGCGTGGTTGAGGGCCTGACCAAGGTGTTCTACCCGGCCGGTTCGGCGGTGGTGATCTTCGTGATCATGGCGATCGTGCTGATGATCAAGCCCGAGGGCCTGTTCGGGAGGAACAACTGATGAGCGTGAGCGATATTCAGGCCCCGGTGAACGAGCGCCGCCCCGCCACCGCCGGCATGCCGATGCTGCACAAGGCGATCTTCGCGGTGCTCTTCGTGCTGCTCGCCATCCTGCCGATGCTGGTCTACCCGGTCTTCGCGATGAAGGTGATGTGCTTCGCGCTCTTCGCGGCGGCCTTCAACCTGCTCTTGGGCTTCGGCGGGCTTTTGTCCTTCGGCCATGCCGCCTATTTCGGCGGCGCGTCCTACGTGGCGGCGCATGCCTCCAAGGTCTGGGGCTGGACGCCCGAGGCGTCGATCCTCGTCGGCACGCTGGCGGCGGGCCTGCTGGGCCTCGCGATCGGCGCGCTGGCGATCCGCCGGCAGGGCATCTACTTCGCCATGGTGACGCTGGCCTTCGCGCAGATGGTCTATTTCTTCGCGCTGCAGGCCGATTTCACCGGCGGCGAGGACGGGATCCAGTCGGTGCCGCGCGGCGAGTTGTTCGGCCTGTTCTCGGTCAACAGCAACGAGGCGCTCTATTACCTTGTGCTCGCCATCACCTTCGGCGGCATCCTGTTCCTCTACCGCATCGTGCATTCGCCCTTCGGACAGGTGCTCAAGGCGATCCGCGAGAACGAGCCGCGCGCGATCTCGCTGGGCTACCGGGTCAACCGCTACAAGCTCATGGTCTTCGTGCTCTCGGCCAGCTTCGCCGGGCTCGCGGGCGCGACCAAGAGCCAGGTGTTCCAGCTTGCCTCGCTCACCGACGTGCATTGGTCGATGTCGGGCGAGGTGGTGCTGATGACGCTGCTGGGCGGCGTCGGCACGGTGTTCGGGCCGATCCTCGGTGCAACCATCGTGGTGACCATGCAGAACTACCTCGCCTCGATGGGAGCATGGGTCACGGTGATCCAGGGCGTGATCTTCGTGCTCGGCGTGCTTCTGTTCCGCGAAGGCATCATCGGCGTGCTGTCGAAGTGGCTCAAGCGACCGCTCTGAGGAACCGGTACCGAAAAGGCAAAGGCCCGGGCGGATCGCCCGGGCCTTTTTCGTGGCGTCGGTGGACAGGTCGTTCATGCGTATTTTAGGAACAAAGTTGCCTCACGCGAAGCGGCGACCGGCCTCCAATGCAAGACCGGTGCCGACCGAGCCCAGCATGTCCCCCGTGGCGATCCGCGCTTCGAGCAGATGCGCGGCCACCAGCGACCGCAGTACCGGCAGCCGCGAGGAACCGCCGGTCATGAACACCGTTCCGATCGCCTGCGGTCCGACGCCGGCCTGTGACAGTACCGCGCCGATCCGGTCGCCGATCCGGCGCAGCGGCATGGCGATCGCCTCCTCGAAACCCGCGCGCGTCACTACCGGGTTCGGACCGCCCACGAGCGGCTTCAGCTCTAGCCGCGCGGCCTCGGCCTCCGACAGGTCGAGCTTCACCCCCTCGACCGCCATGGCGAGCGCATGGCCGCGCCGATCCTCGACCGCGCGGACCATCCGGTCCACAAGTTCGGGCGCATCCGCCTCCCGGGACAGCGCCTTGAGATCCGACAGGGCCCGCGCCGCGTAGAGCCGGTTGATGCGATGCCACGTGGCGAAATCCACGTAGTAGTGGCGCGGCATGTCGCCCTTGCCGCCGCGGATCGGGCTGCCGAGGCCGAGATGCGGCATCGCGCTCGCGAGGCTCAGCAGCCGGTCGAGATCGGTGCCGCCGACGCGGATGCCGTCATTGGCGAGGATGTCATCCGCGCGGTCCGGCCGCGCCATCCGGTCGGGGCCGACGCGCACCACCGAGAAATCCGAGGTGCCGCCGCCGATGTCGACGATGAGGACCAGTTCCTCCTGCGCGGTGCCGCTTTCGTAATCCAGCGCCGCCGCGATCGGCTCGTATTGAAAGCCGACCTCGGAGAAGCCCGCGCCGCGCGCGATCTCCTCCAGCGCCTCCTGCGCCGCGCGGTCGCCCGGCGCGTCGTCATCGACGAAATGCACGGGCCGGCCCAGTACCGCGCGCTCCACCCCCGGCGCGACCGCGTCGAGCCGGGCGCGCAGGTGGCCGAAGTAACGGCCGAGGATCTCGACGAAGCTCACCGAGCGACGGCCGATCGCGGTGCGCTCGGTGATGAGCGAGGAGCCCAGCGTGCTCTTGAGACCGCGCAGCAGCCGCCCCTCCTCGCCTGCCACATAGGCCGAGATCGCGGCGCGGCCGAAGATCGGCGCCGGGTCGTCCACCTCCCAGAACACGGCGCTGGGCAGCGTCACCTCGTCGCCCTCGAGCGCGATCAGCCGCGCGCCGCGCGCGGCGCCGAGCCCCATGGTGGAGTTGGAGGTGCCGAAATCGATGCCGCAGGCCACGGGGGTCATGAGAATGTCTCCGCCTTGATCGGCCCGCCGGGCCGTTGTCGAGCGGACCCGTCTAGCGGCAGGACGGGCGCGGCGAAAGCCCCGAGGCGGCTCAGCCCGCCTGTCCGACACGGCGCAATGGCGCCGGCGGTTGCGGCGCCTTCGGCAGCGCCACGTTGATCCCCGCCTCGCTCAGCATGCGGTAGATCTCGGCAAAGCTCTCATCGGCCACCATCGCCTCGCCCTTGCGCTGGCTCAGGAAGCCGTCGGCCGGGCCGGCAAAGCGGATCGCGGCGTCGACCTCCTCGTCGGAGCCCTGCTTGTAGGCGCCGATCCGGATCAGCTCCTCCATGTCGGCATGCCGCGCGAGGCTGCGCCGCGCCGCCTGCAGCACCGCATATTCCGCCGCCGAATGGCAGCCCGGCAGCATCCGCGAGATGCTCTTCTGGATGTTCACGGCCGGGAAGCGGCCCTGCTCGGCGATGGACCGGTCGAGCACGACATGGCCGTCGAGCACGCCGCGCACCGCGTCGGCCACCGGCTCGTTCATGTCGTCGCCATCGACCAGCACCGTGTAGAGCCCGGTGATGTCGCCCTGCCCCTCCGCGCCGGGACCCGAACGCTCCAGCAGCTGCGGCAACTCGGCGAAGACCGTGGGCGGGTAGCCCTTGGCGGTCGGCGGCTCTCCCGCCGCCAGCCCGATCTCGCGCTGCGCCATTGCGAAGCGGGTGACGCTGTCCAAGAGCAGCAGCACCTGCAGCCCCTGGTCGCGGAAATGCTCGGCCACCGCCATCGCGGTCCAGGCCGCCTGGCGGCGCATCAGGGGCGGCTCGTCGCCGGTTGAGACCACCATGACGGAACGCGCCATGCCCTCGGGGCCGAGATCCTCCTGAATGAAATCCTGCACCTCGCGGCCGCGCTCGCCGACGAGGCCCACCACGATCACGTCGGCCTGCGCGCCGCGCGCCAGCATCGCCATCAGGGTCGATTTGCCGACGCCCGAACCCGCGAAGACGCCCATGCGCTGGCCTCGGCACAGCGGCACGAAGACATCGAGCGTCTTGATGCCGGTGTCGAGACGCGCCCCAACGCGGCGCCGCGCGAATGCCGCAGGAGGACCGGCCCGCACCTGCCGCGCCGCCTCGCCCTCCATCAGCGGGCCGCGCCCGTCCAGCGGTTCGCCCAGCGCATTGACCACGCGGCCGATCCACGAGGCATCGGGCCGCAGCAGGTCGCCGCGCGGGCTGTGTTCCACCCGGTCGCCCACCACGACGCCGGCCCATGAGCCGAAGGGCAGCAGATGCGTGCCTCGCGCGTCGATGCCGACCACCTCGCCCAATACCGGGCCGCGGGCGCCATGCACCGTGCAGCGCCCGCCGATCCCGACCGCGCGTTCCAGCCCGCTCACCGTGAGCGACAGGCCCAGCACCGCGCGCACCTCGCCGGTGATGCGCGCCTCCGGAGCGTTGCGCAGTTGCGACGTCAGTTCCGAAAATGCGGTCTGCATGAAAATCACTCCGGTAGTCATGCCGATTTATACATGCTATCCATGATCGACCGGAAAGGAAACGCAAATGCTCGACGGAATGTCCTTCTTTGCTCTTGCCTCGAAGCGCCTCGACTGGCTCGCGGCGCGGCAAAAGGTGGTTTCCGAGAACATCGCCAACGCCAACACCCCGGGCTTTCGGGCCAAGGAAGTGTCGGGTTTCGAGGCGCTGCTGGCCGGCCGGCAGGCGGGTATCGCCACCACCGATCCACGCCACATCACCTCTTCGGGCGGCCGCCACGAGACGACCCGGGTGATCGATGACCCGGTCGCGTGGGAACGTTCGATCGACGGCAACTCGGTGGTGCTGGAGCAGCAGACGGTAAAGGCCTCGGAGATCAGCGAAAGCTACCGCCTCGCCACCCAGCTCTATCGCAAGGGCCACGAATTGCTCACCATGTCCGCCACCGGCCTGCGCTGACCCTTTAGGAGACCGTCATGGACCCGCTTTCCTCGATCAGCGCCATCGCCGCCAGCGGCATGCGGGCGCAGGGCGAACGGCTCAAGGTCGTCGCCGAGAACGTCGCCAACGCGGATTCGACGGGCAGCACGCCCGGCGCCGACCCGTATCGCCGCAAGACCCTTGCCTTCGAAGAACTGGTCGACCGCGCGATCGGCGCCTCGATGGTCAAGGTCGAACAGATCGGCCGCGACGACAGCCCCTTCTCGCTGGTGCATGATCCCGCGCATCCGGCCGCCGACGACAAGGGCATGGTCAAGATGCCCAACGTCAACCCGATCCTCGAAATGAGCAACATGCGCGAGGCGTCGCGCAGCTACGAGGCGAACATGAACATGTTCGAAGCCGGGCGCGACATGCGCAACCAGATGATCGACCTCCTGCGATAGGGCTGACCGATGACCGAATTCTCCTCGATCCTTTCCACCACGAATATTCGCGGCGCCTACCGCTCCTCGCAGGAGCTGACTTCAAGCTCGGCTGCCGCCGAGGCGCCGGCCAAGGGCGAGAGCTTTGCCGACGTCCTGAGCGAGGCGGCCTCCAAGGCGGTGAAGAACGTGCGGGAATCCGAGGCCGTGGCGCAAAAGGGCCTGACCGGCGAGGTCGGCGCACAGCGCGTGGTCGAGGCGACGCTCGAGCTCGAAAGCACCGTGAAGGTCATGATCTCGATGCGCGACAAGGTGGTCGAGGCCTATCAGGAAGTGCTACGGATGCCGATCTGATCGCGGCACCGGACAGACCACGCGCGCGGGGGCACCGGCGATGACCGAGAGCGATACATACGACATCCTGTCGGAGACGATCCTCGCGGTGCTGATCGGCTCGGGGCCGATCTTGGCATTGGCGCTGGGGGTCGGCCTCGCCATCGCCTTCTTCCAGGCGCTGACCCAGATCCAGGAAATGACGCTGACCTTCGTGCCGAAGATCGCGGCGATCTTCCTCGGCCTCCTCGCCGCCACCCCCTTCATCTACACGACGCTGACCAAGCTGTCGGACCGGGTCTTCGACCTGATCGCGAGCGGTGGCGCGTGAGGCGTCTCGGGCTCGCCATCGCGCTCGTCGCGGCCCTGATGCCGCGGCCCGGTCTGGCCGGCTGGGGCGATTTCTACCGCGGCAGCGACGCGCTGCGCGAGGGCTCGACCGCGGGAGCCGCGCCGCGCGGCGCGCCCCTCGAACACGGCGTCTGCGTCGCCGAGATCCTGCGCGCGCAGCTGCGCCACCGGATCCCCGGCAACCTGCTGCTGGCCATCGGCATCCAGGAGGCCGGGGTGACCCGTGGCGGCCAGCTGACGATCTGGCCATGGGCGGTGAACGCCGCCGGCGAAGGCCGCCTGTTCGACAATCGCGAGGCGGCGCTGGGCTGGATCTCCGCGCGCCGCGCCGCCGGCGTCGAGAGCATCGATGTCGGCTGCATGCAGATCAACCTGCGCTGGCACCCGAAGGCCTTCGACGGCGTCGCCGAGGGCTTCGATCCGGCGCGCAACGTCGAATACGCGGCGCGCTTCCTGCGCGGGCTCTACGAGGAGTTCGGCGACTGGACCGCCGCCGCCGGGGCCTATCATTCGCGCACGCCCGAGGCGCAGCAGATCTATCTCGCGTCGCTGCGTCGCAATATCGAGGTCGCCAACGAACGCATCTCCGGATTCCGCGATCTCGCTGCCCCGGGTCAGGGACGCGGCGCCGCCGCCGCCCGCCCGACCCCCACCCCGCAAAGCGCCGGCGCCATCGCGCAGCCGGGCCGACGCGGCTGGTCTGCGGGCAGCATGGCCGGCGGCGCCGGTGATGGCGCCCGCTTCGGGATCTACAGCAACGCACCGCTGCGGCCGATGATCGGCCAAGACCGGCCATCCTCGTGAGGCGCGTATGAGCAGCAAACCCACCGGCGCCAAGCCGCCCTCCCGCATGCTGGCCCTCGGCCTCGCCAACCGCGACGTGGGCTTCGCGCTCGGCGTCACGGCGGTGCTGGCGGTACTGTTCGTGCCGCTGCCCTCGGTGCTGCTCGATCTGGGGCTCGCGATCTCGCTGGCGCTCTCGGCACTGATCCTGATGGTCGCGCTGTGGATTCCCAAGCCGTTGGAGTTCAACAGCTTCCCGACGCTTCTGCTGGTGGTCACCATGCTGCGGCTGTCGCTCAACGTCGCCTCGACCCGGCTGATCCTGAGCCAGGGCCATACCGGGCCGGGCGCCGCTGGCGGGGTGATCGAAGGCTTCTCGCGCTTCATCGTCGCGGGCAGCTTCGTGATCGGCATCGTGATCTTCGCGATCCTCGTCGTGATCAACTTCATCGTCATCTCCAAGGGCTCCACCCGGATTGCCGAGGTCGCGGCGCGCTTCTCGCTCGACGCGATGCCGGGCAAGCAGATGGCGATCGACGCCGATCTGGGCGCGGGGCTGATCGACGAGACGCAGGCCAAGACGAGGCGCAAGGAACTCGAGGACGAGAGCGGGTTCTTCGGGGCGATGGACGGCGCCTCGAAATTCGTGCGCGGCGACGCGGTGGCGGGCCTGATCATCACCATGATCAACATCGTCGGCGGCATCCTCATCGGGGTGGTCCAGCACGGGCTGCCGATCGGCGAGGCTGCTAATGTCTATACCACCCTGACCATCGGCGACGGGCTGGTGAGCCAGATCCCCGCGCTCATCGTCTCGCTCGCCGCCGGTCTCATCGTGACCAAGGGCGGCACCGAGGGCGCGGCAAACGAGGCGGTGCTGGGCCAGCTCGGCAAGTTCCCCAAGGCGCTCTACATGGCCGCGGGGCTCTTGTGCGGCATCGGCCTGCTGCCGGGCTTTCCGCTGCCGGTCTTCGTGATCCTTGCGGCGATGATGGCGGGGCTGGGCTACGTCATGGACCGCGAGGCCAAGGCGCGGGTGCTGCGCGAGGCGGCCCAGGCGATCGAGGGCGAACAGGCCGAGGCCAAGACCCCCGAGGACGACGTGCAGGAGACGCTGAAGCTCGACGATCTGCGGCTCGATCTGGGCGGCGCGCTGGTGCCGCTGATCAACCGGCCCGACGCCGCCCTGCCCGGCAAGATCAAGAGCCTGCGCCATCTCTTCGCGCGCGAGTTCGGCTTTGTGCTGCCCTCGGTGCGGATCAAGGACGACCCGGCGCTGGCCTCGGACAGCTACGCGATCACCGTGCAGGGCGTGGCCGCCGCCACCGCGCAGATCCGCGCCACCGGGATGATGGTGATCAATCCCGCCGAAGCCGCGATCGAGCTGCCGGGCCCGCGCACCAAGGACCCGACTTTTGGGCTCGAGGTGGTCTGGGTCGACCAGGCCCTGGCCGACCAAGCCGAGGCGGCGGGCTGTACCGTGGTCGACCCCGAAAGCGTCATCACCACGCATCTGACCGAGGTGATCAAGCAGCACATGCCCGAGCTGCTGACCTATGGCGCGGTGCAGCAGCTGATCGAGGGGCTGCCCCGTCCCTACCAGAAACTCGCGGGCGAGATTTCCGGCA
>Ga0310345_10005676_pt1 | contig 11010 bp, 7 predicted proteins | sample HC15DNA20500_MG_FD_204667 | JGI IMG/M metagenome (GOLD analysis project Ga0310345, IMG submission 204667) | Marine microbial communities from station ALOHA, North Pacific Subtropical Gyre - HC15-DNA-20-500_MG | ecosystem: Environmental > Aquatic > Marine > Oceanic | place: Pacific Ocean: North...
CAGCGCTACAACCCATACACCAAGAGCATGCGGCGCCGTCTGGGGCAAGCTCACGACCGGCTCTTCGCCAAACTACTTCCAAAACGTGTGGAACCTGGAGTAACCACGTTCGGCATCCAAGGCGGCCTCGGAAGCTTCAACGAGGAAGCGCTCCTAGACTACGTCACCACCCACCGCGTCAAGCACTGGCGAACGAAGTATTTGTACACCTCCATGAAGGTGCTTCGAGCGCTACACGGTGGCGACATCGATCGTGGACTGTTCGCCATCCAAAACGCGGTGGGCGGAATCGTGCAGGAAACGGTGCGCGCGATGACACGTTACAACTGCCGGATCCGACACGAATTCTCCATTCCGATCCGTCATTTCCTAATGAAGCGGAAAGATGTATCAAGACGAGACCTGGACAGCGTGATGGCTCACAACCAGGTGTTCCGCCAGTGCGATAGCACTCTCGCCAGAAGGTACCGGCGGCTCTTACGCGTCACGGGGACAGGAGACTACGCTGATACCGCTCGCGCTGCGTGGGGCGTCGCCAATGGCAAGATCTCTAAGTCAACGGCGATTCTCGGACCCCGACGACTGGCCGACCTCTACGATCTCGAGGTGATGGGCGAAGACCTCCAAGACCAACGACACAACCCCACCACTTTTCTACTCGTGAGCCGCTGACGACCATCACATTCTGTGTCCAAAGATCACAGAAGATGCACCATCATCACCCGCTCGACGGATGAGGCCCGGCGCACCAGACGCTGGCAAGAGCCGCGACGGGCCTACGCCCAAGCTGGTAGAATCCGCCCGTTCCGGAGGAACCTATGCGCCGACACCCCGCACGATGTCTATTCCCGCTGCTCGTCACGGTAGTGCTCATCTCTCATCCCGCGGCCGCCCAGCACGGCGCCCCGGACGGTGAATGGCCATCGTACGGTGGCGATCTGGGACACACGCGCTATGCCGCTCTGGATCAAATCGACGCCGGAAACTTCAACGACCTAGAACTGGCGTGGCGCTTTAGCACCGAGAATCTCGGTCCGCGGCCGGAGTTCATCTTCCAGTCGACGCCCCTAATGGTCGACGGCGTGCTGTACACCACCGCCGGCACCAGACGCGCCGCCGTGGCACTCGACGCGGAAACGGGCGAAATGTTGTGGATACACAGACTCAACGAGGGAGACCGCGGGGCCTCCGCCCCACGGCGTCTGTCCGGCCGAGGTCTGACCTACTGGAACGACGGTCAAGACGGGGTCATCTTCTACGTAACTCCGGGATACCGGTTGATTGCGCTCAACGCGGTAACGGGGCGACGGATACCTGACTTCGGCGACGGCGGGATGGTCGACCTGAAGCAAGGCCTCGACCAGGATCTAGCTCCTGACGCCGAGATTGGCCTGCACGCCGCGCCCATCATCTCGAACGGCGTCATCGTCATCGGCGCGGCGCACCTGGCCGGCGTCGCGCCGGCGACCAAGGAGAAACCCAAGGGCTACGTGCGCGGATACGACGCCCGGTCTGGCGATCGGAAATGGATCTTCCACACCATTCCCGCCGCCGACGAGTTTGGCAATGACTCCTGGCTCAACGACTCGTGGCGGTATACCGGAAACACCGGAGTGTGGGGCCAGATGACGATCGACGAGGAACTGGGACTGGTCTACTTGCCCGTCGAGATGCCAACCGGAGACCTCTACGGCGGGCATCGCCTCGGAGACAATCTGTTTGCCGATAGCATCGTGGCGGTCGAGATTGCGACGGGCAATCGTGTCTGGCACTACCAAACCGTGCACCACGACGTCTGGGACTTCGACCTGCCAAGCGCCCCGATCTTGGTCAACATCACAGTTGACGAGCGAGAGATCAAAGCACTGGCACAACCTAGTAAGCAGGGGTTCCTCTTTGTACTTGATCGGTCGAACGGCGAGCCAGTGTGGCCCATCGAAGAACGACCCGTGCCGCAATCCGATGTGCCGGGAGAAGTGAGCTCGGCCACACAACCGTTCCCAACCAAACCTCCCCCGTTCGAACGGCAGGGGGTAACTGTCGACGATCTGATCGATTTCACGCCTGAGTTGCGGCGCCGGGCAGAGGAGCTGGCCGCTCGCTACCGAACCGGGCCACTCTTCACCCCACCGTCGGTAGCGAGCTTGGACGGGACGTTGGGCACCCTCCATCTCCCAGGTTTAACCGGCGGTTCAAACTGGCCGGGTGGCTCATTCGACCCAGAAACCGGCATCTTCTACCTCTATTCGAAGACCGAAGTGCACGGCTTGGGCCTGGTCAGTAACCCGCGGCGATCGAACATGGATTACATCATGGGACGACCGCGTCCACCCGCTGGCACTCGTGGTCGTGGAGGCCGCGGTGGGTTCGGTGGCACGAACGTGGACGGCATCACCATTGTGAAACCACCATGGGGCCGAATAACCGCCATCGACCTTAATCAGGGCGAGATCGTGTGGCAGGTAGCGCACGGAGAAACCCCCGATAACATCCGCGACCATCCGCTGCTTGAAGGCATCGACGTTCCGCGTACTGGCGTTGCCAACGCCCGCATCGGTACGCTGGTCACTTCGACGTTGGTTGTGGCCGGTGACGGCGGTCTATTTACAAACGATGCCGGGGTACGCGGCTCGGCGCTCCGGGCTTACGACAAAGCGACCGGCCAGGAAGTAGGCACGGTCCCACTACCGGTACCAGCGACAGGGTCCCCGATGACCTACCAAATCGGCGACACGCAATACTTGGTCGTTGCGATAGCTGGCGGCGGATTCGCAGGTGAACTCTGGGCCTTCAGGCCCCCGGAGTAGGGAGCGGGATCACAGCTAGGGGCTGAAGGGCAGCCACGACCAGTCCTGCGGCATCTGGATCTCGTGACTAGCGGGGTCGAAGTTGGCTTCCATCCACTCGTCACGCACGGCGACGGATCGAATCTGGTCGCGTCGAGTTTGCAGACAATCGTAGCAAACGGCTCCTGGCACTCGATGCGCGTCACCCTCAGTCTCAAGACCACGCGCCTGCATTAATTCCTCAAGCCGCTCAGCCGTGTGCACCTGTGCTTTGTAGAAATCTGAATAACTCAGGCCACGGGCGACCGCTAAGGCAGACCAACCATCGGCCGTGCGCGCATCAAGATCCGCTCCCTGCTCGACGAGGTAATCGACGACGTTGTTCGCGCCGCGGAATCCGGCCCCATGAAGCGCGGTCTCGCCACGGTAATTGGCGGCGTTGACATCGTTGCCCGCCCCAACGCACATCTGGACGGCCTCGAGTACTTCGCCCTCCTGACCCGTGAACGACCCACCGTCTTCTCCTGGGTTCCAAATAGCCAACCCCGCCGCCACCATCAACGGCGTCGTTCCATCAGCCGTCGGGATCAGCGGGTCGGCGCCGGCGTCGCGCAGCACACGCATGGCTTCCACGTCGGTCACCTTCGCGGCGAGCATGAAGGCGGTAGCCCCTAGGCGGTTGAACCGATTGCGCTGTCCATCCCGTATCCCATTGCGCGTCATCCGTGCATTAACGTCAACGCCGTGGGCCAGAAGCTTACGAATCAAATCGATGCTATCGAGAGTTCCTGCGGCGAACGGTCCGGGAGTGCCGAAGGCGATGTTCATCCGACGCGTGCGTACCGTCTGATGTAGGGCATTCCAACCAGCAGCCGCGTCATTTGGCTCGGCACCACGATCGAGTAGATACGCAGCCATCTCCCAGTTGGCATTGGCCGCAGCTAACACCAACGCACTTTGTCCGTCACTGACGGCGTCGTCCACCGCGGCCCCCGCATCGAGTAGCACACGAGCTGCGTCGATATGTCCGCCGCGCACAGCGAAGAGCAGCGGCGTAAAACCGGTCGTTGGCGCACTGGCGAACGTGCGACCACGAGCTGAAGACGGGTTGTCGGTGCGGGCGTCAATATCAGCGCCCACTTCGGCCAGTACATGCACGACAGCAACATTATTTCGAGCCGCTGCCCACATCAGCGCAGTCTGGCCCCGAAGCGCCTCACGCGCGTTGGGGTCGGCACCCCGCTCCAGCAGTAACCTCACGGTCTCCTGATCCCCCGTACGAGCAGCCGTCATTAGCACCGTCTCGCCGCCGGATATCGTCCGGTTCGCGTCGGCACCGGCTTCAAGGAGCCGCTCGAGGGTGCCCGCGTCACCGTTCTCGGCCGCTAGCCACACAGCGCTGACCCCGTGCCGATTCGCTAGACGCACATCGGCACCCGCCTCAAGGAGCAAGTCGACCATCGCGGGTCGTCGTTCGTGTACGGCCCACTGCAGTGCGGTCGAATCGTCACCCAACCGAGCATCAACATCGGTGCCCTGTTCGAGCAGGGCGCGCACGGCAGCAATGTCACCACTCCGAACCGCATCAACAAGAGGAGCGTCCGCCTTAGCGAGTGCGGGCAACACCGTCGCCACCGACAATAACGCTGGCAACACGAGTCTGAACATACACATTCCGGTCTCCCATCGGCCCTGAGGGGCCTTGGCCTCGACCCCTACGAAAGAGGGTCAGCCTCCCACTGCGACGCGGCGCTACAGGTCGGCCAACCGTCCGGTACTGTCCGTCACCTCGTCAACGTGAACACCCACCTTTTCAAGCAGTGTCACCCCAAGGTTCATGAACGGTGTGTGCAATTCGTACTGCATATGTCGACCGCCGGCCAACTGACCGCAGCCCCCGCCGACTAGAGTCACCGGCAGATTGTAGGGCGTATGGTGGTCACCGTCGCCCATACCCGTGCCGTAGAGAATGATGCTGTGATCCAGCAATGTGCCATCACCATCCTGGGTACTGTGCATCTTTTCGACGAACCTCGCGAACAGCGACATCTGGTGCGTATTGATTTTCGTGTACTGCTCAATATTGTGCGGATTGAGCTGGTGATGCGACACGCTGTGATGCGCCTCTGGGACGCCAATATTCGGGTACGTGCGTCCGCTCAACTCTCGCGCCATTTGCGTGCAGCTTACCCGTGTCACATCAGCCTGGTAGGCCAGGACAAGCAGGTCGAACAACAAGTTCACATGGTCATCGTACGCCTCCGGCACGCCACTTGGCTGCGCCACAGGCGGCAACGGAGTGTTCTCGTTGTTTGCCTCCGCCCGCTGGATTCGATGTTCGATCTGCCGCACCGAATCAAGATAGTCTTCCACCGCGGTTCGATCCCGCAGACCCAGTCGGCGTTCCAGACGACCGATACTCTCCGTCACCGAATCGAGGATGCTGCGATCGGTCTGCATTTGCGCCAACCGAGCCTCGACGCTACCTCCATCGCCGAACAACCGCTGGAACACCACCCGAGGATCGCGTTCGTGCGGCAGTGGCGTAGTGGCAGTGCGCCAGGAAGTCGAGTTTTGGTAGGTACAGCTGTAACCGTTCTCACAGTTACCCACCGTAAAGTTCGAATCGGTCGTCAGTTGGAGCGACCGCAACGAAGTCTCGGCACCCAGTTGATCGGCCGCGTACTGGTCGATGGTTTTACCAGCCTTGATATCGGCACCTTCTGTACGTTTGGGTAACACGCCGCTCAGCCACCCACCGTGGGCCCGAGTATGCACTCCCCCACCCTCGTTGGGACTGACAACGCCATTGTTGCTCAACCCGCTGACGACAACCATCTGGTCGCGAAACCGCTCAAGCGGTCGAAGAATCGGCGTGAACTCAAATCCGCGTCCGCCACCACCGACCGGATGAAAGTTCGGCAGGAACATGCCGTTGGGGGCGTAGATAAACCCCAGACGCGGGATCGGATTCGCCGGTGTCTGAGACGTCGCCGTCAGAGCCGGGGCCATCGCGTCGAGAAACGGCAGCGCGACGGTCGCGCCGATGCCTCGCAATACGGTTCGTCTAGGGAGCGCCTTCTTGGTGACGATCATGACTCGCTTCTCCTGTGTAGGAACGGATAGCTGTTCACAATACCGGTAAGGATCGCATGCATCCCGTAATCGTGCGCCGCCGCCTCCCGTACGATGCGACGCACGGCTGGCATGTCGTAATAATCGAGTCCGCGGCCGAGCGCGTAGGTCAGCATCTTTTCGGTCACGGTCGTGGCAAACCGGTCTGGCCGCTGGACCAACGCGGCCCGTAAGTCGGCGACCCCATCGAACGCAGTCCCGTCTGGCAGAACCCCGGAGGTGTCGAGCACGTTGAACGACTCGTCGACTTCACGTGACCGTCCAATCGCATCGAAGCGCTCCAGCGCGAAACCGGCCGGATCAATCATCGAGTGGCAGGCGGCGCACGAGGGATTGTCCCGATGTGCCGACATCCGTTCCCGCAGCGTGGCCACCTTGGCCTGGGTCTTTTTGTCGTCCAGCGCGGGGATATTGGGCGGCGGATCCGGCGGCGGCGTGCCGAGAATGTTGTTCAGGATCCACTTGCCTCGCAGCACAGGCGACGTGCGAATCGCGTGCGACGTTAACGTCAAGATACTGCCTTGTCCCAGGAGCCCACCTCGTGGACTGTCAGCCGGCAACATGACCCGTCGAAAATGACTCCCCTGCACGTTCGGCACGTTGTAGTGGCCGGCCAGTCGCTCATTGAGGAACGTGTAATCAGCTGTCAGCAGATCAAAGACACTCCGGTCGTCCCGAACAACACTGTCGAAGAATAATTCGGTTTCTCGAATCATCGCCTGCCGAAGCGTCTCGTCGAACGCCAGGGAGTAGGGATCGCCTGGACGCACCACGGTAGCCAAATTCCGAAGCTGCAACCACTGCCCAGCAAAATTGTTGGTCAACGACCCGGACCGCGGGTCCGCAACCATCCGTCGTACCTGCCGTTCGAGTGTCGCGGGAGCAGACAACTCGCCGCGTTCGGCCAACGCCAGAAGTTCGTCGTCCGGAATGCTGCTCCAGAGGAAGAACGACAGCCGGGAGGCCAACTCAAAATCGGACACCCGGTAGGGAGTCGCCGGGTCCACCGTCGTTGGATCCGCTTCAATTCGCACCAAAAACTCCGGGCTCACCAACAGCCGACGTAAGGCCAGTTCGATCCCAGCATCGAAGCTTCCACCGTCGGCTCGACCCATCTCGTAGAACTCAAGCAACACCGCCAGGTCTGCCTCGGCCACAGGTCCGCGATACGCGCGCCGGGCTAGTGTGCCGAGAATCTCCCGCGCACAGCCCGGCTCCTCTGAAACAGTCGTCGGAGTGCACTGGAAGATACGCGCACGACTGGGCGTCTCGCCGGGACCTCGCCGGTTATGCGGACCAACGATGGTGACACTGCTCACGAAGGGCATGGCACCGCCGGGACCGCCGCTGTTGCCCGCCGTGCGTGGATTCTGAAACCGCTCCCGCACCTGCTCAACCAGCACGGGCGGATTACGCGAGAACGCGACGCCGACGTCATGTCGTCCAGCCTCGACAGGCACGCGCAGGTCAAGTGCTGCACCGGTCGTATACGGGTTGGGTTGCCCGTCGCCAGGTGCCGGACCAAGCAGGAAGTGCTGGACTAACTCACCGTCGATGGTCACCTCAACCCGGTGTTCTTCACGCAGCCCGCGGTTGCCGCTCAACTGAATCCGCAGGTCATAATCAGCATCAAGCGGGAACCGGTAGTCGATCAACATGCCGCCGCGGGTACCGAAGGGCAGCCCCTCGACCCGCAAATGTTGTTGCTCGTCCTGCGCCGCCCGGAAGGTTTCCGAAACAGTCGTCGGGGGCGGACTACCAACCGCCAAACGGCTAATGGCCCGACTCGCCACCAAATACCGTTCAAGTAAGGCCTGGGACATCCGCAACACACCGCCGATATTGTCGAATCCGAAACTGGCATCATCCGCTGGAAGGAAATCGTCGACCTCGATCTCGAGCGCCAACAAGTCCCGGATCGCATTACGGTACTCGGCTCGATTTAGTCGATGGAAGGTCGCGGTCCGCCCCGGGTCTGGGTCCGCTGACCAGTTTTCGTCAAGTCGACTTTCAAGCCACGCACGAAACCCATCGAGTAGGGCGCTGTCAGGACGAGGGCGACCGGCAGGCGGCATGAGACCGGCGCGCAGCTTCCGCACCACTTGCTCCCAATGCGCCGCTGACCCTCCCACGGCCGACAGGTCGAGCGTATCAAGGGTCAGCCCGACCGCACGGAGTTGGGACACCAAAGCCGTACGGGCGTCACCGCTACCCTCGACCAACGCTTGATTGTGGCAGCTGACGCAGTACTCATCGAGTAGCGCGCGGTAGGCGGCCTGCCCCTCCGCTCCAGACGCTGGCTGCGCCTGAGACAGACTGACCACCCCCAGCCAACAGGCTATGGACGCGGGCAGCGTCGGCCCAAAGATTCGAGTCACCGTGGCGTGCATAGATCCCTAACCACTGGATCGTAGACCGGACAGGGCCACTGAGCAAGCATTCCCGGACCAACCCTCACCCGACACAAGAGGGCACGGGTCTGGCCACCGCCGACGAGCGCGAAGAACGCGGTTACGGGACGACCTGTGGAGCGTCCGAGAGCGCCGTTGCAGAGCCCGCAACGCCGTCGCCACTCGGCCAAAATTTCTCGACAAACGCTGGACTGGGGCGGGCGTCCGGTGGCACGTGCTCACCTGCAGGGGAAGGCGCGAGAAAGAGGACAGCCAGGCCGTGGGTCTCGGCGTAGCGGAACCCTTTTTCAATTCCCATCACGAACAGAGCCGTTGACAGGATGTCAGCCGCGAACGGATCGTCGTGCCAGACCGTCACTGACCCGGTCCGGAAGACGTCCTGACCGGTCCTTGGATCAACGATATGACCGACCCGTCCACCCTCAACCTCAAAGAACCGCTCGGAGACACCGCTTGTTGCGAGCGACCCGGTGTCGAGCCAAAGTTCGACGGCAGACTCGGCGCGACGGCTCGGATGCGCAACGGGAACACGCCACCGGCGTGCCGGTGGCGCATCGGACACCGCAATCTGTCCCCCGATGTCGACCCTCCAGGGAGCGTGCTCACGGAATTCTGACCGTAGCCGGCGGAGCGCCTCGCCTTTTCCGAACGCGCCGGCGTCCAGAGTCGCATCGGCCAGACGAGTGAGACGGCACGTGAGAGGGTCGAACTCGAAGTGTTTCAATCCGGTCGACATGAGAGCCGACTCAAGCTCGTCGGTCGTCGGACGCCGGCCCCCACTCCGCAGTCCCCAGACCTCACTCAACGCACCGACCGTTGGGTCAAACGCACCAGCGGTAACTCGATGCCAAGTGGTCAACCCAGACCACAGCGAGCACACCGCCGAGGAAAGTCTGACCGGCTGGCCGATTGGATGCCGGTTCACCGCGCTGAGCGCGCTCTCGGCACGCCAGGTACTAAGTGCGGCTTCAGTCGCCTCCAGACTCTGCACCATGCGCTCAAGCTGGCCGACAGCCAATGCCCTCTGGTCCTCTTCGACCGTCAGGGTGACGCGGGTGCCCATCAAATAAACCACCCGCTCAACCCTGGCTGGCCCTGCGGCTACCAGCGTCTGACAGTAGATGAAGAAGCAGATGAAAGTTGCCGCCTTCGCGGGCGTCATGAGGAGGCGTGGGCGGTTTCCGACAACGAGTCCACACCGGGCGAATCGCGGTTCAACCGCCACCCGATGATCAGGTGCACGCTATAGCCGGTCACGAAAATGATACTGGTCGACACGTGCGCCCAGACGACGGCCGTCAGCCAGGACGGATTGGACATTACCTGCAACAGGTAGCCGGACAACGCCATCGCCGAAAAACTGACGAGCGACATCCAGCCTGAACGTCGATTTCCCGCTTGCGGCGAGGCGAGTTTCCGTAGGGTATGGGACCGGAACAGCATGCCGAAAAACGCAACGAACACCGGCGCGGCCAGTAGGTGTAGAGAGAGCGTCATCGGTTGCCACGGATGGTTGACAACCGCGAACGGGTCGAGAGTCACCATGGCGTACTTCATGTAGAGATACACAAATCCGGTGACCGCCACGACGACATGGAACCCGTTGAAGGCCCATCGCTCCCACCATTTCATGCTCATGGCGCCGCCCCTCCCACGCCCTCAAGGACCTGGTCGGTGGCAAGCACCCGTCGCACCGCCGCATTCGTCGCACTTCCGGTCAAAGTAGCACCGGCAATCGAGCGGATTGCCCGTCGAACCTGCAAATCGTCATCAAGATGCCGGTTGTCGTACTGTCGCAACCAGCGTCCATTGGCCCGATACTCGGACGGTTCAAGAAACGCCGTAACATCAATCCTCTTAACCGCCCCGTCAGCAGTCAGCGAGATCAGCAAGCTCTCTCGTTTGGTCCGTACAATATGAGTGTCCACATACGCCCGCCCCTCAACTTCGCCGCCCTTCGTCGCCACGTAACGGGCGATCAAACCACTCTCCATGTCTACCCGGGCAAGCTCACCGATTCTGGACATCTGCTCTTTTGTCAAAAACACCTGTTCAGCTTCGATGACCGCCCCCGGAAAGGCGCCGGACAACGCCTCTTCCCGGGAGATGCCTCCTCCCTGAGCCAGCGCGACCCCAGGGGCGAGTAACCACAGAAGGGCCACCACAGGAAGAGTTCGACGCATCATGTAGCGTGCGTTCAGAACCTCCCGATGCCCCGCTTCCCGCGGAGAACGAGTCGCGGCGGGCAAACGATCCGACCCCCTCTGCGAGACCGTCATAACCTAGAACGCGTAACCCATGTTGACGTTGAACTGATTGACGCCTGTTTCGGCGTCATTGCTCACCCACGCGTGATCAACCTTCACCACGATGTTCGGGATCGGTTTCAATTCGACCCCAGCCGTAATGTAGGTGTTGTCGGTCGACAGGCTGCGCGCGTAGCCGGCCGGCATCTGATCTTGCGTGTCGACTACCTCATAACGGAGATACGGGGTCAGCGCCACATCGCCAGCGGACGTTGACTGCGACAACAGGTCATAACCGACTTGGATGTAAGAACCCTGCATGCGCTCGGCGACACCACTCGTGCCGCTCTTCCCGAGCTTCGTATTCAGCTGCGCCGCATCGCCAAGCTGAGCTCTGGCAAAAACACCGCGGAGGTCAAACCCTCGAACCTG
>Ga0310345_10005677_pt1 | contig 11010 bp, 9 predicted proteins | sample HC15DNA20500_MG_FD_204667 | JGI IMG/M metagenome (GOLD analysis project Ga0310345, IMG submission 204667) | Marine microbial communities from station ALOHA, North Pacific Subtropical Gyre - HC15-DNA-20-500_MG | ecosystem: Environmental > Aquatic > Marine > Oceanic | place: Pacific Ocean: North...
GAAAGCAACACTACATGGCGAACTTCAGCCTCACTTTCAGTCAGGATTTCGAAGGCTTTGTCTAGGGCTGGATAGATATTCGTCTGAGATCCAGCGATTATCTGACTAATGGATTGATTTATTTTAGATTCTTCCGATGCTAACTGCAGTGGGACGGCCACATAAGGAGTGTCGTCAAAAGTCACAACACCGAACCTATGTCTGTCATCCATAATTCCCAAAGCGGCTTTGGCCGCTTCTTTCGATAATTCGAGTTTTGCTCCAACCATGCTATATGATTTGTCTAATACTATCACAAGAGCCAAATCTTTCCGTTCTTCTTCAACCTCGAACCAGATTGGCAATACCTCCTCTATCTTCGATCCCGAATAACCTTCTTTGCCATAACTAGACTCACCAGCAGCAAACACCAGGCCTCCCCCAAAATCTCTTACATAACGCAAAACTGCGTCCATCTGAGTTGGCCCCAAATCTTCCGGTGACACATCGCTCAAAAAAATAAGGTCGAAAAGCTCTAGTTCTAGTTGTCTCTCGGGTAAATTAGCCGGTGTGGACAACACCACTTCTATACTCTCCATCTCCAGTGCTTCACTCAGGTAGTGTGCACTTTCGGAACGTCCCTCCACATACAAAATCCGTGGTTGATCTTTAACCACCACTGATCGGTCTAAACGATTGTTTTCTAGTGTTCCATCCGATTGGCTGTCAATCCTCGCAGATATGGTAGTGGCTCCAGATCCTTCAACTATGGTTTCAAATAATAAAGGATTTAATCCTTCTTCGAGTGTCACGAATTTTTCTACGGGTGGTTGACTGCCAACCATCAGTTCAATCACAGCATCTTTCTCAGTCCGGCTGTATATTTGAACTTCCACTATAATAGGCTCTCCTTGCCGTATCTCTTCTGGAAGCTCCAGAGCCTCCATCCAACTATCGTTGCCTCCAACTACTGACGCTGGAATAGTGAAAATTCTAACTCCCTTCTCTCTAGCCTCCATCACTACATCTAAATCTTCACCGGCATTCGCATTTCCGTCCGTAAATAGTACTAGACGCTTCAAGTAAGACGGTTGGAAACTGTTCATAGCCTGTCTTAGACCTGCACCTATGTCAGTGATGCTCTGGTTTATAGAATTGGCCGATCCGTCCATGGACACTTCCACGGAAGCGATCTGATCTGGAGAACTTAAAGTCCGGCTTGATCCAGCAAACACAACGAAAGCGGAATGCTCTGGCTTTCTCTCACCGTCGACTCTAGAGATCCAATCTATAGCACTCCTAATAAAAGTCGGTTCTATACTTCCAGATACATCAATAGCATATACGGTGGAAAGCCATTGGACAGACCTATGCCAAGTGGGCTGCATCAAAGCCAATAACAACGAAAAAATCAAACAAATTCTAATTACACCCAGAATTTTCAGGTGGTGTGCACCAATTTTGACTCTCGTCATAGATCCTATCTTCCAGATCATTGGGAGGAATATCACTGCCAACAACGGCCAGTATTGTTCGAAAGATACACTCATACGGTTATCCTTCGATGATAAGTGACCCACTCTAGGGTGACCAAAAATAATGCCATCAATACCAATAATTTCCAAAGAATGGGCTTGACCTCTCCACCTAGTCCATCGCTAGAGTCCAGACTCATCCCAGTAGCAGTTTCTGTATTAAGGTCTGATCTATTGACTAAGGTATACTCGAGATTTGTAAGATTAACAGGTACCCAAAATCTATCGACCCCTTGGTGGACCGAATATAAATTAGGTGCTGTGGCAAGAAACATCGTTGTGCCGTCAAAATAACTGGTTTCAACAGAGACTCCTTCTAGGTCTACTACTGTTGCATTTGCTAAAGGGATTCTTACTCTTCCTGGGCTCGAAACATTGGGCAGATCATTCTCTAACGCCCACTCTATACTATTACTTAGAAATATCGGAAAAGCTGGCTGAAGAGGGAAATTCGACCCTTCCAAAGAAAATCCAATTTGGACTTCCTTGGTATCAAAATCCTTTACAACCAAAAGAGGATTTTGGGCATCACCCCATAGAATTTGACTATTTTCATCCAAGAAAGATGGATTCGAAACCTGACCTATCCTTAAATCAGATAAAGTGACACCCCTAAGAACTGGATGGCGTTCGAGTGAGTTCAATGTCACAATATTCTGATTAAATATCTGTGGTAATGACGCTGCTGCAGAGAGGAAAGTTACTGTCGGCTTGGAAGGGAGAACCTCAGGATCGAAACGATCAAAAATATAAAGGTCCGTTGAAATTCCAGGGTCATAATATTCCGGTTCCATAAGTAACAAATTGACATTGGACATAGCTTCCAAGGCAGTCTCTAGATACAGATTTCCTGATGTGACCAAAGTAACCGTGTATTTGGAACTTGAAGGCATTATTACATATGCGAGATCATCTTCAGCAAATGCATCCCTTACACTAGTAACCGAAACACGCAATGGCCCTCCGTCAAAACCGGAAAGGTCAATGTCACTCAGGCCCGATCTGCCCGGGTCAAGGGTTAGAGATACTCTGGTGTTGGCATCCCCGAGGCCACTCACTCGGATCGACACTTCTTTAGTAGTAAGAGAGCCGTTCGTTACCTGAACTAGTCCTCGAGGACTAGCGGACAATCCGCTGAGCCCAGGATTAATACTGAGGCTTGTAATTCCCACATTTTCGGCTGGTTCAAAAACGGAAATGATCTCTATTCCAGGAGGAACATCAATGGATGAGACCCCATCCGAAATAAACATTGTGCGAGCTTCATTTACAGTAAATACTGGAAAATGCACATTGTTACCAAAAGACACTTCCAGTTCTTCCAGGACCTCTAGTGCTTCCCATTTATTCGTCGTCGTCCTAGAAACCAATTGGCCCGAAGTATCCAGAATCAAGAATTCTGCACTCGGATGGGCCTCCGTAAGAAAGCTCCTAGCTACTCTCACGGCGCGATCCCAACGTGTAGAACCATCTGCCGTAAAAGTGGCCATAGTACCTGAGTTGTCCAAAATCATAGTGACATTTTCAATCTCAGATTTTTCTGAAGAGAACAACTCTGGAGCCCCGGAAGCTGTAGTGAGGAGTATTGCTATAGTGAGGGCCATGATTAATGACAAGAGCCATCTCAATCTATCTATGAAAGAGCTCTTCTTTCGCTCGCTTAGTAAGCGAGTCCAAAATATAGAGGATGACACCACCACCGTCGGTGGTGGTGGTTTGATCCAATAAAGAATCCCAATGGCCAGCAGACTGACTGTGGTCAACGCACCAATAAGCACAGGATTCGCTACGAAAAGGTTCATTTCAGAAACCTTCCCTGACGGAATACCTGCAGGATCAGGTCTTCAAAAGGTGTTTCGGTAGACGTAGTGACATAACCCCATCCATTTTTTTTGCAATAATCCTCCAATGCCTCCGAATGAGCATCGAATACTTTTCGATAGGCCTTCATCAGTGAAGGTGTAATTTTCACTCGTTCGACATTTCCCAGTTCCGCATCCTTCAACATCACTTCATCTGGTAAACTAGGGTCTCTCTCTTCGGTTTCATAAAGATGTACGGCAAGCAAATCTTGGCCAAAATGCCTCAACATATCAAATGCCCTCTCAAACCCAGCAGGATCCAGGAAATCTGATATGACTACAACCAAACCTCTGCGTCTCCGTGATGAAAAAAAACCCCTGAAAGACTGGGCCATCGAAGTAGAACCCTGTGTCGTCATGGCTTCTAGAAACCGGAAAGCATTCCATATTTGGCTCTTACCTCTTCGGGAGGAGAGCTGGTTGTCAACGCCATCGTTGAAACCGACTAAATTGACACGATCCTGGTTTAAAAGACCCACGTAACACATAGCCGCCGTAATCTTCCTTGCATAATCAAATTTCGAAGGTTTTCCACAATTCATTGATGCGCTTGAATCGAGAAAAATATAGATGGGTAAGTCAGCTTCTTCCTCGAAAGTCCGGAGGAGAAGTTTTTCCAGTCTCAGAAATGTCCTCCAGTCTACATTCTTCGTGTCCTCGCCCGACACATACTCTCTGTAATCTGAAAACTCAATTCCTGAACTGGTCTTTTTTTTGGAGCGATGTTCCCCATGAAGATGTCCTGGAACCATCTGCTTGGACATCAAATTTAAATATTCCAGTTTTTTTAGAAAATCATCATCGAAAAGAGTCTCTTTGGGTGGCATTTCTAACAGTTCATCCTAACAGATCCAGTTCATTTTTGAGGTTCTAGGATGTCATTCATGATTGTTTCTAAAATATCGTCCGGATCGACTCGGTCGGCTTCTCCTTCAAAATTCAGCAGTATACGGTGCCGGAATGCGGGAAGGAAATAAGAACGGATATCTTTACAGGCCACATGAACTCTACCATTTACCAAAGCATTCACCTTTGAACCGACCACCAATGCTTGAGTCCCTCTCGGACTAGCCCCAAAACGAACATATTTTTCAGTCAAAGGATGCGTATGTGCATTCCCTGGGTTTGTCGCTAAAGTCAGGCGGATTGCATAATCTTGAATGGAGGGAGCAATCGGCACATTCCTAGCTGTTTCACGCATCTCAACTATTTGATCTCTATCCAACACTGTTCTTGCTATTGGTTCAGTAGAGGTTGTAGTTCGATTCATGATTTCATGCATATGTTCTGACTCAGGATACTTAATCCTGAGCTTATAAAAAAATCGATCCAACTGAGCTTCAGGAAGGGGATAAGTTCCTTCCATTTCTACCGGGTTTTGGGTGGCAAGGACAAAAAATGGAGGCTTCAATTGATGGGTAGTAACACCTACAGTCACGCTTCTTTCCTGCATGGCCTCCAAAAGGGCAGACTGAGTTTTGGGAGTGGCACGATTGATTTCATCTGCAAGTAGAATATTGGTAAAGATCGGACCTTTCTGGAAAGCCAAGTGCTTCTCACCTGTATCCGTCTCATGCATAATGTCGCTTCCAACGACATCTCCAGGCATCAAATCTGGAGTGAACTGGATTCTAGAAAACTTTAGTTGTAGCACATCAGCCACCGTAGACACTATCTTGGTTTTTCCCACTCCTGGAATGCCTTCAAGGAGTACATGTCCCTTTGACAGCAAGCTGACCAAAGTCCCATCAATCACCTCTTCATTACCAACAATGACTTTACCAATTTCTGTTCTTACTTTATCGAATTCATCACGGAACAATGCTATCTGATTGTCAATTTTTGTTATCATTTTTTCTCAAGGGTCGTATGCCTAAAAAATAATTCTTAACTAAATCACTGTACTGCCAGAATACTGTCTCGACATCTAGGGCAGAAGCATTCGAGTACTCTGTCAAACCACCTATTTCATGAAATTGCAGGTCAGACAACTGTTTTTGGCTAGCTCCTTGGAACAAATTTTGCGGGTCAGGATATTCTTCCATAAATTGCTCGTCGATGATCTCCAAGCTGAGTTGGACCTCTAACGTAGTCGCTTCTCCAAGCTCTAATTCAGCCACTTCAGACGGAGTTCCAGTTGAATTTCCTGCTGGGCCACTCCCGTCTCCAGGGTCACCGCCAGAAGATTTTGTAACTTCATCAGAAGCACTACCTGCCGCACCACCTTCCATTTGTCCGTCCGGAGTCATACTGGAATTATTGGCTCTCTGTGAAATTTCTTGACTTAAAGCTTGCATGCTCATTGAGGCTTCATTCAAAGCTTCGTCCAAACTCTGATTCTGAGCCATTGCATCCAGTGCCTCAGCTGCTTCCGTCAAAGATCCCTCTGCCTTAGATATTTGGTCTTGTGCTAAAGCCGTACCTGCTTCATCCAATGCATCAAGCAATTCTTCTGCCGAAAAAGATTCGGAAAATTCTTGAGACTGCAATTCTTGCTCCAATTCATTCAGTACGGAAGTGTCCATATTCGCTAAATTTTCACTCAATTCTCTGAGTTTCTGTGCAGCGCTCGTGAGGTCCATTTCTCCTAGTGAGTTGGCAAAATCTGACAATTTCTGAGATTCAGAAAACTCTTGTGACAACTGGACAAGCTCTTGTGTAAGTGCATCCATTCCAAAGATTTCTTCATTCAGAATTTCTTCTGCTTGCTGTAATTCCATTAACAATTCTTCATTCAGAATCTCATCGCCCTTCAGATCTTCCAACACACGTTCCAAGCTTTCAAAATCTGATTCATCCAAGAAAGTTCCTACATCTCCCTCTAGGTTGGATTGTAGATCGCCTATCTGATTCTCGATTTCTGAAAAAGACATTTCCGGATCCATTTCACGTATAAATAGAGGGGTTTCATTGGGTATCAGGGACAACCCCGTTCCGAGCCCCCCCAAGATAAATACTCCGCCAAACCACCTCGAAATCTTAAAAGGGAAAAGCTCTTCTAGTTTCAACTTGTCCAGTGACTTGGCCGCTCTTCTCAGTTGCAAATCTATCCAAGCTGATTCCATTGGATTCCGAACGAACCAATAGGCCGTCTTAATCTCGTCACTCAGGTCAGCCAATTCATCGGTCAGACCAGCTGTCCTGTTAAGTCGATTTTTTTCGAAGATAGGTTTAATCGCAAAGCAGATATAGAATAACATAGACCCAACGATTAATACCCTCAATGGCGGGCTTTCCACGGGAAATAACATCCCATTAACCTGGAAAAAGAGTGATATACCCAGAGTCGTACAGGCTACCTTGGCTAAAAGGTCAGAACAATAAATCAGATGGACACGTCGATCTATTTTTTTGAGTATCGAACGCACCCTTGAAGATTCTCTTGATCTTCCATCTGCTGATTTCACCACACTGATTTCATTGGTTGTGCTCTCTTCCTCCCTACTGATATAAACTCGACACTCTTCCTGCCAGGATGCGTAATCCGACAGAGTTTGGAGCCAACCCAAACTGGGCAACGCTGACGAATGTAGCAAAGTTTTGTCAAACTAAAATTAGGAATAAAGGTCCCTGGTTGCGACTATGTCCACTTCCAGCCTGTGAGTTAATCTAGCACCAATCTAAATGATAAATCTCATTCGTGTCTCAAGTGGGCCCACCAGGACTTGAACCTGGGACCTTCGGATTATGAGTCCGCTGCTCTAACCAACTGAGCTATGGGCCCTGCATGCACACCATAAATCGTTCTTGTTTTTTCCTAAAAACCTGCCTCTCAGATAAGCAATCTATGTCAGTAGACCATGCACAATCATAGCAAAGAAACACAGTCGTTTAAAGCCTTAATGTCTCCCTGACGCAGCTCCTCATATTGTCCCAGTCCTAGTGATCCTAATTCCAGTGGACCGAATCTCGTTCGCCTGAGATGAGCGACAGACAGCCCTACTGCTGCCATGAGTCGGCGAACTTCACGCTTTCGGCCTTCTTTCATTACAATTATCAGTTGGCCTAGATCATTTCCTTTTTTCTTGCCAATCCCAACTCGTGCTGGGCGTGCAAAACCATCCTCTAGTTCAACACCTGTCCTCAGTTGTGCTAAAGTTGTATTAGGGATACTCCCCTCAACTGAAACCGTATACTCCCGCTCAATCTCATAACTGGGATGTTGAAGTTGATTGGCCACATCTCCATCATTCGTCAAGATGAGAAGACCTTCGGTTAAATAGTCTAACCTCCCAACATAGCGTAAAGATCGCATGTCCTGTGGCAATAGATCATATATTGTTGGCCTGCCAAACTCATCTTTCGTAGTAGTGAGAATTCCCGGAGGTTTATTCAGTTTTATCCATCGCACAGACGGTATCTCGATATTTTTTCCATCTACAACTACCACATCATTTCGGGGGTCCACTATTATACCAGGGCCCTTCATAATCTCATCGTTGACCCTAACCCTACCCTCTGAGATCATAACTTCTGCTTTTCTCCGGGAAGTCAGGCCGGACCTAGAGATAAATTTATGTAATCGCATATTTGGGGAGTCACTCTAACTCCGAAGAGTGGGTCGAAGACATACCTTCGTCTCCGCTAATCTCTGGTTCAATCCTCCCATCTGCACACTCTTGATCCTCGGTCTCCTCCGAAATTGCCTCCGCCGAATCGGTAACATCCTCTCCTTTTAAAACAACCGGTAAATCCTTGGTTCGAGGCAGGCCATCAAGATCGGAGAAGCCAAAATGCTCTAGAAATTTATTCGTAGTGCCGTACAATAAAGGTCTTCCAAGACCATCCCCCCTTCCCACAACTTCCACTAATTCTCTGTCCTGCAAGGTTCTAATTACGCCAGCAGAGCTCACTCCTCGGACATATTCAATATCAATCCGTCCAATCGGTTGCCGGTACGCTACGATAGCTAGTGTTTCAAGGGCCGGAGTTGACAATCTCGAGGATTTGGGCACCGTGTCGAATTTTTCCAGATAAGGTGCATACACCGAATGTGTAAGGATTTGATAGCCTCCAGAGATCTGCTTGATTTCAAAGGCTCTTTCGGATTCCAAGTACATTTGAGTCAATTCCTCTATGCATCTCTCGACTACGTCTTCATCCAGGGAGTCATCTGCACGTGCAATTTCCTCAGAATTCAACGGAGCATCGCTTGAAAAAAGCAACGCTTCAACAATTTGTGTTGGTCGCATTATTCCTCCTCAGAATTCAACTGTAATTCGACTGAGGTAAGGTCGGATTCAGTAAAGCGGTATATCCACAAGTCGGCAAACGCCCGAGTCTGACGCAATTGTACCTTACGATTACGAGCTAACTCTAGGCTTGCTAAAAAAGTCATTACTCCATGCACCTTCGATTCAAATGGTTCTAATAATCGGCTAAATTCCACCCTCTTTAGCCGTTGAAGGGCCAGTAGAATCAAATCCACTTTGTCTTCCATAGCTACTGGCCTTGTAACTACTCTGTGCTCGACAATATCCATCGAAGGAGTAGTTACCGAGAGAGCGGTGGCGTAAACTTCGTCCCAAGTTGTATCAAGAATGATTTCTTTTTTCTTGATTTTATTCGTCGGATTCACGTAGCCCTTCCCAAATTGTCGACTTCTGTGCGATTCTGCGACACTCAGATGAGCTTTGATTTCCTGGATTTGTTCATATTCTAAGAGTCTATACACCAATTCAGCTCTAGGATCATAGTCCTCGGCCGTCGAACTTTTGGGTAGCAAGGTTTGAACTTTGATTCTCAGGAGATTCGCCGCCATTTCCATAAATTCACCCGCATTAGCAATCTGTCCGGCACTGATATCACTGATTGCTGAAAGGAATTGACGTGTAATCTTGGAGATAGGTATTTCGAAAATATCGATGTCTTGCTGTCTGATAAGATGGAGTAACAATTCCAAAGGACCTCGAAATCTTTCAATGTCGACAACCAGGAAGGTTTCTTCTCCACTATCCAGAGGAGTCGTCATCAGGTCCACGACACTATAAATGAATCTGCCAGACCAACAAGAATCTGTACGGGCTTCAATATGAATCTGAATACTTCTGGGTATAGCATAGAACAAGCCATCAAGACTAGCAGTCCATATTGTCCCAGACGATCATAACTGAAACGCCAACCTTCTGGGATTAGGTGATAAAACACATGAGACCCATCTAGAGGTGGGATCGGTATGAGATTAAAAACAGCAAGGATCAGATTTATGTACACCCCTGTATAAGCTAGGCTCACTACCAGATCAATATAATTCCCAAACTCGAGGAAATCTTGAGCATTTAAAAGTGCCACTACCATCAGGGTAAGACCCGCAGCTAAAAGAAGATTTGCCACAATCCCAGCAAGCGACACTTTTATATCAGCAGATCTGAAACTATGGAATTTACTGGGATTAATAGGCACAGGTTTTGCCCATCCGAAAATCATACCATCTGTGACATTGTACAAAATCAATGGAACAAGGAAAGACCCTACCAGATCCAGGTGGGCAAAAGGGTTTAAAGTAATGCGACCTAATTGATAGGCAGTATCGTCACCTTCCCGCAAAGCGACCCAAGCATGTGCGACCTCATGAACGACTATCGAAAAGATGAGGACGGGCAGAATGGATAATAATTCCATGGCTGAGAAGGTACTTCAGGAAGACGTTAGAAGCCAGCCCCGAAGTCAGGTGGAAAATCCCTTCGGAACACTAGATATTGATCCATTTCTAGGTTTCCAATATAATTCCGGTATAATTATTTCTGTTATGCCTAGGACTAGAGAAAAAAGTAATGCCCAACATAAAAAGTGCAAAAAAACGTATGCAGACGAGTCGCAACGCAAACGAACGTAACAGAACAGTGCGTTCCAGATTGCGAAACGCCATCAAACGTGTACGAATTGCAGAGGATACCGCATCGGCAGAGTTTGAATACAAGAAAGCTCAAGTTCTACTGGATCGTGCTGCTACAGATAGAATACTTCATCCAAACGCAGCAGCCAGAATAAAGAGTAGGTTGTCAAAGACAATCGCCAGTCAACCGAGCTAAAACCCTAATAAATTCTATTTGTACCAGAGTCAAATCTTTAGGGACCTAGAAACCGTCCCAAACAATTTCCCCTCCCACTATTGTCTTACTAGCTCTGCCCTCCAATTCTAGACCTTCAAATGGGGTATTCCGGCTCTTGGACATGAACTCGCGGGAGTCAACAACCCAAGTCATGCCTAGATCTATGATCGTCACATCCCCCGAACTTCCTTTTTTCAGAGTTCCCCCTGGCAGGTTGAATGCTCGTGCTGGGCTGCAGCTCATCCGATCAACCAAGGTAGATAGATCGACAACACCCTCATTCACCAAGCAGGTCAATCCTATCCCGAGAGAAGTTTCCAAGCCAACAATCCCGTTTGGGGCATCCGCAAAAGCTTGTTCCTTTTCGTCGTAGTGATGGGGTGCATGATCAGTAGCATAGACACACAGGGTGCCATCAGAAAACCCTTCGACCACTGCAGAACAATCTTCGAGGGTCCTGAGGGGAGGGTTCATCTTGGCATTCGTATTATAACCATCCACCTCATTTTCAGTAAGAATTAGGTGGTGCGGTGTGGCTTCAGCAGTTACCTGAACACCACGACTTTTTGCCTGACGGATCAT
>Ga0310345_10005678_pt1 | contig 11008 bp, 6 predicted proteins | sample HC15DNA20500_MG_FD_204667 | JGI IMG/M metagenome (GOLD analysis project Ga0310345, IMG submission 204667) | Marine microbial communities from station ALOHA, North Pacific Subtropical Gyre - HC15-DNA-20-500_MG | ecosystem: Environmental > Aquatic > Marine > Oceanic | place: Pacific Ocean: North...
CAGTTATCAGAATCAGTCAGGTGCATTATCAAAACAATATCTGCTGTAGATAAATCGTTCTCAGCTTTCTGCCATTCGGAATTGGACCAAGCAAGACCACCATTATAAACAGCAGCGACTAGTTTAAATCCCCGTTCACAAATTTCACGTTCAGCTTTTCTAAGTGGTGTTAGTAAACTAGTACCAACATAAAAAACTACTACTTTTACATCAGGATAAGGTTGAGTACTCACGAACTAACTCCTTCTAAAGCATCTTCTAAACTAGAAAACACTTCTTTTAATTTATTCAACATTTCAGGTTTTGCAGACCAAAAACCTCGTCCTGATGCTTCTAGAAGCCGACCTACTAGGGTCTGGACAGAATAGGGGTTAAGTGATTTCAAACGATTCAGCATTTCCCGATCTAGAACAAAAGTTTCTACTACCTGGTCATATATCCAGTCATCCACAGCATTTGCAGTTGCAGACCAACCAAATATATTAGTTAATTGATGTTCAATTTCAGCTACACCACTAAAACCATGTCGCAATTGCCCTTCATACCATTTGGGATTTAAAACCTTGGTTCGACTTTCTAACTGAAGAGTTTCCTGTAATGTTCTAATCTTAGAGTTAGGTGTCAGAGTATCCGAAAGGTAAATTTTAGGCTGTTTACCGGCACGCTTCTCAACAGCTTTTGTAACACCACCCAAGTATTCAAAATAGTGATCTACATCTGAAATGCCAACTTCCGTGCTATCAATGCTCTGATAGGTAACCTCTACTCGTGAAAGAGCATTATCTAATAAATCTTCTGCCTGGCGACCTTCCATAATCACTCCGTTAGAGTCACGTCCGTACGCAAAGCTTTTGCGACTCACAAAGAGATCCCCAAGTTCACTTGCATCTTCCCACTGACTCTGCAAAACCAAAAAGTTCACATTAGTTCCATAGTTACCCGCTGCGTTGGAGAAAACACGAGTAGCCGCCTCTTCAAAACTGCACCCTGTGTTCTGAATTTGTTCTTCTACATGTTTACAAACAAAATTCATATGGTGAGGTTCATCAAGAGCCGCCACTCGTTTTACTGAACGATCTAAAAGATCCATAGTAGAACCAAAAAGGTCGCGAAAGATCCCTGAAACAGTCATTACTACATCAATACGAGGCCTCCCTAAATCTTCTAAAGAAATGACACTGATATCAGCGACCCTGTTAAGGCCGTCTCGAATAGGTTTAACACCTAATAGCCACAACACTTGGGCAACGGCTTGTCCTTCCTTCTTAATGTTGTCAATACCCCAAAGAACCATCGCTATAGACTCAGGTATTTTCTTTAGATCACTCTGGTAGCGGTCAAGCAAAGCACTTACTAGAGGTTCAGCATTTCGAACTGCCAAGCTAGAGGGAATTGCATAGGGATTAATAGCATGGGTATTCCTCCCAGTTGGAAGGATTGAAGGATTCTGAAGAACATCACCGCCTGGACCTGGAGGCAAATATTCTCCTCGAAGAGCCTTTAACAAAGAATTAATTTCTTCATTTGATTGCAATTGCTGTTGGATATTGTCTAGAAAGGAAAAGATTTTAAGTGCTTGATCAACAGATGTTCCAGCCTGTTGATTAATCCAAAGAGCCACCTGTGAGTGAACCTTTCCCTCGACAATTTGACCAACAGTTTTTCGGGTAAGTGCCTCAACCCTCTCACGCCGAGTCAGGTTCTGTTCAGACTTGTTACTTTCTTTCAGCAATTGTGAATATGGAGGTAACCCCAACCCTTCTGCAATGAGGTCGGTCAATGCTGGCAAATCTAGTTCTGGTCTTTGAAAGGAAACGACCATGGTTAGCAACTCAGTTATTTCAGTACCTGTAGTTTTTGAACCAAAAATATGTAGACCAGTTGGAATCAGTCGTTGCTCAATTTCCAAAATTTTTTCGTAAAAATCTAATACTTTGGAATCTCTTTTTTCATTCAATTGGAAATTGTTGTCAGTCATTGGTTAGTAAAAATTTAAAGTAATCCAGCATCAATTATCAAAACTTTTAAAGTGAACAGTAATCAAAAAGTAGCTCTGTCAATTCGAATTTCTCTAGCAAAATTATTGACTGCCTTGAAAAGTGATCTTCTGTCGCTGTGCGGGAGTTGAAGATATCGAGCGCCAATCCATTCAGAAAAATTTTTACCTTCAGTTCCCATCAAAAAATAGGGCCGAGTATCAATTACTGCCATAGGAAGATTTTCCTGCTTGAAAGCAATTCCAATTTTCTCTAATTCCTTCTGAATAGCAAATAATTTTAACTCCTGATTAACAGGAATAGAACTTGCAAGCTGATTAGCCCGTCCATCAGTAAGGATAAATAAAACTGATTGTGGGCAGTTTCCAAGTTGGGCCGTCCTAGATAAACTTAGAGCCTGGAGTAACCCTGAAGCTAAAGGTGTAGAACCACTAGCAGGCAAAGTGTCGACTAGAGTTTTTGCTCTCTGAATACTTCGAGTTGGAGGAAGAATAATCTCAGCACCCTTACCCCTACATTGAATCAAAGAAACCTGATCTCTATAAACATATGCTTGTTCCAACAACTTTGTCAAAGCCCCCTTTGCCTGAGCCATCCGATTAACTGCCATACTGCCACTTGTATCAACCAAAAAAATAAAAAGCAGTCCTGTCTTTCCTCGAAAGCGATGAAAATGTAGATCCTCTAGTTTGATTATCATTCTTTGAGGAAATATATCTCTCAGAGGGTTCTCCCTACTAGACAGGCTATAATCTTTTTGTTCATTGTTTCGAAACTTCTGCAAAGGTGCAGCTGCCCTTAAAGTTGCTCCCCAACAAATCACTCTACTTTCACCAAGTCGAGGACTAGCTCGAAACCGACGGCCACGAAAATATAATGAATTTTCAGATCTTCTTCCGGAAAGGAAGTGGCTTTTTTTGTGTTTAGGAATGTTCATAAGATTGTGCGGAAGCTCACTGGGCAGGGGAGGAATTCGTTTTTTAAAATCACTTTCTGAATCTGTAACACTATCGGATGAAGAACGTCGTTCTTCTGAAACATTTTCTGATTTTGCTGATCGCTCAGATAAAACTAGATCTTCTGGTTGAGAACTACCTTTAACTGAATCTGACTGGTTTGACTCCTCTGAATCTTGTTTTGGAAATTGGCGTGTTTCTTTATTTTGGGTTTCTATTTTTGCACGAGGAAGTAAAGCCAACTGAATAGCTATCTCTAAATCCTCTTCAGATACTGTTGTTCTTTCAGCTAATGCTGCATTAGCACGAGCAGCAACCATAGCAAAAAATTCAGGATTTTGACCCTCTAAAGTAAGCTGCGATGAAATCGTAACAAGCTGATGAACCATCTGATGGGGAAAATGAATTTTGGGCAGGTGATCCTGAGCTACCTGGATTCTACTGACGATTTCACTGTCCTTAAATAGATGATTGGCAAGGACATCTTTAGGATCAAGGTCAAAAACTAGTGCTCGCTGGAGAACCTCTATCCGATCTTTTAAGGAAGATAAGACCGAAGCATCAACGATTATACCAATTCGACTCTGTATTACTTTACTAGGCAGTCCTTCTAAGGGATTATAGGTCCCAACCAGAGAGAATCTAGCCGGATTTACAGTACTCAATCCCTCTCGCTCAATCCTTACAAATCCAGAATCGATAGCGGAGGCAATATGACAAATTGATGAGTCCTGCATTAGGTTAATATCATCAATAGCAAGAATCCCCTCATTAGCTTCGGTCAGAAGACCTCTGGTACACGGTAAGGACTTGCTTGTAGGCTCAGCTTCAAAATTCAGTCCACCAATTAAGCGATCTTCGGTTACACCTAGAGGAATTTTCACCATTCTCCCCCTTTTCACTTTACCGTTCTGTTGGCCAACCTTTAGGAAAATCGAAGTAAATGCTTTTATTAAAAGACTTTTTCCGGAACCTGAAACTGAAGAAATTAATACTCCTCGTAAACGAGGCTCAATTGCAAGCAACAATAAAGCCCGTTTACTAAGTGAGTGACCAACAATGGCTGAAAAAGGGAACATAGTATTATGCGTACTCCCAAGCTATTTACACATGCTGATTTGCTGGTTTCGTACTCTGATTTTCACTAGTGCATCCTATGAATGATCAATATCTTTCCTAAGATGCTCTATTTTACTTGGTCACCAAGGGGAATACCTGATCTAGGATTTTTTTTATTTGGTCTGATGATTCAAACTGTTCTAGAGGATCTTTACGAAGACGATGTTGCAATGACATCACTGTAACTCTTCTGACATCAGATTCATTTACTGACTCATGACCCTTCCAAGCTGCCAAAGCTCGGGCAGCCCGACTAATTGTAAGCTCACCTCGATGTCCATCAACTTGAAGTCTCACACACAATTCTGCAATTTTTCTGATTACTTCCTGACCCACTTTTACTGAAGTAACTCTTTTAAAAGCCCTCTTCAATTTTTTTTGAAGATCTTTTTGTGCTGAATTCATCTTTGAGAAAAATGTACAGGGATCTCTTTCAAAGTGATCCCTATTCCCAACAATCTTAACTCGATCATCTAAGTTACTGACTGTTGTTACTCGAACAAAAAGACCAAAGCGATCTAACAATTGAGGACGCAATTCACCTTCCTCTGGATTCCCAGACCCCACCAATACAAAATTTGCTGGATGATTAACTGAGATTCCCTCACGCTCAACCTGATTCCAACCACTAGCTGCTGCATCAAGTAATAAATCAACCAAAAAATCTTCTAGAAGGTTAACTTCATCTATATAAAGAAAACCACGATGTGCTCTGGCTAACAACCCTGGCTCAAACACTTTAATCTGCTGGGTTAAAGCTTTTTCAAGATCTAAACTTCCACAAACTCTATCTTCAGTGGCTCCTAAGGGAAGTTCAACAACTGGGACTTGAAAGGGTTCCCGTTCAAGTGTTAGTCCCTTCTGTAGGTCCATCTTGCAGTTGTCACACAACTCTCGCTCCTGATCTGGATCACAGTTGAATAAGCAACCTCTGACTCTATTTTTTGAAGGTAGTAAATCAGCCAAGGCTCTAACTGCAGTAGATTTTCCAGTACCTCTATGTCCCATAATGACAACACCACCAATATGGGAATCCAGAGCATTCAAAAGTAGAGCAAGCTTCATATCCTCTTGCCCAACAATTGCAGAAAAAGGATAGACAGATCTCACTTCTTTTTGAGGAGATGTATTCTTTCTATTGTTTTTAGGTAGAACTCTGGATGCTGTCACAATGATTTTATTAACTGAGAAAAATTTTTCAGTGTCGGCATTGAAATCACTTTAAACCGAACGTTTTACCCTAGCTTGTGAATGAAAAGCTGTCAAGATAAGTAAATAATTGTTTTTGACACCTAACTATAATTACAAAACTCCATATTTACTGCACTTTTACATAATATTAAATTTTTTTGCAGCGTTTTACTTGTTATAAGTTTTTTCAGATGCTTTTTCCTGCTATAGTCTCAAAGTTCCCCTGTAAGCATGAAACGGCAGGAATACCCACCAGTATAGGCTTTTCGCGTACTCACCTACTCGCAGGGAAAGCATAGAACGGCAGGAAACGGCATCGTTTAGCCGTATTTTTTGTGTGTGGCAAGGGGCGGCTCATGACTGAGGGAATGAGAGAGAGACGCTTATGAAAGCAGATAATCTTACATTTTTTCGGCAAGCATTATATTTGATTATTGGCTGGATATTATGTGTTGTTTTTCTTTGGTCGGCAGTGGACATTGTCATGTCCGCCTTCGGGATGCTCCCAGCCAATTATTCAATGGAACTGGAGTATGTCAAAGGGCGTGGTATGGCCTTGAAGCATGGGATGAGCGATATGGCCTATATTAATAAAGATGGCCTACGCCGCTCTGAACTTCCTCCCCTCGCTGCCGGTGAGAGTCGCATCCTTATGCTCGGTGAATCAACCTGTTTTTCCTATTATGTTTTGCAGGGGCAAGATTGGCCGACTCGTGTAGAACAAGAGTTGCGCTCTCGCGGAGTATTTGCAACTACCATGAATGGCGGAGTGCCGGGATATGACATGAGTGATGTCTATTTTGCGTTAAACTGGCATTTGCAACGAATTCCGGTGGACATGGTTATATTATATCAAGCATGGAATGATTTTTATTTCAACAAATGTATAAAGAACGATTGTTTTCAAAGTTTTGACTTCGATGAATCGGTTAATAAAATTTTCCCGCACTGGCCGGACTCTTTCGAGGTTAATCCTGAATTCAACGACATATTATTACCACTACCGCCCCCTGCAGAGGTTCTTGCTGATTTGCGATGGTTTCGGCCGCTCGTGCTCAATAGTCCTTTGGGGAATTATATTTTCAAGCACATTATACCCCGGATCTCCTTCATTTTTAATGCCCAAAAAGGTACGACACGTGAAGGATGGACTCTGCCTGAACTTTATCTCCTCTATTTGGGAAGTAGTATTGACGAAGCGCAACGAAATGGTGTTAAGCCTGTTATTCTAAGACCCTTTTCAATCTTCCGGGCGCCGGATTTTCAGTTTTCCGAACTCCCCGATACCGTTTCAGTTCAATTAACCAATAGCTTCGAAATGACAGAGCAGGAAATGCCAAATATGTTGGCTATGATCAGAGTTATTGATTTGATTGCTGACAAGTTGGCAGAGCAAAGTGAAGCTGTGGTCTTAGACCCGACCGCTGGCTTATTGGCTGAAATTACACCTCGAAATGCCTACGAAAATTCCTATTTGAAGCACTCCCCCCATCATACTGGGGATAAAGGTGATCTGCTCTTAGCGGATGTTGTTGCTGATCTTCTTGTTGAGGAGAAACTTGTTACGCCGGTAGAGAATTGGCAGCCTGGGGAAGTGATCTCCCATCCGTATGAAACAAAAAAAGTCACAGATTTCAAATTGACGCGTCGGAGTCTGGATTTCAAAAATATTACAGGAAAAACAATTTTCCTTTCTGGCTTATTGGCCTTCGTTTTTACACTTGTGGGGTATTTGGTGATCTGGGGAGTGAAGAAAGAAAATACTCCTGACCTCATCTCGGAATGGTCTATGGCAATTGGTTTAGCCGCAACGCTTTTCTTGGGCCTGTTCCTTTTTCAGTTCGTGGATAATCCTGGGGCGGCACTGCTTCTTGCCTGGATACTGTTACTGTCCGGTGCCTCATTGTTTCTGTTAAAAAATGGCGCTTTCAACATCGATAACGCGAAGCGCGCTTGTAAAAGCATTTTCTTGATGAGTCTGATTGGCACCGGGTTGATATTTGCTGGAAGCAATGTGATGGTTCCCATTGTTGAAGAGAATTATGTCCAGCAAATTCCCTATTACTTGACTTGGATGGATATTTTTCGTGATTATGATTTGTTTATGGGGAATAAAGGTCTTGCCAATCAGGCTTTTCAGGAGGCAAGAGCAACAGGTGACAGTAATATGCCGTCGTATTTCCTTTTGATCCAACTTTTAATCAATTCCGTTTTTTTCCGACAGGGCGGGCCTTTTTTGGCTTCCGGAATCTCGGAGGGATTACTATGGCTCGAAAACTTGCCCAGTTATGCGATGAGTTTTTTAGGGTACGAACTGCATGGCAATGTCCTGAGTGGTGTTGATTGCCAAATCGTTTTCCTGACAGTGATGGGGCTTGTCGGTTCAGTGGCGGTTCTTCCTTGTGTCTCCCTCGTCTTTCGGAGCAAAAATATACTCTATGGAATAACGGCAATCCTTCTGGGAGTTTCTGTATTTATGCTTGGGCTGAACATTCTTGTTCCAATAGCCCAAGTAGCAACTATTGCTTTAACCTGTATGGCGTTTGGCGTCATTGTCCCGGTTCGAACATACAACAAAGGATTGGCGATATTGGTGTCATCTGGGGCTGTCCTCTTTCTGCCTACCCCATGGGTGATTTTTATTGTAGGGGGAGTGGCCCTTGTTTTCGGCCTTTGCGAGGTTCGGAAGGACGGGGGATGGAAAGACGTTGTCCGAGTATTATCTATTGCCGCCGCACTTACAGTTTTTAGCAAAGCGTTACTTTTGAGATATCTTTCTGGTAACCCAGCCCTCCACGAGTGGCTGGCAAGCGAAAATTACTATTATATTATGCTTGAGCCATTCTCTCCCAAGAATTCGCTTTATTTACTCTTGATAATAACTGTGCTCTGTTTCGCCGTATCCTTCAATGCAATTATAGAAAGAAAAAAATGGCTCTTTATTCCTGGGGCGGCGCTGCCCTTCGTCATTGCATTTTTCTATATTCCAAAACCATATCAGGCTGTTCCGGTTTTTGTGATGGCTGTTTTGGCTATAGCAATGCTCAGTCGGAGAGTTGTGATTAGGGAAACCGAGTCCGAAACGCGGGCGATCAGCTCGTGAGATATCGTTTTGGTCAGGCAAGTATTTTAGAAAAAAATGCCACTACAGGCGACGAGACCAAGGGGGCTAGGGAATGATTTACGGTATCATTACTGGTGCTAGTTCTGGTGTCAGTTTGGACGGCTAAACGATGCCGTTCCATGCTTACAAAGGAACCTTGTAAGACTATAAGCAGGAAAATTAGAGCTATTGTCTATTTATTGAAAAAGTTCTTTCTTATGACGAATAGAACTATTTATGATAATAATCTTCTGCCTTTGTTCATGCTGAAACTAAAATAAGCATTGGTCAGATAATAGTTAACTATCTCTGGCCTTGAATCAACAGTAACCCTGACCATTTAAATAGGAGAACACGTTATGACAAGGAATTGGGAATTAAGAGAATGCGATCAGGAATTCTTCCAAAAAGAATTAAGTACATTTGTACCTGATCGAATTTTTGATGCCCATGCTCACCTCTATAAGACTGCCCATTGGGGCCGTCCTAGTGGGACCATGCAAGGTCCGGCTGTAGTAACCTTTGAAGAGTATCAACGACATATGGAATGGCTTACACCTAGGAGTCAAACGGAAGGACTTTTCTTTGGAACAGGATTCAGCGATGATCGTTTTAAAGATTCTAATGAATTCGTTGCTGCTGAACTAGCCAACCATAGAAATAGTCGTGGAGAAATGGTTGTTTCACCCCGTATGGACCCTGAGGAAATGCGTCAAGAGGTTAAACGTCTTGGGTTCAGTGGCATTAAGGTATACCACCTATTTGTTCAAGATGAACGGACTTGGGATGCTGACATTTCAAAATTTCTAATTGAAGATCATGTTCGAATAGCCAATGAGGAGGGTTGGACAATTACCTTGCATATGGTGAAACAACGAGCAATGGCTGAAAAAGCTAATCAGGAACGCATTCTCGAATATTGTCGAAAATATTCTGACATAAAACTTATTTTAGCTCATGCTGCACGAGGGTTTAATCCGTATCATACAGTTGAAGGAATTCATCATCTCAAAGGACTACAAAATGTTTGGTGTGATACCTCAGCGGTAACTGAAGCAGGTGGCTTTGAAGCCATTGTTGAGACACTAGGACATAAACGACTTCTTTGGGGATCAGACTTTCCTGTCAGTCATGGACGAGGAAGGTGTATTGCAATTGGTGATCATTTCCTATGGCTAGGTGAAGAAACACTAGATTGGAAAACAGTAGCTGCCTATGGACCTATTGAGCCTGTTTTGCTAGGTCTTGAATCTCTCCGTTCTTTAAAACTAGCTGCACAGAGACTAAAGCTATCGGATTCTCAGACAGAAGATATCTTTTTTCATAATGCTAGGAGGATGCTAGATATCAGTACATAAATTTGACCAGTTTACCTTACAAAGGAATTTTTGGGTCTGTTCCATCGATCCCCAAGACCATCACTTTCTTACCCTTTGTTTCTCTAATGTTTTTTAGAATTGCATTCAAACAAGAGAAACTGTGATGTTAAGATGCAGAATATAATTAATGCTTTAAAAGAGTTACTACAGCTAGGACATCAATGAGTACTCATTAAGCTTTCCTTTGACTATTCTGCGCATTAAATTTCAACGTCCCGCTTAGATCATAGGTTATCATTTATACTTTTGAACAAATCTTACAATTTTTTCAAAAGTAAGATCTTTAAGTTTTAAAAAGTAATACATTCAGTATTTAGAAAAATAAACAATATCGATGTCCAGATACTGTCCGAGCTCAGTCTGTTGGGGTATACTACCTGTATAAAGTCGAACTGAGGTAACCTTTTTATGACAGAGCCAGATGATTTTTTCAACTTGTCGGATTTCAAACACCGAGACCTTTGGCAAAAGGGAGACCAAGTATGGGATGCCCTCAAACGATTACATACATACCTAGAAGAACTAATTTCAATTGACGCTACAAACATCCAAGGCAAAGTATCTTCTAAGGCTCATATCCATGGTGGGGGCATCTACATAGGTAGGGGCACCATTGTTGAAGACGGTGCCTACATATCTGGTCCAACATTCATCAGCGAAGGATGTATCATTAGGCATGGTGCCTATGTAAGAGGAGATGTTATTGTTGGAAATGGAAGCATCATTGGTCATAGTAGCGAAATAAAACACTCTATTTTACTCAATGAAAGCAAAGCACCCCACTTTGCTTATGTTGGTGACAGCATTCTAGGTCATAGGGTCAACTTGGGTGCTGGAACAAAACTTTCAAATCTTACAATCCATAGCGCTGAAAAAAGTAACACTGAAAAACGGTTAACAATCCATATTCCCGTTGCAGGGCAAAACTACAATACTGGTCTAACTAAACTTGGAGCGATTCTAGGGGATGACGTTCAGACTGGTTGCAATTGTGTAACCAATCCTGGGTGTTTGGTTGGTCCTCGTACCCTTATTTATGCAAATACTTCCCTCCGTAAAGGATTTACCCCCTCAGATAGCCTTGTAAAATTGTCCCAAGAAATTAAAGTAGACACCAAATACTGACCCTCCTTATTCACCTCATAAATAGTACTCTTTACAGTGACTTCGAAGATCCATCTCGTATTCTAAGTCAATAAGGGGAGGGCGAGCATATTGCCATAAAATTCCTCGGATACTAGCTCTACCGAATTTAGCCAAAAT
>Ga0310345_10005679_pt1 | contig 11008 bp, 14 predicted proteins | sample HC15DNA20500_MG_FD_204667 | JGI IMG/M metagenome (GOLD analysis project Ga0310345, IMG submission 204667) | Marine microbial communities from station ALOHA, North Pacific Subtropical Gyre - HC15-DNA-20-500_MG | ecosystem: Environmental > Aquatic > Marine > Oceanic | place: Pacific Ocean: North...
TGCAGCCCGAACACTGCCGTTCACTTCCCCCTCAAGCCCTCGGCGCCTGCCTTCGATAGCTGAGCGCTTCCGCCACATGAATGCGACCGACCCGCTCTGCGCCGGCGAGGTCGGCGATGGTGCGGGCGACGCGCAGCATGCGGGTGTAGCTGCGGGCCGAGAGGCGCATCGCGGTGGCGGCCTGCATCAGTAGTTGGCGGCCAGGCCCGTCGGGCGTGGCGAAGCTCTCGAGTGCGTCGCCGTCGAGGTCCGAATTGCTGCGCACGCCGGTCTGCTCGGCACGCGCGGTCTGGCGTTGGCGGGCGGCTAGTACGCGAGCGGCGACCTCCTCGCTGCCCTCGGCGGGCGGCGGCAGGGCGAGATCGGCGGCGGTCACGGGGGGAACTTCCACCACCAGGTCCATCCGGTCGAGCATCGGGCCTGAGATCTTGCGCTGGTAGTCCGTCTGGCACCGGGGCGCCCGGCCGCAGGCGCCGCGCCCGGCGCCCCCCAGACCGCAGCGGCAGGGATTCATGGCCGCCACGAGCTGAAAGCGCGCCGGATAGCGCACATGGGCGTTGGCCCGGGCGACCACCACCTCTCCCGTCTCAAGGGGCTGGCGCAGCGAATCCAGGGCCTGGGCCGAGAACTCCGGCAGCTCATCGAGGAAGAGGACCCCGTTGTGGGCGAGGGAGATTTCCCCCGGCTTGGCCTTCAGTCCGCCCCCGGTCAGGGCGGCCATGCTGGCGGAATGGTGCGGGCTGCGGAAGGGGCGGGCGCGGGTGAGCTGCCCCTTGGCGATGAGACCCGCCACCGAGTGAATCATCGAGGTCTCGAGCAGCTCGGCCGCCGACAGGGGCGGCAGCAGCCCCGGAAGCCTAGCGGCCATCATGGACTTGCCCGAGCCGGGCGGGCCCATGAAGAGCAGGTTGTGCCCCCCGGCCGCGGCGATCTCCAGGGCGCGCTTGGCATTCTCCTGGCCTTTCACGTCGCGCAGATCCGGAACGTTCTCGCCCTCGACCACCGGTCCGGGCGCGGGCGGCGAGAGCATCTGGGTTCCGCGGAAATGGTTGACCACCGCCACCAGCGAGGGCGCCGCCAGGATCTGGGCTTCCCCCGACCACGCCGCTTCGGCCCCGCAGGTCTCCGGGCAGATCAGGCCCAGCCCCATGGCGCCGGCCGCGACGGCGGCGGGCAGGGCGCCGGCGACCTGGACGATGCGCCCGTCCAGGGACAGCTCGCCCACCGCCGCCCAGCCGGCCAGGGCGTCGGGCGGAATGATTCCCATGGCCGACATGATGGCCAGCGCGATGGGCAGGTCGTAATGGCTGCCCTCCTTGGGCAGGTCCGCCGGGGCCAGATTGACGATGATCCGGCGGGCGGGCAGGGCCAGACCGAGTCCCGCGAAGGCCGCGCGCACCCGCTCGCGGCTCTCGGCCACGGCCTTGTCGCCCAGGCCCACGACCACGAAGGCCACAGCCCCGCCGGTCAGCTGCACTTCCACATCGACGCGCCGGGCCTCGACGCCCTCGAACGCGACGGTGACGACACCGGCCATGGGTTGCCCCTTTTTGACGCAGGCGACGCCGCTCCAGGGGCGAATCTATCCACAGCCCCAGGCGGCGCCTGGACCAATCCGGGAACAAAGATAGAACTATAGGGGAATAGGATGCAATCGCGAAACGCACTGTTCATCGGGTGGGGGCAACCTATGCCCGAGCGCGCCGCGCCTCCACAACCTCCCACATCTTTTCGGTGGCGTCGACGCCGGTGAAGCGCTTGAGCTGACGCGCGCCCGTCGGCGAGGTCACATTGATCTCGGTGAGATAGTCGCCGATCACGTCGATGCCGACGAAGATCAGGCCCCGGCGCTTCAGCTCCGGCCCGATGATGGCGCAGAGCTCCTGGTCGCGGGCGGTCAGTTCGACGGCTTCGGCCCGCCCGCCGACGCGCAGGTTCGAGCGGATCTGGCCGGCGCCCGGCACGCGGTTGATCGCGCCCACCGGCTCGCCGTCCACCAGCAGGATGCGCTTGTCGCCCTTGGAAACCGCCGGAATGAACTTCTGGGCGATGACCGGCTCGCGGCCGATCATCGTGTGAAGTTCCAGAAGCGCGTCGAGATTGGGATCATCGGCCATCAGCCGGGCCACGCCCGATCCGCCGCCGCCATAGAGCGGCTTCAGCACGATGTCCCCGTGCTCGGCGCGGAAGTCGTAGATCGCCTGAGTGTCCGAGGTGATCAGGGTCGGCGGCTGGACGCCCGGGAAGCCGGTGACGAACAGCTTTTCCGGCGCATTGCGCACCTCGGCCGGATTGTTCACCACCAGCGTCTTGGGATGCACCACCTCAAGGATGTGGGTGGTGGTGATGTAGGCCATGTCGAAGGGCGGATCCTGGCGCAGCAGGATGACGTCCATCTCCGAGAGGTCCTTGCGCTCCCAGGGGCCGAAGCTGGCATGGTCGCCCTTGGCGTCCTTCACGGTCACGGCGCGGCCCCGGGCCATGGCGCGGCCGTTCTCCAGGGCGAGCTGATCGGGGGTGTAGACCCAGAGGCTGTGGCCGCGCGCCTGGGCGGTCAGCATCATGAGGAAACTGGTGTCCCCATCGATGTTGATGTGCTCCAGCGGGTCCATCTGGACGGCGACCTTCAGGGCCATGGGCGGCTCTCCTCCAACATCCTTGGCCCCCGACATAGGCTGAGCGCGGGCGAGGCGCCAGCGAAAGCCCGCCGCGAAACGCGAAGCTTCAGGGCGAAGTCGGCCCGGCTAGTTCAGCTGCAGCCGCACGCGCTCGCGCTGGGCGCGCGCGGCCAGGGCCGCACCCTGATCCAGGGCGCTCGCCCGCCCCAGGGCCTCCAGCGCGCCGGCCAGGGCCCCCTGCCCCTCGCGGGCCGCCGCCACGTCGAGCCAGGGGCGATGGTCGCCCGGATCGAGCAGCGCCCGGCGCAGAGCCGAGCGCTCGGCCCGCGGATAGTCCCCCACGGCCGCGGCCCGGGCGAAGATGTTGTTCTGCAGCCGGATCAGCACGGCCCGGTCGCTGACCGGGGCCATGAGGATGTCGAGCCGGTCGGCCACGTTGGGGGTCAGGCCGGCATGGAGGGCCCGGCGCGTCAGCTCCGAGGGCAGGACGACGCGGCCCTCGCTGAAGGGGTCGAGCGCCATGGGGCCTTCGCGGGTCTCGATCCGCAGAAGAAAGTGGCCGGGAAAGTCCACCCCCGCCAGCGTCAGGCCGCAGGTCCGGGCGACATGCAGATAGAGGATGCCCAGGGCGACCGGCAGGCCCTTGCGGCGCTGAGCGACGGCGATGATGTCGGCATTGGCCGGGTCTTCATAGGTGAAGAGATCCCCGGTCAGTCGCAGGTCCCCCGACAGGGTCTCGGCGAGCGCCTCCTCCGGGCTTTCACGCTTGAGCCGTTCGGCCAGCCGCTCGGCGCCGGCCTGGGCCAGGTCCCGCACCCCTTGCGGGTCTCGGTCGGGATCCTCGTGCAGGGCGCAGGCGATTGCAGCCTCCAGCAGCGGAAACGGCGCGTCGGGAGCGCCTGCGCCCGCAGCGCTCAGGCAGGCCTCGGCCTGTTGGCGAATGGAGGGGGATGAGGTGTCCGGAAGGGCGGTCATGGCGGAAACAGCTTCACGCGCCGCGCCAGGCGTCGGGCCGGTGGGCCGGCAGCCGGCCGGGCGCAAGCGCGATCAGGTCCAGGCGGATGGCGAGGTCCTTCAGGCGCGGGCGGCTGGCCGCCACCGCCTGAGCAGCCTGTCGCAGGCGGTCGCGCTGTTCGGCGCTCACCGCCTCCAGCGCCGCCTCCACGGTGGCCCGCTGCTTGACCTCCACCACGGCCAGGGCGCGGCCCTTCTGCGCCAGCAGGTCGATCTCGCCCAGGCGGGTGCGCAACCGGAAGCCCAGGATGCGATAGCCCTTGGCCATGAGCCAGAGCGCGGCCCAGGCCTCGGCGCGACGGCCTGAGCGCCGGGCCAGGGCGCCGCGGCGGCTCCTCGCCTCGGCCGAGGTCAGCGGGCGTGGCTCACGGCTCGCCATCAACCGGCTCCGCCTTCAGTTCCAGGGCCCGGCGATAAAGATCGCGGCGCGCAAGCCCCAGCGCCTTGGCCACCTCGGCGGCGGCGTCTGCGGGCTTCAGACGGCCCAGCGCCTCGCGCAGGGCCATGTCGGCGTCGGCCGCCGTGGCCTGCGCCTCCCGACCCGGGGCCACCAGGATGACGATCTCGCCCTTGGGCGCGGCGAGACTGGGATCGGCGGCCAGCACGTCCAGCCGACCGCGCACCACCGTTTCATAGAGCTTGGTCAGCTCGCGGCAGACCACCGCCTCGCGCGGACCGAAGACATCGGCCATGTCGGACAGGCTCTCCCCCAGGCGGGAGGCGCCCTCGAAGAAGACGAGGGTCGCGCGCAGGCCCGCAAACTCGGTCAGGAAGCTCCGCCGCGCCGCGCTGCGCGGTGGCGGGAAACCGGCGAAAAGGATGCGATCGGAGGGAAGGCCGGCGACCGACAGCCCCGCCAGCAGAGCCGAAGGTCCCGGAATCGGATGAACCCGATGGCCGGCCGCGGCGGCCTCGCGCACCAGCCGGTAGCCGGGATCGGAGATCAGCGGCGTGCCGGCGTCGGACACCAGGGCGACGCGGCCGCCTTCGGCCAGGACGGCCATCGCCTTGGGCCGGGCCCGTTCGGCGGCGTGCTCGTCATGCCGCTCCATCTTTCCGGAAATCCCGTAGGCGGCCAGCAGCTTGCCGGTGACCCGCGTGTCCTCGGCCAGAATAAGGTCCGCGCCGGCCAGGACGTCGAGGGCGCGCAAGGTGATGTCGCGCAGATTGCCGATGGGAGTGGCCACCACATAGAGCCCTCCCGACAAGGGGACATCCGACAAGGGCGGGGGCGGAACGGCGCGTGACATGGGCTTTAGGGTTCGCCGGTCCGGCCGGCGAGCGCAAGCGGGGCCGTCACACCAGAAGCCGGCGGATGACCTCGTCCAGCACGAGACGCCCGCCGGCCGTGGCCCGGAGCCTGGCGGGGTCCTCGACCAGCAGACCCAGCGCCACAAGCTCCTGGACGCGGGCGGCCTTGGGGTCGAGGGAGAGGGCGGTCAGCTCGGCGAAGGCGACGCCAGGGGCGATCCGCAGCCCGCTCAGCACCCGTTCCTCGGCCCGGGCCACCGGATCGAGGGGCTCCAGCACATCGTAGCCGGCGCCTGATTCGGCGACCCTGGCCGTGTAGTCGGCCGGGCGGGCGCGGGCCTCGGTGGCGTGGCGCAGCCAGCCCAGGGTCAGGCGTCCATGGGCGCCGGGGCCGACGCCCACATAGTCCTCCCCCTGCCAGTAGACGAGGTTGTGGCGGGAGCGCGCCGCTGCGCCCCGGGCGTGGTTGGACACCTCGTAGGCCTCGAACCCTGCGCCTTCCAGCACCACCTGGGTCTCTTCGAACAGGGCCGCGGCCAGATCGTCTGCGGGCGGAACCAGCCGGCCGCGCCGCACGGCCCGGTCGAAGGCCGTGCCGGGCTCGATGGTCAACTGATAGGGCGAGATGTGCTCGGCGCCCGCATCGAGGGCGCGCGAAAGCTCTTCGCGCCACTGGGCAAGCCTCTGATCCGGGCGCGCATAGATCAGGTCCAGCGACAGGCGCGGAAAGAGCCGCCCGGCGAGGGCGAGCGCGCGGCCCGCGGCCGCCGCGTCATGGTCCCGGCCGAGGAAGCGCAGCGCCGCATCGTCGAAGGACTGCACCCCGAGCGACAGGCGGTTGATCCCGGCCTGCGCGAAGGCGCCATAGCGGGCGGCCTCGGCGTCGGTGGGATTGGCCTCCAGGGTGACTTCCAGCGCCGGGGCGGGCCGCCAGAGCCGTCGCGCGGCGGCGATGATCTCGGCGACGGCGTCGGGCGGAGCGAGCGAGGGCGTTCCGCCGCCGAAGAAGATCGAGACCAGCTCCCGCGGTCCCGTCAGCGCGGCCTGGGTCTCCATGTCCGTCAGGATGGCGGCGACCAGGGCTTCGACTTCGGCCTCGCGCCCGCGGGCGCGATAGACGTTGAAGTCGCAATAGGGGCAGATCCGCGCGCAGTAGGGCCAATGGACGTAGAGGCCCAGGGCCGGCGGCTCGGCCTGCGTCAAAAGAGAGCGGCCTTGAGCTTTTCGAACGCCCGCGCCCGGTGGCTCGTGGCGTCCTTGGCGACGGGGTCCATCTCGCCGAAGGTCTCGGTGAAGCCCTCCGGCTGGAAGATCGGGTCATAGCCGAAGCCCCGTTCGCCGCGCGGCGGGAAGGTCACCTGGCCGTCGATACGTCCTTCCACCACCAGCGCGGGCCCTTCGCCGGGCCAGGCGACCGCGAGCGCGCAGGTGAACCAGGCCGCGCGGTCCGACAGGCCCGTCGCCTCCAGCCGCTCCTCGACCTTGGCCATGGCGATGGCGAAGTCCTTGGTCGGGCCCGCCCAGCGGGCGGAATAGATCCCCGGCGCGCCGTCCAGGGCCGCGATGCTCAGACCCGAGTCGTCGGCCAGGGCGATGTGCCCGCTGGCGCGCGCCGCCGCGCGGGCCTTGAGCAGGGCGTTGCCGACGAAGGTCGTCTCGGTCTCATCCGGCTCAGGCAGGCCCAGCGCCCCGGCCGTGACGATGTCGAACCGGTTCTCAAGGATGGCGGCGAGCTCGCGGGCCTTGCCGGGATTGTGGGTGGCCACCACGAGGCGGGCGCCGGGATCGAGCTTCAGGGCCATACCGTTTCCTTTGGATGCGGCCGCAACATAGGGCCGGCGCCGGGCGCGCGCCACCGTCGCACATGAACGATCGGTCACTTCCTTACGGCGATTTAATATCGTTTTTCGATAATTTCCTTGATCGAAAAACGACATGTCCGTATCGACTAACGACATGGAGCCGCGGCGCTCCGCACCCCATCCCCGCCCCCGGCGGCCTGACATGAAAGAGACGAAACCGATGCAAAAGCTGAACCTGCTGAACGCCTTCGAACGCTGCGCCCTGGTCTGCGCGGTCACGCTTGCGGCCCTGCCCTTCGTCACCGTGGCCGTCGGCGCGGGCATCCTCTAACCTCGCCGTCGGCCACCTGACGCCACGCAAGGGGGAAGACCATGCGCGCCCTGGGACCCGGCTCGGTGTCGAGCTTCCTGAAGATCATCCTCGACGTCGTCTTCGTCGCCCTGTGGATCGGGGTCAGCGTGGTCGGACTGCTGATGTTCGCCGCCCTCCTGCTGGCCTTCAACCCCGACCTCCTGGCCGACATCTCGATGACGGCCGGGGGCCAGGAGGTGGCCAACCGGGGCCAGGTGGTGGTGATCGGCCTGATGGCGGCGGCCGTCTATATGGGCGGCGTCCTGCTGATCGTCGCCCAGTTGCGGAAGATCTTCGGCGCGCTGACGGCGGGCGATCCCTTCCATCCCGACAATGTGAGCCGCCTGCGGGTCGTTGGCCTGATCCTGGCCGGGCTGGAGCTTGGCCGATACGCTTTCTGGGCCTTTTCCAGCTGGCTGCTGCCCGCCTCCGACGCGGTCCAGCCGACGCTCAGCCTGACGGCCTGGTTCTCGGTCCTGGTGGTCTTCGTCCTGGCCGAGGTGTTTCGCGAGGGCGCCCGGCTGCGCCGCGAAGCCGAACTGACGATCTGAGGAGCTTCCGTCCGTGCCCATCCGCGTGCTTCTCGATCGCGTGCTGCTTGAGCGGCGCATGTCGCTCACCGAACTGGCTGACCGGGTGGGCGTGACCATCGCCAACCTGTCTATCCTCAAGACCGGCAAGGCCCGGGCGGTGCGCTTCTCGACCCTGGCGGCCCTGTGCCGCGAGCTGGACTGCCAGCCCGGCGACATCCTGCATTACGAACCGGGCCCCGCGGACGACGGTTTCGAGGACGAGGACTAGCGGGCGTTGCATCGCAGCAACACCCTCACACCTTGCTGCAGCGCACACCAGATTTAACCGCCGCACCCTTGAAACTGAGCCAAAGGGGGCCTATGTGCAACGCAACATTGTTGCACTGCACACTGAAAGGGGCAGACATGTTCGCTGCGTTTGAACGCTTCATCGCCCGCTGGATGGCGCCGCTGGCCCAGGAACTGGCCCGCATGCCCGCCTCGGCCCAGCGCAATATCCTGGTCGGCTTCTAAGACCGCCTCTGGCGCGCGGCGCGCGCCGATCTCCAGGCAGGTGATGGCCGGACGCCCGCGCGTCCGGCCATTTCTGTTTGTGGCGGCTCTGTTTGCGACGGCTCGTTTTGTGACGGCCGGCGGCCTCAGCCGCCGACGGCGGCCCGCTGCAGGGCGAAGAGCTCGTCCATGCCCTTGCGCGCCAGGCCGAACAGGGCCTCGAACTCCGCCTGGGTGAAGCCGCGCTTCTCGCCCGTGGCCTGGATCTCGACGATGTCGCCATTGCCGGTCAGCACGAAATTGGCGTCGGCCTCGGCGCTGGAGTCCTCCTCGTAATCGAGATCGAGGACAGGCGTGTCCTGGTGCACGCCGCAACTTACCGCCGCCACCTGGTCGAGGATGGGATCGGCGGTGATCAGCCCTTCGTCCATCAGGTAGCGGGTGGCCAGGCGCAGGGCGACCCAGGCGCCGGTGATGGACGCCGTGCGCGTGCCGCCGTCCGCCTGGATGACGTCGCAGTCGATGGAGATCTGGCGCTCGCCCAGGGCCTTCATGTCGGTGATCGCCCGCAGGGACCGGCCGATCAGGCGCTGGATTTCCTGGGTCCGGCCCGATTGCTTGCCCTGGGCGGCCTCGCGACGGCCGCGCGTGTGAGTGGCGCGGGGAAGCATGCCGTACTCGGCCGTCACCCAGCCCTGTCCGCGACCGCGCAGGAACGGCGGCACGCCTTCCTCCAGGCTGGCGGTCACCAGCACCCGGGTATGGCCGAAGCTCACCAGGCACGAGCCTTCCGCATAGCGGTTGACGCCGGTCTCCAGCGTCACGGGGCGCAGCATGTCGGCGGCGCGTTGCGATGGGCGCATGGGCGGGGACCTTTCCTTGGGCAGGGACGCCCGCTTGAGGGGCCGGAATGTCCGCTCTCTCTTGCACGGAGGCGGCGGGCGCTTATCCTAAAAAGCGACCGGCCCGTCCATGGGCGCCCACACAGCTGCTGGCTTCTGTCGCCGACCGTGACCACACCGCTGCTCTCCCGCGGGCCCTCGCTCGCCGAACTGGACGAGCGGGCGCGCGACATCTTCCGCCGGATCGTCGAAAGCTACCTCGAGACCGGCGAGCCCGTGGGCTCTCGCACCCTGTCGCGGGGGGGCGTCTCCCTGTCGCCCGCCTCGATCCGCAACACCATGCAGGACCTGACGCAGCTGGGTCTGCTGGGGGCGCCGCACATCAGCGCCGGGCGCCTGCCCACCCATGCGGGCCTGCGACTGTTCGTCGACGGCCTGCTCGAGGTGGGCGATGTGGGCGAGGACGAGCGGCGGATGATCGAGAGCCGTCTGCGCGTTCAGGGCCGCAGCTTCGAAGAGGCTCTTAACGAGGCGAGTTCGCTGCTCTCGGGCCTCGCCGGGGGCGCCGGCGTGGTGGTGACCCCTGTGCGCGAGGCCGAGGTCAAGCATGTGGAATTCGTCGCCCTGGGCGGCGACCAGGCGCTGGCCATCATGGTCTTCGAGGACGGGGCGGTGGAGAACCGCCTGATGAGCCTGGGGGCGGGCGTCACGCCCTCGGCCCTCCAGGAGGCGTCGAACTTCCTGAACACGCGGCTGCGGGGCAAGACCCTGGACGACGCCCGCAGCGAGGTCAGCGCCGATCTGGACAAGGCGCGGCGCGAGCTCGACGAGAAGGCCGCGCGCCTGGTGGAGGACGGCCTGGCCGCCTGGGGCGGCGGCGAGGGGGCCGACCGGGCGCTGATCGTCCGCGGCCGGGCCAATCTGCTGGGCGACCGCGAGGCCCTGGAGGACCTGGAGCGGGTCCGGATGCTGTTCGACGACCTGGAGCAGAAGGAGCAGCTGATCGGGCTGCTCGACGGGGTCCGCGAGGCCCAAGGGGTGCGCATCTTCATCGGCGCGGAGACCCGTCTCTTTTCGCTTTCGGGTTCCTCCGTGATCGCCGCACCCTATATGACGGGCCGACAGAAGGTGCTGGGGGCCATCGGGGTCATCGGCCCGACCCGCCTGAACTACGCCCGGATCATCCCGTTGGTGGACTACACCGCCCGGGTGCTGGGCCAGGTGATGAACGCGTAAGGAAGAGCTCATGTCCGACGATCACACGCCGGAAGAAACCGAAGCGGTGGCCGAGGCCGCCCTCGACGCCATCGAAAGCCTGAAGGCCGAGAACGCCGCCCTGAAGGAACAGGTGCTGCGCTACGCTGCCGAGGCCGAGAACATCAAGCGCCGCGCCGAGCGTGAGGCCAATGATGCGCGGGCCTACGCCATCCAGAAGTTCGCCCGCGATCTGCTGGGGGCGGCCGACAACCTGTCGCGCGCCACCGCCGCGGCGCCCACCGCCTCGGAAGACCCGGCGGTGAAGAACTTCGTGCTCGGCGTCGAAATGACCGAGAAGGCCCTGCAGTCAGCCTTTGAGTCCAACGGGCTCAAGCGGGTCGATCCCCAGCGGGGCGAGAAGTTCGACCCCCACAAGCATCAGGCCATGATGGAGCAGGCGGCCGACGACGTGGCCGCCGGCGGCGTCATCCAGGTGCTGCAGACCGGCTACGAACTGTTCGGCCGGGTGGTGCGCCCGGCCATGGTGGTGGTGGCCGCCAAGGGCTCGGGGGCATCCGCCGCCTCAGGGGACGGCGGGGCCAACCCCTATGCGGCCGGCGAGGCCGACACGTCCGGCGCCTCGGTCGACACCAAGGCCTGACGGGAAACCGCCCCAGGCGCGGCCCCGGCGAGCGCCGGGGCTTTCGCCGCCGGGGCAAATGAGTAAAGTCCCAAGTCCCCTCCATCCGGGGGGCGCCGGCGAATCGACTCCCCGGCGCACGGAGGTTCGGACACGTCATGAAGCTTACGATCGAACGGGCGGCGCTGCTGAAGGCGCTCGGGCATGTGCAGAGCGCCGTGGAGCGCCGCAACACCATCCCGATCCTGTCCAATGTCCTGCTGTCCG
>Ga0310345_10005680_pt1 | contig 11007 bp, 9 predicted proteins | sample HC15DNA20500_MG_FD_204667 | JGI IMG/M metagenome (GOLD analysis project Ga0310345, IMG submission 204667) | Marine microbial communities from station ALOHA, North Pacific Subtropical Gyre - HC15-DNA-20-500_MG | ecosystem: Environmental > Aquatic > Marine > Oceanic | place: Pacific Ocean: North...
TCACTCGAGCAGGATCGGTCGGCATTGTGCGGAGTTTTTTAGTCACCTCACTCGGTTCTTCGCGTAAGTTGATGGTGTTGTCATAGGATTTCGACATTTTCTCACCATCGAGACCCGGCATTTTCGATTCCGGCGTTAACAAGGCTTGTGGCTCCGGCAATATGGCTTTTCCCCCACCCTCTAGGTACCCCAGCAGTCGTTCTCGATCACCAAGGCTAATGCTCTGTTGAGATTCCAAAAGCGCACAACCTTTTTCCAGAGCCTCCACATCTCCGTCCTCTTGATACTTCCGGCGAGTTTCGAAATAAAGCTTAGCGTTCCTTCTACCCATTTTAAGCGCCGCTGCCTCAGCTTTTGTTTCAAAGCCGGGCTCACGCCCGTACAGGAAATTGAAGCGACGGGCGACCTCTCTAGACATTTCGATGTGGGCAACTTGATCTTCACCGACCGGGACGTAACCCGCTCTGTAAATCAGGATGTCGGCAGCCTGTAATAAGGGATAACCAAGAAACCCATAGGTAGAGAGATCGCGCTCCCTTAGCTTCTCCTGTTGATCTTTATAACTTGGGACGCGTTCTAACCAACTTATAGGCGTTATCATGGACAACAATAAATGCAGCTCGGCGTGTTCTGGAACACGGGACTGAATGAACAAGGTCGCTTCACCAGGGTTAATGCCCACCGACAACCAATCGATGACCAAGTCAAACACGGTGTCGCTAATTATTGCCGTTTGCTCATACTCGGTGGTCAATGCGTGCCAATCAGCAATAAAAAAAAAGCACTCATATTCGTGCTGAAGCTGAACCCAGTTCTTCAGCACCCCATGGTAGTGACCGAGGTGTAGTCTGCCCGTCGGTCGCATACCGGACAGTACCCGCCGGTTCGCCGTCAAATTCACCAATGTGACCCGATGAGTAAAAAAATTGACCAGTTCATCGTATTACTAAACTGAAAGACATACTCGTCGTCAGATACCGAGTACGTCTAAGACACGGCCAGTAAGTATAAACACCGGTTCAATAACCTGTCGTAAGACTCCACTGACGAGCAATAAGACAATCAGGGCGAGTCCCAGCGTTTCCACACGGTTGAAAAGCAACGCCAACCGCACCGGGAGCACGGCGGTTATTATGCGGCTGCCGTCTAGTGGTGGGATCGGTATGAGATTTATTACCATAATCGCTACGTTGAATATTATCCCAGCCTCACACATGTATATCAAAAAGCCAGGATCCGACAAGATATGGTGGCCCACCAACGCCATGGCAACCCACCCAATCAGCATCATAAAATTAGCACCCGGACCAGCAGCGGCCACCATCGCGAGACCTAGGCGCTTGGGGCGCAACATGCCCCAAGCTACAGGCACCGGTTTAGCCCAACCAAAAAACAATTTGCTCCCGAATAGAAATTCTCCCGCGAAATATAGTAGCGCTGGAACTAGGATCGTCCCGACGGGGTCGACGTGTCTAAACGGATTTAAGGACACTCGCCCTTGTTCAAAGGCTGTTGCATCACCTAATTTCCACGCGACCCAACCATGCGCGATTTCGTGCACTGTAACCGCTAATACCGCAGGTATCGCTAAGAGCAGTATGTAGATCAGTTCATCCAATTTAGGTCAAGCAAAATCCGGAATTTCTAAGGACTCTGGCCCCTTTCAAGCGGTGAGCAAAGCTGGCACGTCCAAGATACTCCAGGAAAGTCCACGAGCATAGATAATCCCTAAAGACAATCCTAGTCATGCGTGCTGGCGTGAGGCACTATTGCCCAGCAGCATGTTCCATAGTCCAGCACGCATCATGAATGTGCGTAAAACGAGTCACTAAGCTAATGTCAAAAGAACGTGTAGAACGGATCCAAGCGGCCCTGACTGCGGAGTTTGCGCCTGAACACCTGGAAATTATTGATGACGGCCATCTACATGTCGGGCACCCCGGGGCCCGAGAGGGAAAAGGACATTTCCGGGTTCAGATCGTTTCCGGAAAATTTATCGGCCTAACGACTATTAAGCGACACCGAATGGTCTTCGCTGCAGTCAGCGAGCTGATGAAAACGGAAATCCATGCGCTCAGCATCGATGCGCGTGCCCCTGGGGAATGACGTCTATAATGCCCGGAAACGAGGGTCCTATTAGCTAAGTCGAGTGTCCAGATTACTACCGAAAACCGTGTGGGTTTCGCGAGATGGGGAATCCCAGTTCGTGCGCGCCAGCCACCTGGACATGATGTCCGAAATTGATGACAACAGCATCGATTGTGTATGGACAGACCCGCCGTACTTCCTTTCAAACGACGGCACAACCTGTCGGGCAGGCCAACGTGTCAGCGTTAACAAAGGGTCTTGGGATCAAAGTGATGGCCTCTGGGCAGATCATGAGTTTAACCAGACATGGTTGGCTGAATGCCATCGGATTCTGAAACCGACGGGGACCATCTGGGTGAGCGGCACACACCATGTGTACTTTTCAGTCGGGATGGCGATGACGGAACTTAGATTTCGCTTGTTAAACGACGTCGTCTGGGAAAAACCGAACCCGCCCCCCAATCTCGGGTGCCGTTGTTTTACTCACGCGACGGAAATTCTGTTGTGGGCAAGCAAAGCCCAAAAAGGGACCAGCGCCCGGCATACCTTTAATTATAACGATATGAAAAAGCTCAACGGCGATCGTCAGATGAAAAACGTATGGCGGTTTACGGCGCCTGGAGTAAACGAAAAAATCCACGGTAGGCATCCTACTCAAAAACCACTTGCGCTCGTCGAGCGTTGCATACTGGCCAGTACTGATCCAGGTGATATGGTGTTTGATCCGTTCGCTGGGTCAGGCACTACTGGTGTCGCGGCCCTCACTTGCGGGCGGGTCTTTTGGGGTTCGGAAATCGAGCCTGCGTATGCACGCGTGGCTACAAAACGGCTCGCAGCCGCAGATGCCGAAGAAGTGCCATCGCGATGAGTACAGAAACACAGAAATTGACATCGGAACTTGTTGCCCGTCCGTCGATTACGCCAAACGATGCCGGTTGTATTGATCTAATAAGCAAGCGCCTGAGCACGCTCGGATTCGATGCAGTCCGACTCCCCTCAGGGCCGGTAGATAATTTATGGGCGATTCACGGTCATGACGATCCGGTATTCGCCTTCGCTGGGCATACCGATGTAGTCCCGCCTGGAGATCTCTCTTTATGGAAAACAGATCCGTTCCACCCGGTAATCGAAGACGGAATGCTGTTCGGTCGTGGCACCGCAGACATGAAAGGTGCACTTGCCGCGATGGTCATCGCGGTGGAGCGTTACTTAAAAGTTCGACCGCATCACCCGGGTTCTATAGCCTTTTTGCTGACTTCAGATGAAGAAGGTCCGGCCATTGACGGGACGATAAAAATCGTAGAGTACTTGAAGCGTAACGACATCGGTCTTGACTGGTGCCTAGTGGGCGAACCCAGTAGTACAAACCAACTGGGCGACACCATAAGAATTGGCCGTCGAGGTTCGCTCAATAGTGAACTGACTGTATACGGCGAACAGGGCCATGTAGCCTATCCGGATCGGGCCCAAAATCCGATTCATGAGGCTTTGTCTGCTCTCGTAGAATTGCAAGGGCGTGTTTGGGACAAGGGTAACGACTACTACCCACCCACTTCGTTTCAGATCTCGAATATCAATGCTGGATTGGGCGCAGAGAATGTTATTCCGAGCGATTTAAAAGTCATGTTTAATTTTCGTTATTCCACGGAAAACTCGGCGAGTTCCTTGCAGAAAGCCGTCGTTGAAATTCTCGATCGACATGGGCTTGACTACGACGTGGATTGGCGCTTGACGGGACAGCCTTTTCTGACGCCAAGTGGGAAACTGATCCGAACGGCATCACGAGTTATCCAGGAAAAGCTGCGTGTTAAGCCCGAACTTTCCACGGGTGGCGGGACCTCTGATGGGCGTTTCATCGCCCCGATGGGTGTCGAACTCATCGAACTCGGCCCCGTTAATGCAACGATACACAAAATTAACGAGCATGTATCGATCGAAGAACTTGGACACTTAACCGTGTTGTATCAGGAAATCGTCCAACAAATGCTTGAGGGCTAAAACTTCCCGGGCTTAAATCATCTCGCTGCGGTTTTGGCGTCGCTAAACTGTTCCTCTTCCGTTGAGCCAGTCAATGCCGTTACGGAGGACCGGCCACCTTGGATGACCGTCGTCACTTCGTCAAAATAACCCGCACCGACTTCTTGTTGATGACTCGCAAAGGTATAACCGCGATCAGCGGCCGCGAATTCCGGTTCTTGTACCATATTGACGTAGGCCGCCATTCCATCCTCCACATAGTGATCGGCAAGTTCAAACATGTTGTACCACATACTGTGTACACCGGCTAAAGTGATGAATTGATACTTGTACCCCATAGCGCCTAACTCTCTTTGAAATGTAGATATCGACACTTCATCGAGGTTCTTCTTCCAATTAAACGATGGAGAACAGTTATACGCGAGGAGTTGATCGGGAAAATCTTTTTTAATCGCATCTGCAAACTGTCGTGCCTCCTTCAGATCAGGCATCGCGGTCTCGCACCATAAAAGATCGGCGTACGGCGCGTAGGATAGTCCTCGATCGATCGCCTGGGCAAGACCAGCATTAGTGACAAAAAATCCTTCCGCAGTGCGGTCACCTGTCAGGAAACACTTGTCACGTTCGTCGATGTCCGTAGTTAGTAAGGCCGCCGCATTCGCATCGGTACGCGCAAGGACAATAGTCGGAACTCCCATTACGTCAGCAGCGAGCCGTGCCGCCACCAATTTTTGAATAGCTTCCTGCGTCGGGACCAAAACCTTCCCGCCCATGTGTCCGCATTTCTTGACTGACGCGAGTTGGTCTTCGAAATGCACCCCGGCCGCGCCTGCATCGATCATCGCCTTCATCAATTCATACGCGTTCAGGACGCCACCGAAACCTGCCTCCGCATCAGCAACGATGGGCGCAAAATAATCGATTTCGCCGCTTTCTTTTTGCCATTGAATTTCGTCAGCTCGTTTGAACGCGTTGTTGATGCGGCGAACTGTGGTCGGTACCGAATTGACCGCGTATAGTGATTGGTCTGGGTACGTGGTCTCGGAAGTATTCCCGTCGGCAGCCACCTGCCAGCCAGACAGGTAAATAGCTTGAATTCCAGCTTTGACCTGCTGGACGGCCTGGCCGCCCGTCACGGCTCCTAAACACGGAACAAAATCCTCCGAATTGACAAGCCGCCAAAGTTTTTCAGCTCCGCGACGGGCTAACGTATGCTCAATGGATATGCTGCCGCGAAGTCGCACTACGTCCTCAGCTGAGTAGGGCCGGGTAACTCCCCCCCAACGGGAGTCAGACTTCCATTTTTGCGCCAGCTGTTCGGCTTGCGCCTCAGGTGATGACATCGACGTTTTCTCCCGAAAGAATCATAGTAATTGGTAAGCTTCCAAGGTAAGGAAAGAAGACAACTCCCTGCTGGTTACTACACGATCTAAAATTTCGGCAGCTTGCCCATAATTTCGTTTTTCATATTGACCATTTCCCAATTCGCCGCGAATACGGGCAAGCTCGTCGCTAAGCATCGCTCGGAATAGACCTTGATCGATATTCCTACCATCTTGCAGAACTCCACGCTCGTGGTGGACCCATTGCCACATCTGCGCGCGAGAGATTTCGGCGGTCGCGGCATCCTCCATCAAATGGTTGAGCGGAACGCAACCCAGTCCCGAAATCCATTCCTCCGTATAGCGAACCGCAGCGGCTACATTCGTCTCCAACCCTTTCAGGGTGATCCTACCTTCAGGGACCTTAAGTAAATCGTCGCTCGTTACTTCGACATCGTTACGAAGGTTTTCTATCTGATTATCCTTCGGCATGTGTTCATTAAAAATTTCCATCGCCAGGGGAATTAGTCCCGGGTGCGCAACCCATGTTCCATCATGTCCATTCATTACTTCGCGTTCTTTGTCCGCCCGTACCTTAGATAAAGCCTCCTTATTTGCCTTAGGATCGTCCTTGATCGGTATTTGAGCCGCCATTCCACCCATCGCATGGATACCGCGCCGATGACACGTCTTGATCAGTAGCTGCGAGTATGAATTTAGGAAATGGACAGTCATCCCTACTTCGCTGCGGTCAGGCAACACATAATCCGGCAAGTTTCGAAAACACTTGATGAAGCTAAAAATATAATCCCAACGGCCACAGTTTAGACCCGCGGAGTGATCTCGGAGCTCCCATAAGATTTCATGCATTTCAAACGCAGCGGGAATGGTTTCAATCAGCACCGTGGCGCGGACCGTTCCGCAGGGCAATCCCATCTCGTCTTGCGCGAAATTGAAAACGTCGTTCCAAAGACGTGCTTCGAGATGGCTTTCCATCTTGGGTAGATAGAAATAAGGCCCTAAACCTTTAGCGACAAGTTTCTTGGCATTATGGAAAAAGAAAAGGCCGAAATCGACCAGCCCGGCCGGTACCGCCGTACCGTCCATCAAAACGTGTTTTTCACTCAAGTGCCAACCTCGAGGCCGAACGATGAGCGTCGCGGGGTCATCCTTAAGGCGGTACAGCTTGCCCGTCTCACTTGAAAACTCGATTGTGCCGTCGACCGCATCCGCAAGGTTAACTTGGCCTTCCATCATCGCCGCCCAAGTCGGGCTCGAGGAGTCTTCAAAATCTGCCATGTATGTCTTAGCGCCAGAATTTAACGCATTGATAATCATCTTACGGTCAACGGGCCCAGTGATTTCGACCCGACGGTCTCGCAAGGCCCGGGGGATCTCGGCCACCGTCCAATCGCTTTCTCGGATCTTTACCGTCTCCTTAAGAAAATCTGGCAGCACACCGCGATCAAACTCAATTTGCCGGCGATCACGCCTCGCAAGTAGTTCGTTACACCTAGGGCCAAACATACCGACCAACGCGGCGACGAAAAGTTTGGCCTCCGGAGTTAAAATCCGATCTATTTCGCCCGTCATCGGGCCCACGATTTCGAGACTTCGCGGCGCAGCGCTCTGTACCTTCGAGCTCATCTTCCCAATGGGTCTCCACCTGAACGATTAAATGCGAGAGGAGGGTTTTTCTTCACCCAAGCAGCATCTGGTGAAGCAACCGACAACGTTACGTTGCAGTGCACAAATTGTCAATATAAAAAAGCCTGTTCGCTACCTGTTTTTCGTTTGCACGCCCCGTCTGCCGTGCGTTTTTGACCATTCGCCCCTAATATCTGAACGGATATGCATGGAAAGCATTGTTGTTCCGATTGCGCCACGTATAATTTTCGGATTATTGCTTTGGTTAAGAACCTCATAGTGGCACGTTTGACAAATTCCACCGAAAACACCGAACCGGACCAAAACGATAGTGGCGTCGCGGTCCAAGAAGCGAAGCCAAAACTAGCGAAACCACCTTTATACAAAGTGATTATGCTAAACGACGACTACACCCCGATGGAATTCGTTGTACACGTACTTGAGAAATTTTTCAGCCTTAACCGTCCAACGGCAACTCGCGTTATGCTGGAAGTGCATACGCAGGGGAAAGGTGTGTGCGGTATATTCACCCGTGAGGTTGCTGAAACAAAAGTATCGCAAGTTAACGCATACGCGCGGGATCACGATCACCCGCTACTCTCCACCCTTGAGCTCGAATCATAATCGCTATCAGAGGAAAGCACCGTGCTTAGCAAAGAACTCGAAGTCACGCTCAATATGGCCTTCAAAGAGGCTCGTGAGCAGCGTCACGAATTCATGACTGTGGAGCACCTGCTGTTAGCATTGCTCGACAATCCCACCGCAGCCAAAGTATTACGAGCTTGCGGAGCTGACCTCAATGCGTTGCGACGTCAACTGACGGAGTTTGTCAGCGAAAGTTCGCCCCTCCTTTCCGAAGAAGAGGACCGCGATACACAACCAACCTTGGGCTTTCAGAGAGTATTGCAGCGTGCAGTTTTTCACGTCCAGTCGTCAGGAAAAAAAGAAGTTAACGGAGCGAACGTGTTAGTTGCAATCTTTGGCGAACGCGAATCCCATGCAGTTTATCTACTAAACCAACAAAACGTCGCTCGGCTCGACGTGGTCAATTGTATATCGCATGGCATTTCGAAGGTGTCCGAGGACGATTCAGACGACAACGACACTGCTTCGGCTGAGGAAAACGACCAACCGGAAAACACGAGTAGCGCCCTAACGGCCTACACGACGAACCTCAACGAACAGGCCGGAAAAGGGAAGATCGATCCTCTAATCGGACGTAGAGACGAGATAGATCGCGCGCTCCAAATCCTTTTGCGTCGACGCAAGAACAATCCTTTGTTCGTTGGTGAAGCAGGGGTAGGTAAGACTGCTATTGCTGAAGGTTTAGCTAAAATGATCATTGACGAGGAGATTCCGGAGGTCCTCGAAAATTCAACTATCTACGCTCTCGATCTAGGAGCCCTGTTGGCCGGAACCAAATACCGCGGTGACTTCGAGAAACGACTGAAAAACGTGCTCGCGCAACTCAACCGCGAAGACGGGGCAATATTGTTTATCGATGAGATTCACACCATTATTGGCGCCGGCGCAGCTTCCGGAGGCGTTATGGATGCCTCCAATCTGATCAAGCCGATGCTGGCCTCGGGGGAGCTTAAATGTATCGGTTCGACAACGTACCAAGAGTACCGGGGTATTTTCGAAAAGGACCGCGCATTGGCCCGACGATTCCAGAAGATAGATGTGGGGGAACCAAGTGAAGACGAGTCCGTGAAGATCCTTCAAGGATTAAAATCTCGATTTGAAGAACATCATGCCGTCCGATATACAAATCAAGCATTACGTTCGGCGGTCGAGCTTACCCACCGGTACATCAACGACCGACATCTGCCAGATAAGGCCATTGATGTCATCGACGAGGCGGGAGCGCGTCAGCGCTTAATACCTGTCTCGAAGCGCCGCAAAACAATAGGTGTTGGTGATGTCGAAGAGATCGTTGCCAAAATCGCACGGATCCCTCCTAAATCGGTTTCGACTTCTGACCGTGATGTCTTAAAAAATTTAGAGCGTAATCTCAAAATGGTGGTCTTCGGACAAAATGACGCAATCGAAAGCCTAGCGGTATCCATCAAGATGACCCGTTCCGGCCTAGGCAATACAGAAAAGCCTATCGGCTCATTTCTATTCGCGGGCCCAACCGGAGTTGGAAAAACCGAAGTCACGCGCCAACTCGCTCGTATTCTGGGAATCGAACTGATCCGCTTTGACATGTCGGAATATATGGAGCGTCACACTGTCTCCCGGCTAATCGGCGCCCCACCCGGGTATGTCGGTTTCGACACCGGCGGTTTGTTAACGGAGGCTGTCACCAAACACCCACATGCGGTGTTGTTGCTTGACGAAATGGAGAAGGCCCATCCCGACGTATTTAACATTTTGCTACAGGTCATGGATCACGGCACTTTGACAGACGCCAACGGTCGAAAAACTGATTTTCGCAACGTAATTGTCGTCATGACGACGAACGCGGGGGCTGAGCGAATGAGCCGGGCTTCAATCGGCTTTACTGTGCAGGACCACACTGGTGATCTCATCGAGGAAATCAAACGTATGTTTAGTCCTGAATTTCGCAATCGACTCGATGCTGTTATCCAGTTCGGAACACTCGACCCCGAGACCATTAGCTACGTGGTGGACAAGTTTCTGGTCGAACTAGAAACACAACTGGATGGTAAAAAGGTTACGATCGAGGTGGACAGTGAGGCCCGACTGTGGATTTCTGAACACGGCTACGATCCAATTATGGGTGCTCGGCCAATGAGTCGCCTGATCCAAGAAAAAATCAGGAAACCACTGGCCGAAGAGCTACTATTTGGAAAACTTACCACTGGTGGTCATGTCGTTGTCACGGTTAAAGACGATGACGTTTCTATCGAAGTCGAAGTCGAGACCGAACAAACCACGTGAGAGAAACTTGGTAAAGCAATCAAAACCCATTGGCGGGAATGTCTTTCGAGAGACGTTTGGCCGCTACTTTGAGGAATTCGAAGTCGGCCATATTTATGAACATCGCCCTGGTCGTACCATTACTGAGGCTGACAATATTTGGTTCACACTCCTTACCATGAACACTCACCCGCTACACTTCGACAACGAGTATGGCGCAGCTTCGGAATTCGGACAGGTATTAGTCAACAGTACATATACAGTCGCCTTAGTCGCAGGGATGAGTGTAAGTGATGTCAGTCAGAAAGCGATCGCCAATCTTGGATGGAAAGAAATAAAGCTACCCGCGCCAGTTTTCGTAGGAGACACACTTTATTCGGAGTCTGAGGTGCTAGGTAAACGTGAATCAAATTCACGACCGGAGGCAGGAATCGTAACCGTTAAAACGCTAGGCAAAAAGCGTGACGGTACCATTGTCTGCGATTTCGACCGCACCATGCTTGTCCCTAAGCGTGGGCACTCCGTTGAAGATAAGATGGACTACTAAATCGAGACGACGAGAGACGTGATCGCGGCCGATGACGGTAGCCATCAAATATTTTTTACTAACACCATCGAGTTACGTTGGTAGTTGTAGAGTTGGAGTCTTTCGACAGGGAGAGCATCTAGCGAACTCACTTCGAAGCCCCGCTCACCGAACCACTGCGATGCCTGTGTGGTTAAGACGAATACAGTCTCGATTCCTGCCTTCTTAGCCCGTTTTTGAAGTTCCCGCAGAAGCATGTCACCGAATTGCCCCCCACGGTAATCGGGGTGGACCGCAATACAGGCGATTTCACCGGCCATTTGGGGTGGATAGGGGTGAAACGACCCACAAGCAACCACAGTATCTTCGCGAATAATGACTATGAAACGAGCGATCTCGGTCTCAATTGTTTGGCGAGAACGAAAGACGAGAACTCCCTTAGCTTCCAGCGGCCGCACCAGCTCGAGAATACCGCCGACGTCGTCGAGAGTCGCGCCACGGAGACGGTCGAATGGTGCACTACTTATCATCGAACCCACACCGTCGCGAGTAAAAAGTTCG
>Ga0310345_10005681_pt1 | contig 11006 bp, 7 predicted proteins | sample HC15DNA20500_MG_FD_204667 | JGI IMG/M metagenome (GOLD analysis project Ga0310345, IMG submission 204667) | Marine microbial communities from station ALOHA, North Pacific Subtropical Gyre - HC15-DNA-20-500_MG | ecosystem: Environmental > Aquatic > Marine > Oceanic | place: Pacific Ocean: North...
CCCCAAATCACCGCCACCTTACGTGTCCGAGGAAGACCCTCTCGGAAAACGGCGTGAGGCATTGAGGAAGTAGATGGATATAGCAAATATTGAAATCGGCATTGATACTCGCCCGCTATCGAAGGGCGAGGACTCATTGCGTTCTCTGGCGGTGACCGGGGACCGAACCGAGAAGCAGCTCAGTGATTCCACCAAAAAGACTGAGCAAGGCTTTAACACCCTGACGAAATCCATTGCGGCCACTTCGGCTGTTCTGGCTGGACTGGGTGCCTACCGGGTGGTCAACGGCTTCAAGGACACGATTGTCGAGACTGAGCGCCTGCGCGGCTCTCTTGTCACAGTTACTGGTGATGTGAATCTCGCGGCTGATGCATTTAATCGACTGACCGATTTTGCCGAGCAAACACCGTTCACGCTGGATCAGTCCGTCACTGCATTTGTCCGCCTTAAATCCCTTGGTTTGGATCCCTCTGAGCGCGCCCTGGCATCCTACGGCAATACTGCTGCCGCCATGGGCAAAGACATGATGCAAATGATTGAGGCCGTTGCAGACGCCTCAACATTTGAGTTTGAGCGTCTGAAAGAGTTTGGTATTCGTGCCAAGCAGGAAGGCGACCAGGTTGCGCTGACCTTCCAGGGCGTGACGACTGTTGTTGATAAAGAGTCAGCCGCAATCGAAGAGTACCTGATGCGGATTGGTGAAAATCAATTCGGTACCGCCATGGAAGACCAGATGGAGCGCATACCCGGCATGCTTTCCAATTTGGAAGATGCTGTTGACGGGCTTTATCGCAAGATCGGTGATGATGGAGCAACAACTGTTTTCGGCGAAGGAATTACCACTGCCACCGAGGCTGTAGAGTATCTGACTGAAAATACCCAAGTGCTTTACACCACGGTTGAGGCCTTGGCGGTGCTGATGGCAGGGCGTGTCGCAGGTTCTATCGCCGCATCCACTGCAGAGAAAATCAAACAGCGCGGTGCTGACTGGGCGTTGATAGTTGCCGAAAGAGAGCGAACAGCCGCCACCTTGGCCGCTACCAAGGCCGATTTAGCTGCCGCTCAAGCAGCTGCGGCCAGAACGCCCGGGTTCTATATGAACGCCAGAGCAATGGCTGCCTTAACTGCCGCTGAGCGCGCTGCGACTGTAGCCGCGAATGCACACGCGGCCGCAATGACGCGATCTATAAGCGTGATGGGAATTGCTCGTGGCGCTATGGGTTTGCTGGGCGGTCCCGGTGGTGTTGCGTTGGTTGCCGCATATGGTATTTGGCAGTTGGCCGATGCATTTTTAGGTGCAGACGAAAGTGCGGAAGCTGTTACCGATAGTGTTTCTGATCTGAATGATGAGCTCGAAGAACTGGGGTCAGTTCAAAGTCGGCAGCTTCAAACGGAAATCACTGCAACATCAATGATGCTTAACCAAGCCGTTGCTGTCTATGGTGCGAATAGCGCCCAGGTACAACAGTTGCTGGTTGACCTCGAAGACCTTCGAGCCGAATACAACGCTCTAACCGGATCCACTGAAGACGCTGCTGACGCAACAGGCGAAATGTCTGAAAAAGCGTCAGAGGTTATCGCCAAGCTCCAAAACGAAATTGAAATGATCGGCATGACCGACCGTGAGCGAGCGATTCATATTGCTCTGCGCGAGGCCGAGGTGTCAGCGCTTTCAGAGACTGGAAAAGAAATCATTAAGCTGGTTGAACAGCGCCTTGATGAAGAGGCGGCTGCGGAAGATCAGGCTGACGCAGAGAAAAAGCTGACTGAGACCCTGAAAAAGCAAGCCGAAACAGTCACCTCTGTAATCCAGTCCGAGAAACAGCGTCAGGCCTCCCTTGCCCTTTCTGGACGTCAACGCGAGATTTACAACGCACTGGTTCGCGCCGGTCTCGATCTGTCACCTGAAGATCAGGCAGCCATTGCCCGTGAAGTCGGGTTGCGATATGACCAGGAAGAAGCCATTCGCCGCTCCAATGAAGCGACCGAGGATGCGACCAGGACGGCAGAAGATTTTCGGGAAGAGCAGGAACGCCTGAACAAACAACTCCAAGAAGACTGGGCAGAGACTCGCCGCGAGTTTGGCGAATTCTGGGCTGATATGGTCCAGGACGGTGAAAACGCCTTCGATGCGCTGCTAAATTCCTTTGAGCGCATGCTGCTGGAGATGTCCGGGCAGCTGGCACTGTCCGGGCTGGCAAGTATGTTCGGCATTAAAACGCCTGGTGGTGCCGCTGGCGGCATCCAGGGTGTGCTGGATAGTTCCGGCTTTGCCGGTGACGCTCTGGGCATGCTGTTGAAGTCAGATGCCTTTAAGCAGATCACTAACAGCACAGGCCTGTCAGATATCTTTGGCAGTTTCGGTGGTGGCGGATCCTCAGTACCTGGTGCCAATGCTGGCGCTGATGCCTGGTCAGATTTCTATGCGAGCGGTGGTCAGAGTTCCGGATTCAATGCAGATGCGTTTGTCAGTGGCCTCAAGACTGCTGGCCTGACTATTGGTGCTGGCGCTGTTGGTGCGTATGCCGGTAATGCGCTGGGCGAAGGCATTTTCTCCAAAGAAGCTGAATCGAATATTGCTGCAAGTGTTGGCACTGCCATCGGCTCTTTCGTGGGTGGTCCACTGGGCGCCCTGGTTGGATCAACGCTGGGATCAATGGTTGATGTCGCCACTGGTGGTGACGGCAAGGTGCGATACAACGCCGGCATGTTGGTAGGGCCTACACCATCAGCTGTTGGTTCTGATCGTGCCTTTGAGGTGGATCCGTTTGAGTCTGGCCTGCAAGTGATGGGTGCGGCTCGCCGTGTCGATCGCTCTGTTGCCACCGATGTCATTAACACATTCCGTGAAGTTGATTCTGTTGTTTCCAAGCTGGTACGCGAGCTTAACGGCAATCTGGATCTGACAAAGGCGTCACTGGGTGGCCTCGATGAAGAAGCAACCCCGGGCAGTTCAGGCACATTCCTTGGCTTGGGTGGTAACGGTGCCCTGGCTGGTGACCTGGAAGCGCAGGTTGATTACTACGTTTCCCAGGTAATTGATCATGTCTCAGGCCTTTCTGATGAGCTGTATGCCAATGTTAAGGCCGCAGGCACAGCAGAGGAAGCGATCACGATCCTTTCTGAAGCACTGATACGTCAGGAAGCAGAAAGCGACAAAGCCGCTCAGGCGGCTCAGGAAGCATCCTCAGCCATGGAGAAAGTGCGCCAGGCTGAAGAGCGGCTGCTGACAGAGCGCCTGGGTATCATCGGCACACTGACTGATGAGCTGGAAAACGCCATTGCTCTTCAGGGCAGTGTCCGCATGAGCATCTATGAGGCCATGGGCGCGTCACCACTTCACGAAATTGGTGTCACTGTTTCTGGCCAGATTGCTCAGATCGAAGAGCAGCGCCGATTGATCATCAGCGCGCATGAAGAGGAAATGCGCGCAGAGCAGCGCCTGCATGAACAGCGCTTACGATCAGCCCAAAGCCTGGCTGATGCCGCGACAGACATCCGTCTCGGTGACATGAGTAACCTGAACTCACCGCTGAAGCTGGATTTCGCTCAAGAGAATTTCCGTAACCTGGCAACCGCTGCCGCCAATGGCGACATGAATGCAATCTCGCGCATTCAGCAAGCAGCTGATCAGTATATTTCTGCAGCCGATGATATGTACGCCTCTGGCGCTGGCCGTCAGGAGGTTGTATCTGAAGTGCTGGGTGTGCTCGACTCATTGTCAGTCTCCCTGGGACAAAGCACATACGATCCAGCCGCCGCGAACCAGTCACTGATCAATCAACTCTCCGCGCTCGATTCCCAGCTTGCTGATATCTCCGCTGGTATCAATGACGACATCATTGCCCAGCTTGAGAACATCAATGCCACCCTGGATGAACTCACGCCAAATCTGCGCGACACCTTAACCGGTGCCATCGCTCAGTGGGTGTCCAGTTCCAACCCGGGCGGCAACGCGATTATCGATTCACTGGGCGGCATTAAAGGCTCGGTTGATGCACTGCCTCCCGAAATCGCCGGTTATATGTCCAGCGCCATGGGTACTTGGATTAATTCCATGCTCAGCAATGGCGCTTATTCGCAAGTTGTCGCGGATTCAATCAGCCGCGGTGGTTTGGATGAGTCGGCTGCAAATCAGTACCTGGGCAGCCAGGGAATGGGCAGCGTGGGTGACTATCGCTCTGCCTACAATCCGGACGTGGGCGCACAGGATATCGTTTCTCAGATTGGCGCTATCACGGCTCAGTCAGCCACTGAAGAGGAAGCGATTCGAGCGGCCTATGAGGCAGCGATTGCCAACGGTGTTGGCTCCAAACAAATCGCTGATGCCATGGGTGTCAGTCAGACATCGATTCTGGATGCCGTTACCGGCCTTGGGCTTCCTGCCTTTGCTAAGGGCGGCAATCACTCCGGTGGTTGGCGCTGGGTGGGTGAGGATGGCCCTGAACTGGAGTACACCGGCCCGTCACGCATTTTCAGCCATCAAGACAGCATGCGGATGATGCAGCCAGCTGCCAATGATGGCGCCATGGTGCGCGAGATCCAGTCACTGAACAACGAGGTTATCAGGCTGCGCGAAACCGTGGCGATGATCGGTGATGACGCAGCCAGTCAGCGTGACCGACAGACCCGCATCGAATCAGAAATGGCCGATGAACTGAAGCGTGGTAACGGGAGGAAGTCAGTTGGCAATATCGGATAGTGACTTTCGCACCTGGTTGCAGCAGCTCTCAAACGGTCGCGGAGATCCCGTTGTGTTGATCGAGGCTGAGCACTATGACGGTGATTCAGAAGAGACCCTGTACCTTTCTGATGCCGGGTATGAAGACCCGACAGACATCGATGCGCCAAACTATGCCCCGGTCATCCTGAGTGAAGTGGTCGTTGATGAATCGCTGGACACCTCAACCATTGGTGCCATCGAGATATTCAACCTTGATTCCGCTTGGCGCGATTATCAGTTCATTGGTTATGACTTCCGGGTGTATTTCGGGGACAAGTCCTGGCCGCGTTCTGATTTCCGATTGCAGGGCTACAACAAGGTCGAGGACTTCACCGCACCAAAGCCTGACCGGTTCCGGTTTGAGTTTACTGATCTTCGCAGCATGTACTTTGATCAGTTGGTCAATGGTAACGGGCTGGGGGCTTCTGCCGGCTTGCCGTTCGTGTTCGGTCGCGTGTTCAACATGGAACCGCTTCGCGCCAGTTCGACAAAGTTCCTGTTCTACACCCCGGCCGTGATCTGCGATATCTCAGAAGTGCGTGACAGTGGTGTGGCGGTAACGGTCAGCAGTGCGTCATTCAATCCGGATGGCAGCGGTGACGGTCTGGAAATCGAGATCAATCTGTCATCGACACCATCAGGGCGGGTGACGCTGGATATCCGGGACACACCCTGGGGTGAAAGCGGGGGATACGAGGGCACCCTCGGTCCGAACATGCGCTTCCTGCTCAGCAAAATGAATCAGTACATTCAGATTCCGATCCCCTTGGGCGACACCGTTGCTGATGTTGAAGAGCACGACATTGGATATGTGTTCTACCAGTACGGCACGGTTGATCAGATGTTGGGTGAAATGTGCGCATCGCTGGGCGTGAATCCTCGGATCAATAAAGCGGGAGAGTTGGACCTACTTCAGATCAGTGACGGCGGCACAGCAACCCGGCAGGTATACGATGCCAACATCCTCGGCTTCATGGCTATTGACGTGCGTGAGCCACCGTACAAACAGCTGGAACTCGGATACCAGCGCAACTGGGCAGTGCAAAACACAAACGAGCTTGCCGCCTCTGTCAGTGCCGCTGATGTGATCCTCTACACCCGCGAATACAGCTATGACAAAGAGACCCGGACTCTTTCCGGATATCCGTTCGTCAAAAACTCGAAAGCTGACACCCTGATCTATGAATCAGCTGATGCCGCCACGGAATTAACCAGGCGCTGGAATCTTCGAGACGTGGAGCGACAGCAGTGGTCATTCAAAGGCGATGCAACTTTCATTGCTGATGAAATAGCCGACACGATCACCATCAATCACCAAGACTATGGCCTCAGTGCTGGCGCTGATTTTGTAGTGCTGGCCAACGAAAAGAACCTGACTCGACGAACCTGCCAACTGAAGGTGTGGAAATGAGCAATAAGATCATGATTGGCACCGTCAATCAGCTGGAGAACATGACGGTCACCAGCACCCTGGCAGCAGACGCAGCCCATCCACTGAGTAACCTGACCAATGGCATTAAGGACATTCCCGCCCGATGGGATGTCAGTTCAACGACTGAGTTTTCAATCAAAGGCACCACGGCAACCGCGGTCAATGTGAATGCCCTGATGATCAAGGGCCACAACTTCACCGGCTCTGCGACTGTCAGGCTCAGGCTGTTCTCTGGTGAAAACCAGACCGGAACAGAGATCCCTGTCGGTACAGCAAAGGTGCCACTGACCAATCGTGCTTTTGGTGAGCTGATATCCGGCGTCCATAAAATTGATGGCTATCTGGAACTGGAGAACCGTCTCGATCCGGTTTACACCCTGACATTCGATACCGCTCTGGTGAAGTCCTTTCAGATCGACATCGATGCAACCGACTCACCGGATGATGTGCTGAGAATCGATACCGTGGCGCTCTTCTTTGGTTGGTCACCAAACTACAACTTCAGTTACGGATTCGACCAGGGAAGCCAGGAAGACGCTGAGCACGACAAAACCCGAGGGGGAGGGCTGCACACCTTCGCCATGCCGGCACGACGATCACTGCGCGTTGAATTCGAGTTGATGGAAACGCTCAACAACAACACCTATCTCGACCTGATATCCGCCATCGGTATGGGCGGCAATCTTTACGTGATACCCGATCCTGCAGCCACTGGATACACAAAGTATCTCGGCAACTCCATCTACAAACGCAACAGCCAGGCCACACGCCGGGCGCGATTCTACAACGGCAACAGCTCGCCACTTGTCTTAGAGGAAAACTAATATGCCTATTGAAGATTATTACATCGTAGCAGGCGATGATACTGAGCTGCCCACCAAGATTAATAATGCTCTGGATTACATGGATGGCAAAGCGGATGATGCGGTGGAAGCAGTATCTGAATATGCCGACAGAGCTGAAGCCGCAGAAGATGGCGCAACCACTCAGGCCGGTATTGCTACTACCCAGGCCAATAACGCCTCTACCAGCGCTGATGCCGCTGCTGCTAGTGCGGCCACGGCAGAAGAGATTTCAAACATCAGTGAAGTTCAGACCTTTACCAATCCGCTGGCGCGGGCGGTGCGGGTGGCTATGACGGCGGCGAGTAGTGGATCTCGCGGTATTCTCGTGGAAAGCAGCATTGAAATTAATCCTGGTGACGGCGCATTTGCAATATTCCACGAAGTAGCTGACGGGGGTTTTACAGCTTCCGGCGGCATACACTATGCTTTCATTGCTGCGACAGGATCGTCTGCCGACCTGCCGAACCTTAATTTTATATTATCTGGCGGAAACGTAACGCCTCGCCTGTTTATTAATGCCGTGACTTATGCCGCCACGCAAACAATCCCATTATCTGAGTGGAATAAAGGCGACAAGTGGGCAGTTGTAGTGAATCCGCAATCTGCATCGTCGACCGGGTCAGTGACTTACTACAGGAACGGCGCACAGTTTGGTGATGCCGTTACAATTGCGGCTGGTTCTCCGCACGAGTTTACTGGTGCTAGCCTGAATATTCAGGGGCTATCTGGTGGTGTTAGAGAGTCAGGCCAATGGCGAGAAACAATCCTTTACAACCGAGCCCCATCCTCCACAGAAGTCCTCGACCTCGCAATCAACGGCCCATCTCCCGCCGACATCGGCACGCCGGGGAATCGGGCGAGTCAGATACCGTGGAGTTCACCTGATTTTTCATCTGGAGAAGGGGGATTTTCGGTAGGCGCTTCATTCACAGCGACCGGGAATCAGGACTCTATAGGAGGACGTGACAATTGTCTGCTGCTGGAGTGCACTACGACAGGAACAAGCACCACTCCCCGCGTGAATACTCCGTGGGGCATGAATGCGAGAAAAGGGGAGAATGGCCGAATAGTTCTATCTCTATATGTCCCTTCTTCTAACTCGATAGTAAAAGGCATCCGTGTCTGCTCTTCATTAGCGTCTACGTCAAGTTTTTTGAGTGAATCGACATCTTTCGTGGTGTCATCGTTTGACACATGGCAGGAGTTTGACGTCACAGGAGTAGTGAGTAGCGCATCTGAGACGCTGGTTATCCGAACCTTGAATTCCTCAGGGGGAATAGAGACAAGTGATGGTGATCAGATTTATATCAGTAACAATCCAGAAATGTACAAAACTGGCATAACCGGCCTATGGTCAGCAGAACACGCCCAAAGCGACACGGGCCAGGTACTGGATCAAATCCACGGCAATCATGCTTTACTCCCTTCCAGCGGCGCGACACGAATACCTCAGAACTTGCGACCTGTTATTGAATCACCTTCAGATCACTCATGGACAGCAACGAACGAGATTCAGTATGTCGCTGGCAACCAGGCATTGATGTCATCTGATGACTCTTTCCTTGTTATCGATGTTGAGTCGGATACGGCATTCGATCTGAACGTGGGTGATGGCAGTGATGCAGACCGGTTTGTCGCCGCTTACACGCTGTCAGTTGGTAAAAACCGCCTGACCATTGCCAACCCCTTCAATGATGGCACAAACCGTAAGCTGACAGTTCAACCAGCCTCATCTGTCACGGCCTCAATCACTGTTCACGCTGAAATGATCAAGGAGCGAATCTGATGATCACCCGATCCATTACCTACACTGACCCGAACACAGAAGAAGAGATCACTGTTTCCGTTGATCTGCTGAAGTCCCAGTTCGTCAACGACATCATTCAGACCTCAATTGGTGGTGTGCCTTATGAGTGGACCACAGAGTTCACGGTAAATGACATCGACGCTGCTATTCAGAACTACCTGGAAGGCACACCCAATGAGGTGGTCGGCAACGGTGTCGGGTTCATCATCCCGGTTGAAGGCCGGGAGGTGGAAGTACTTGAGGCTGACTACACTGTCGATTATCTGAACTTCCGCTGGCGCACAGGCTCGAACTATAAGGGCGAGTGTGCCATTGTGTTTGCGTTTAGTGAGTCGACGACTGCGGCTGATATTGTTACGGCCGTGGCCGGGCTGTTGCCTGCTGAGTGAATCAGTCCCGCCGGGCTTGCTTAGGCGTTAAACACCTCCGGCGGGAAAGTTCATTTCAGATTATTTACCCAGCCAGGTTATTTGCGCCGGATATTTGCATATGCGCCTGATGCGTAATACAGGAGAACGAACCAAGTGGTCGCGCCCTGCACCAGCTCAAGGGTTTCAGGGGTTAGAAACACCATGATGCACCTCTTCAAGTAATTGGAGGTGGGCTGTCTTGGCGTGCAGGATTGATCAAAAAAGATCAATTTGGTGTTGACACCGGCTTTCACTTTCGCCTTAATAGACACTGATACTTACCTCTAAAACGTATCGCCCACCATCCTTTGTGGATGTTAGTGGGGGTCGACTCATGTCCTCGTCAAAGTTCTTGAGTCGACTCCTGCTCCCCACTGCGTCCCCCTGAGACATCACTACTCAAGGTTCATGTCTAAAGATACCCCTCTTCCTGAAAGAATCACAGTGCTTTTTGTGTGGAAAATCTGTGGGTAAGTTGTGGTTTGTTTTTGGTGATAACACTATATCTAGTGTTTTTTTGGCTATTTTGCAGGGATCACGAACGAACGGTATCGAACTCGCGCCCAACTGCCAGGTGGGTGCGGTTTTGGACGCTTGCCGCCTCATATTTGATGGTTTGCGCCGTAATCGGTTCAACAAACAATAACCCCTGCACCATCTGATACATTCTTCGTTTTAGCTTATGAATCTAGTATTACCTGCAGCGTACTCTCCGTTGCCATGCATGGTTGGGTTCTGCATACTTCGCCAAGGAGGCAGGGGATCATGTGCGGACGGTTTCAGATAGCTGATGAGAAGAAAGTCACTGATTTGATGAATGTGCTGGGTGTTGACGATCAGCAGCCGGGGCTTGCCTTCGATATAGCACCAGGTGCCCGGATATCCATTGTCCGGCAGGCAGATGCTGGCGCTCAGGTTGATGATGCCATCTGGTGGTTGCTCCTGGACACAGAGACACACAAACCCCTCTACAAATACCCTTCCTTCAATACCCGGTCAGATAAGCTGAATACGCCACGCTCAGCAGGGCATAAGGCATACCGGGAAACCCGCTGCATAATTCCGGCAACGGCATTTGTCGAAGGCCTGGGGGACGGCAAGACATATCACAAGCTTGAGCATGAAGATCGCGGTATCGCGTTTGGTGGACTGTATCGGGAATGGCTGAACCGGGAAACCGGAGAGATAAAGCTGTCAGCCAGTATCATCACGTTGCCGGCGCTTGATAACGATCACTGGAAGAAGGCAATACACCCGAAGTCATTGCCGCTTATGCTGCCGCAGGAAAGTGATGTCATTGCTGCCTGGCTGGATCCTGACAATAAGGATGTGGCTGATTTTGACCAGCTGCTGCAACCCCGGCTTTATTACCCACTGACCAGCACACCAATCGACCGGCCTTCAAAGTGGAACCCAGTAGGCGATACCATGTTGATCGAAGCTGTTTGAGTACGAAAGATTCTTTCCTAACATAAAACAGCAAAACCCTATAGAAACTGGGCAAAAGTGACCAGTCTTGTTAGGAAAGAAGGGGGTTAAGTCTCTGAAATATATAACTTTCGCACCGGCCTTCTAAGCCGAGGGTTGCAGGTTCGAGTCCTGCTGGGCGCGCCATATCAAAAGGGTCACCGAATGGTGGCCCTTTTTATCTGGTGGGCTCAAAGGACGAGGCAGTTTTTGCGAAAGCAAAAAATGCGATCCGCCATTCATGGCGGTCAACCTGCCAGGTTCGACAAAACGGCAGGAAAGCCGTTTTGGATGACCGAAGGTCACCCGCAGGGCGACGGCC
>Ga0310345_10005682_pt1 | contig 11005 bp, 12 predicted proteins | sample HC15DNA20500_MG_FD_204667 | JGI IMG/M metagenome (GOLD analysis project Ga0310345, IMG submission 204667) | Marine microbial communities from station ALOHA, North Pacific Subtropical Gyre - HC15-DNA-20-500_MG | ecosystem: Environmental > Aquatic > Marine > Oceanic | place: Pacific Ocean: North...
ACCCAGGATCTGGTCCAATTTGTGGAGCGCAACTATCGGGCCGTGCGGCAAAGTCGGAGTCGCGGCATCATGGGCGTATCTATGGGTGGCTACGGTGCCATTAAATTAGCCCTCAAACATCCGGACATTTTCAGCGTGGTCTATGGCAATGTACCTGCCTTGTTAAGGTTCGCTGAACCAGATCCGGTTGGCTTCCCCATGTGGGCTTGGCAACAGATAGTCGGCTTGCAATCGGTGGAGGAAATGCTTGCAATCGGTGGGGCAGCAGTAATGATGATGTCGTCAGGAGCAGCGTTGGCTGCCAATTTAAGCAACCCACCCTTTTTCTTCGACGTCCCCTACCAATTGGTCGGTGGCCAGTTGGAAAAGGTGGATCGCGTTTTCGATCGGATTGTGGCCGAAACCCCTTTGACCATGTTGGACAATTATGAGAAACAGGTGCGTCAGCTAAAGGGCATTGCTTTCGATGCGGCCACCCAGGATGCTTTTATCGATATCCTGCCCAGTTGTAAAGAATTCTCACAGGCCCTCGACAATCTGAAAATCGATCATACCTTTGAAGTGTTTACTGGGGGACACACTGACCGTTTCGCTGACCGTTGCCAAACTACAATACTGCCTTTTTTTTCTGACTTGCTATTGTTTGGGCAGGAATTCTCAATCACCCAGGTGGCAGCCAAGGCGAAATTGGCCGTCACCTGGGGGCAAATCAAATCGGCTAACTAAAATGGCATTGACCTTACTGAGATCTCTACCGGGAGACCATTTTAACCTGACATACAGAAATTACCAGGAGGATATCGATGAAGTATATTGTTAAATCCAACGACATGGACTGGGAACCCAAGTTTTTTCCCAACGAAGACCAACAGTACGGTGAGTTTAAGGCGCTGTGGCGAGAACACAGTATGAACCAGATGGAGGTGCGGATTACCCGTATTCCGGCCCACGGCACCCACACCAAGTATCATGCCCATACCAAGGAGGAGGAGTGGTTTTATGTGTTGTCGGGCAGTTGCCATATCAATATCGAAGGGGAGTGGCAGGTGGTGGAAACCGGTGATTCGATCTACAAACCGCCCGGCGATTATCACATTTTCCGCAATTTTGGTGATCAACCGTGTGATGTGATTATGCTCGGCACCAATATCGAGGGTAGCGACGTTTTACGGAGTGAAGAACCCGATCCACCGTCGGATATCACTTAACCAAACCAGAGAAAATTAGCAAAGAGGCGACTATTAATTAATGATTGAGTTAATACCTGGTTAAATTAATGTTTGGTTGATATCTGGCACTTAAGATCGTAATTGCCGTATTGTTGTCTTTGTTGCTAGAGTATCTGGGTTGGAGCGGTGATGGTCGACGAAGTGAACGCGTACAGCTTTTATACCGCAATGCCAAAAGGAGAAAAAGGTCGATAAAAAAACCTGACTATATATTAACCGGTTCGTGTAAGATGGTGTGGATTGTAAATACACTTATCCTGGTTTTAGCATATAAGGCCCTCGCAGGTCCGGTCCAAATTTCCGTTTTTCCTGGGGCAGAGGGGGTCGGTAAGTATACCCTGGATGGTCGGGGAGGAGACGTTTGCTGTGTCACGAACCTGAACGATGCCGGGCCTGGATCGTTGCGTTACGGCATTGAGAGCACCAAAGGCCCTCGGACAGTCGTCTTCGAGGTCGCTGGCGCCACCATGCTAAAAAATCCATTGGCTATTAAGGAGACAGGCTATTTGACCTTGGACGGTAAGACCGCTCCTGGTAAAGGCATTACGCTACGTGATTGGAACTTTTCTATCAAGCACAGTAAGCATATTATCGTTCGCTACCTGCGCATGAGATTGGACGACGAGAACAAGGAAAAAGGGTCTGGGCCGGACGGGCCGTGGACTCTAACGATCAGGTTATTCTCGACATTTGTCCCTGAGTTGGGGGATTGACGGCAATTCCGACTATCGGGGAAACGAGAACATGACCCTCCAGTGGATGATCGCCAGAGAGGCACTGAATCGATCTCTACACCACAAGGGCGAGCATGCCATGGCTACTTCTCTACGCGATTGCTTTGGCAACACCACCGTTTACCACATTATCTACACCACCTCGCGCAATCGGCACCCGACCATAGGAGCGTTGAAAAAGGGGGAGCGGACTGGATTGTAGACTTTCGCGACTACGTCAATTACAATTGGAGCAGCCGAACCAACCTGGGAGGTGTTCAGATGAATGTCATCAACAACTACTATCGACCCGGGCCCTGTAAAAAAGACCGTTCGGTGCAGCCATTGCGTATGAAAGACCACAACCCAACCAAGGCCAAAGGATTCGCCCAAGGCAATTACTTTGATGGTATACCCGAGGCCTTCAACCGTGACAACTTTACGGCACTAGACTATACGAATACGGGCAACTACATGTCCACATCACACGATCGCTGGCATTGAAGGCACAGAAATCGATTGCGGTGTGTTTACCCTACCCACACAAAGCGCTAGGGATGCCTACGCAAGCTGTCTGAAATACTCAGGTTGCTCCCTGGTACACGATACTGTGGACGAGCGCAGCATCGAAAATATCGTCGCGCAAAAGGGAACACTGATTGATTCACAGAACCAGGTTGGAGGTTGAGACAGTTACCCCATGGAGCGTCGGTCCAGCGATTGGGACCGTGACCGCGACGGCATGCCTGGTGCCTGGGAAAGGGCCAACGACCTGAATCCGGAAGATCCCAATAACGGCGATGGTTACACCAACCTGGAGGAGTACGTCAATAGTCTCCACGGTTTGTCGGTTTATCTCAGCCTGTACCTGTTACCTGAGTGCCAGGGGATATGAATCGAGACATAGCTCTTTGCTGTTATCAATACTCAGGTAATGTCTTTATCGTGCGTGTTGAATAGCTCTAGAGTTGATGATTTTACCCCCACCAACGGCCTTGGGTTGCCACCACGAATGTATCTGATCGAAGAAACAGTATCAATATACTCTCAGTCTGTACCATTCGCATCTTTAGCAAGGGAGCCCTTTTAAATAAAAAGGAGGTAATCCGAAGGACAGGATTTGTTGTAGTAAGTAGGCTATGTACTTCTGGAACACTATCCCATAATCAAATAAGGAGTGACAATGCAAACAGATAAAATACGACTTGCTATTATCGGTTGTGGTGGGATGGCGCGGGCGCATCTGAACGCCTATATCTATCTCAAGAATCAAGGAATTGACATCTTCGACTTCGTTGCGATGTGTGATGTGGATGAAAACCGGGCACGAGATTTTGCCAGCACAGCCAACCAAACTCAGAACGGCATTCAGCCAAACGTGTACAGCGATGTTAGCGAAATGCTGGATAAAGAGTCGTTGAACGCGGCTGATATCTGTGGCCCACATTTTCTGCACCATTCGCTGGCTATTCTCTGTTTTGAGGCCGGGTTGGACGTGATAGTGGAAAAACCACTGGCCGTCACCATCCGGGCGGGTCATAAGATGATTCAGAGCGCCAAGAAGCACAATCGAATTCTGGCTACGGCGGAACAGGTACGGCGTTGGGTGGGCCCGCGAACAGTCGAATGGATGATCAACAAGGAAAAAATGGTGGGTCAGCCGCGGATGTTCTTTCGTCAGGGTATCAGCGGGGCTACCGACCCGGAAACCCGTTTACGTGACGATCCCATGGTCTGGCGAAGAAACAAGCTGACCAGCGGTGGCAACGGGATCATTGATGGTGGAGTACACTACGTCGATTTGTTGATCTATTTCTTTGGGGAACCAGACGAAATCTACGCCCGGGTAGATAATCTGAGCCAGTTTCAGTTTCTGGACGCCGAAAAGAATTGTGTCGCCCAGACGGTTGAGGATACGGCTTTAGCCACCATCACCTTCGAAAATGGTGTGATGGGACAATGGGTAAGCACTTCAGCCGCACCAGGCCGCGGTATGAGTTACAATAGCTACCATGGCAGTCTTGGCTCCATCTACAGTGGCGGCGGTTATCCTCAAGAACCCGAACTGCAACTGTGGGACGGCAGCAAACGGCAAAAAGAGGATCTGCAAAGAGCCTATCTGGAAAGCCTTAGCCCGGAAGAGAAGGAGAGGCTATTTCCACACAGCATCACTGAAGGCGTGGCTCTGGAAGTATACGATTTTCTGGATGCTGTCCGACACCGTCGCCGGCCGGAACTCGACGGTGTCGATGGGCTAAAAGCGCAAGCGGTATGTAATGCCATTTACGAATCCGGATGGTGCGGAGAGTCAGTCAAGTTCGAGGATGTTTACCAGGATAGAGTTTCAGGGTATCAGGAAGAAATTAATGAAAAGTGGCAGATTTGATCTGGAACTGGCCGTTAGAATGGAAATACGATTCTTTTTTCTTTCACCGTTCTTTAGGCTGATTTTTAGTGGTTGAATCTAAGGGTTGCATTGTTTCATCCTTTTTGATAAGATGATATTGTCTGGTTAGGCAGTGCGCATGACTTTGGCCAGAGAGGATGATGGATGGCTCGGTCGCCCTCTGGACGGATCAATTCCTATAGATGAAGATCAGGTGACTCCAACCCAAGATGCAATAATCAATAATAGATACCCAGGAAAATATCGGGTGAGCCAACTGTCAGATAGTTTAATCGCTGTCGTTAAATATGATTGTCCGACCTGCAGACTGGTTGAACCTGTTCTGAATCAACTGGAGAGGCGTTCTCTCACCGTTTATACACAGGACGATCCTGATTTCCCAGCAGGTATTGCTCAGGTGGTGGACGATACCCGTTTGGAGCACTCTTATCGGCTAAATATTGAAACTGTTCCCACACTAATCAGGACGAACGGTGGACGGGAGGTCCAACGTACAGTGGGCTGGAATCGGAGCGAGTGGGAGGCGGTAAGCCGGATCGGTGGTCTGGGGATGCATCTTCCCGAAACCCGACCCGGATGCGGTTCCAAAAGTGTTGAACCGGGCGTGGCGGAAGCACTGGCCGTTCGCTGGGAAGAGATGCAACTGACCTCTCGGCAGATTGAGCTTGGCGCTTTAGAAGATGAGGTGGAAGCCTGCTTTGAGCGAGGCTGGTCCGATGGTCTACCGGTGGTACCACCAACGGAGGCCCGTGTGCGACAGATGTTGGCCGGCACCCATCGCGGGCCGGATGAGGTGGTGGGGATTATACCGCCCAATTACAACACCTGTACGGTAGAGAAAGTCGCCGTTAATGCCGTGATGGCCGGGTGTAAGCCGGAGTATTTACCGGTGGTATTAACAGCGGTAGAAGCGGCACTAATGGAAGATTTTGGCATGCACGGCTTGTTGGCCACCACTTTTTTTGCTACACCGATGGTGGTGGTGAACGGCCCCATAGCAGGGCAAATTGGTATGAATTGGGGAGTGAATGCCTTGGGACAGGGGAATCGGGCTAATGCTACTATCGGCCGGACGCTGCAGTTGGTCATTCGCAATGTGGGTGGTGGTGTGCCCGGTGGAGTGGATCGGGGAATGCTCGGGTATCCGGGGAAATATACATTTTGTTTTGCCGAACGAGAGATCGATTCGCAGTGGGAGTCATTGGCCGTCGAGCGGGGGTTTTCCTCGCAGGCCTCAACGGTGAGTTTGTTTGCCGCCAGTGGGGTTCAGCCGGTGATGGACCAAGCCTCCCGGCATCCCGAGTCTCTAACACGATCCTTTGCCGCCTGTTTGAAAGTTGATGGACATCCGAAACATGCCAATGCTCCTACCCCGGTACTGGTCATTTCGCCGGAGCATTCGCGCCGATATGACGAAGCGGGATGGTCCAAGGACCGTTTACAGCAGCGGTTGGCGCAGTTATTGGAAATGCCGGTACAAGAACTGAAAGCGGGTGCGGACGGGATAGTAGAAGGGATTTCGCCCGGCCGGGTTGAAGCCCCCCAAACCCGGCCCAAGTTTAGGTCGGGCGCGCCATATATTATTCGAGCCGGCGGAGAAGCGGGGTTATTTTCCGCTATTATTAGTAGTTGGGGCGGCAGTAAGTCTGTAACCAGGGAGATCATCAAATGAGTGAGAAACGCATATTACTAGATCCTACTTCAGAACAGAAACCGACTGTGCGAAACCGGGTAGAACGCCCTAGTTCACTGCAGGGGTTGACCATTGGGTTGCTGGATATTTCCAAGAATCGGGGCGATGTGTTTTTGGATCAGCTGGAATCCCAGTTATCAGGACGGGGACTGAAGGTCAATCGCTATCGTAAGCCAACCTTTACACGGCCGGCACCGGTGGATTTGCAGCAGAAGATCGTGTCGGAATGCGATCTGATAGTGGAAGGACTAGCTGACTGAGGCTCTTGCACTACGTGCAGTGTGCACGACACAACCAATTTAGAAGCGCGCGGGATTCCGACCGTTTTTGTCGCCTCCGAAGTGTTTCAGCAGGCGGCTCAGGCACAGGCTGGGGCCCTGGGTTTTGACGCAGCCCGGGTTTTTGTTGCCCATCCCATCCAGGATCGCAAGGATGAAGAGATGCGAGCACTGGCAGATGGGGCCATAGAAGCAATTCTACAGCAACTACAGGCCTGACATGTAGGATGGTATAGTCTCCAAAACCAGTAGAAGGGGACACCGTGGAGGAACAGGCCTGTTCCTGCCGTTATACTCCGTTAAAGTTGAAAGACAATGATTTCGAAGTGAGGAAGCAACAAGATATTAACCAGCAAAACCTTAACTATCTAACGAGAGGAGATAATATCATGGAAGTTGCCCTTCATATGTCCCCGGAAGCGGGAGTTACCTCGACGCTGATGAAGAGTGCGGTCTCAAACACGCCGTATCCGGTATCAGTCTACAGCCTATACCAGGCGCTGGCGAGGAAGAGCAACCGTGGAGCTATTTATCCCTGATGTGGGCTAAAACCAGCTACGAAAAGAATGGGTTTGAGATGTCGGTGATCGAATCCATGGAGAAAATTAAGCTCGGTTTGGCTGGACGGGAGGAAGAAATCGAAATCGTATGCACGTTTCTGCGCAACATGGGGAAGGCAGGGATCCCCGTCTGGAGCATGTAGATGCCTATCATCGGCGTACTGAGGACATCATACGCCATTCCTTCACGTGGCGGAGCTCAGGTCAGCGGTTACGACCATGACCAACTCCGCGATGAACGTTGACCAAATGTCTGGTCGAAGAGGAACAGCAGTGGGAGAACCTCAGATACTTTCTACAGTGGGTGGTACCCGTTGCTGAGGAAGCCGATGTCAAAATGACCATGCACACGGACGATCCGCCCTTATCCTCTATCCGCGGCGTAGTTCGCATCATGAGCAGCATCGACAACTATCAGAGAATAGTCGACCTGGTACCGAGTCCGGCCAACGGCATCGGGCTTTGCCAGGGGAACTTCTCCCTGATGACCGATGAACTACCGGCCGCCATCCGCCAGTTCGGGGAACAGAAGAAGATCTGCTTTGTACACCTGCGCGACGTCAGAGGCACCCCGAGAAGTTCGCCGAAACATTTCACGATGACGGTCAAACCGATCTAGTGGAATGCCTACGTGCCTACCGCGACGTCGGTTATGAAGGCGTCTGTCGCCCAGATCACTACCCAAAAATGGGCGACGACAGCTTCGATAACTCACCCCATATAGCACAGCTATTCGCCGTGGGCTACTTCAAAGGATTACGCGAGGCTGGTTCTCGCAACGCCAGTAAACAGGACGCATTCGTCTCATGTGTCTTCCATCAGACAAAGATGCGAGGAGTCAAAATTGCAAATTACGGCTTTTTAAGTTGGGTGGCGTATCCAACGAGAGATTGGCACTGTCTCGTTGTTACGAAACACGTTGGTACAGGTTGCCTTAGGTTTTTCAACTCACCCTAAGCAACTGGTTGCGAGCAACCCATTGATTGTTGGGCGATTTGGTGTGCCTGTACCCATTCCAGATTTTAAAGCCAATTAATGTCAGCAGTCCTTCGGATATCACTTCTCGGGCTTATGGCAAGGTCCCGAGGTAAAAATTCTCCTGTTGTCTAAACTAAAGTGCGCGGAAATAGTCGGCTATACCGATCCGAGAGCGGTTATCGACGTTGGCTTTAGTCAGGTGGCAGGTATGCCATCAAAAATCATCATTGTGCCTGCATCCCCAGGCCGTGGAGAAAAAAGGTATGAACACATCAGCAGTGGCGGAACAGATCCAGACCTTTGTCCAGCACGCACGTGAATTACGTGATAGATTATGGGCAGATCGACACAGGCCCCGTTACCACTTGCTTCCATCAGACGGGTTTTTTAATGATGCCAACGGCACTATTTTCTGGAAAGGCCGATACCACGTTTTCTATCTGGGTCGGATGCCACTGCCAATTCCTGATCAACCAAGCAATATACAGTGGTTGCCCGTCTTTGATCACTCGTCTAGCCATGACCTGGTGCATTGGATTCAGCATCCACCCGCTATCAAACCTGCGGCCGACGGTTCAACGCCTCAAGGCATCTACAGCGGTGACGCCATCGAAAATGCACCAGTACCAACCCTAATTTACCATGTACCCGGTCAGGGCACCTGCATCGCCATTAGCACCGACGATGAGTTAAATCACTGGACTCCGTTGCCTGAAAATCCAGTCATACCGATTCCGAAACAATCGCAGGAGTACACCGTTTTTGATCCCTGCGCCTGGTATGAGGGCGGTGTATATCACGCGCTGATTGGGAACAAAAACAGTCGCCAAGGCTATGAAGGAGACACGACCAGCCTCTTCATTTCAACCGACTTGATCAACTGGCAATACCGAGGTCCATTTTATAAGTCAAACCGCGACTGGACTGACGAAGTTGAGGACTGTGCCTGTCCTGATTTTTTCCCCCTTGGTGATAGACATATGCTGTTAATGCACGGTCATCGTCCCTATGGCATGGCCCATTACTATCTGGGTCACTATCTAGAAGAACAATTTTTGCCCCAGATACACGGGCGAATGAATTGGCCTGGCGGCCAGTTGTCGGCCCCCGAAACGCTGTTGGATGGCAAAGGCCGCCGCATCTTCTTCGGTTGGATTCGTGAAACCAGACCGTGGGAGCAGTTACGGTCGTCTGGTTGGGCCTCCGTGATGACCTTACCACGTGTACTCTCTCTAGCGGAAGATGGCACACTGGGAATCGAACCAGTTCCAGAACTGGAAACTTTGCGCTGGAATCATCGACGTTGGGCAGGAATTCGACTAACATCTGAGATGGTAATCAAAGAGGTTAGCGGAAATTGTTTAGAACTGATAGCTGAATTTGATTCTAGTACAGCAACAACATTCGGCCTCAAGGTACAACGTTCGCCTGACGGCGTAGAAGAGACGGCCGTTTTTTATATGCCAGAAAGTGATAGCCTAATAATTGATTTCTCCAAATCGACTCTGGATAAAACGGTGAAATACCCTCGCTTTACCCCACGTGATGAACCTGAAGGTCTGGACGATGCCGACCGATACGCTAGTACTCAGCAAGCCCCATTCGAATTAGCCGATGGAGAGAGGCTAAAACTCCATATCTTTTTGGATCGTTCTGTATTAGAGATCTTTGCCAACGGAAGACAGTGTATGACCCAACGGATCTACCCAACCCGTGAGGATAGTCTCGGCGTCTCGGTATTTTCCTCTGGAGGCGAGACAACCTTAAAATCTTTGGATGTTTGGGAGATGCGAACTACTAATTCGTGGTAAATCTTACCGTTGTCATTGAAATTCGTCAGATAGCCTTTATCGATGTTACTTTTAACTCCTTTTAGTCCCTCATCACTTCCGACAACCACTTCGTTTCCATCTTCAGCATAGATTAGCCCCACCAAAACGGCCAACATTAGCAACCAAACGCCGACTGAAGTCGGACGCCATCTAATTTTTACCCTCCTGTATACGCTGATCGAATCAAATCAAACCCTGTCTAAAACACTTTCTGCCTGTTGTAAACCTTCAAACCTGTCCTCCTGAAACTTAGTGGACGCATTGTATTTCCTCCGAATGAGTCTCTTCCCAGACTTTTGTCGAGTCTAGTTGACTTCGCCATGTGGCGGACCTTTTAGCATCTCAAATTGTTGCCTCCATTGGGAGTCACAACCGGTTGTGATTCTAGACAAACCGGGGCAAACAAGTTATAATCTTTCAGATACAGATTTGGACTCTACAACTTTTATATATGCCCGGTGTTATTCTCACTTGTTTTTCAATGTTCATCTTGTGATCATTTGCCGCTGACAGCTTTTCTGCAACAGAAGAAAGCTCATCAATCTCACAGAGAGGCTATACCTTGAACATCACATTTCAGCCTGACTACCTTCTTTTTGTTCGGTCAAGCCCCCTGCCTCAAAATGGCCTTTGATCATTTTTCTTCATCGTGCTGGAGAACGCGGGAATAATCTGGACTTAGTAAAAAACATGGTATTCCGAAAGTTGTGGGAAAAATCCTGACTTCCCATTCATTAAAGTATCACCTCAGTGCCCTAAAGATTCATGGTAGTCAAGCCAACTTCGTATGATTAACGGTCTAGTGGATGAGATTATAAAAAAATACGAAGTGGACACGAGCAAGTTTACCTGATGAGGCTGAGTAATAAGTAGCTTTGGGATGTGGTCTCTTGCCAGCATGCATCCTGAACGTTTTGCGGCCATTGCTCGATCTGCGGAGGTGATGGGTCACGCCGAGTGGCACGAGCTCTAAAGAATATTCCTGTTTGGGCATTCCACGGGGAAAAGGGTACTGTTGTTCTAGCTGAAAGATCGGAAGAGATAGTGGAAGCGTTGAAAGTAAACGGAGGAAATGTCAAGTTTGCATTCTACCCAGAAGCGGGTCACGATTCCTGGACAAGAACCTACGACAATCCAGAGCTATACGAATGGTTCTTAAAACATTCACGCTGAGACTAACAAACTAAGCCTTAAACTCAATTATAGAAAGAGGTTGGAAGTCTGTTCGCCATAAACAGACTACACAAAACTGTCTCGTTAAGGGAGTAAAATAATGTTGCAAATTAATAAGTTTCACCTCTGCTTGCCAATTACG
>Ga0310345_10005683_pt1 | contig 11004 bp, 8 predicted proteins | sample HC15DNA20500_MG_FD_204667 | JGI IMG/M metagenome (GOLD analysis project Ga0310345, IMG submission 204667) | Marine microbial communities from station ALOHA, North Pacific Subtropical Gyre - HC15-DNA-20-500_MG | ecosystem: Environmental > Aquatic > Marine > Oceanic | place: Pacific Ocean: North...
AGCTCATCCTTTTGCTGGTTGGCCCGACCGGCTTCGGATCTGGCATTTTTCAGTTCTGACCTCGCCTGCTGCATTTCGGATCTTAATTTTTCAATTTCGCCTGATTTTCGGTCGATAACAGTGTTGAGTTCATTCTCTCTCGATATGGCAGCCGCCTCTTGGGCCGCGACTTGGGCTGAGACCAGTGCCTGATAGGCTCGCTGAATTGAGGTTAAGCCCTGTTTGGCCTCTCTGGCCTTTTTGGCTTCGGCTATCTGTTGTTCAGCCTTGGTCAATAGCTCGGGGGTCAGTTTTTTAGCATTTTTCAGGTAGGCTTGATCAAGAGCGACCTCAGATTGAGAGATGGCGGCCTCAACGTGCTCGATGCGGATTTTGCCTAATTTACTGCCACAGCCGATCAGAGGCAACCCAACCAGTATTAAAAGTCCCAAGTGTGTGAAGTGGTTTTGGAGGTCGCTCTTTTTAGTACTCTGAATTGATTTCATCTTCTAAACTCCTATTTATATCGAGCCCCGGTCTTCATGGACCAGAATAGTTTAGGTTAGATCGTTTGAAGGTCGGGAGATTTAGAAAAGTAGCGTAGATTTAGATTTTACCATAGATATACTACGCTTAATAGCTTGATCTGTTTCTACTTTTTATTCTTCAATTTCTCGATCATCAGACTTAGATTTCGCCGTACAGGATGATTAAGGTTGAAGCCGGAATTGGTCTGTGGAATAATACTTTTGTGCCGACCAAATCTTTCTTAACTCACCAATCCCCGGCAAATGGCACTCGGTTACGCTTGTGGTTACTGTTACTTGGAACAAGCTTGCCACTGATTGTCGTTAGTTTGGCCTCTGTGGCCGGAACACTTGCACCTACAATCCAACAGATCGTCCTCACCGGGAACCGACGACTGGCTGATAGCGAGATTCGAGCTATCATGCAAACACAAATCGGCCAAGTTTTCGATCAAGAGTTGCTAAATCGGGATTTTGAGAAGATCATAACCCATTTTCAGCAGCAAGGCTATCGCTTTGCTCGCATCGACAACGAACGGCTGCTAATTAAACAGTTTGAGCGTGGGATCTATCTCCACATCCACATTGACGAAGGCATGATCGGGATAATTACTGTTGAAGGGAATCATCGAACTCGCCCAAAGGTCATTACTCGCGAGTTGCTGTTCCAGGTCGGATCGGTCTATACTCGAGACGATGAACTGGAAAGCGAACGGATTTTGCGACGAAAACCCTATCTGAGTCAAGCTGAAATCACCGCTACTCGTAACTTGGAAACGATGAAAATCCAGATTCATGTCGAGGTCAGCGACACTTGGACTCTGATTCCAACCTTAGACCTGCCAACTTTCTCTAAAGATCAGTCTGATCTACTGGTTCGCCTCTCAGAAAGTAACGTTTTTGGCAGTGGTAACGGTTACCAGTTTCGATTTCAGCAGGTTAGAGAAGCCCAACGAAAGACGCGGAATCTACTCAGCGTTGGCTACAGCATCCCACGAACTTTCGGCACGCATCTGCATACGGTCAGCCGTTATACCCAAAAGGCGGAAGGCGATACCTGGATCATCGGCCTTTTCTATCCTCTCTACTCGCTGAAATCGAAGTGGGGAGTCGACTTTTCTCTGTCCGAGTCGGTTGACCAGTTTGACTGGTATCAGGATGGTAAGCCCATCCAGTCTTTCCTCGGACGCCAATACCTCTATTCTGGACAGGTAATCCGTTCATTCGGTTCCAGAACAAAAAAGGCGAAAATAGGGTTATGGGCTAGCTCCAATACCTTTCGCAGCCAGAGATTGGATAATGGTGAGCAAAGCAGTCGCTTGCTTATCGATCGCCAGATTACCCTGGTGGGAATTTCCTTAGCTAGGCAAAGAGCCACCTTTATCCGAACCCGTTATCTGAACCAGATGGGTCGAGTTGAAGATATTGCCATCGGTCATGCTTATGGCGCCAAAATTGGCCGTTCCATGACTTGGCTTGGATCGGACCGACCGGAAACGGAATTGAGGTTCTTTGCCACCTCTTTATATCGGACACCTTCCCAGTTATACTTGACTACTGATGTTAACCTGCTCACCCGGATGACGCCGGGTGTTACTCCAGTCTCCAGTCTCGTTGCCAGTTGTCGACTGATCCAGAAAAGCGTTCTCTCCCAAACACTGGCCATCCGACTTGAGGCCGTAATGGGGCTAAATTTGGAGGGGCGTGGTCAAGTGCTGCTCGGTGGCGCCAACGGATTACGCGGATACCCGCTGCGGCGATTCGAAGGTGAAAAAAGCCTGCTGCTAAATATCGAAAGTCGCGGTCTTTACTGGGAGACCGATTGGGTGATTGTCGGATCTATTATTTTTGTCGATGTTGGCTACATTTGGCGAAAAGGAACGTTTCGTCTACGCCAACCTAGACGAAGCCTGGGGTTCGGGCTAAGGCTGAGTAGTCCAAAACTAAACTACCGGGTCTATCGATTGGAGTTTTCCTACCCGTTAGATCTACCTGAGCGTAGTTCCAAAATACCAGCCGTCACCTATACGATCGGACATCTTTTTTAGTTTCTTCGTCCGGACGAACATCCACGCTTCATCTTGTCCGACCCAGACACCTTTTGCTTGATAGCAAAAATCTAGCGTGTTAAAATAGGAAAATAGGTTATTATTATCGATCGCACCGGGGGATGGGGTTGGAGGCGCGAGTTCTCGTCCTAAATGCAAGCTACGAAGCAATCAACGTTTGTAATCTGAAACGAGCGTTAAAAATGGTTCTCAAAGGAACCGCTCAGACCGAAGAAGCATCTGACTGGCATGAGGTTTGCTCGCCATCACTAAGGATGAGGCGACCTCTGGTTATTCGCCTAGTCAGCTATGTTCATATCCCGCACCTTGCCATTAAGTTCTCCCGCAAAAATGTTTTTGTCCGGGATCGGTATACATGTCAGTATTGTGGCGAAAAACCGGCCAGACCTTTGCTGACCATCGACCACGTGGTGCCACGATCCCGCAGCGGCGCTACCCGATGGGAAAACGTTGTTGCTGCTTGCCGCTCCTGCAATAACAAGAAAGGGAACCAAACCCCACACGAGGCAAAAATGATAACTCCACGAAAGCCAAAAGCGCCGACCATTATTTCCCACCTGCACCCAAACCATCAGAGCTATGACCCGTCCTGGAAAAAGTATCTCTACCTGTAAGTCTTGCGACCAGATTTTGACAAGTATTGTATTCTTGCTGGGCTTGATGCTGAGTTCGGGGTGCAGTCTGAAAGCCCCTGAAGATTATTATCTTTTATTCCGGGGAATGGAAGCCTGGGGGCAGAAAAATCGGACAGTGACCAAACGTACCTTAGGGGATATTATAGAATCTCCTGAAAAACAACAACCGTTAGTGGTCGCTTTTGAAGTTGGCCAAGAACCGGCCGGCTTCCTCGGGTTCAACGCAATTGAATCGGTTGAGGAACCTGAGATAGCATCAATGGTTAAGCCGGATGGAACCGGGCTATCGGTTGAATTACCAAAGGTGGCGATTGCCATTCAGGACAAGGCTTTTCGCCAAGTTTGTCAAGAAGAGGATATCAATTTAATTCACTGGCGACCTCGAAGTGGAAGGCTAGAGAGTGGTAGTAATATCGTGCAGATCAACTTTATTCCACAGGGGTTTTCCGATATTGCCATCTACCATGATTTTCTGTTAATCACTGCTATTGCCTACGGGTCACAGATAGAAAAAAATACCATCGACGCGATCCGGGCGATTGCTGAAGATGATTCAGGTTCTCCCGTTATGTTGTTGGAAGGATCAATTGAGTCTTACCTGCAATACTTTTCAGGTAAAATGGATCTCCAGGACTGGCAACGCCAACTGCAAATCAAAAAATACTAATTTACTAATTTAAGGATGCGAATTGAAGGTACACCCGGATAAACTAACCCGCAAATCTGAGTTCCAACTCGGTTATCGGATAGGCCGAAAATACTGGGATCGCTATTTTGTTATCTATGTTCGGGCCAACAATTCACCGACAACCAGACTCGGTATTACGATGAGTAAAAAGGTGGGGGGCAGCATCAAGCGGAATCGGGTGCGACGGTTGGTGCGGGAAAGTTTTCGTCACTTGAAATCGCAACTCCGATTAGGTATGGATGTGATCGTTGTCGGTCGCCGGGTTGCAACAGGACTGAAATGCCAACAGGCGCAAGCCTCCTTATGCCGCCTTTTTCGCCGTGCCAGGTTAGTTAGTTAATCGCGTGAACGTTGGGCTGCTGGCGACCATTCGTTTCTACCAAAAATATCTCTCACCCTTATTCTCGCCTCGATGTCGATTTTATCCAACCTGCTCTCAATATGCAGCCGAAGCCGTTCAAAAACATGGCACGCTGAAAGGGAGCTGGTTATTTTGCCGGCGGATTTGTAAATGTCACCCATTTCATCCGGGTGGCTATGACCCTTTAATTTAATTATAAAAAGTAGAGTTCTAAAAGATAAACATGGAAAAGCGTTATATTTTGGCTTTTGTTTTGATTGCCTTGGTAATTGTGCTGCAGATGGTTCTGCTTCGCCCCAAACCATCTGAGCTAGAGACAACCAAACAGACTAACCAGCAATCCGAAACTACTGGGAAGCAAACAACTGTTCAATCGGCTGAAGAAACAGATCCCGGCAGTTTGCAAACGGAAGTGCTACAGTCAAATCAGGATCAAAACAGATGGATGGTTAGTGTTAAAACAAATAAATATGACATTACCTTTGATCAGAACGCTGTTGCTCGTCAGTGGAAACTAGTAGGGTATTTTGAAAGATGGAGCGAAAATGAAACCGCCGATCCATCACTTGTAAATTTGATTCCAGAGGCTGCCAAAAATTGTCTAAATATTGAACTGGCACCTAACTCAGAAAAATCGATAGTAAAACAGAGCAACGCCTTAAATCTTGTAAATTGGGAATTGGTGAATAATTCAGCGTTAAAGCTAACCAAAGATGGGACCGATATATTTAGCCTGGACCTGAGACAGAATCCGTTCGGGGAAAATACATTAACTTTTCGAAAACGGTTTAAAGAGAAGATGGAAATCCGTAAGACTTTCACTTTCTACGCTGATGAGTATTATGTAGATCTGGAGGTTTCATTTCGCAATATTTCGCCAGATCGTATGCCGATCCAAATTGGAGATGGAAAATACGGCTATAGTCTGAGGTGGGGGCCCGGCATCTTCGGCGATCGGATTCCATATGATCAACCTCCAAAAGAGAAAAATGAGTCTGCCATTGCTCTCCGACCACAAGAGCCCAGCAAGATAGTCTTTATGAAACAGAAGGACTTGGGAGATATAGAGAATAAAACGGATGGCTCAAAAGCGATCGAGGAGCAGGTCTTGTGGGCTGGACTCAACAATCGGTACTTTTCAGCCATCTTGATTCCAGAAACGAGTCGAGGTGCACACGCTAAACTGATTGAATTAGATGAATTGAACCTACCCGCCCGACCAGATAAGAAATCAAGCAGCCAACAGAGAGTCGTCGCTTCTACACAAACGGCCTGTTTACTTTTGCCTGAGACTGACTTAACAGATGAGAACTTCGATCGATTCCGTATCTACGTTGGACCAAAGATCACAAGTATATTGGCTAAAGTTGAAGCACCAGATAGCTCAGAGTCAGAGGTTGAAAAGGTCTATTTAAATGCCATGTTATCGTTTGGTTTTATGGCACCGATCGCTCATATTTTACTCAAGGTCTTGAACCTATGTAATAAGCTAGCGAATAACTACGGAATTTCAATTATTCTGTTAACGCTTTTGGTTAAGGGGCTGACTGCCCCTTTAACGCTGAAGGCTTATCGTGCCAGCCAGGACATGAAGAAAATTCAGCCCCAACTAACGGCACTGAAAGAGAAATATCGGGATAATCCACAACGGTTTAATCAGGAACAAATGGCACTGTTCAAAAGGCACAAAATTAGTCCGTTAGGCGGTTGCTTGCCAATCTTGCCGAGCCTACCGATTTTCTTTGCCCTCTTCGATCTTCTGCGAAATGCCATTGAACTACGCGGGGCCGGGCTATGGTGGATTAATGATCTAACGGCTCCTGATGCCATCTATACTTTGCCTTTTTCAATACCGATTTTAGGAGAGAACCTCAATCTGCTTCCCCTTCTCTATGCGGGTACGACACTGTTACAACAAAAGATCGGTGGTGAGATCGGTGGTGGTATGGAGACAGCAGCAGCGGACAACCCGAGTATGAAGATGATGAAGTACATGCCACTGATTTTTACCTTTATCTTCTATAACTTTGCTTCAGGTCTGGTACTCTACTTTTTATGTAGCAATATCTTCACCATTGGACAAAACCTTATCACCCAGCGGATTTTTGAACAAGAAGTAGTTCCCGCCGAAAAATAGAGATTAAGTGGATGCTGATACAATCACTGCCGTAGCAACACCGCCCGGAGAAGGTGGCATCGGCATCGTTCGTCTAAGCGGACCATCTGCACTTCAGATCGCGGACCATATTTTTCGAACTGCTTCTCGCCTTCGCCCATCCGGACTCAAATCCCATACCTTAACCTACGGCCAGATCTTAGATCCGGACAATGGCCAAATCATCGACCAAGCCCTGCTGGGATTGATGCGAGCGCCTCATTCCTACACCACGGAAAATACGGTTGAGTTCAACTGTCACGGCGGGAATGCCGTTTTGCAACAGGTAACGTCATTGACACTCAGATATGGTGCTAGAGTAGCCGAGCCGGGCGAGTTTACCAAACGCGCCTTCCTAAACGGCAGAATCGACCTAGCGCAGGCGGAAGCGGTGGCGGACCTGATTCGAGCTAAAACCGATTTAGCTCGCCAAGCGGCGGCGAACCAACTGGTAGGCCGGTTGTCAACGCAGATCCACCATCTCAACGAACAGACAGCCGATTTATTAGCTGTAGTAGAAGCGACCATCGATTTCCCCGATGAGGAGTTGGACCTGATCGACCTAGAAACCACCGGTCAAAAAGCTGAACAGATCGCTGAACAGTTGGACCACCTACTTCAAACTGCGGGCGATGGACGGCTATTAAGGGAAGGGTTGAAGATCGCTATTTTAGGCAAACCCAACGTCGGCAAGTCGAGCCTGCTGAACTCCCTGCTGGCCGTAGATCGTGCTATCGTGACCGATATCCCAGGCACCACGCGGGATACGATTGAAGAAACTCTCAACTTAAACGGGATTCCCGTTCACCTGGTCGATACGGCCGGTATTCGCCAAACCGATGATCCGATCGAACAGATCGGAGTCGAAAAAAGTCGTGCCACTTTGGCTGAAGCTGATCTACTCATCGTCGTGGTAGACGCCTCAATACCACTCGACGACAGCGATCAGCAGATCTTGGAGATGGTGAACTTAAAACCGACCCTATTTGTCCTCAACAAGGTTGATCTCCCCATCCAGACATCTAGCGTAGATCTGCTGAACCATCTACCAAACGCAACCCAGACCGGCATTGCACCAACCATCGTGCAAACGTCGATGATCCAACAGGCCGGCATCGATGACCTAAAGGAGAAGATGTTGGCCCAGGTGCTGGATGCAGATCTGAGCCAATCGGTGCTGATCACCAATGCGCGGCATGAAGAGGCCCTACGGTCGGCCCGAACCGCCATTGCCCATGCCATCGACAGCATGAAGGCGGTAATGCCGGCAGAGTTTATTGCCCTTGATCTACGGGCGACTTTAGATGGCCTCGGCGATATCGTTGGTCATACCACCAACGACGACATTTTAGGGCGTATCTTTGCTCAGTTCTGTATTGGGAAGTAGACTATACTCTTTTTCATTTTTAACCGAAAATGTGTTCGGATTCTGGATGAGGGCCGGGTACACGAATGTAGCGGTGCTGCAGGATGTCATGTCATCGAAATCATCATGGGTATTTTTGAGTCAGCAGCCTGCAGTCCCCACGTTGATCTGCCTGCAAGTCAGCCGTGAATATCCGCTGACACGTTGGCGCATTGAGTTTGGTTTGGAACCACTGGGAACCGATGCCGGTGACCAAAGAGAAATGACTAGCAGAAGGAAACAAGTGCTTGTGTGGTTAGGCGAAGCGTTCTCTTGGACAAGATTTGGTACTTCATCCTGAAGAGGTAATTGGAAAAGCGGCTACAAAACCTATTCCGAGATCTTGGTAGCTGCTGTAAGAACAATGATTTGCAATGATGGGTCCAGCAGGATCCGAATCCACGACTTACAGATTATGAGTCCACTGCTCTAACCAGCTGAGCTATAGGCCTGGCGTACTAGCATAAGAATCTATGACTTCTCTAGCGGAAATTCTCCCACTGGCTGTTTCAAATGTCCGATCTGGCATCCGAGAAGTTATAGTTGAAGCCCAAGTGCCACTCTTTATTTGGGTGTTGGACACCCACGTACCTATAAACAGCCGGGTAACGTCCGGAAGTATTTGCAGGTGGTCACGCAGCGAGAAAAGGGCGGAATACTAAACAGCGTGATCGTTTATTGCAAGCAAGAGAAAGTTTTTAGTCCCCGACGGGGATCGAAGATAAATTTGTGGCTGGAGGTAACCCGCCGGATGGACGCTGGCTACGGTTTCCGATTTGATTGCTCGTGTTTGAACAGTTACATAACTACCCCTGTTGTATGCCTGTTTCTGAAACTCACAACACTTAACAGGGAGACTATCAGAGAAATTTAGAAATTCGGAAAGGAAACAAATATGCCAGGTTCACTCCCAGACGTTGATCCAGATGGTCTTCTGGAATACTCAGTCGTTTTCACTGACCGTTCGCTCAATCACATGTCGCAATCGTTCCAACAGGTGATGAATGATATTTTCAGTACACTAAAGAAAATCTACTGTGCTACAGCGGTTGTGGTGGTACCGGGCGGTGGCACGTTTAGCATGGAGTCCGTAGCACGCCAGTTTGGTAGTGGTAAAAAATGCCTGGTGATACGAAATGGGTGGTTTAGCTACCGTTGGACCCAGATTTTCGAGACAGGGGATATACCCTCTGAATCCATCGTCTTGAAAGCTAGACCGGTCGATGAGAGTCAACATCCCGCTTTCGCCCCCACTCCCATCGAAGAGGTCGTTACTACCATCCAAACAGAACAGCCGGACGTCGTCTTTGCACCGCATGTCGAAACCTCATCCGGTATAATTTTACCCGACGACTACATTACAGCAGTGGCCGAAGCGGTTCATTCCGTCGGTGGTCTGTTTGTCTTAGACTGCATCGCCTCGGGTACCATTTGGGTGGATATGGAAGCCTGTGCGGTCGACGTACTGATTAGTGCCCCTCAAAAAGGGTGGAGTAGTTCTCCCTGCAGTGGTTTGGTAATGCTCAGCGCGTTGGCAAGAGAGAGAATTGAAGCCACTACCAGTACTAGCTTTGCCTGTGATTTGTTGAAGTGGCTACAAATTATGGAAGCCTATGAGAATGGAGGGCACGCCTACCACGCTACCATGCCAACCGATACCTTGAAGGGATTTCGCGACGTGATGAAAGAGACCGAAGCCTACGGCTTTGATAAACTTTGTGCCAAACAACAGGAGTTAGGCAACAAGGTGAGAGCCCTATTGGTTAGCAAAGGATTGCAGAGTGTGGCTGCAGAGGGCTTCCAAGCCCCCGGCGTTGTTGTTAGCTACACCGATGATATCGATATTCACAAAGGGACAAAATTCCTGCAGGTTGGGTTGCAGATTGCCGCTGGTATTCCGTTGCGATGTGATGAGCCAGAGGGCTTCCAAACCTTCCGTCTTGGACTATTCGGTCTGGATAAACTGCACCATGTCGATCGTACAGTCGAAAGACTAGAACAGGCACTAGACCAAATCCTTTAGCTCTCCTTCCTACTAGAGTACGGCGAACAGGGAAAGTTATCGGAGAAATTTAACAAGAGAGAGGTAATTTCAGCCTTACGACGATTTGAGCAGTACTAGGTTGTCCCGATGGATAACTTCATCGTAGTAAAAGTTGCCGATAATCTCCTGCAACTGGCGGGTGTGTTTGCCCAAGATCTGTTTGGCTTCCTGTGTGGTATAGTTGACCAGGCCGCGGGCAAACTCCTGATGATTGTTGTCGCAACAGGAGACAGTATCACCGAACTTGAAATCGCCGGATACGTGCCGAATACCAGAAGGTAGCAGGCTTTTACCACCCATTGTCAACGCCTTCTTAGCACCGTCATCAACAAACAATACGCCTCTGGTTGGACGGGAATAGGCAATCCAGCGTCGGCGTGCCGATATCCTTCTGGTAGCGTCAAGAGGTAAAAACAGGGTTCCGACTTCTCGGCCTGATAGTACTTGGTTGACCACCATCGGCTCCGATCCATCAGCAATCACCATCATCTCACCTGCACCGGTCACGATTTCAGCGGCCCTGATCTTGGTCTGCATCCCACCGGTTCCCCTTTCTGTCCCGGCTCCACCGGCAGCGCCTCTAATTTCGTCGGTGATTTGAATAATAGTGGAAATCAGCTCTGCCTCTGGACATTTCCGTGGATCCCGGGTATAAAAACCGGCTTGATCCGATAGGATCAGCAGCAGATCGGCCTCTACCAGATTAGTGACATAGGCGGAAATGGTGTCGTTGTCGCCGACCTTGATCTCATCGACAGCTACTGTATCGTTTTCGTTAATCACTGGGATAACACCGAATCTAAGCAAGGTGCGGAGTGTGTCACTAATATGGGTATACCGCTGCCGATGATCGAAATCGTCTTGCGTGACCAGAATCATAGCTGCCAAATGTCCGAATTGTTCAAACAGTTGCTTGTAACCATACATCAAGTGGATTTGGCCCACGGCTGCCGCAGCTTGCAATTCGGGGATGACAGGGTTAATTCCAGAGTTATATGAGGCGACCTTAGTAGATTGCGATAGGTCGAGCGTCGATCCGGCTGAGTCCAGGAAATGATGTGCCAGGCGGCCGCGACCAGCGGCAATAGCACCAGATGTCACCAAAACAACTTCGATCCCATTCTGCTTAACCTGAGATAAC